>Ga0326728_10001022_pt1 | contig 101996 bp, 78 predicted proteins | sample MB3enrmetagenome_FD_207602 | JGI IMG/M metagenome (GOLD analysis project Ga0326728, IMG submission 207602) | Lab enriched peat soil microbial communities from McLean, Ithaca, NY, United States - MB31MN | ecosystem: Environmental > Terrestrial > Soil > Wetlands > Peat | place: USA: New York... | reverse complement strand
TTTCCCTTATGGCTTGTCACCGTCTTCTCGCGTCTCCGATTCTATTTGCTGGATTACGTGTTCAGCAACACAAATTTAATCCTACTAGGTCTTGATTCTCGGGCATGGGAAGAGCCCGCAGAGCTACCCTATTCTTGCTCAACACATATCTAGGCGAAGTCAGTTGATGCCAACAGACCGAGTCAAACATTCAGTCGAATTGTTTCGGAACAACATCAAGAGCCACAGCCCCTTTCAAGGCTGCGGCTCTTTACGGCTGACTTGCTGCCGAACTACATCTCCTTGACGCCTTCAACGAAGGCCTTGAGCTTGCGGCTGCGGCTGGGGTGGCGGAGCTTGCGCTGGGCCTTGGCGAATTTACGAGGAGCGTTTCGGCGAAGCGCCCGGTAATCCAAGACTGATCAGCAGAGCGGCATCGAGGCGGGCCATGGTTTCAGGAGCGAGCGCGCCAAAAACCCTGCCAAAGCGGCTCTGATCGACGACGCGAATCTGATCGCACAGGATACAGCTATCTTTGGTCGTGCCTCCATCACCCATCTTCACCGGGACGTAAATCGGTGAAGGCGCTTTGACGCGCGACGCGTCAGTCAGCGGCACGATGATTGTGGTCGATGCAAACCGGTTGCCCACGTCGTTCTGAACTACCACGCAAGGGCGCGACTTGCCTTGTTCATGACCAACGACGGGATCCAACGAGACCTCGACGACCATTCCGCGAAAGGGCTTGCCCGCCATCAGAATCCCTCGCTATCCACGTGGACGAATTCCTCCATCATTTCCCGGCTCGTCTGAGCATTGGCTGTATACGCGGCGGCCAGTTCCAGTTCAAACTGTTTCGTCTCCATCTCTTCAAGCATCTGCTCGACGGCGGTTCGAATCAGTTCGCTCCGGTTCTTTTCCATTCTGCGGGCCGCATCATCGGCGCGCTTCAGCAGATTCTCTGGGAATTCAACGAGAATGCGCTCTTTCCGGGCGCGCACAACGAGGGGTTTCGGGGCTGTAGCAACGGGCATGACGTCTTCCTCCTGTTGGACGGTTGCATCTATAGAAACATTATATATCTTTATTAGCACATTGTGTCAAGTTAAACATATAATTATATATATACATGCATATCTTGTAGTGCATGGTCAAAAAGCCGCAACCCTTGCGGATAGCGGCTTTTAGCGGCTGACTTGCTGTCGAACTACATCTCCTTGACGCCTTCGACGAAGGCCTTCAGCTTGCGGCTGCGGCTGGGGTGCCGCAGCTTGCGCAGGGCTTTGGCTTCGATCTGGCGGATGCGCTCGCGGGTCACCTGGAAGCTCTGGCCGACCTCTTCCAGCGTGTGCTCGGAGCCGTCTTCGAGGCCGAAGCGCATCTTGATGACGCGCTCCTCGCGCGGGGTGAGCGTGCGCAGAACCTGCGAGGTGTACTCCTTGAGGTTGACACTGATGACCGCCTCGGAGGGCGAGACGGCCTGGCGGTCCTCGATGAAGTCGCCGAGGTGCGAGTCTTCCTCTTCGCCGATGGGTGTTTCCAGCGAGATTGGCTCCTGCGCGATCTTGAGCACCTTGCGCACCTTGGCTACCGGAATGTCCATGCGTTTGGCGATCTCCTCGCTGGAAGGCTCGCGGCCCAACTCCTGCACCAATTGACGCGAAGTGCGGATCAGCTTGTTGATGGTCTCGATCATGTGCACCGGGATACGAATGGTGCGGGCCTGGTCGGCGATGGCTCTGGTGATGGCCTGGCGAATCCACCAGGTGGCGTAGGTGGAGAACTTGTAGCCGCGGCGGTATTCGAATTTGTCGACCGCCTTCATCAGGCCGATGTTGCCCTCCTGAATCAGGTCGAGGAACTGGAGGCCGCGGTTGGTGTACTTTTTGGCGATGGAGACGACCAGGCGCAGGTTGGCTTCGATCAGCTCGCGCTTGGCCTGTTCGGCGTCCATGTCGCCCTGAATCATCTCGCGCTGGGTGCGCTTGAGCTCGGCGATCACCACGCCGGCCTCGCCCTCGATCTTTTCCAGGTCGGCCTTGCAGTTCTTCTGCTGGCGGCGGTACTCCTTTTTGAGCTCCTCGCTTTTGCTGGCCTCGTGCTTCTGCTCCAGCGAACGAATCTGGCGCTCGAGGGTGCGCATGGTATCGACGGTCTTGTTGACCTTGTCCAACAGGCGCTTGCGCTCCAGAGGGGTGTACTTGAGCTCGCGGACGATGCGGGAGACGAGCACCTTTTCGCGGGCGATGAGCCAGCGGGTGTGACGCACGGCGGAGGCCTTGGCCTTGGAGGACGCGCCAGCCTGCTTCTCTTCGAGGACGGCGATTCTCTTCTGGTGCTTGACAAGCGCGTCGGTGCGGGCCACGGTCGCCTTGACGCGGGCCAGCACCACCTCCTCGGTGAGCTCCTCGTCGTCGAAGATCACCACTTCCTTGACGTTGCGCACGCCGCGCTTCAGGTCTTCGCCCAGCGCGGCAATCTCGCGAATCACGATGGGCGAACGCGAGATGGCCTTGAGCACGCGCATCTGGCCGCGCTCGATGCGCTTGGCGATCTCCACTTCGCCCTCGCGGGTGAGCAGCGGCACGGTGCCCATCTCGCGCAGGTACATACGGACCGGATCGTTGGTCTTCTCCAGCGTTCCCGGCGTCAGGTCGAGCTCAACATCCTCGCCCTCTTCCAGCTCAAAGTCCTTGTCGCCGTGGAACTTGGGGCCGTCCAGCAGGTCAATGCCCTGAGTGCCGATGGTGGTAATCAGGTCGTCCAGATCCTCGGGCGAAGAAGCCATCTCATCGGGCAGCATATCGTTGACGTCGCCGTAGGTGAGATAGCCCTTTTCCTTGCCCACTTCAATCAGGGTGTCGATGTCGTGATCGTGCTCGTGATCGGGTTCGTGCTCGTGTTCGTGTTCAAACTTTTCGTCAATCGCCAAAATATGCCTACTCTCCTTAGCAAAGCAGATGCGGCACCGGTGTGCGCAATCGATTTACGCAACGGTGCGAGGACTGTTCTGAGCGCACTGAAAAAAGACTTCCATCTGGAAATCCAATAATCGGCGCCCGCGGACATAGCTCCGCGTTCGACCGCAAAAAAGCGGTTTCAGGGTGGTTGCTCGGAAGAGGATCACAGCGCATCAGGTTTCGCCTGGATCGCCCGCGAGCCGTAGCTCATGGTTGGGGCAGAGGGGCGCATATCCTCACAGAGACTTCAAGAATACCACCTTTCGCCCTTGTTTCCCTATAGAAAAATCCGGGCGAAGTCACGAACTTTGAAGAACCTTACCGCCGGAAACCGGGTTGGCTTGCCTTTCGCCCGCTTCCGCTTCTGTATATTTGACGCGGCAAATGCCAATTCGACGCAGGAATCAGGGCTTAGGGTGAATTCTCGACCTGTAAAAGCCAGGTTATAGCCTCGCGATGTCCGGAATGCCTCGAAGCGCCGATCCTACGCATCTTGGCACAGCGATGACGCCTCAGCTACTATGGCAGCAGCGATTTTTGCCGAAAGGAGCATGGATGATAACCACCAAGAGTTGTGGGAGTTGCGGACGGCAAGTACCCATCAGTACTGAAGTCGGTCAACGGTGCCCTTATTGTCATGTACGCTTTGGATACTCGCGTGAACAAGGAAGTGGCGGGCATCCCAAGATTGACTGGTCGAAGCTGGTGTGGATCATCCTGGCGATTCTTGTTGTTCTTGCGATGGCCCTGCCCCAGTTGGCAAGCAAGCATCATACCGCCCCTCAGACGGTCAGCTCGCCGGAACCGGTCAAATAACCGGATTTCCCGCCGCATTTTACCGCTCCGGCGGCCTCTGGTTGTGCAACTGACGCAGCGCGCGGTCGAGATCGAGCTTTTGCTGGGTCAGCAGGGCCAGCTCTGCGTGGTCGCCGCGTCGCTCGGCCTCGGAGATCAGCTCGCGCAGTTCGCGCTGGCGGCGCACGATGGCCCGCTCGTGAATCTCCTGGATCGCGCTCAGCACTTCGCTCTCTTCGGGCGGCTTGGTCTCGGCCAGCAGCGTTTCAGCCAGCAAAGCCCGCTGCGCCTCATCCTCGACAACGTCCATCGGGTCGCGAGCCTGGCGGAGGCTGAGCGCCTGCAACGCCGCGAAGACGCTCAGATGCTCAAACCACGCCGGCTGCTCAGCCAACGCCTGGACGGCCAGGCGGCGCGCACTCTCGTTCTCCGGATCGTCGATGGCCAGCGCCCGCAGCAGCACACGCTCAACTTCAGTGAGGGTTGCCGCCCGCGTCTCGATGTGGTCGCGGCGGCGCAGCGCGGCCTGGCGGAGTTCCTCGCGCAGGACAGCCGAATCGATGCCCAGCTTCTGCGCCGCGTCATGCGCGAACTGGTCGCGGGCGAGCTTCTCCGGCATACGGCGAATGTGCGGCAGCAGGAAGTTCATCGCCTTCACCTTCTGCTCGGAGCTGGCGCCGGGGAAGGCCAGCCGCGCGCGCTCGATCAGGTAGTCGGCCTGCCGCCGCGCGCCGCGCAAGGCCGCCATGTAAGCCTCAACGCCCCGCTCGCGGATATAGCGGTCCGGGTCGAGGCCGCCGTCGAGGGTGACGATCTTGATGTTGAAGCCCTCCTCGGTGAGCAGGGCGATGGACTTCTCGGCGGCATTGGAGCCGGCGGCGTCTGGATCGAAGTTGACGACCACCTGCGAGGTATGGCGCTTGAGAATCGCCACCTGCTGCTCGGTAAAGGCTGTTCCGCTGGTGGCGATTACGTTCTGTATCCCGCGCAGATAGACCGAGATGCAGTCCATCTGGCCCTCGACCAGCAGCGCAAACTCCATCTGGCGAATGGCAGTGCGGGCCTTGTCGAGATTAAAAAGGACCAGACTTTTCGAATACAGCGGCGTCTCCGGCGAGTTGATGTACTTGGCGCCGGCCTTCTCGCCCGTCTCCAGCGTCCGCGCGGTGAAGGCGATCACTCGCCCGCTTTCGTTGCAGATGGGGAAGGTCACGCGCTTGCGGAAACGGTCGTAGATTGGGCCCAGGCTGCCGTCGCCCTGTTCCTTGGAGCTGAAAAGCCCCGAAGCGCGGAGGGTCTCATTGTCGGCCATGCCGCTCAGCCGGTCGCGCAGCGCGTTGAAGCTGTCGGGCGCGTAGCCGATGCGGAAGGTTTTTATGCCTTCGGGCGTCAGTCCGCGGCCGGCCAGGTACTCGCGGGCGATAGCGCCTTCGGGCCCGCGCATCTGCTCCTCAAACCACACCGTTGCGGTCTCGTGCAGCTCCAGCAGTTTGGCCCGCAGGCGCGCTCCGGCGGCCTCTTCCGGCGAGGAAAACTCCCGTTTGGGCAGCGGAATGCCGCATTTGCCCGCGACGATGCGCACCGCTTCAGGAAAGCCGACGTTCTCAATCTTCGCAACAAACGAAAAAACGTCGCCCGAAGCCTGGCAGCCGAAGCAGTGGTAGAACTGCCGCACGGCATGGACGGAAAACGACGGCGACTTTTCCTTGTGAAAGGGGCAGAGGCCGGTGTAGTTCTGCGCCCCCGCCTTGCGCAGGCGGATGTAGCCCTCGATCACCTTGACGATGTCGGCCTGCTGCTTGACGGTTTGGGAGAAGTCGTTCACGGGGTCTGTATAGAGGATAAGGCCGGAGGTTGGGGTATGATGCGGAGAGAGGTTGAGTCAGGCTTCCGATGTTGATAGCCCAAGGGAACTCCTTACCGCAAAGCAGCGTATTCGTTTGCATGATGCGACATCTGTTCCTCCTGTTATTCGTTGCCGCGACGGCGGCCTATCCCGTATTGGGAGAGGACAAAATCGCCATCGTGAACGTCACGATCATCGACGGAACCGATCATCCGCCCCGGATCCATTCCACGGTTATCGTGCAAGGGACGACGATTCTCGCGATCACCGGCGAGCGAGAGAAGCCGCCGAGAGAGGCAAAGATCGTTGACGGAACAGGAAAATTTCTGATTCCTGGTCTCTGGAACAACGATCTGCATGGGGGCTCGTATGACGACGCCAAGTCGCACCTCCCGGAACTGGTCTCTTATGGAATCACGACCGTGCGAGATATGGGCGCTCCGCTGAACGACATCCTGCGACTTCGGGATTCGACTGCTTCGGGAGCACTTCTTGGCCCGCGATTGTTTATCGCAGGTCCACTTTTGGAAGGCCCAGTTCCCGTGCGGATGCCGCTCATTGTCGACCTCTTCAGTACAAAGCAAGCGCGTGACGAGGTTAAAGACCTCAAGCAGCACAATGTGGATTATGTCGAGGTTGACACTTCTATAACTCCTGAGCTGTACTGGGCGATTGCAGACGAGGCGATACGCCAGGGCCTTCCTCTCGTCGGCCATATACCCGCCTTAATTACTGCCGGAGAGGTTGTCAAAGCCAAACAGCGAGATGTGGAGCACCTGGGCGGCCGATTTCTCAACGTCTTGATTGCTTGTTCGAGTGATGAAGCCTTTTTCAATCAAGTTATAGGGATAACTTATGACGACATCCTGAGTGCCATGAAGGAGAAGCGTTCAGCAGACGAACCTCAGTTCAGCGCTAATTTCGACGAGAAGCTTCTCAAAAACTTTGACAAGGGCAAGGCCCAGAGACTCTATCGTCTCTATGCAAAGAACGGCGTTGCACAGATCCCAACTCTCTATGTCCTGAAGACCCTGTGGCAAAGCAATAAGGACGATCTCAAACTCAACGAACAGGACATGCAGTCTGGGCAAAGAATCTTCGCAAAGGACCTTGAGGTCGTGGGCGAGATGAAGCGAGCGGGCGTGATAATTCTCGCCGGAACCGATGGCGCGTATGCGCAGGGCGGCGACGCTCTTCACGGCGAACTGGAGCTTCTTGTTGAGGCGGGTTTGACCCCGCTTCAGGCTCTTCAGGCGGCTTCGCGCGATGCAGCCAAGGAAATGGGCGTGTCGAAGGATATGGGCACGATTGTAGCCGGAAAGGTAGCAGATTTGGTACTGTTAGACGCGGACCCACTCGCTAATATATCCAATACGCGGAAGATCAATGCCGTCGTTCTCCACGGCAAATTGTTCTCAAGGGAAGAGCTTTCCAGCATGAGAAACCATTGAATCACAATGTTACGCTTTAAACAAAAACGCCGGCTGAAACGTCTATAGGGTTGAAGGCTGAAGAGCAGAATCGCTCCGTGATATTTGTTGCTACCGGCGCGGCCCGTCAGTCGTCAAACGATATTGAGTGCCCATCCTGAATGAAAGTAAAGTGCGCTATAGGAACCGTAGACAAGAGCGTTGCGTATCTTGAAAGCATGAAGCTTACGGCTTTGGCAGGAGCGGTGTGTCTGGGGATATTGGCCTGTGCGTCTTCAGCCGCGCAGAACAGCAAACCGGCTGTAACTCCGGCGCTGGCTCCCAAGGCGCAACACGATTATCGCGTGCCGCTGCTCAGCGAAGGGTTGAAGCTCTCCGACTTTGCAGGTATGAAGCCGCGGCCGGAGCTGAAAGACAAGCTGCTGAAAATTACCGGATTTATCCAGAATGCGCCGAGCGATGGAAAGCCGGCAACCGAAGAGACGGAAGTCTGGCTGGGATATACAAAGAGCACATTCTATCTCGTGTTTATTTGCTACGACCATCACGCGGATCTGATTCGCGGACATCTGGCGCGGCGGGAAAATATCCTGAACGACGACAACGTTTCGGTACTCTTCGATCCCTTTCAGGATCACCGCAAAGGCGTGCTCTTCACGGTGAATCCGGCAGGCGTGCAGGCCGATGCGGCGTGGACCGAAAATCAAGGCCAGGATTACAGCTACGACCAGGTTTGGGACTCGGAGGGTCAAGTGACGCGCGACGGATGGATGGCGCTGATGGCCATCCCCTTTCGCAGCCTGCGCTTTCGACTCGGCGGCTCGGACTGGGGGGTAGTCTTCGGGCGCAACTTCCCGCGCAACAGCGAGACGGATAACTGGCCGCATATTGCAACCAATATCTCCGGCGTTCTTACCCAGGAGGAAACGCTGAAGGGCATTGCGGGAGTTACCGGCTCTCATAACATCCAGATCAATCCGTATGTCCTGGCCCAGAACGAACGCACGCTCGAGACCCTTGACCCTCTCGATCCCTATTTCAGTTCCCGCCACCTGGAAGGCACAGCAGGCGGCGAGTTCAAGGCCGTGCTAAAAGACAAGATTGTCTTCGATGCCACCGTCAACCCGGACTTCAGCGACATCGAGTCCGATCAGCCGCAGTTCACCGTCAACCAGCGCTATCCGGTGTACTTCCCTGAGTTGCGTCCGTTTTTTCTGGAAAATGCCAACTACTTCACCACGCCTTCGCCAATTACCCTGCTGTACACCCGCAACATCGTGCATCCGGAGTACGGCGCGCGCCTGACCGGCAAGCTGGGCCACACCAACATCGGTCTGCTGGCAATCGACGACCGGGAACCCGGCGATACCGTCAGTCTCGGCGACCCGCTCTACAAGAAACGCGCTTATATCACGGTGGGACGCGTCTCACAGGATTTCGGCAAGGGGTCGAGCATTGCCGCGCTCTATACCGATTACGAGTTCGGACAGGGATGGAACCGCATCGGCGGGATCGATTCCACCTTGCGCTTCAACAATAAGTGGACGGCCGTGGGGCAATGGGTGGAAAGCTCGACCAAGGGTACGGTTGACAGTGGCAATCCTCCCACCTATTCTGCCGGACCAACGTGGAACGCGAGTGTAAGCCGCTCTGGGCACTCCTTCAACCTCAATTCATCTTTTTTAGACTTCAGCACCGGCTTTCAAACCCTGCTGGGTTTTATCCAGACATCGAATATTCGCAGCGGACATACTTATTCAAACTATCAGTGGTATCCGAAGAGCAAGAAGCTGCTGACCATTGGAGTGGAGACGAATCAGAACATAGCATTCAACCATCAAGGCGACCGCGTCTATCATTACTCGAACTTCGATACATTTGTAGTTCTGCCGCGCAATATAGTCATGTATCCGTATGTGGGGCAGAACTCGGACACAGTGGGTCCGCCCAGCTATTCACTACTTACAGCCTACAAGAACTTCACCGAGAATTACGGCGGCTTTGGCGCGCGCGGCGCGCCCTGGGCGCAACTGAACTTCAATATCAGCGCCACTCGCAGCGGCAACGTGAATTACAACCCCGTTGCCTGCCCGCCTCCTTCAAGCACAAGTATGACTTGCACACCGACTCCTGTGAATTATCCTTCGCTGCTAAACCAGGAAACGGTGCAGGCTTATATTACTTTGCAGCCCATCCGCCAGCTGACCGCGGATAACATCTATCTGCTGGATCGCGACCACTCCGTCGCTGATGGCGCGCTGGTCTACGAGGTCCAGACCTTCCGCACCAAGGTCAATTATCAATTCACCAAAGCAATATCCGCGCGCGTCATCGTGGAGTATGACTCGACGCTGGCCAATCCCGTGGAGACTTCGCTCCAGCGCACCAAGCAGGTGCAAAGCGAGGCGCTCCTTACCTGGCTCCCGCACCCGGGCACCGCGGTCTATATCGGCTATAACAACGACTTGCAAAATCTGGCACCGTCGCTCTGCAATCGCTTACCCGACGGAGCCTGCGATCCTGATAATACGGTAGCGCCGAGGTCAACAAACTTTCTGAATGATGGCAAGCAGATCTTCGTGAAAGCATCCTATCTATTCCGCTTTTAAGCCCTTTATTTGAGCCAATTCAACGGCCGGCCAGATCTCTGTTGCAACGAATATCTTTCTCGCGCATCCAATATTTGTAAGGCAGAGGAGGTTCCCCATGTCGCTTCGTCCCGTGAAGCAGATTCTTACAACCAAACCCACCGTCGAGGGCGCGGGTGTCCGATTGCAGCGCGCCTTCGGCTTCGGAAAGAGCGCCGACTTCGATCCCTTTCTGTTGCTGGACGACTTTCGCAGCGACAATCCGGCGGACTATCTGGCTGGATTCCCCTGGCATCCCCACCGGGGAATCGAGACGATCACCTACGTGCTAGCCGGCGAGGTTGCGCACGGCGACAGCCTGGGCAACAAGGGCCGCATGACCGCCGGAGACGTGCAATGGATGACCGCAGGCAGCGGGATATTGCATCAGGAAATGCCCAAGGGCGACGCCCAGGGCCGCATGCACGGCTTTCAGCTCTGGGCCAACCTGCCCGCCGCGCTGAAGATGACCGATCCGCGCTACCAGGACATTCCTGCGAGCGCGATTCCGGAGGTGAGCGAGGACGATGGTGCACGGGCGCGGGTGATCTGCGGCGAGTTCTGGGGCAAGAAGGGGCCGGTGGAGGGCGTGGCGACCGATTCCAATGTGGCCGCGCGATACGTGGACATCTCGATTCCGCCGGGCAAGCGCAAGCGCATCGCGGTGGAGACGACGCGCAACGCCTTCGCTTATGTCTTTGCCGGTGCGGGCAGCTTTCGCGATGCCTCTGCGCCCCAGGCCGTGTTGACCGAGTCGGCCGTGGATCCGACTGCGACGCCGGTCTACGACGCACGGAACCACTCGCTGGTGCTCTTTGATCGCGGCGATGAGATCGTCGTCCAGGCCGGCCCCGAGGGCATCCGCTTCCTGCTGGTCTCGGGCCAGCCGCTGGAGGAGCCGGTGGCCTGGTACGGACCGATTGTGATGAATACCGAGGAGGAGCTGCGCCAGGCGGTGAGCGAGTTGCACAACGGCAGCTTTATTCGCCACAACTGAAATGGGCAGCTAGATGCTTTCATCTATTTGCACTGTATGCGACGTGGACCGGGAGGTCCACGCTACAGCCGGCCAGTCACCCCAACGAGCTAAGATCGCTCGTTGGGGACCTCGGCCGGGAGGCCGGCGCTCCATTCATGCTCCCTTCCAGTGCAGTATCTTTCGGTCCCGAACCGGCCGCTCAGAATGTACAATTGGTAAGTCCAAAACGAAGGAAGGAGTTGTCTTCAGAAATGATGCTTCCTACTCAGAATTCTTCTCGTCTGCCCCTAACGACTTTCGATTCCCGCACAATACGCCGAGGTATTCGTTTTACGTTGGCCCTTGCGCCGGCAGCGCTGATCGCCATGTTCTGCCTTGCCCTGCCGCATCTTTGGGCACAGGCGGCCGCTCCAGCCGCCAGCTCCGCGGCAACGCACGGCATTGCCGTCGCCAACATGGATCTCTCGGTCAAACCGGGTGATGATTTTTATCGCTACGCCAACGGCGCCTGGATCAACCGCACCGAGATTCCCCCGGACCGTCGCAGCGTCAACGTGTTCACCGCTCTTGACGATCTGAGCCGCAAGCGGACCGCCGAAATCATTGAAGAAGCGGCGAAGTCCAATGCGCCCGCTGGCTCCGATACGCGCAAAATGGCCGACATCTACAACACGTTCATGGATGAATCCGCCATCGAGGCCAAAGGACTCGATCCGCTCAAGGAACAGCTTGCCGACCTCGCCGCCATTCGGGATCGCAAGCAACTATCTTCGGCTCTTGGCAGGACCCTGCGCGCCGACGTCGATCTGCTCAACAACTCCACCTACCACACCGCAAATCTCTTCGGCTTATGGGTTGCTCCCGGCTTCCGCGACTCGGACCACTATGTGCCCTACCTGTTGCAGGGCGGCCTCGAAATGCCCAACCGCGATTATTACCTCGCCGACAGCGATCGAATGAAGGATGTGCGCGCCAAATACGCCGTCCATGTGGCCGCCATCTTCCGGCTGGCCGGCTTCAGCGATGCCGAGGCGCGCGCCACCCGCGTCATCGCCCTCGAACACTCCATCGCCGAAGTCCAGGTCAGTATCGCCGAGATCGAGGAGATCGCCAAGGCCAACAATTTGTGGATGCGCAGCGACTTTGCCGCTAAAGCTCCCGGTCTCGATTGGGACGCCTACTTTGAAGGCGCGGGACTAAACAGGCAGCAGGAGTTCATGGTCTGGACCCCCACGGCCTTCGCCGGCGAAGCTGCCCTGGTCGCCGCTGTACCGCTAGAAACCTGGAAGGACTGGCTCGCCTACCATCTCGTCGAGGAATATGCGAATTTCCTGCCCAAGGCGCTTTCTGAAGAGCGGTTCAACTTCTTCGGCAAGACGCTTACCGGGGTCGAGCAGCAACGCCCGCGTTCGGAGCGCTCCGTGATGCTTGTCGATGCACTGCTTGGCGACGCGGTAGGGAAGATTTACGCGCAGAAGTACTTTTCTCCCCAGGCCAAGGCGCAGGCCGAAGCCATGGTCGCCAATCTCATCGCCGTCTATCACAAGCGACTGGCCGAATTGCCCTGGCTCGCGGCCTCCACGCGCGCCGAGGCACAGGCCAAGCTCGACACGCTCATTGTCAACATCGGCTATCCGGAAAAGTGGGAGGACTACTCCGCCTACGAGGTTCGCGCCGGCGACGCCTTCGGCAATGCCTGGCGTTCCGACCTCTGGTACTTGCATCACGAAATCGCGCGCATCGGCAAGCCCGTCGACCGGCATGAGTGGTGCATGGAGCCGCAAACGGTGAATGCCGTCAACATGCCGCTGCACAACTCGCTGAGCTTTCCTGCCGCCATTCTGCAGCCGCCCTTCTTCGATCCCGATGCGCCGGCCGCCGACAACTACGGCGCCATTGGCGCCATCATCGGTCACGAGATCAGCCACACCTTCGATCAGGAGGGCAGCGCCTTCGATTCCAAAGGCCGCATCCGCAACTGGTGGACTGCTGCCGACAGCGACCACTTCAACAAGGCTTCAGCCAGCCTCGCCAAGCAATTCGACGTCTACGAGCCATTCCCAGGCGTCCACGTCAACGGCGAGCAGACCATCGACGAGAACATCGCCGACCTGGGCGGAGTGGCCGCCGCCTACGACGCCTACCGGGCTTCACTGAAGGGCAAAGAAGCGCCCATCCAGGATGGCTTCACCGGCGACCAGCAGTTCTATATTGCCTTTGCACAGAACTGGGGTTCGAAGGTGCGCGAGGCCTCGCTCCGCAGCCAGGTGCTCACCGACCCGCATGCTCCGGGCCAGTACCGCGCACTCACCGTCCGTAACTTCGACGCCTGGTACAAGGCTTTCAACGTCCAGCCGGCAGATAAGCTCTATCTGGCTCCCGCCGACCGCGTGAGAATCTGGTGATTTCTGTATGTGAGTTTCGAGCCCGGCGATAGGTGATTGAAACTTCGATTATTCGTCAGACCTCCGCCGCTAGCTCGGCCGAAAGAATGTTCATTGGCGTGAATCCCCGCTCGCGCAGCACGCGCATGCTGAGCGCGTCATGGCGCTTGGCCAGCCGTTTGCCGTTCGAATCCACCACCAGACGGCAATGGAACCAGGCTGGGTTCGCGAAGCCCAGCGCACGGTTGAGCAGAATCTGCCGCGCGGTGGACTTGAGCAGGTCCTCGCCGCGCACGACCTCGGTGATCTTCATCGCCGCGTCATCGGCCACACAGGCCAGTTGGTAACTCGGAATGCCGTCGCGCCGCCAGACGACAAAATCGCCAAAGTCGCGGCCCGCCACAAAGCGCTGCGGCCCGAGATTGCCGTCCACGAACTCGACCGCGTTGCCGTCGGGAACGCGGAAGCGCCAGTTGAAGCTGCCCGGCTCCTCGGCTTGGCTGGCAGTCTGATCTGGTAGTGAAGTGTTGAAAGCTCCCGGCCTGCAAGTTCCGGGATAAACCGGCTCATCGTCCAGCGGCTCCTGTGCATAGCCCTCATGCGGAGCGCTGAGCGCGGCTTCCAAATCCCGGCGCGAGCAGCGGCAGGGATAAATGAACCCGCCCAGTAGCAGCTTCCGCCACGCCGCCAGATAGATTGCCTGCCGCTCGCTCTGCGCGTAGGGCGCATAAGGCCCGCCTACATCCGGCCCTTCGTGCCAGCGAATCCCCAGCCAGTGCAGGTCTTCGAGCGCGGCATCGGCATAGACGGCGCGGCTGCGGTCGGGGTCGAGGTCTTCCATGCGCATCACCAGAGAGCCGCCTGTGGCGCGCGCCCGCTCATAAGCCGTCCAAAAGGTGCGCGCGTGGCCCACGTGCAGATAGCCGGTGGGTGAGGGCGCAAGTCGTCCGCGATAAGTTGGCGGCGATGAAGGCAGAGTGGCCATGCTGGTTAACAGTGTATCCACCTGCGGTGGGGCAGCCGCGCTTACGCGCATCAGGTTCGTGGTCTCCCAGCCACCTGCGGTGGGGCAGCCGCGCTTGCGCGCATAAGGATCATGGTCTCCCAGCCACCTGCGGTGGGGCAGCCCTGCTTACTGGATGAGGACGACGTTCATGCTCCATGGGGTGAGAGTCAGCGAGAGCGGCAGGCTTTGCGCGCCGAGATTCGTAGTAGTTGGCGCGGCCCAGACAGGAATCACATCGGACGTCTGGTCATAGAGGTCTTTGTCGTAGGTGATGACCGTGACGCCCGTGGAGCTGCTTTGCATGGAGAGCGTGATCGTAACCGGCTCGGCCGTGGTTTCGTTGCGGTTGAACAATACCAGCGCCGTTCCTGTTCCACCGTTGTGGGTCGCCGCATAGGCAACCACATCCGCCGTATCGCCGGACACGGTCGCGGTCAACACGTTTTCACCGCTGACGGCCACGTTTTGAAAGAGCGAAAATGCCTGGGCAGTGGGAGACATGGTGCCGATGGGAGCGCCGTAGTTACAAGGAGAATTGTTGGGGCCGCCCGTATCGCCAGCACCATCGGCAAAGACGTTGTATGCGCCAAAGTTCTGCCAGCCGTATACCGAAGAGCTGTCGTTGCCGTTATCGCCGTTGCAGTTGCCGAAGCCAATCCACCATGTCAGGCGCGAGACGCCGTCGTTCATCATTTCGCCCAGCACCTGACCGGCATATAAACCCTGGGTAATTGACCAGCTCTGCTTGCCGGGATTGCTATAAGCCCCCCCGATCTCGCCCACGTAAATGGGCGTGTTCGGCTTACCGGCCGTCGCCAGTTCCGATTTGATGGTGTTTATATATGTGGTTAGCTGCTGCGCCGCCTGATTCACCAGGAAGGTATCGCTCTCACTGCCCGGCGTCTCCGGATAGTAGTGGTATTCCACGAAATCATAGGGCGCGCCGGAAAGCACATCCGGATCCCAAGGAGCAAAATTGGGCTCAACAACCACGCCGACCTTCGTGCTGGAACTGGCCCCCTTGATCAGCGCATAGTAGCCGCTGGCTCCGGCCACCGCGGCGGCGTAGGTTGTGGGGTCGTGCGGAGAGGAGTGCAGGTCAGTCTCCCAGGTGCCGTACTCCTCATTGCCCACGGTCATGTGTTTCACCGTAATGCCGTCGGTCAGCGCGGCAGCCACCCAGGCGGCTGCTTCCTTGGGATCGCCTCCGCCGGTGCAGGCCTCATTTGTGCCGTAGTTGGCCGTGAGGGCCAGGTCGAAGGTGCCTGCCACCGGGATGGCAGTCACGAAATCTGCAAAGGTACTATAACCACCCCAGCCTCCTGTAACCGGGGAGGTAGTCTGGCACATATACGCTGGGACCAGCGTGCCGCTGCCGGTTTGGTACCCCCAGTGGTAGTCGTCGGACCAGGAGCCACCGGGCCAGCGGATTGCCTTGATGCCTGCTCCGTTGAATGCCGAATCAATCGAGCTCGCGTTGGTGGGCCAGTCGTACCACGCGGCAAGATTCATGCCAAGGATCTGATCGGTCACGACCGGGCCGGTGCTCGACTGATCCACCGTAATATTGCTCGCCGTAGCTGCCAGCGTGGTGTAGTTGGCGGTGACGGTGGTATTGGCGTTCAGCGTCACATTGCAGGTGACGGTGGAGGTTGTGGTGCATCCGGTCCACGAGTCGAAGGTATTGCCGCCCGCGGTGGCCGGCGCCGTCAGCCCGTACATCGAACCCGCTGTGCCGTTGATTGTAAAGCTCGTCGTTCCCTGGGAGGCGAGTGTGGTTGGGGGATACGTGACTGTCATCAGTACGCCACTGGACGGATTCATCGAGTTCACGGTCAGCGTGTAGGTTACCGGAGCGGCATAGTTGGCGGTGACGGTGGTATTGCCGTTCATCGTCACATTACAGGTAACAGTGGTGGATGTGCATCCTCCGCTCCACGAAACAAACGTGTTGCCGCCCGAGGTGGCAGGCGCGGCCAGCGCAAGCATAGTTCCCGATTGATAGGTGAGCGTAAAGCTGGTGCTCCCGCTGGCCAAGCCGTTGGCGTCGGCGGGAGCGGCAGTGATGGTCACGCCGCTGGCCGGATTGGACGAGTTCACGGTCAGCGTGTAGGGTGTTGTGGAAACAGCGCTTGTGCCGCCTCCGCAAGCCGTCATGAACAGGCTCACTCCGATTCCGATGCAAAATGCCGCTCTCCGCCCCAAGTTCCTCATGCCTATGCTCCCATTCTTTCCAATATTCTGCCGCTGTCAGGCCTGCCCATCAGGAGATCCCCTGCGCATGCTTATCTGTTCAGTATGAACTTCCGGCCTGAACAATAGAAACGCCATCCTCCTGGCAAGAAACAAGCGCGGACCGGGAGGTCGGCGCTACAGTTTTATGCCTTCGCGAGTCGGCAACGCCGGTGGGAGACTAAAGTGCAAATCGGGGAGGAGCGCGCGGCAGCTCCTGCTCAAAACATCTCCGGTATGGTGTGAAAGGCGATGCGCGTGGGGGCGGCCTTGAAGGCGGTCAGCATCGTCGCCGGGGCCAGCGTGCTCAGGCCGTACTTGTTGTTGATCGCGTCCATCGCGGTGAGCAGGCGCGCGCGGTGCTGCTCCTGCTCCGATCCGTCAAAGAGGTTGAGCGAATGCAGATGGCCGGGCACCAGGCCGTTCAGATGCACGCCGATGAAGTATGGACGCTCGAAGTCCTGGCCGGACGGGCGGGATTCCCATAGATGACGCAGCGCCGCGATGAGCGTCAGATTATCCTGGCACTCGCTCAGCCGCACTTCGCTCTTCCATCCGCGGGTGGGAACGCCGAAGGAGCTTACCGGCTTTTTTTCTCCGCGCGGCACAGAGAAGCCGATGGCCAGGCCGATGCTGCTGGCCCACAAATCCGCCGCGCGCAGCCGCATCGCCACCTTGTGCAGCAGCTTGTGCGCCACCGCCCAGGCCTTCTCCGGGGTGCGCATCTCGGGAGCGAGCACGTGCTGGTGGCTCATCGACTTCAGGTGCTCGATCTCGTCCATGTCGAAGTCTTCGCCATGCAGCCAGTGCCACAGCCGCTCGCCCAGCACCGATCCCCACACATTGCCGGATTTGTCGCAATCGAGCGCCAGCAGATCGTCCATGGTGAGGATGCCCTGGGCGTTGAGCCGCTTCTCCATGCGCGAGCCGATGCCCGGCAGGTCGCGCAGCGCCAGTTGCCGCAACGCTCCAGGCAAGATGTCCGGAGTCAGCGCCACCAGGCCGTCGGGCTTCTCCATGTCGCTGGCCACCTTGGCGAGATAGCGATTCGTGGCCAGACCGACGGAGCTGCGCATCATTGAGCCAACGCGCTCCTGAATGCGCGCCTTCACCTGGCGGCCCAGCTTCATCGCCGCCAGCAGCGGCCGCTCCCGGCCCATCAGCCGGCAGGCCATCTCGTCCACTGAGAGCACCGCCGTGACCGGCAGACAGCTCTCTACCGCCTCGACGATGCGGTGATGGTACTGGACATACAGCTCGTGCCGCGCCTCGACCAGCAGCAGCCCAGGGCACATCCGCTTGGCGTCGGCGACGATGGTTCCGGTCTTCACGCCAAAGGCTTTGGCCTCGTAACTGGCGGCAATGCAACAGGTTGTATCGGCCATCATAGGCACAATGCCCACCGGGCGGCCGCGCAGCTCGGGGCGCGAATCCTGCTCCACCGAGGCAAAAAAGGAGTTCATATCGACGAAGAGCCAGTTCAGCAGCGGACCGCTCTGGGGGTTGCCTTCCGGCTGTTGCGGTGCGGAAGCGACCTCCGGCTCGACGTTTTGCAGCTCCTCCGGCTGCTTCCCGGCAGCAGGGGCCGGCGCCGAATTGGGAGCGATTACCATGGTGTCCCTATCTTCGCCTTTTCTTCTCTTAAAATCAAGAGGGGAACTGTGCATAATTGCCGATAAGAGGCTTGACGCGCAAGGATTCCGGCCAAAAAACTCAGAACATGTGAGCTAGGGAGTCCATACAGCGTCAAACAGCTTGAGGTATGTTGTTGATCAGGGTATGACGATGGAAAGCCTGATTCACTGGTTTGCGATCGATGGAAACGCCATTTCCGTTATGGTTACAGTATGTATAGCTGTGCTGCTGGTCTGCTGCCTGGAGTGCTCCGAGTGCCCCAGCCGCGACCAGGACGACATCTTCCGCCACCACGCGATCTAGCTGATCGTCTCCCACATCTCAGAATCGAGATGTGGGCCACCCGTCTAGCTGTGCGGCCAACAAGGCTACGCGCTCATTGCAACGGCGGTTTCAGATACTCCTCAAAGTGCGCCAGAATGCGGTTGAACAGGTGTGTACGCACATCCGCGCCGGTGATGGAGTGCGTCTTGCGCGGATAGAGCTGCAGGTCGTAAGGAATCTGGGCCCCTATCAGCTTCTGAACGAATTGCACTGAGTTTTCCATGTGGACATTGTCGTCGCCGGTTCCATGCGCCAGCAGCAACCGCCCCTTGAGGCGAGCCGCCGAGTTGACCACCGAGAACTCCTTGTAACCTGAGGTAAACTCCGCGGGCTGGCTCATGTAACGCTCGGTATAGATCGAGTCATAGTTGCGCCAGTCGGTCACCGGCGCCACCGCAACTCCCGCGCGGAAGCGCTCCGCGTGCGACATGGCATAGAGAGTAAAAGTCCCGCCCCAGCTCCATCCCCACCAGCCCAGCCGCTTCGGATCCAGTTGCGCGTGCTGCGCCAGCGCCGCGTCCACTACGGTCAGTTGATCCTCCAACTGCACCGGGCCGAAGTTATGATAAGCGGCCTGGGCAAAGGCGCGTCCGCGTCCGCCCATGCCGCGATTGTCAGTGTGCAGCACCGCGAAGCCATGCTGGGCCAGCAGCTCGTCGAAGAGCAGCGCGCTTGTCCAGCGATTGACAACCATCGCCGAGCCCGGCCCGCCGTAGGGATTCACAATCAGCGGCACGTTCGCCGGAGTAGTTGCGCCCTGGGGCAGAAGCAGTGTGGCGTAGAGAGTAGTCCCGTCGTGGGCCTTGACCGTGAGCTGCTCCGGTGCGCGCAACTGGTAAGGCTCCAACGTCTTCGCCTTCCAGAAGTCGTTGCACCGGGCTGGCTCCGCGCACAGCCGCACTGACGGCGGCTCCATGCGCGACGATTGCTTGTCTACAAACGCGCCGCCCGCCGGCGCGAAGTTGCCTTCATGCCAGCCCGCGCCCGCGCTCAACTGCTTCCGTTCGCCCGCGAAGCTGACCTGCCACAACTGCTGATCGAGCGGACTGCCCTCATTCGAGGCATAGTCCACCAGCCTGGCCGCGATGTCCACGCGATAGACCTCGCCCACCTCGAAATCGCCCTGGGTCAGTTGCCGTTCCAGTTTGGCTGTCGCGTGGGCCGGATCGGCCAGGTCATAGCTGTAAAGGTAGAGGTGATTGTGCCCGTCTCTCCAGTTCGTCAGCACAATCGCCCCATTGCCTACCGTGACGTCGTACTTGTCATCGAAGAATTTGTCGTCGGCGAGTTGCAGCACGGCGTGCGCCTGGCCGGTCGTGGCGTCGGCGAAGTAGAGGTCGCGATGCTTCTGGTCACGGGTCAGCGTCTCAATCCACAGCGTCTTCGCGTCCACCCAGCCGAAGCGCGGAATATAGTCCTGCCCGGCGCGAATCGGCAGGCTCACCCACACTGTCTTGCCGCCATTGGCACTCACCACGCCCACGCGGACCGTGGGGTTGGCGTCGCCCGGCTGCGGATATCGCTGCTCCTCCACCGTTGCGTGCGTAGGAATCCAGTCGGGGATGGGATACTCCGGCACGGCGGCTTCGTTCATCTCCATATAGGCCAGCCGCTGCGAGTCCGGCGACCAGAATTGATTGCTGCGCGCATCCAGCTCTTCCAGATAAATCCAATCCACCTCGCCGTTGAGCGTGGCTGGGTTGGGTGCTGGAGCCACCATCGTCATCGGCATTCCCGGCTCCTTCAGCCGCACGACTGCCAGCCCGTGGTTGCGGATGCAGGCAAGCGATTCGCCGTCGGGCGAGAACTGCGGATTGTCGCCCGAGGCCGCCCCGGCCGGGCCGGCCTCAACCGACGCGCCGGTGCGCAGGTCATAGAGCCAGAGGCGTCCGTTCTCGTCGAAGAGCAGGTGCGCCGCGTCCGGCGACCACAGGTAGCTGGCCATGTCATAGCGGTCGCGATGGTCGCGATCCTGCTCGGTGTCCGGCCCGGCGGTGAGAGTAGCCAGTTTGGCTCGGCTCACCAGCACGCGCGCCTGGCCTGTCGCCGAGTCCAGGTCCATGAGTTCGTCGTTCTCCATGTAAGTCAGGTGCTTCGCGTCCGGCGACCAGCGAATCTCGTCCGGCGGAGTGCCAATCAGCGGTTCATGTGCATAGATCGCCTCCACCGTCAGAGACTTCGCCGGCGCCTGAGCGGCCAGCGGAAGTGTTGCAAAGGGAGCGGCCATAAGGCCGAGGAGCAATAGAGCATTTGTGCGGGTCAAAGTGATTTCCTCCGGGAGCGGAGCGCGGCATCGCGACCCATCCGCGCGTTTCCAGGGTGAGGAGCCGTATCAACGCAGTGTAAACCACCGCGCCGGTACGCTGTTCCTGTTCGTTTACGGACACAGCGCGGCGAAAGCGGACACCCAAGCAGCTTCGCCTGCGCCCGCCAGTCCCAGCAAACTGCTTTATTCTCATCAAGTTAAATTTCCGGCACTTTGGCTCACGAATTGCATCTCACTTCCCAGTACGCGTTACCTCCGGAGGCCGGCCATGACCAACCTGCTACAGGATCTGCGATTCTCCCTTCGCCAGTTGCGCAAATCGCCCGGATTCACCATCGCCGCAGTTTTGACGCTGGCATTGGCAATCGGCGCCAACGCGGTGGTCTTTGCCGTCTTGAACGGGTTTTTCCTGCGCCCGCTCAACGTTCCTCAAGGCCAGAGCCTTTACGCAATCCAGCGCGGTAATGACAATTACATTATCCAGTCGTATCCCGATTATCTCGATCTGCGCGATCGCAATCGCAGCTTCGATGCCCTGGCGGCTTACACCATCGTGCAAGGCGGCCTCGACACCGGCAAGGATCCATCCCACGTCTGGTTCTATGGAGTGAGCGGTAACTATTTCAACGCATTGGGCATTCAGCCCTTTCTAGGCAGGTTGATTCAATCGTCCGATGAGCGTGGCCCCAACAGCGCTCCGTATATCGTGCTCTCCTACGCGTATTGGCACAGCCAGTTTCAGGATGATCGCACCGTGCTCGGCCGCGTCGTCAACCTGAATAAGCACCCTTACACCATCGTCGGCGTGGCGCCGCCAGAGTTCCACGGCACCTTGTTATTTTTCACTCCCGATTTCTTTGTGCCGCTCGTAAACCAGCAGCAGTTGGTCGGGTGGGCAGACCCGAATGCGCGCGGAAGCCGATGGGTATTTGAGGTGCTGGGCCACTTGAAAGCAGGGGTCACTCCCGCGCAGGCGGCTGCCGATTTGAGCTCCGTCGGTTCCTACTTACATCAGAACTATCCCAAAGACGATGACCAGTCGACCTTTTCCTTGGTGCGTCCAGGCCTGCATGGCAACTTTTTTGCTCCTGCAGTACGAGCGTTTCTAGCCGGGCTGATGGCGCTGGCGGGGCTGATTCTGTTGGCCGCGTGCGCCAACCTCGGCACCCTCTTTGCCGCGCGCGCCGCCGACCGCGGACGGGAAGTCGCTTTGCGGCTCGCGCTTGGCTCCAGCCGTACACGCATTCTGCGCCAACTATTGACCGAAGCTGTTCTGATTTCACTCGCCGGAGGCACTGCCGGGCTTGTGGGCAGCGTCGTGCTGTTGCACCGCCTGAGCGCGTGGCAGCCATTTCCTCAATTTCCCATTCATATAGCGGTGAACCCGAACGCAAATGTCTACTGGGTGGCTTTGCTCTTGGCGCTGGTAAGTGGGTTACTCTTCGGGATTGTCCCGGTGCGACAGGTTCTCAGGGCTAATCCCTATGAGATCGTCAAAGCCGGGTCGAGTGCCAGATTCAGCCGGCGAATCTCAGTGCGGGACATTTTACTTGTGGTTCAAATATCCATCTGTGCGGTGCTTGTGACTTCTTCGATGGTTGCGGTTCGGGGACTGGTGCGCTCGCTCCACACCAACTTCGGTTTTGACCCGCAGAACGTGTTGCTGGTCGATACCGATCTGAAAATGGCCGGTTACAGCGAGGACAAAATGCCCGCCATGCAAAGGCGCATGATCGATGCAATACAGGCAATTCCCGGAGTAACCGCCGTGGGATTGGTGGATACTCCGCCTTTGCATATGGGCTGGGGCCTCTCGGATGTTTTTACCGACACAACGACGGATCTGAGGCCATCGAATGCCGCTGCCTCCGCCATCCAGTACAGCATATCTCCCGAATATCTCCAGGCGGCGCGGACGGTATTGCTGGCGGGCAGGAACATCTCGTTGCATGACGACAAAGATGCTCCGCGCGTAGCCGTTGTGAATCGGGAGTTTGCCCGCAGAATACTTGGCTCCGCAACCAACGCGCTGGGCAGACATTTCAAAATGCCGGATGGTACGCGCATCGAAGTAGTGGGACTTGTTGAAGACGGAAAATATACCGCGAATCTCGCCGAAGATCCCCAGCCGGCAATGTTTTTCCCCATCCTGCAAATGCCCGCTGGTGAGACGTTCCTGGTGGTGCGCTCAAGCCGAGATACCCAGCAACTGGCGGGGGCCATCCGGAGTACACTCCGGAACCTGGACTCAGGACTACCTGCATTCCTCCAAACATGGGACGAAGAGATGAATGGGGCGCTGTTTGCGCCGCGGGTGGCTACGATGTCGCTGGGCGTGCTTGGGATTATGGGCGCGATGCTGTCGATCACCGGCATCTTTGGCATGGCGGCCTACTCGGTGAGCAAGCGGCTGCGGGAGTTAGGCATTCGCATCGCCCTGGGCGCACCGCGCAAGGAAGTGTTGCAGGCAGCGTTGGGACGGCCATTGAAGCTTCTGGCTATCGGTTCGGCGGCGGGATTGATCCTCGGCTTGCTGGCCACGCGGGTGCTGGCTTTCATTGTCTATCAGGCAACTCCGCGCGATCCGCTGGTGCTGGGCGGCGTGGTTCTGGCGATGCTGCTGCTGGGCCTCGTTGCTACATGGATTCCAGCGCAGCGCGCGCTCTCGGTTGATCCCATGATCCTGCTGCGCGAGGAGTGATCCGTAATATCCGTAACCGTCTTTGTTCTCATCAAATTGCTTTTATGATGATTTGGCGCTGGAATTGTTTTTCTTTTCCCAATTAACAGATCTTCAACCCGAGGCCGTCCATGACCAACCTGCTACAGGACCTGCGATTCTCCCTTCGCCAGTTGCGCAAATCTCCCGGATTCGCCCTCACCGCCGTGTTCACGCTGGCGTTGGCAATCGGCGCTAACGCCGTGGTCTTCGGCATCTTCAACGGCATGATTCTGCGGCCGTTGGATGTGCCCCAGGCGGAGAGTCTATACGGAACCCAGTACGGGAATAATCCGGGGTGGCAATCGTATCCCAACTATCTCGATCTGCGTGATCGCAATCGCAGCTTCGACGGTCTGGCGGCGTTTAACTTCGTCTTTCCGGGCTTCGACACAGGCAAGGATCCCTCCGGCTCCTCAGGCTACACAACCAGCGGCAATTACTTTGACGTGCTGCGGGTTCATCCCTATCTCGGCCGTTTCTACCATGCCGCCGATGAGCACGGCACAAACAGCGCGCCTTACGTTGTGCTGACCTACGCCTTCTGGCACAGCCGCTTCCAGGATGATCGCGGCGTGGTGGGCCGCACCGTCTTTTTGAACAAACATCCGTATACGATTCTCGGCGTGGCGCCGCCCGGCTTCCACGGAACAGTGGCCTTTGCCTTTGTCGATTTCTTCATGCCGATGGTCAACGAGGGGCAGATCTACGGCAGGAGTACACTCGATGAGCGCGGCAGCGATGTTACGGTTTTTGAAATCTTCGGACATCTGAAGCCGGGAGTGACTCTCACTCAGGCGACGGCGGATGTAAACGCCGTGGGCGCGTATCTGGAAAAGACCTATCCCCAGGACTTCAGTCACAAAAGCACTACACTAGCCCGCCAGGGACTGACTGCGTTTGGCGGCGCGGTGACAGCCTTCGTGGCGGGGTTGATGCTGCTGGCGGGATTGATTCTGCTGGCCGCCTGCGCCAACCTGGGCAGCCTTTTTGCCGCACGCACTAGCGACCGTTCCCGCGAAGTGGCGCTGCGGCTGGCGCTGGGTTCAAGCCGCAAACGCATCCTGCGGGGACTGCTTACCGAAGCCTTGTTGATCTCCCTGGCCGGCGGCGCTCTGGGAGTGCTGGGCAGCGTCGCGCTCTTGCGCCGGCTAAGCACCTGGCAGCCTATCGCCGCGGCTCCCGCCCGCCTGCCGGTTACTCCAGACGCAAAAATCTACCTGGTCGCTTTGCTGTTGGCGGTGGTTAGCGGATTGCTCTTCGGGATGATCCCGGTGCGCCAGTTGCTCCATGCCAATCCCTATGAGATCGTCAAAGCGGGATCGAGCGCCCGGTTGGGGCGGCGCATCACCGTCCGCGACGTGTTGCTGGTGGTGCAAATTGCCATCTGTGCCGTGCTGGTCACTTCTTCACTGGTGGCCGTGCGCGGATTGATTCGTTCACTGAACGGCAACTTCGGATTTGAGCCGCGCAACGCCATGCTACTCAATGTCAATTTGGCCATGGCCGGATACAGCGGCGACCAGGCGCCCGCGATGAAAAGGCGCATCTTCGATGCGATGGCGAGGATTCCCGGAGTCGAGCATGTGGGATGGGTGAACGATTATCCTCCGCTGGCCTATGGCTCCAACTTCAGATCGAATGTCTACAAGGATGAAACCACCGATCTGCGCCAGGCAAATATCGCCGCTACGCCCTTCCGGTACAACATCTCTCCCGGATACTTCGAGGCAGCCGGCACCAGCCTGTTGACCGGCAGGAGTTTCAGTTGGGATGACGACAAAGGAGCGCCATCCGTCGCCGTCGTTAATCGGGAGTTCGCCGTGAAAATCTTCGGCTCCGTCCCACAGGCCATGGGCAGAGCCTTCAAGCTGCAGGATGGAACGCGCGTCGAAGTCGTGGGCGTGGTCGAAGAGGGAAAGTATCTGAGCCTCAATGAAGATCCACAGCCGGCGATCTTTCTTTCCGCCCTGCAATCGCCTTCGAGCACTTTTTATATGGTGGTGCGCTCCGAGCGCGATCCCGAAGAGTTGGCCGCGGCCATGAGGAGCAAGATGCGTGAACTGGACGAGGGGCTGCCGGTTACCATCTCTACCTGGAAGACCGTGCTGTCGCTGGTTCTGTTTCCTTCGCAAATGGCAACGGTGTCGCTGGGCGTTCTGGGAATAATGGGCGCAATGCTCTCGATCACCGGCATCTTTGGCATGGCCGCGTATTCGGTGAGCAAGCGGCTGCGGGAGTTAGGCATTCGCATTGCCCTGGGCGCTCAGCGCAAGGAAGTGTTACAAACCGCATTGGGACGGGCCTTCAAATTGCTGGCGATTGGCTCAGCGGCGGGGTTGATCCTCGGATTGCTGGCCACAAAGGTGCTGGCTTTCATCGTCTATCAGGCAACTCCACGCGATCCGCTGGTGCTCGGCGGCGTAGTTCTGGCGATGTTGCTGCTTGGCCTGGTGGCTACCTGGATTCCGGCGCAACGCGCGCTGTCGGTGAATCCCTTGATCCTGCTGCGCGAGGAGTGAATAGGCAATATCCGCAACCGTCTTTGTTCTCATCATGTTGTGTCTTATGATGATTTGCTCTGGAATTGTTTTCTCTTCCCAAATGACACATCATCAACCGGAGGCCGGCCATGACCACACTGCTACAGGACTTGCGATTCTCCCTTCGCCAGTTGCGTAAGTCGCCCGGATTCACCCTCGCCGCAGTTTTGACGCTGGCTTTGGCCATCGGCGCCAACGCCGTGGTCTTCGGCTTATTGAACGCGCTGATCCTGCGCCCGCTGAATGTGCCGCACCCAGAGAGCCTCTATGGGATCGAGCACGGACCCGACAAGGACGCAGGCGAGTCCTATCCCGATTATGTCGACCTGCGCGATCGCAACCGCAGTTTCGATTCGATGGCCCTTTTCGGCATCGTTATGGTGGGGCTGGACACAGGCAAGAATCCGGCACAGGTGATGGGCTACGAGGTGAGCGGGAACTACTTTGACACCTTCGGGATTCAGCCGTATCTTGGCCGTTTCTTTCACAGCGCCGACGAGCACGGACCGAACAGCGCCCCGTATCTGGTGATCAGCTACCCCTACTGGCACAGTCATTTTCAGGATGATCGCGGCGTAGTGGGCCGCGTTGTCCAGATCAACAAGCATCCTTTCACCATCCTGGGCGTAGCGCCGCCCTCGTTTCAGGGAACTTTGCTGTTCTTTTTTCCGGATTTCTGGTCGCCGCTCGTGAACGATCAGCAGTTCACAGGCAAGGACACTCTCTATGTGCGAGACTGGCAGAACTTCATCATGGCGGTGGGACACCTTAAGGCTGGAGTCACGCCGGCGCAGGCTATCGCCGATTTGAACCTTGTCGGCTCATGGCTGGAAAAGACCTATCCTAAAACCGATGCCCAAATGAGCTTTACGCTGGCGCGCCCAAGTCTCGCCGGCGATATGCTAGGGCCGCCAGTGCGAGGATTCCTAACCGGGCTCATGCTGCTGGCGGGACTGATTCTGCTGGCGGCCTGCGCCAACCTGGGCAGCCTGTTTGCAGCGCGCGCCGCCGACCGTTCCCGCGAGATTGCCTTGCGACTCGCGCTCGGATCGAGCCGCCGGCGCATCCTGCGCGCGGTCTTTACTGAAGCCGTACTGATATCACTCGCCGGAGGCGCGGTTGGGCTTTCGGGCAGCGTAATGCTGTTGCGCGAGCTGAGTGTGTGGCATCCAATTCCCACATATCCCATCATTGTGCCTGTCACTCCCGATGCACATGTTTACTGGGCCGCATTGTTGCTGGCCTTGGTGAGCGCCTTCCTCTTCGGCGCGGTCCCGGTGCGCCAGATCCTGCGCACCAATCCGTATGAAGTGGTGAAGGCCGGATCGACGGGAGTGATCGCGGGCAACTCCGGACGGCGAGTGAATGCGCGGGATGTGTTGCTGGTGATGCAAATCTCCATCTGCGCCGTGCTGGTGACTTCCTCACTGGTGGCCGTGCGTGGGCTGATGCAGTCGATGCACAGCAACTTCGGCTTTGAACCGCGGAACGCAATGACTGTCAATGCCGATCTCAATATGGCGGGATACACCGGCGACCAGGTGCCCGCCATGCAGAGGCGCATGATCGAGAAGCTGGAGACGATTCCGGGAGTCAAGACAGTGGGTTCGATCGATTCTCTTCCACTGGGAGGCGGCGCGCCGAACGAAGATGTTTTCACCGACGAGACGACGGATTTGATTCCATCGAAGGCCGCGGCGCACATCATAGACTACAAGGTTTCCCCCGAATACTTCCGCGCGGCGGGAACTGCATTTGTGCGGGGCAGGGATCTTTCCTGGCAGGACGACAAGAACTCTCCCGGCGTGGCCGTCATCAATGAAGCGTTTGCCCGCAAAATCTTCGGCTCAGTAGATAAAGCGCTGGGTGGATATTTCAAGCCGGAGATTGGTCCACGCTTGCAGGTGGTTGGCGTTGTTGAGAACGGAAAGTATTTTCAGCTCACCGAAGAGCAGAAGCCGGCGATCTTTGTGTCCAGCCTGCAATCGCCGTCCAGCTCAACCTGCCTGGTGGTGCGCTCGGAACGCGATCCGCAGCAACTGGCGACAGCCATTCGGAGTGATTTGCGTGAGATGGATGCAGGCCTGCCTTTCCAACTCCACACGTGGCCCGACGCGCTGTCCATCGCGCTGTTCCCCTCGCGCGTGGCGACGGTGGCGCTGAGCGTGCTGGGCCTGATGGGCGTCATGCTGGCTCTCACCGGCATCTTTGGCATGGCCGCTTACTCGGTGAGCAAGCGGCTGCGGGAGTTAGGCATTCGCATTGCCCTGGGCGCGCAGCGGAAGGAAGTGTTGCAAACCGCATTGGGACGGGCCTTCAAATTACTGGCAATTGGTTCAGCGGCAGGATTGATCCTCGGTTTGCTGGCCACGCGGGTGCTGGCTTTCATCGTCTATCAGGCAACTCCACGCGATCCGCTGGTGCTGGGCGGCGTAGTTCTGGCGATGCTGCTGCTGGGGCTCGTTGCCACCTGGATTCCAGCACAGCGCGCGCTGTCGGTGAATCCCTTGATCCTGTTGCGCGAGGAGTGATGTTACAAAACCTGCAAACGATAACCCAACTAGTTTTCAGGAAAAGAATCAGGAGAGATCGAAATGACATATTCCGAAAGCGAAAAATCGCAAATCAGGTACGCAAGACTTGCGGGTTTCATGTATCTCTTCACTTATCCCAGCTATCTGTTGGGGTTGTCAATTACCAGCCGTTTTGAAGTTTCCGGAAATTTTGCGGAGACCGCCCATAGGATCATGGGGGCGGAACTGTTTTACCGATTCGGATTGTCCTGCCAACTTATCACCTGCCTGTGTTGCATGGTTCTGGCCATGGGCCTTTATGTTGCCGTCAAACCAATCGACAAGAACCTGGCACTGTTTGCCTTGTTCTTTAGAATGGCGGAGAATATTCTGGGGGCGGCCTTTTGCATTATTATGTTTGCTGTCTTGAAGCTGTATCTTGGTGTTGATTCCGCGAATGCATTTGATGCAAAACAGTTATCAATATGTATGGGTTTATTTTCAGCCGTATATTCGGTTGCATCCATCGTAGGCATGATATTTCTGGGCTTGGGATCCATTCTATTCTTCTACTTATTTCTCAAATCGAAGTATATTCCAAAGGTTATATCAGCGTGGGGAGTATTTGCCTCCGTGCTAGCCACGATCGTTGCCTTTGCGTGCCTGTATTGGCCGCAGTATATCAAGCCGCTGGAACTCGGCTGGGCGCCTATCGGTATCGCCGAAATTTCCGTTGGCCTGTGGCTCTTGATCAAAGGCCTAAACCTTCATCCGCGGAAGAATGAAATTAGCGATTCAGTCGCGACGCAATCCGCGCGATGAGTGAAATCAGTTCTGGAGGACTTTGAAGTGATCCCTTTCACGTTAGAAAAAGCATCAGTAAGCTTCAAGGCCCGAACGGCAGGCGCCCTTTATTTCCTCAGCGTACTGTTTGGAGGACTCGGCGAGCGTTTTCTGCAAGGCAGCTTTGGATACGCGCTGGGCCTCATCGCGCTCTTGGGCATGGTCGCAATGACGCTGCTCTTCTATGGCATTTTTCAGCCGGTCAACAAGTGCCTCTCTTTGCTCGCGGCGTCTTTCAACCTCGTGGGGATCGTCTTTGAGGCTTTACGATGGAATCCTCAGGGCGTGGACATCGCCATAGTATTTTTAGGATTATTTTGCATCCTAATCGGATATCTCATTTTCAGGTCGGCCTTTCTCCCTCGAATTCTGGGCGCGCTGATGGCGATTGCCGGGTTGGGCTGGCTGACCTATCTCTCACCACAGCTCGCAAACTATCTATCTCCCTACAATCTGGCTGCCGGCCTCCTCGGGCAGGCATCGCTCTGTGGTTCCTCATCTTCGGCGTGAACTCACAGCGGTGGAAGCAGCAGGCCGGCGCAGCGAACACTGCCGGCTGATCCTCTGATCCTGCTGCGCGAGGAGTGAATCAGCTTGATGGATCGTTCCCGCGCGTTCATACCTGTGCAATATGCCGGTGGTACACTAGCCAGAAATGACGCCAAGAGCGCGGTTCGGACTGGAGGGAACCATCCCGCCCGCTGCTTCGTACCTATTCACGAACGTCACCACGTCACTGCCATGAAAGAATTGCCAGTCCCGCGAACCGAAGCGCTCATGCAGCGCCTTCTCGGCATCCAAAGCATGGTCGAAAACCTTGACCCGAATCTGCCACGGGTCTTCGTTCGCTGGGCCATCCGCCATCCCCGGCACCTGCCGTCGTTGATCCGCCTGGCGCGGGCGCACCAGCTGACCAGCCGCGCGCGGGATCAAGCCCTGGAAAACGGGATGCAAGTGCCGCCGTTTCTTATTCTAAGCGTGACCACGCGCTGCAATTTGCGCTGCTCCGGCTGCTATGCAGGGGCGGTAGGCATCACCGCTTGCTCACCTGAGGCACGGCCGGCTCTCGGTCTGGATGACTGGCGCCGGGTGATCGAAGAAGCCTCCGCACTGGGGGTGGTGGCTTTCGTGATTGCCGGCGGCGAACCCTTCATGCTGCCCGGCATTACCAGCCTCTTTCGCCAGTTTTCCGACCGCCTTTTCCTGGTCTTTACCAACGGAACGGCGATCGAAGACAGCGATTTTCAGGCGTTGAAACGCTGCCGCAACACGGCGGTGGTGGTCAGCGTGGAAGGAGATCGCGAGCTGACCGACGGACGGAGGGGAAGCGGCGTTTATCAACGCGCGCTGCAAACGCTCGACCGGCTCCGTGCCGCGGGCGTGCTGACCGGCCTCTCCGTCACGATCAGTCCAGCGAATATCGATTACTGGTCGCAGGAGCAAAATATCGACATGCTGCTTGCCCGCAGCGGCCCGCTGGCGTTTTTCATCGAGCAGATTCCGACCAGCGAAAGCCAGGGCCCGGCGATCCCCGCGGAGCAACGCGCCCGCCTCCGCGCCACCGTGCTGCGGGTGCGGAACCGCGCAACCGGAGCCGCTTACCTGATTCATTCGCCGGACGATGAAGAGTTCTTTGGAGGCTGCGTCTCGGCCGGGCGAGGCTTCGCCCATGTAACTCCAACGGGCGACGTCACGGCCTGCCCGTTCTCCGCGCTGGCCACGCACAACGTGAGCAGCTCGACGATTTCCCAGGCCTTCGCCGGCTCTTTCTTCACGATGATCCGCGACAACGGGCCCATGCTGGAGACGCACGACCATCCGTGCTCACTGTTTGCCAACGCAGGCAAGCTGGAGAGCATGGCCAAGACTCTGGGCGCATACCGCACCGGCGCGGCTGAGCCAGGGGTAGTCCACCTGGCCGCACAGAGCCTGCCCTAGGGTGAGATACAACTCATCTTGCGCACTATAGCCCACGCGTTGTATCGTGCGTCTCATGCATTGGGCAACCCCACAGGAACGTCGTAATCTGGGCCAGGCGCGGCGCAAGCAGGTGGGCCGCCAGGAACACAACGAACTGAAACCCAAGGCGCGCAAGACTCCCGCGCTCGACCTGCTCGCCCGGTCGATGCATGGCCGCGTCCCCGCGCTCATCAAGCTCAAATATAAGCTGATGGCCGCGTCGCCTTTCGGCTACTTCCGCGGCGCGGTGCCGGTGATGGCCGCCGACCTGGCAGTGCTGCCCAATACCGGACTCGTCTGCCAGCTCTGCGGCGACGCCCATGTGCGCAACCTGGGCGCCTTTGCCGCGCCCGACGGGCGGCTGGTTTTCGACATCAATGACTTCGACGAGACCATTCGCGGCCCCTTCGAGTTGGATCTCAAGCGCATGGCCGCGTCGCTGGTGCTGGCTGGCCGCGGCTCCGGCCATAAAGAATCCGCGGCTCGCGAAACCGTGGAAAAATTCGTCGCCCGCTACTGCGCCCAGATGCGCGCCTTTGCCCAGATGCCCTCGCTCGAAGTGGCTCACTATCAGGTCCACCGACTGGGCCAAGCAGCGCCCGTTCACCAGGCGCTCATGGAGGCCGAGCGGGCCACGCCCCAGCACACACTGGAGCAGTTGACGGAGCCTGTATCGGCAGAGAAGGGCTCAGGCCGCCGCTTCAAAGAGATCAAGCCCACACTCACCCGCGTTACCGGCGCCAGGGCCGCGACTGTGCTGGCCGCGCTCGGTCCCTATCGCCAGATGCTCGAGCCGCAGCGCGAGCACCTGCTCTCGCTTTATCGCCCGGTGGATGTGGCCTTCAAGATCGTCGGCACCGGCTCGGTGGGTCTGCGCGACTACTGCATCTACTTCGAGGGCAACGGCTCTGGCGATCCGCTCTTCTTGCAGATCAAGGAGGAGCCGGCCTCCGGCTACGCGCCTTATCTTACGGACGCGCAACCGCCCCACCACAACGGCCAGCGCGTGGCGGAAGGCCAGAAGGCGATGCAGGTGCAGTCCGACCCCTTCCTCGGCTGGACGCACTTCGCCGGGCGCGACTACCTGGTCCGCCAGCTCAACGACCACAAGGGCTCCATCGATTTAGAAGACCTGGCCGGCGGCGGTCTGGAAGCCTACGCCGAAGTCTGCGGCGAGCTGTTAGCCCGCGGCCACGCCCGCTCCGGCGACCCGCTCATCCTCAACGGCTATATCGGCAACGGCGACAGCTTCGCCGAAGCATTAGCCAAATTCGGCTCCGCCTACGCCGATCAGACCGAGAAGGACTGGAAGGAGCTGAAAAACTCGGGCAAGGCAAGCCAGAAGTCGTAAAGATGATTTACTGAGAATTGAATTATGGGCATCGTCTCCCCCCTTGTCACAATGAATGTGAAACGGATGGGGCACCCCAACCGTGAGGTTTAGGATGGGCCGCCCACCAGGATCCAAGATTCTACGCGACTTTATTTTCAAGTCGGGGTTGGCATAAATGAATGCATCGCTCATAATCCCTCCGGAAGGGTGGGAGAAAAGAGAACGTCATGCCAATTTCTAACCGCCGAATTCTGTTTCCGCTTCTGCTTGTCTCCATTTTGTCGCTTGCCGGGTGCATGGGCGGCTCCGGGTTACAAGACAAGTTTTCAACCACTGTTATCGTCATCACTCCCGCTACCAGCGTCACTGAGGGCCAGCCTGTAACCTTGGAGGCTGACATCGCCGGTGGGGCTAACGTGAGCGGAACGGTAACCTTCTATAACGGATCGAACGCAATCGGGACTGCGCAGGTCTCTGGCTCTTATTTCTTTAATTCTCTGGATGGAGGCGCGCAGCTTTCGACGACGTTCTCTTCCAGCGGTGTACAGAGCATTACCGCGAAATATAGCGGGGACGAGTTCAATTCATCCAGTACATCCGCGCCCATCTCGATCGGCGTGTACAGCAATCTATTGGCAGCCACTTCGGTGACTCTGCAGGCATCCACCACGACACCGCAATACCGAACGAGTGTGACATTAACCGCCGCGGTCTCTCCCTCGGTCGCCACGGGTACGGTGACCTTCTATAACGGGGGGAGCAATCTCGGCAGCGCTGCGGTCAACGGTGGCACGGCCAGTCTGACAACTTCGTTCGCGGCAGGAGGATCGGATACACTCCACGCAGTCTATTCGGGCGACTATAACTATCTTTCCAGCACCTCGAATTCGCTCACCATGAATGTCAGCGGTCCACTGGTAACCACGACAACTCTACAGGCCTCAACCAGCGCCACCGCGATTGGCGACAGCGTGACACTGACCGCTAATCTCACCCCGGTTACAACCACGGGTACGGTCACGTTTTATAACGGATCGACGGCAATCGGCACGGCGAACGTCAACGCGGGCGTTGCCGCGCTGAATACGACTTTTGCCGCTTCGGGCAATATAGCCCTGAAAGCCATCTTTGCCGGGAACTCTTCGTGGGAAACGAGCACATCGAATCAGGTTTCTCTCTTCGTTTCCGGCAACACACCTGACACCGTCGTGCTGCAGGTTACGCCTTCCTCTCTGGTCATCGGCTACTCCGCGACGCTGACGGCTACCGTGTCGCCGGCCGCTGCGACAGGCACAGTGGTCTTTTACGACGGAACCAGCACGATCGGCAACTGCACAGTCGCCGACGACTCGTGCACGCTCGTGAATACCTTCATGGCTGCCGGCTCCCAGAGTCTTACGGCCGTTTATAGCGGAGATACAACTTATATCTCGAACACCAGCAGCGCCGTAACTCTCAATGTCAGCAATCCGGGACCAACGTCAACCACGACTACGCTGAGGCTGAGTGAAACCTTAGGCTTCACCGGAGATTGGGTCACGCTGATAGCCACCGTCAATCCTCCGGCGGCAACCGGGCAGATCGAATTTTACGATAACGGTTACCTGCTGGAAAGTGTCGTGCTTTCGTCCGGCTCGGCCGCCTGGTCGCAGATCTTCATGCAAGCCGGCGAAAACGATATCACTGCGGTTTACGATGGAGACACTACGTACTCTTCGAGCACGTCCAGCACGCAGGTTCTTGAGCTCTACGATAACTCTGATTAACCTCAACAACCCCTTTGACGCAATGGCCACCTGCCCGACCGACACGACACTTTGGCGGGTGGCGCAGTTATAACGACTTCAACCTGAATGATCAATCTTGATGGCAGGACGGGAAACTTACCACTGTTCACTTACCACTGCGGCTACGCCCTTCCCGCGAACTCCCGCGTCTCGGTATAGACCTTCACCTTTTCGCCGACCTGAATGTAGAGCGGAGCCTTGATCTCCAGGCCGGTCTGGAGGCGGGCCAGCTTGGTCACATTGCCGCTGGTGTCGCCGCGTGCTCCACCTTCCGTGTACACCACTTCCAACTCGACCTTCTCCGGCAACTGCAAGCCAATCGGGTTGCCGTTGAATTTGTGCAGTTGGATGATCGCGCCCTCGACCAGCAGTTCCAGCGCATTGCCCATCATGTCGCTGTTGAGTGTATGCGTCTCAAAGCTCTCCTGGTCCATGAAGTGCGAACCCTCGCCGTCGCTGTAGAGGTAAGAGGCCTCGACCAGCTCCAGGTCCGGTTCCTTGAAGCGCTCGCCGGCCTTGAAGGTCTTGTCGAAGACCGCCCGCGTCAGCAGGTTGCGCATCTTCAGCCGCACCAGCGTTTGGCCGCCGCGCGCCGTGGGCGTGGAGACCTCGGCTTCCATGCAGTAGTACGGTGTGTTCTCAAACTCGAAGTACATCTTGCGTTTGACGGTAATCGCTTCCAGCAGTGCGGCCATGGCTTCCTCGAAACAAACAGGCGTTCGCAGCCGAAAAGGCCCTCTGCGGCTCTCTTGCGGCTCCCTGACCATTATAGGGGGATGCCACCTTGCCGGGCTTGCGCCTTTTTCCCGCCCGCGTCATCAAAGAGATGAGCCTGCCTGTGCAGGCATCTCTTCCGCTAGCGAGAACGTCATGGCGCGTGAACTGCTGACCGCACGTCTGGAACGCAAGGAGTGCATCTCCGAAGTCGCCCAGTGCTACCACTTTGTCTTCGTGATCGACGAACTGGAGAGCTTCAACTTCACCGCCGGCCAGTTTGTCAGCGCCGTGGCACCGGACGCCAACGGCAAAATCCAGACCCGCGCCTATTCCATTGCCTCCGCCTCCAACGGCAACCGCTTCGAATTGTGCGTGAACCGCGTCGAGGAGGGCTTCTTCAGCAATCACCTCGCCGACCTGCCCGACCTGCCCATCGGCGCGGAGATTCAACTCCATGGCCCGCACGGTCACTTCATCCTCCATGAGCCCATCTCCGATTCGATCCTGATTGCTACCGGCACCGGCATTGCGCCGATGCGCGGCTATTTGCAATGGCTCTTTCCAGACGGCGGACCGGATCGCAGCAGCGGCAAGCAGATCTGGCTGGTCTACGGCACGCGCCACGAGAGCGACATTTATTACCAGGCCGAGTTCGAGGCGCTAGCCGCCCGCCAGCCGAACTTCCACTATCTGCCTACGCTGAGCCGCGCGCAGGAGAGCTGGACCGGGCTGCGCGGTTACGTTCAGGAGCACGTGACCAGAATCATCGAGGCGCGCACCGTGCAACTCGGCCAGCCTCTGCCCGCGCCCGCGCCCGATCCGGCGCTGCCGGCCTCCGAGTTGACCTTCGACATCTACGCCTACATCTGCGGCCTCAACGATATGGTCTCCGGCGTTCGCGAGCGCCTCACCACCCTCGGCTGGCATCGCAAGCAGATTGTCTTCGAGCGCTACGACTGAGCAGCGCTGCCGGCGCTCGATTTGATCGCGCCATGAATCAATAATTCAGTATGGGATGGTCAGAAGATTCCCGGAAGCAAGGCCGAGGATTCCCCGCGATAGCTGCGATACTCCTCGCCGAAGGCTTTCAATAGATTTGCCTCTTCCAGGCGTATCTTGCGCAGGTACGCGATCACGACCAACACCCAGCCAATCAGCGCGTGCAACTCACCGGCGACAATCGCCGTGCCGAGATAGAGGCTGAGCAGGGCTGTGTAGATGGGATGGCGAATGAGGCGATATGGGCCGTTGCGAATCAGTTGATGATCGACTTTGATGGTGATCTTGCCGCTCCAGTAGCGGCCAAGACAGCGGCGCGACCAGATCGCCAGCACCAAACCCACTGCGTTGAAGGTGAGTCCTGTTGCAGTGACGATCTCGGAAGCGGGCAGGTACCGCTGGCGCAGCCCCTGAATGGGCAGAAAAATGAGAATCTGGGCCGCGCTGCATAACAAAAGATGAAGCCACCGCGATCCCCGAGACTCTGAATCAGTCTCTGGCGCAATGTTCTTCTTCGCCACGTCCCAGTAGATTTCGATGACGCACCACATGGCGATCGATGTCCACATGGGCCAGCCGTATCCGAAAGGTTTCATCTTTTCGTTATACACGCCCGGCCGAAAGAGGCGGAAGATCGGTATACTAAATAGAGAAGAGCAAAGATGATGCATAACCGGCAGCGTCGAGGATGGGTTCTGATTGCGGCCATCGCAATCGGAATCGCCCTTGTTTGTCTGCTGATCCCGCACGATCATTCAGGTGGTGCGGATTGGCTGGCGATTCTGCCGTTTTTCTTTGCGGGAGTCATCTCGCCCCTCAGCTTACTCTCGCCGCTGGCCTGTGAGTACGTTGGCCGCGCCCCCAACACTCCAGCGCTGCCCTCACGCTTCCAGCGCCCGCCTCCCCTCCGGCTCGCTTAGTTCCCTCACAACGGGTTCGACTTTGCAGGACGGCCTCCGGCTGTCTTGCGGCTTCGACCCATTCCTTGTGAAGTACTTTCTGCGATCTCAAGAGGGTGCGTATGAACATCGATTCGATCTCTGCCTGGTGCATCTTTGCCGGGTATATTCCATTTCTTGCCATTGTTGTAATCCTTCTCCACTACTCTCTGCGGCGCGTCCTCTGGCGACTCGGAAAGCGGTTGGGAAAACGCAACCTGGGCTTTTATCCGACTTCGTTTGCGCTGGGAATGGCGTTGCAATTCATGCAAGTGTATTGGAGGCCCAGCGTCTCTTATGTTCTGGAAGAGAAGCAGGACGAAGAAGCGGATAAGGACGACAACGGCGATCCGGAAAACCTGAAGAAGCAACTCGACCGGCAACTCAAGCGGATTCGCCGCGGCGAGCCGGTCGACCGGCTGGTCTTGCGGCTTTGAGAAGGTGGACATTAGCGGTCTCCCACCCTAGCGGCTAAGAACGAAACGCAGGTCCTTCGACTACGCTACGCTTCGCTCAGGATGACAGCGCGAGGGTGGGCACCCACATCATGGCCGGTCAACCAAGTCCTGCATGTTCTTCGCGAATGAGCTTTGTAAACCATTCGTAACCCCCACCATTTACACTGGTAAACGGAGATTCCTGTGTTTTTTGATAAAGTTCTTACCAAGATTTTCGGCACGGCGAACGAGCGGACGATCAAGCGGTTGATGCCGATGGTGGCAGTGATCAGCGCCCTCGAAGCGGACACGAAAAAACTTACCGACGATCAGTTGCGGGAAAAAACGGCCGCGTTCCGGGCGCGGATTGCGGCGCACCTCGCAGGCATTCCTGAAGACGCGGAGCACAAAGACGAGCGCAAGGCCGCTGAGCGCGAGGCGCTGGACGAGGTTCTTCCCGAGGCCTTTGCGGTGGTACGCGAGGCCGGCTGGCGTTCTGTGCAGATGCGCCACTTCGACGTGCAGTTGATCGGCGGCATAGTGCTCCACCAGGGCAAAATCGCCGAGATGAAGACCGGCGAAGGCAAGACGCTGGTGGCCACTCTGGCTTGCTATTTGAACGCGCTCGCCGGCCACGGCGTGCATGTGGTCACGGTGAACGATTATCTGGCCAAGCGCGACGCTGAGTGGATGGGCAAAATCTACGAGTTCCTGGGGCTCACCGTCGGCGTGATCGTCCACGACCTGGATGATAACGAGCGCCGCGCCGCTTACGCTGCTGACATTACTTACGGAACCAATAACGAATTCGGCTTCGACTACCTGCGCGACAACATGAAATTCGAGATAAAAGATTGCGTGCAGCGCGGCCACTACTACGCCATAGTCGACGAGGTGGACTCGATTCTGATCGACGAGGCGCGCACTCCGCTGATCATCTCCGGCCCCACCGACCAGACCACCGACAAGTATGCGCGGGCGCGCAAGATCGTTCCCGAACTGGAGAAGGGCGAGGAGATTGAAGAGGGCGAGACCAAGCGGCTCACCGGCGATTACATTGTAGACGAAAAGCAGCGGACCATCGGCGTGACGGATGAGGGCTGGGTGACGATTGAAAAGCTGCTGGGCATTAGCAACATCGCCGACGCCGAAAACTGGGAGATGAAGCACTACGTGGAGACGGCGATCAAGGCCGAAGCGCTCTACCACCGGGACGTCGAGTACGTGGTCAAGGACGGCGAGGTAATCATCGTCGATACCTTCACCGGGCGCCTGATGCCGGGCCGCCGCTGGAGTGACGGGCTGCATCAGTCCATCGAGGCCAAGGAAGGCGTAAGCATCCGCAAGGAAGACCAGACGCTAGCCACCATCACCTTCCAGAATTATTTCCGGCTCTATCAGAAATTGAGCGGTATGACGGGCACTGCCGAGACCGAAGCGGCCGAGTTCGAGAAGATTTACAAGTTGGAGATCGTTGTCATTCCCACCAACAAGCCGCTGCTGCGCCTGGAGAATCCCGATGTGGTCTTCCGGACGGAGAAGGAGAAGTTCAAGGCCGCGGCCGACGACATCGCCATCCTGCATGAGCGCAACCAGCCGGTGCTGGTGGGCACCGTGTCCATCGAAAAGTCCGAGCGGCTTTCAACGATTCTGAAGAATAAAAAAATTCCCCACGTGGTGCTCAACGCCAAGTTTCACGAGAACGAAGCGCAGTATGTGGCACAGGCGGGCCGCGCGGGATCGGTCACCATCGCCACCAACATGGCCGGGCGCGGCACGGATATTCTGCTCGGCGGCAATCCGGAGTTCATGGCTCGCCAGGAGCTGGCGAAGAAGAACAAGGCGCGCGCGATCAGCGCCAACGAGGGCGCAATCAATCCGATGGCGCCGCCGGGATTCCTGCGCTTCTACTACCAGGGCCAGGAGTACGAGATTGCCGAGCCGGAGTGGGCCGAGGTCTTCCAAGTCCACGCCGAAAAGGCGCGCCTCGATCACGAACAGGTGATCGGGTCCGGGGGCCTCTTCATCCTCGGCACCGAGCGTCACGAGTCGCGGCGCATTGACAATCAGTTGCGCGGGCGCGCCGGCCGCCAGGGCGATCCCGGCGAGTCGCGCTTCTATCTCTCGCTCGAAGACGACCTGATGCGCATCTTCGCCAAGCAGTGGGTTTCCACGCTGTTGGAGCGGCTGGGCATGGAAGAGGGCGTGCCTATCGAGTCGAAGATGATCTCCAAGCGCATCGAGGGCGCACAGAAGGCCGTCGAGGCGCAGAACTTCGAGAGCCGCAAGCACCTGCTCGAGTACGACGACGTGATGAACAAGCAGCGCGAGGCGGTCTATGGGCTGCGCCGCCAACTGCTCGAAGAGGCCGAACAGAAGGAACTGATTCTGGAAGATTATGTCGGCGGGATTCTGAGCGGAATCCTGGATGAATTCGCCGGCGAGAAGCTGCATCCGGACCAGTGGGACTTGAAGGGGCTGAATGCGAAGCTCATCGATCACTTTGGACTGAGCTACGGTTCGCTGAATATCGGCGCAACCGGAATCAATCCGCGCCATCTCGACCGCCATGAACTGGGCGACGCGATCTTCGAAAAGCTGAAACAGGACTACGACGCCAAGGAGAAGATTCTCAGCTCACCAACCATGCGCTATCACGAGCGCATGGTGATGCTGAGCGTGATTGACGGGCTGTGGAAGGATCATCTGCTCTCGATGGACCACCTGAAGGAAGGGATCAGTCTGCGCGGCTATGCGCAGCGGGATCCTCTAGTGGAATACAAGCGGGAGTCCTTCGATATGTTCGAGGCGATGATGATGAAGTTTCAGGAGGACACGGTCCGCTTCCTTTTCCGCATGCAGATTCTTGGTCCGGACGGTCAGCCGGTGGATGCGGCTCCGCGGCCCAATCGCCTGGTTCCCAAGGCGCCTCCGGTGGCCAGCGCCGCGCTACCGGTCACGCTCGACGCCGAGCCGCGCGAGATTTCCATCTCCACGCGCCAGCCCTCGACGACCATTGACGCGCTGGAGAAGGAGTTCCATCGTAAGAAGCAGCGCGAGCTGGCGGCGGCCAGCTTTGCCGGCGCCGGAGACGCCAGCCTGCCCAAGCAGCGCCGCACCGGCGAAAAGGTAGGACGCAACGACCCCTGCCCCTGCGGCTCAGGAAAGAAGTACAAGAAATGCTGCGGAGCCGGAAAGTAGCGAGCCAGGCGACGGGTAGCTTACATCCGGCCAACCAAAAGTTGGGTGGCCCATGTGGATTCTCAGAGATGGGAATCCATGAACCTCAATGATCCGGCGATAGGGGTGGTTGGCCCACCTTTGATCCGCCCATGTAGTGGGTGCCCCACTCTCGATGCGTTTTGTGGCTCGGGTGGGATTCCACGAACCTGTGCCTGTGTATGACCGGCAGCGGGCTGGCTACAGCGCGGGTCCGGCCAGAGCGCAGTCGTCAAAGGTCAGGTTCTCGGCGGCGGAGTGGCGCTCCTCGCGCCAAAGCTCGAAGAGCCGCCCGTAGCTGAGGGTGATGTACTGATTCGGGTCAACGCCCAGGCGGGCGGCGGCGCGGTCAATCCACTCTGCGGAGCCTTCCAGTTCGGCGTAGTTTCCGATGGGCGTCTCATCCACGACGCAATGGCCCTCGCCGTCCGTCCACTCGGCGCGCCACTTCTCGTAGCGGAAAGCGGCCACCAGACCCAGCGACAGGAAAACCTCCTCCATCGCAGCGCCGTCGGCCACCTCGGTCTCGGTTTCGTTGCGGTGCTTGTGAGTGTCTTCGCCGGGTCCATCATCCGGCAGCCGCTTGTGGGTCACGGTCCAGCGTCCAACATAGCCGCGAATGCGCAGAATCTCGGTCCGCGCACGCATCTGGCGGTCGGGCGTGTCGTACAGAACATTGCTCTCGAAGGCGCGCGGCGTCTTCAGTTGGAAGCCAGCCGCCTCAAGCCGCAGCGTCAGCCCGGCCAGGTCGTCCACGCGGAATTTAATCTCGGTCTCGATGGGCATCGTCAGCAGTGAGTATACGGCAGGTGGCGGCGAACAGAACCACAAACGGAGATCCGGCCTTCATGCGGATAGGCGGTGGAGCATATTATTCGCAAAAATGGGTAGGCGCTACCCCGGCAGGCCTGCTCCCGCCAGGGACCGGTTGTTTTTCTGGGCGCACCCGAAGCGCGGGTTCGATCGAATTACCGCGTTAGATACCTAACTGATCAAGCCAGCTCGCCTTGCCTGGTACTACTTTAGTACGGAACGCATCCGCAGCCTCGACTCCGGCAGATTCGGCTACCTTCTGTTCTTCATTCTGGAGCGTTCCGTTGAGCGCAACCTTGGTCTTGAATACCTCACAAACGGCGCAGGGAGGGAAGCTGAGTGCCCTGTGATCACTCCTTCGGAAGTAACGGATCTCGAGGTTCGCAGAGCCTGCCTCAAATTTGTCACCCTTCTGGCGGCCTTCTTCGACTTTCACGAATTTGCCTTCCAGAACGATGAATTGGGGCTTGAAGCCGTGGGTGCCTTGGGTGTCGTTTACGGGAGTTCCCTCTTCGACAGTCTGTTCGGCAACATTAAGTCTCTGCAATTCGGCTAGAAAACTTGCGTAGAAATACTTTGAGAAATTCGACGATAGCTGAACTCCCTCGGCATTGGTGAAATGTTTGACTTCAATAGATTTGAATTCAGGTTTTGACACTGGCTTCATATTCTGGGCAGCCAGCACAAACGGCCAGAAAACGATGCTTGCCAGAGCGACGTAAAAAGAAAATCGGCGCATAATAATCTCCTTTTTCAGGTCTGCTGTCACCATCATGCGGATTGGGCCGACTCGCATAGACCGGTAGTAACTCTGGGGACCGGTAGCCGGTCACAACGAACTCCCGGCTTGTGAATCTGGCACAAAATGGTTCCGCAGTATGGGTTTGACAGTAGATTCTGATTTGTTAGCGAGAATATGCCTGTTGCCGTCTTGGCGTCAAGGTTGGGTAAGAGGCCGGGTGGCAGGCAGTGTGGCGGAAAGGCGACAATGAAAGTGTGAAGACACTGCAATTGGTGGTCGATCCGGCAAACATGGAAAGCGCTGAGGCTCAGGACGCCCTGGAGCGCGCCGCCGGGATTCTGCGCGCCGGGGGCCTGGTGGTGCTGCCGACAGAGACCGTGTACGGCCTGGGCGCGAATGCCTTGGACGCGGCTGCGGTGAGGCGGATTTTTACGGCCAAGCAGCGACCGGCGTGGGATCCGATCATCGTGCACATCTCCGATGAAGCGATGCTGGAGGCGTTGGTCGAGCGCGTTCCCGAAGCGGCGCGCAAGCTGATGAAGGTCTTCTGGCCGGGTCCGCTGACGCTGCTGCTGCCACGCACCGCTGCCGTGCCCGATGCGGTCTCCGCTGGCCGCCCTCTGGTCGGCGTTCGCATGCCCGCCCATCCGGTGGCGCTGGAAGTGATTCGCCTCGCTGGCCTTCCGGTAGCCGCGCCCAGCGCCAATCTCTTTGGCCACATCAGCCCCACCACCGCCGCGCACGTACTCGCCGACCTCGACGGGCGCATCGATGCGGTGCTGGACGCGGGGCCGACCGAGCACGGTGTCGAATCCACGGTGCTGGACCCCTGCCAGACTCCGATGGTGATCTACCGGCCGGGCGCGGTGACGAGTGACCAGATTCGAGAGATTGCCGGGGCGGTGGAGATCTACCGCGACGGCGGGGCGGCGCGAATCAAGCCGCGGGAGGCGATGCCCTCGCCGGGATTGGGGCTGCGCCATTATGCGCCCCGGGCGCGGCTGGTGCTGATTGAGGGTGAGTGGTCCGAGCTGGAGGCAAGGCTGGCCGGGGTGGTGATGGACCTGCCCGAGGATCAAGTAGGAGTGATGCTGCCGTACGGCATCCATGCGCCGGCTGGGGCCGCAGAGGTCTTCGCCTGGGGAGATTGGTCCGCTCCGGCGGGGATGGCGCGCTCGCTCTATGCGGGGTTGCGCTGGCTGGACGGCGCGGGCTGCACGGTGATTCTCTGTCCGCTGCCGCCTGCGGAGGGCATTGGCGCAGCCATCCGCGACCGGCTGCTCAAGGCAGGGAACAGGGCGTAGGAAACAGGAAATTTGTATCACATTCGGATTCCTGAGAATCAAAGAGTCGTGAGTGCGCTGCTAGCTAAGGGTATGCAACCTCACGCTGGAGTTTGATCTCATGGCACAAGCCGAATCTCTGATCCGCAATATCTCGGATACGGCGCTGCTGGCCGCGATCTATCGGGCGCGCGAGAGTGAACGTCAAGATGCGCTTTTTCACGATCCCTTCGCGCGCCGTCTGGCCGGCGAGCGCGGTGATCAGATCGCCGACTCTATGCCCTTCAGCAATCGCAATGAGTGGGCCTGGGTGGTGCGCACCTATTTGTATGACCAATTCATCGCTGAACAGTGCCGGCAGGGCGTGGACATGGTCATCAATCTCGGCGCCGGCCTCGATTCGCGTCCCTATCGCATGGCTTTGCCCGCGACTCTACAGTGGATTGAGGTCGATCTACCCGGCATACTTTCCTATAAAGACGAAATCCTGTCTAGTGAAAGGCCGGTTTGCGCTCTGGAACGCGTTGGCCTCGATTTATTTGACATCCCTGCCCGCCGCGAACTCTTTGCCCGACTCGGAAGCAGGGCTTCCAAGAGTTTGATTCTCACCGAAGGGCTCATCATCTATTTCAGCGCCGATCAGGTTCGTGCGTTAGCCGAAGATCTCGCTGCGCCGGCCGCGTTTCAGCGTTGGATATTGGAACTTTCATCACCGGGTCTGCTGCGCCTTCTCCAAAAAAATATGGGCGCTTCACTCAGTCAGGGCGGTTCCTCGCTGAAATTTGGTCCGGAGGAAGGTCCGGAGTTCTTTGTTCCCTGCGGCTGGAAGCCAATTGATGTGCGATCGCCACTCAAAACGGCGGCGCGTTTCAAGCGACTTTCATTCGGCATGCGGCTTCTGTCTCTGTTACCGGCGTCGAACGGCCACCAAGGCTCGCGCCCATGGTCAGGCATTTGTCTCTTCGCCAAACAATGAACATCAAGCCAACCAAATCTATTGTCCCGTGTCGCCGAACTTGTACATATATTTGATCGCGGATTTGTAGACCAGCGTCTTCTGCCGGCCGCGAATCTTGAGGACATCGCGGTCGTACCACTCGATGCAGCCTTCGATCTTCTCCCCGTCTTCAAGAACGATGACCATGGGAGTCTGCGCCTGAATCTGCTTTTGCAAGTAGAAGAGTTCAGCCTGCCGCGCCGAGGTATCCTGCTCCGGGGTATGAGAGGTCAGGAGAATCGGAGCGGCGTGGGCCTGCCGGCTGCGCGTGCGTGCCTGGGCGAGTAGAACGGATTGCTTGCCGTCGCGCGATGGAACGGGTTCATTGGCCATAAATAACTCCTCCTGGGGAAGGTGAGGCTTGAAATGGTCTTCTGTGTAATTGGCTGCTGAAATTGATTGTACAGAACCGGCGCTGTCTAGTTGCGGTCGAGACTGACGGCCATCGCATCGAGCGAGAGCGAACGGAGCAGGTTGCGCCGCATTCCCGACTCGACGCGAACCAGCGCGTGTGCGGCGGAGTCAATCCAATCGAGCGTGAGGCCCTGAGCGAGGCGCGTCAGTTCGGCTTCAATGTCCAGGTTGCGGATGAGCCGCGGCGTGCCGGCTACGAGGAGCAGCAGGTCTTCAACGAGGCTGCTCAGCGCGCGCAGCAGGTTGAGGGTCTTCTCCTGGCCGTCGGCGCCGGCGCGGTAGCTCTCCGTGGCGTGGAAGAGCGTGGAGTAGTCGGGTTCCCCCCACCCCGCGGACGAAGACCTGTCCGCGGGGACCCCGGATCCACCTAGCGCTGTGCGCAGCAGGACGAGCGCGTCCTGGCGGCTGGCCAGATAAACGTCCAGATCAAGGGTCAGCGCGCGGCCCACGGCTCCCTCGGCAAGGCGCGCGGTCAGCGCACGGTCCTGCGCTTTGAGCAGCGGGCGGCGCTTTACGAGCAGGGCTTCCAGCTCCGCGGGGGGAATCGCGCCCAGCCGGTGCACCACGGCGCGCGAGCGGATGGTGGGCAGCAGCTCCTGCGGATTCTCGGTGAGCAGAATCAGTGAGCTGTGCGCGGGCGGCTCTTCTAAAACTTTCAGCAGCGAGTTGGCCGCCTCTTTCATGAACGCCGACGAAGTGAATATGGTGAAGGTGCGCCGCGACTCGACCGGCGGGCGATAGTAGGCGACGTGGATCACCTGCCGGACCTGGCCCAGCTTGATGAGCAACTGCGGCGGGTCGGGCGGAACGATGAGCAGGTCTGGATGCGTCTGGATGAGGATGCGGGTCTCGCGCTTGTCGGTCTCGCGCAGCTCATCGCGGGCTTCGACGGCCTCGGCGACTAGAGTGTCCAGGTCAGCGGAAAGGGCGATGCGGGTGCAGTTGGCGCACGTGCCGCAAAAGTCGGGCAGGCCATCGCTCTCGGTGGGATGCAGGCAGTTGACGGCCTGGGCCAGCATCAGTGCCAGCGTGTATTTGCCCGCCCCGCTAGGGCCCGCCAAAATCAGCGACTGCGGAAAGCGCTCCGCACGGATGCTCTCGCGCAGATGCGTGACGGTCGCCGGGTTGCCGAGAAAATCCTGAAAGCCCATGGGTTGAGTTTAGTGCATTCGCGTGTATATTGTGGAGGAGCTTGAAATCAACTCAAAAATCGAAACAAAGACTGTCATCTTGAAGATTTGAAAAGGAAGTTGCTATGTACTAATCAACACAGCTTCAATGAGCAAAGATTCTTGATACAGTTCGCTTAAGCGCATACTTGAATCTTGATAGAGGATTCATAATAATCAACCTACCACCATCTCCTACAAGAGGAATAACCTCTCCGTCAATGGTAAGACGCAATATACTTTGTGAAACCGCCGTAATGGATCTTACTGGCTTTGATTCTGATTGGTTATAAAGTCTGAAATCCGCGATTACCAGAGTTACGCATACTTCATTGCCCGTCGCATTTGTCTTGATTATCCAACTCTTCAGCTGTTCACTTATCCAATTCGACAACATGACAGGACCGGATATCACTTCAACATCCTTCACATGACCGTTTGGCAGATAATAAATTCGACTGAGAACAACTCCTTGAACCCGAGCAACACGAGCAATCGGCGGGTAAACTATCGCATCAGAAGGACCGCGCCCAATAATCGAGCACCAGCGCGCTTCCGCGTGACAGACGGATGCAAGAGACCCAAGGCCGAGCAGAATAGTAAGAGATATTCTCACGCGCTCTCCTCATGCAGCATGCGCGGTCACTTATCCCGCGCTACCACGAAATCCGGCACCCAAAGCAGCGCGCGCTTGTACTCCGAGTCGGCAATCGCGGCCAGCGCCTGGCGGCTCTGCTCGGCGTAGCGGTCGGCCACGCCCATCGCATACTCCACCGAGCCGTTGCGCAGCAGAATCTCGCGAATCTTCTCGCGGCTCACATTCTCAAAGCTGCGGTCGTCCAGCACTCGCTGAATTGTCCGGCGGTCGGCGGCCGTGCCGTGGTCAATCGAGTGGATCACAGCCAGCGTCGCCTTGCCTTCGCGCAGGTCGCTGGCCACCGGCTTGCCCAGAACCTCTTCGGTCGCCGTCAGGTCGAGCACGTCGTCCACAATCTGGAAGGCCAGGCCCACCGTCCGGCCATACGCGCCCAGGCTCGCCTCCACAGCTTCCGTGGCGCCGGCCAGCACCGCGCCCAGCCGCATAGAAACCGAAAACAGGCAGGCGGTCTTGCGATAGATCAGGTCGTAGTACTCGGCCTCGCTGACCGCCCGGCCCAGCTTCTGAATCTGCAGCAGCTCGCCCTCGACCATTTGCTGGGTCAAGCCGATCAGCAGGTCGAGCACGCGCAGGTTCTTTTCTTTCAGAGCCACATTGAAGGCCTGCATATAAAGCCAGTCGCCGGCCAGCACGCATTTCTCGTTGCCCCAGGTGGTATTGGCCGAGGGCCGCCCGCGGCGCACATTGGCGCTGTCGATGATGTCGTCGTGGACCAGCGTCGCGGAGTGGACCATCTCGACGACCGCGCCCAGCCGGATGGCAGCCTGGCCGGTGTAGCCCAGCGCATGCGACGACAAAAGCAGCAGCGTGGGCCGGATGCGCTTGCCGCCACCGCCGCGCAGGTATTCGGCGATCTCCGTGATGGTGCTGACGCCGGAGGCGGAGTCGCGCCCCAGCTCCTGCTCAATCGCCACGAGGTCGTCCCGCAGCAGCTCGAAGACCTCTTTTGCCGTCGCTATCGCCAGTGTGCTCAAAGCTCTCCGCTCAGTAAGTGCGGTAGTTGGTGAACTGCAACTCGACGCCCAGATCCTTGCCGCGTAGCAGGGCGATAATCGCCTGCAACTCGTCGCGATCCTTGCTAGATATTCTCACCATATCGCCCTGGATGCTGGCCTGCGCCTTCTTCTTCGCGTCCTTAACCAGCTTCACGATCTCCTTGGCCCTTTCGATGGGAAGGCCCTGCTGCAAGCTGATCTTCTGGCGCACCGTTTTTCCCAGCGCCGGCTCCAGCTTGCCATAGGTCAGGTTCTTCAACGAGACGCCGCGCTTGACCAGCTTCTGGCCAAGAATTTCCTTGACCGCCTCCAGATGGTACTCGCCGTCGGAGGCCAACTGAATCTCCTTGTCGCCCTCGGCTAGCTTGACCTCGGAGTGGGAGTCCTTCAGGTCAAAGCGCTGGCGAATCTCCTTCAGCGCCTGGTCGATGGCGTTGCGCACCTCTTGAATCTCCACCTTGCTGACGATGTCGAACGAATTATCCTGTGCCATACGCTTCCCGTCCTTCAACTTTGAAAGGCAATGCCTGCCTTACAACAATACTTCTCAGAGACCCCCAAAGCCAAACAGCCGATGAAAATTCTTCGTTGTCGCGGCGGCGATTTCTTCCTCTTCCACGCCCAGCAGCCCAGCCAACACCGACGCCGTCTGCACCACCCACGCCGGTTCATTGCGCTTGCCGCGCTGGGCCACCGGAGCCAGCCAGGGCGCGTCGGTCTCCACCAGAAACCCATCCAACGGCAGCCGTGCGGCCACGTCGCGCAGCGCCTGCGCCTTGGGGTAGGTTAGATTACCGGCAAACGATACCAGGAAGCCCAGTTCCAGCGAGCGCCTCGCCTGCTCCCATCCGCCGCCGAAGCAGTGCATGATGCCGCCCAGGCCCGTCGCCCGCCAGTGCGTCTCCAGAATTTCGAACAAATCGTTCCAGGCGTCGGTGGATTCGCCCTTGGGCCGGCAATGAATCAGAATCGGCCGTTTGCGGCTGGCGGCGATCTCCAGTTGGCGGACCAGCCCGCTCATCTGCACCACGCGCGGCGCGCCCTCATGGAAGTAATCCAGCCCGATCTCTCCGCATGCGATCACCTCCGGCTCGGCGAGCAGTCGGTCCAGCCTGGCTAGAACCTGGTCGTCAATCTCCGCCGTGTTGTGCGGATAGACGCCCGCGCTGGCGTAGAGCTTCGGGATGCCGTCCTGCCCATTGAACTGACGGCAGACCGCCAGCGCCCCATCCATTCCGGTTGCGTTCTCGCCAATGCCAATCGCCAGCACCGCGCCCACGCCCGCCTCCCACGCACGCCGCAGCATCGCTTCGCGGTCGCCGTCGTAGCGCGGGCTGTCCAGATGGGCGTGGGAATCAATCAGCATGGGCGTCTCAGTAGAGGTCGCACTAGAAGTTGATCTGCGCTACTTCAGCCGTGCGCCGAGTGGAACTTCCTCGAGGAATCCGGCCAGCACCGGCGCGCCGTCTTCGAGCGAAGCCGCCAGTAACATTCCATTCGACTCCAGGCCGCGCATCTTGCGGGGGGCGAGATTGGCCACGATGATGATCTTTCGGCCAATCAGCTTTTCCGGCTCGTAGTACTGCGCAATCCCGGCCAGAATCTGCCGCTTCTCGTAGCCCAGATCGACCTCCAGCCGCAGCAGCTTGTCGGCCTTGGGCACGCGCTCCGCCACAAGAATTTGCGCCACGCGCAGATCGACCTTGATCACATCGTCAATCGAGATCTTCTGCGGTTCCTCAGCCGCCTGCGGTGTGGCTGGCGGTGCGGCTGCTGGCTCGGCAGGTACCGGAACCGATGCCTGGGCAGCGGTTTCGTAGGCCAAGGCTTCGTCCCCGGCCTGAACGCCAACTGAATCAACGGGAACATTGTCCCAGTACTGTTTCTTTTTGGAATTCTCGCTCACGATTGCCTCATTATCCCTGCTTGTTGCAGCTGGAGGCGCAACGGCCTTTTTTGCGGGAGGAGAAGCTTGCAGGGAAGGCTCCACCCTGGCCACTGGCTCATTTGAGGAAACGGTCTTGCCGCCCGCGGCCTCAATTGCGCTCAAGATGTTCTGCTCTTCGATCTTCTGCATCCGTTCCACCGCATCCTTCTCCGCGCGAGGGAAGAGCGGCGCGGGCTCGCCAAACCGAGTCCCGGCCCGTAATCCGCCCCACGCAATCTTCGTCAAAAAAGCGCTGTGCGCGGCAGCCGCAATCTCTCCCTGGCCAAGCTGGAGCCAGACCTTCGCAGCCGACTCCGGCAAGATCGGATAGACCAGCGCCGTAATAATCCGTATCGCCTCGCCAGCCGTCGCCAGCACGCGGGCTTGCAACGCCACGTGCTCGGCTTCAGGGCGGTCCATAGGCCGCTTCCACGGGGCGTTGGCTGTCAGGTAGCCATCCGTCTCGGCAACCAGTATCCACAGACTCTTGAGCGCCTCGGAGAAGTTCATCTCGTCGAACTCCCGCCCAAACGTTGCAATTGTTCTCGCCGCACTCTCGCGCAGCGCAGCCTCGGCCGCGGTTTCAGCGCCAGCCTCCGGCACCACCCCGCCGAAGTACTTGTGCACCATGTTGACGACGCGGCTGACCAGGTTGCCGTAGCCGTTGGCCAGATCGGCGTTGTAGCGCTGCACCAGCGCATCGAAGCTGAATCCGCCATCCTGCCCGAAGGGAATCTCGCGCAGCAGGAAGTAGCGCAACGCATCCGCGCCGAGCACCTCCAGAACCGTCTCGGCCCTCACAACATTGCCGCGCGACTTGGACATCTTGCCCTGGTCGAAGAGCAGCCAGCCGTTGGCCCGGACCGTGCGCGGCAGCGGAATGCCCGCGGCCATAAGAAACGCCGGCCAGTAGACGCAATGGAAGCGGCTGATCTCCTTGCCGATCAGGTGCATGTCGGCCGGCCAGAACTTGGCGAAGCGCGCTTGGTCTTCCGGTGCATCCGACCCATAGCCCAGCGCGGTAATGTAGTTGGCCAGCGCATCCAGCCAGACGTAGATCACGTGCTTCTCGTCGCCGGGAACCGGAATCCCCCAGGAGAAGCTCGTCCGGCTCACCGACAGATCCCGCAGCCCTCCGCGCACAAACGAGAGGACCTCGCGCCGCGTGGACTCGGGGCCCATGAAGCCCGGATTGGCCTCATAAAACTCCAGCAGCTTGCGCTCGAAGGCCGAAAGCTTGAAGAAGTAATTCTCTTCGCTGACGGTCTCCGTCACCCGACCGCAATCCGGGCAGACCGTGCCGGGAGGGCCGTCCACATACAACTCGTCGCTTACGCAATACTGCCCGGTATACGCGCCTTTATAGATGAATCCGCGGTCGCGCAGCTCGGCGAAGAGCCGCTGCACGCCGCGCTTGTGGCGCTCCTCGGTGGTGCGTATGAAGTCATCGTATGTGAGGCCCAGTCGATCCCACAGGCCGCGCCACTCGCCCGCAATCGCCGTGGCAAACTCCATGGGCGTGCGCCCGGCCAATGCCGCCGACCGCTCAATCTTCTGCCCGTGCTCATCCGTGCCGGTCAGAAACCAGGTCTCGATGCCCAGCGCCCGCTTACGCCGCGCAATGGCGTCGCAGAGGATGGTCGAGTAGGCGTGGCCCAGGTGAGGCCGCGCATTCACGTAGTAGATAGGTGTGGTCAGGTAAAAACGCACTGAACTGGATGCAGGATTTGTCATAGGCTGGGTCATGGCTTCGCATCCCGCCCCTTGCCGGCGGGCAAAAGATAGAAGGCAATCCATTTACCATCTTACGGCATTTCCAGCGAGAACGGAGCCGGGGTCGTGTCTGCGCCGATGCCTCTCGCCAAACCTGCATCCTTTCTGGTACACTCCCGTCGTCTCCCCTTTTTAGGAGTTCTTATGGCTATATTGCATCTCTGCCGTGTCCGGCCATTCGGAATGCGGCATTCCGCCTTCGTTTTGCTCTGTTCTTGCCTCTGTGCACTGCTCACCACTGCCCTCGCGCAAACCTCATCCGACTCGCAAACCCCCTCCGAATCGAAATTCGGCAGACTGGCCGGCAAGCTGGCTTATCGTAAAGTCGAGGTCCCCGCGGGCGTCATGGCCGGTATGTTGTTGCAGAAGACCGATCCCGTCTATCCGCCCATCGCCCAGGCCGCTCGCATACAAGGAACGGTGGTCCTCCAAGCCGCCATCTCCAAGACCGGAAGCGTTGAAGACCTGCATGTCGTTACAGGTCAGGCTCTCTTGCAGGACGCCGCCCTCCGTGCCGTCAGGACCTGGCGTTACCAGCCCTACATGGTCAACGGCGAGCCGGTGAAAGTTCAAACCACGATCAATGTAGTCTTTACACTGGGCGCTCTGAGCGCCGCTCCGGCCACGCCTGCCCCAGCCGCGCCTGCACCAATCGCATCAGCGCCCGTTGCGCCCGCATCTGACGCGATCGCACGTGCGGCGCTGGTGCCCGCCATGCCCGCACCGGCCATGCCCGCACCTGTCGCGCCTACACCTATCGCGCAACCCGTAAAAGTCGCCGAAGCGGAAGTGCCCACTCCAGTCATCGATCTTGCGGCCCAGTCGGAAACTTACGAGTTTGCCGCGTGGGAGGCCACCATCAGGGCCGCAACTCCCAACGCCTACAAGGCGTTCTATCAGAGATTTCCCAACACAAATCGCCTCAAAGTAGTTCCCGGCACGCTGCGCGCGCGATATTGGTTTAAAGTCGCTCAGCCCTTCGGCGATGACGGGAAGCACCACGACGGCGTCATCGTTACCGTCGATGGCATGAATTTTGCCGTCAACCTCTCTCTTGAAGAAGCGAAAAACACTGGTGTCATCGGCGTTACCCCCGCCGCTGCCGATGCCAATCCCGACTCGCAAGGCAGAACCTTCAAGCGCATCTATTTTGAGGCGACCGATGGGGGTGTCCTGGTGGGAAACCAGATCATCACGCCCAAAGATAACCTCAACACCACGCTCTTCCTCAGCGCCGACGGATCGCAATTGCTCGCCTGGGACCTGAGCAAGTCAGCGCCGGACTCGCATCCCTCAACCGAGCCCACCATGACACAGGACGCTGACGGCAACTACGCTTGTGGCCAGGCATGTCCATAGGCGGGTCTACCCGTTGAGCTTCATGAGCTCCTTTGCACCTCCGCGTGAGCGCAACTCCACACGGAGTTGTAGAAGCGAGGTCCATCGGATCGCCGGACGGCGCGCCAGGGATTCTGTCAATTCCCCTCAGCTACAATGAAAGTTGGGCCAAGGCCACATCTTTCGCGCAATCCGCGCAACAAAAGCAAGGAGCTTCATCTAGATGTCGATTCCCGCCACACAAATGCGTCCCGGCATGATCATCAAGCACAAAGACCAACTGCACCTGGTCTTCAAGGTCGAGCATCGCACCCCCGGCAACCTGCGTGCCTTCATCCAGGCCAAGCTGCGCAACATCCGCACTGGGGCTATGTTCGAGGAGCGCTTCCGCTCCGCCGACGCCATTGAAAAGGTGATGGTGGACGAGGTCTCGATGGAGTTCCTCTACAACGACGGCGACGACTACTACTTCATGAATCCGGTCGACTACGAGCAGACCGTCCTCAAGGGTTCTACGCTGGGCGATGCGATTGAATATTTGACGCCCAACCTGCAGATCAAGGTCAGCTACCATGACGGCCAGGCCGTGGGCATCGACCTGCCCGCCGCCGTCGAGTTGACGGTCGTCGAGACCGAGCCGGGCCTTAAGTCGGCCACCGCCAGCAGCGTCACCAAGCCCGCCAAGACCGAAACCGGCCTCGTCGTCCAGGTCCCCGCCTTCATCAACGAAGGCGAAAAAATCCGCGTCGACACCAGCGAGGGCGCCTACCTCAGCAGGGCATAAAGACGTCACTTCTGAAAAGGATCGCCGCAATCCAGAGATCGCACTTGAAGCCTTGCCGGAGACAGAATCGCAACAGTCCCTCTACTTTGCGGGACCACCGGCACCGATTTGATATTCATCCCATCGCGGTGCCATAGGCTAGGGTCGTCAAAGATTCAGAGTCCGGCTATAATAAATTCAAGAAGAAAGACCATTCACGGAGAGGTGGCAGAGCCCGGTTGAATGCACCTGACTCGAAATCAGACGTACTCGCAAGGGTACCGGGGGTTCGAATCCCTCCCTCTCCGCCATTAAGCCTTCCAAGGACATCCTACCATGTCTAAGATAATGCAAATATCTACTGAAAACAAATAACTTATTGCTTTTCTCTGTCCATCTAGCTATCATAGAAGCCGACCCTCAGTGTGGGTATAATTGCGGGTACATACCCCTTCGATCTGTGGGTACATTGCCTGGAGGTGGCTTCCATGCGGTTGACAGACATTCATATCAGGCGAATAAAGGCGGACACAAAGCCCTATAAGGTCAGTGACGGCGGAGGGCTGTTCCTGTGGGTGACCCCCTCCGGGGGAAAGATATGGCGCTGGGCCTTTCGGTTTGAAGGGCAGTCCAAGCTCATGACCTTTGGCAAGTATCCCGATGTACCGCTATCTCTCGCCAGAGAGCGCCACACGGAGGCGCGCAAGGTGCTGGCCACCGGCGTAGACCCAATGGCAGAGCGCAAGGCCGAGAAGGCGTCAACAGAGAACTCCTTCCAAAGCGTTGCCCGCCTGTGGCTGGCACACTGGCAAGATGGTAAGAGTCCGCGCCATGTGGACTATGTGAAGCGCCGCATGGACGCCGATATTCTTCCTTGCCTGGGCGCGCGGCCCATCGCTTTGATTGAGGCCCCGGAACTGGTGGCCATGACCAAAACCATTGAACAACGCGGCGCTCGGGACATTGCCAAGCGCGCCCTGGAAACAACTGGGCAAGTCTTCCGCTTTGCCATTGCCCACGGTTATTCCACCCGCAACCCGGCCAGCGAGATTCGTCCCGGCGACATTCTGAAATCCGCTCGCAAGGTTAACTATGCCCGCGTAGATGCGCGCGAATTGCCCGAACTGCTTCGCGCGATTGAGGTCTATCAGGGGACACACGTCACGCGGCTGGCCTTGAAGTTGATGGCTCTCACGTTTGTGCGCACCAGCGAATTGATCGGAGCCAGATGGACAGAATTTGACTTTGATGCTGCACGCTGGAACATTCCCGCCGAGCGCATGAAGATGCGGACGCCGCACATCGTTCCGCTCTCCCGGCAGGTATTGGATGTGCTGGACACTCTCCGCACGTTGACAGGCCAAAGCAAGTGGCTCTTTCCCGGCGACCGTAATGCGAAGAAGCAGATGAGCAACAACACAATCCTCAAGGCGTTGGAGCGAATGGGATACAAAGGGCGTATGACTGGCCATGGCTTCAGAGGCTTGGCTTCGACGATCCTGCATGAGCAGGGCTATAACCACGATCACATCGAATTGCAGCTTGCCCATGCGCCCCGCAACGCGGTCAGCGCCGCCTACAATCATGCTCTTTACCTGGAACCACGCGCCAAGATGATGCAGGACTGGGCGGACTTCCTAGAGCGAACACAGCGCGGCGGAAAGGTACTGCTTATCCGTGGAACAGCGGCGTAGTTGCGGGTCAAGGCTCAACCGGAAGGCTTACCCCTTCCGACTTGAACTTGCGGAAAACTGCCTCTGCGATAGCGTCCGGGCCGGATTGATGAAGTGAGGAACTTCCGGAGTTCATCTCCTGGAAAATCTCTCCCTGCCGTTCAGTCGCTATCGTTCCATAGTTCCTGAGCGTAGTCAGAACTTGCTCATGCCCCGAATTCTGGCTCCATGCCTTGTATGCCTCAACGGAATGGCAAATCTCTCCACCGAGCCGCGTCAACGTTTTCCGTAAACTGTGCGGGTTAAAGTACGGAAGCCCGGCACTCTCGAATGCTTCCCTGAAGATCGTCCGAATGGGTCCGGCATTGCTCCAATGCGCCCGCTTCAAACCGATCGGCTCAAACTGGTGATTCTTACCTAAAGCCATTTCCGTGGCCGGAAATAGTGGATCTTCTCCGCTCCATAGCTTCACTTTCGCGAGGAAATTCACCCAGTCCTCTACGATTAGCCGAACCCCACCACCGACCGGGAAAAAGTAAGTCGTGAACGTCTTACTGAATTTCGTCTTCACCTCGCGGGCATCCTGGTAAACGCAACCTTTCTTCAGGTCCAGATGCTTTAGCTTCATCGAAGCAATCGCCGAATCCCTTGCGCCGGTCAAGAGCACGAAGGCCACCAGTGCCCGATTCCTCCGTTCCAACTCGTTCCCTTCCGGCATGGTTTCGATCACATGCCTGACCTGCTCCAGCGTCGGCGATGGTCGCTCGCGATAGGCCGTTGCCACCCGCACGTCCTTATCCGACAGGTTGAAGTATTCGGCATCGGAATACTGGAGCCGGGCCTTGTACCCCGGCTGCCCAGCAAGCCAGAAGAAGAAGTCTCTCAACTGCTTCAGCGTGGCGTGCAGCGTCGCCTTACTCAGTTTCTCCCCGGACCTCTGGCCGGTCTGCTCCGTCAGGTGGCGCTTGAAGGCAATCGCCTGCTCATGGTGGAACACTTTGAAGCTCTTGTATTGGTTCCACTCCTCGAACCGGCTCAGGGCCTTGGCGGCGGCGTCCACCGTGGGCTCGCTGTGCCGCTTCGCTTCCTTCAGGTAACTGAAGTATGCGCGCTTGATCCGCTCGTTTTCAGGGTTGTGTTTTGTCACGGTTTCTCACCTCTGGCTGATGTCACTGTTTAGGGAGGGTTCTTCTCTCTCACTTACTTGTCCCGGTGCCTCCCTAAACGTGATGTCCAATTTCCCCCGAATCTGGGTCAGCTTCGCCAAGCTGGCGCGCCGGTAAATCATCGTGTCGCACTCCGGGCAAATGCCCTCCAGGTTCCCAATGGTGCCGGTAATCGGAATGTATTCGGCCATCTCCCCGGCGGGCGGTCTCGGCACGCGGCAGCGGAGGCAGTAGAATTCCCCCGGCTGGCAGGGCCGCTTTTTCGCCTGTTTTCGGTCACGCAGAAACGCGGACAGGTCGGAGCCATGAACCAGCAGAGGCCGCCGTCGGTCCAGCGACTTCAGCCCGGATTTAATCCATTGCCGCACCGTGTTCTTGTGCGCGCCGAAGAGACGTGCGACCTCTTCCACGGTGTAGTTCCGATGGATTTTGACAAGCCGGTAATTGGGGCGGCGCTTGTGCATGGCGTTGCCCGCCCTATGCCGCAGCCTTGCGGGCAGCTTCTAATTGCGACACCAGAGCGCTAATCTCCGCGTCCGGCTTGCCTGCTATGCGGGCGGCATTCAGCGCGGCCACCTCATGTGCAGGCCAGCCCACGGCGCGCCCGCCCAGGCTCACCGGATGCGTGAAGACTCCCTGTGCAATGCGTAGATAAAGCGTGCTGCGCGAAAGGCCGGTTGCCGCTTTCACGGCAGGAAGCCGCAGGATGGTGTGGGTCATTTTCGATTCTCCCTGAGCGATTCAGGACCGCTTTGGAGAAACGCTAGTGACAAGTCTAGGCCGTCGCCACTCGTTAAATGCAATTGACGAGTAGAAACCGTATTTGAGCCTCTATTTATACAGGGCTGACGTGAGTCATTTTTACTCGTCAGTGACGAGTTAGGCGAGTGCCAATCTCACTTTGGATTATTGCTTCTCGTTCCCGTGCCGGGGTCTGATCGTACTGTTCGCGGTATCTGGACTTTTCATCCTGGATTCGCTTTTGCCATTTCGGCTCTCTGTAGGCTTTCACAAAAGTATCCGGGCAACCCTTTTCAATCCAAGGTTCCGGAATCCGCAACTTTCGATTATCGAGCGCCGCGCAGTATTTCTGCCCTTTCAACCCCGATTGAATCGCTCCGAAGAGCACGCTCATTTTGCGCAATTGTGTTTTGGTCTTGTTCAACTTCCGCCTTGCACGTTCCGGTCTTGATTGCCGGTCGGCGATCTCTGGCCGTTCTAGGGGCAGCGAAACGGCGGATTCTTGAACCCCTTGAGCCATCAATTCCACACAGAACATCGCTGACAGCTCAGCAATCCGTTCCGTATTCAGAAATGCTGTCTTATAATTGCCATCTTCGTCACTCCCGCACCCGGTAGGGCACCACGTTACCTCCTCGTTTTTGTCGAGTCCTGTTTGTTGCAGCCATTCCCGCACGCGGTCAAGCCAGAGATCCACTGCATCTTTGCGTCTTGCGTAGCCCAGCTTCCGAGCGGCGATGGAAGCAAGACGCTCAAACTCTGTCCGGCAAACCGAGTCTCCTAGAATCCGCCATTCCTCAGTCACGAAACCCGAGTCCCATTCCGTCCTGGTGAACACTGCCGAAACCCTCTGGCGCACAGGCGCCTTCGCCTGAATCTCCCGGAATCGGTTCTCCAGTTCTCTCCAAGTGAACGATGAGGCCACCGCTCCGACTTGTTTCATCGTCAGCAACGCGCCGTTGGAATGCGGCATTCCTTCGCCAACAAGCGGGGTCTGTGTACGCGCAACTTCTAGCTTCTCTGAGCGGGTTCGCTGCTTCTGATATTCGTTGTCACGCGCGGCGATTTCCAGCTTTGTATTCCACCTGACCCGGAGTCTGTCCATCTCCTGTTTCAGTACTCCAATTACGGTCGGGAGTCCCTGGGGAATTCTCAAGCTGGTTCTTTTCTGGTGAAGCTCCAATCCGTGCCTGAAGCAGCCCTCGCGCACCGAGAACATCGGCTGAAGGGACGAATCGAAGATCGCTCGGAATAACGCTCTGCATTTCGTGCGGCCTTGAATTTCCCATATTTCACAGCAAGTCCGGTAAGCCCAATCCGCGCGTTTCTCCGCGTTCGCAATCTCCATCTCAACCAGCGCCGGGCCACAATAGGCCGCATTGCCTCGTTTCCTTCCCTCGGCAAACACTGCATTCCAAGCTCTCAGATGCTCTGTGGCCCATTCGTGTGCAACCAGGGAAAGTCTGAGGGTGTAGTCCTGCTCGATGAGCTTCCATGCTTGCGTGGAGGTTTGAATTTCAGCGCTAATCGTCGGAAACCCCGTGCCTGCTCGAACGTAGTAGGATGTTGCTGTACTCAACAATAGCGCAAATTTGCACCATGTGCGCTGCATTCTTTTCATTCCGAGGTCGAGCTTGCGCCGCCTGGCTCGGCCATTGACCGCAATCCGCGCCAAGAGGATACCGAACGGCGAGTTTTCAAATGAACCTAACCAAGTCAAAGCAACGAATCGCCGACCACGGAGAGGTATTCACCCCCACTTGGATGGTGGATGCAATGCTGGACCTCGTCAGAGAGGAAAGCGAGCGTATCGACTCGCGCTTTCTGGAGCCAGCCTGCGGGAGCGGCAATTTTCTTGTCCAGGTTCTACAGCGGAAGCTGACAGCGGTGGAACTCAAATTCGGAAGGTCAGAATTTGAAAAGAGGCAGTATGCGCTCCTGGGTCTCATGTGCACCTACGGCATTGAACTCTTGCCGGACAATATCGCTGAGTGCCGTGCGAATATGCTTGAGGTCTTTGCCGAGTATCTAAACCTCGACGAGGGAGACGATCTCTATCGGGCCGCTTTCTATGTCTTGTCTGAGAACCTCGTGCATGGAGACGCGCTGACGATGCTCATGGATGACGGCCAGCCCATCACCTTTGCCGAGTGGGGCTACCTCGGCAAAGGAAAGTTCCAGCGGCGCGACTTCAGCTTGGAGGCCCTGACTCAGATGTCTTCCTACAGCCAGGCAGGGTCGCTCTTCGCCAGTCTCGGCAAGCATGAGATTTTCACGCCGATTAAGGAATATCCACCGATGACAGCGCGTGAGCTTGCCTGCTTGCCTTGGGATGATGGCTTGAGGGAGGCCGTATGAACAATCAGGTGAGCTTTACACTTCGCGGCCGCAACCCGGACGTTCTGACCTGCATCGCCAATCTTTCCAACGACGAGGTATTCACGCCGCCTGAGTTCGCGAACCGGATGCTAGACACGCTGGCGGAAGCCTGGGCGGCGGCGAACAATGGGGCGAACATCTGGGCGGATAGTTCGGTTCGGTTCCTTGATCCATTCACAAAGTCGGGCGTGTTCCTGCGGGAGATCACCAGCCTCCTCACCAAAGGACTGGCGACTGAGATTCCCGACCTCCAGCAGCGCGTAGACCATATCCTGACTCGGCAGGTGTTCGGGATCGGCATAACCCATCTCACCAGTCTGCTGGCACGCCGAAGTGTGTATTGCTCGAAGGACGCGAGCGGCCCTCACTCGATTGCCAAAGGCTTCGCCAGTGAGACGGGCAACATCTGGTTTGAGCGGATGGAGCACACTTGGGTAGAGGGCAGATGCAGGTTCTGTGGTGCAAGCCAGAAAACGCTCGACCGTGGCGAGGAACTCGAAACCCACGCCTATGCGCTCATTCACAGCGAAAACGTCAATACCCGGATAAGTGAGCTATTTGGAGGCGGTATGCAATTCGACGTCATCATTGGAAATCCGCCGTATCAGTTGGACGATGGCGGCTTCGGCACTAGCGCCGCGCCTATCTATCAGTTGTTCGTGCAACAAGCGAAAACGCTCGAACCGCGCTATCTAACCATGGTTATTCCCTCCCGCTGGTTTGCTGGCGGCAAGGGGCTGGACGATTTCCGCGAGTCGATGCTGACAGACAACCGTATCCGCTCGATTGATGACTATCTCAGCGCCGCAGATGTATTTCCAGGGGTGGGACTCAAGGGTGGGGTTTGCTATTTTCTCTGGGATAGGGACAATCCTGGGAAATGCCGGGTTAGCACTCATTTCAAGGACTGGCCTGTCTCGACGAGTACCCGACCGCTTCTTGAAGAGGGAGCGGACATATTTATCCGCTTCAATGAAGGATTGTCGATTCTCAAGAAGGTCGCGGCAGTCGAAAATGCAAGGGGAGTAAGTTCACTATTGCTTCCTGAAAACAAGCGATTCGACCTACTGGTTAGTTCAAGAAAGCCGTTCGGGCTGACGACAACGTTCAAAGGCAGGACGACAAAGCGGGCGGGTGACATACTGGTCTATCAGAACGGCGGTAAAGGATATGTGCCCAGAAAATCAATTACAACTGGCGCCGAACTTATTGATAAGTGGAAGTTGTTCGCAGGATATGCAGCTCCTGGCACAGGCAACAGAGACACCTACCCGCACAAAATCATCAGCACACCCTTTGTTGGAGAACCAGGTTCCATCTCTTCCGAAACTTATCTCTGCATCGCCCCGTTCGATTCAAAGAGTCAGGCTGAGAGCGCCTTGTCCTATCTCTGCTGTCGGCTGACGCGTTTCCTCATACTTCTTCACAAACCATCACAACACGTTACGCGCAAGGTCTACACGTTCGTTCCTACCCAGGACTGGACGAAGTCATGGACGGACGGTGACCTCTACAAGAAGTATGGCCTTACCACCCGCGAAATCGCGTTCATTGAGGGAATCGTGCGCCCAATGGAAATCACTGGCGATTTGTTCGATGAAGACACCGCTGACGAAGGTGACGATGAGTAAACCTATCGAAGAAATCCTCACACCGAAGCCAGAGGCTCGGCCACGCATCTACGCCTATTCGATTGATGACAAGGCGCACAAAGGTCTTCTCAAGGTTGGGCAGACAACACGCAATGTGAAGCAGCGCGTCGCCGAGCAACTCAAGACCGCCGCCATCAAAAACTACAAGATCGAGCTGGATGAACTTGCAGAGCGTGACGATGGAACCATATTCAGCGACTACGACGTGCGTGCGGCACTCCTCAGGAAGAAGTTCGCGAACACCGAGCTGGAATGGGTACGCTGTACGGTCAAGGACGTTAGGACTGTACTCACCGAGTTGCGCACGGGGCAACAGTTCACCGGCACGCACCACCAGACTTTTCTGATGCGTCGGGAGCAGGTTGAGGCGGTCAACAAGACTTCTGATTACTTCCGGTCGATCTGGGCGGAGAATCAGCAGGCCGTCCCGCGCTTCCTCTGGAACGCGAAGATGCGTTTCGGAAAGACCTTCACGACGTATCAGCTCGCCAGGAAACTCGGCACCAAGCGCGTACTCGTGTTGACCTTCAAGCCTGCTGTGGAAGACGCATGGCAAACCGATCTCGAATCCCATGTCGATTTTGACGGCTGGCACTATCTCTCCCGCGATTCTAACAGCGATCCCAGCAAAATCGACGACGACAAGCCAGTCGTCTACTTCGGCTCCTTCCAGGACCTTCTTGGACGCGATGAGGCGGGAAACATCAAGTCGAAGAACGAATGGTTGCATACGTGGAACTGGGACCTGGTGGTGTTTGACGAATACCACTTTGGCGCTTGGCGAGAAACCGCGAAGGAGTTGTTCGAGGGCGAGGACGAGCCGGTCGCCAAGAAGGAAGCGAAGCTCGAATACGCCGCCGCTCTGGAACATGTGAACGAAGACCTCAGCGTCCTTTCGGAGAAGGAAATCGATTTCCTGCCAATCACGACAAGAGCCTATCTCTACCTCTCCGGCACACCATTTAGAGCGCTGGCAACGGGTGAGTTCATTGAAGAACAAATCTTCAATTGGACCTATACCGATGAACAGCGAGCCAAGGAGGATTTCGCCGCTGGGAATCCCGGCAAGTGGAACCCCTATGGTGCGCTACCGCAAATGCGCTTGCTCACCTATCAGATGCCGGACGAGCTTCTGGCCGTCGCCAGCGCCGGAGAGTTTGACGAGTTCGACCTCAATGAGTTTTTTGCGGGTAAAGGCACAAAAAGGGCTGCGCAATTCACACACAAGAATGACGTACAAAAGTGGCTAGATATTATCCGAGGTCAGTACGCGCCGAAGATCGTAGATGGCCTCAAGGTTGGCTCGCCGCCGCCGTTCCCTTACTCGGATGTGCGTCTTCTGCCGTATCTGCAACACTCGTTCTGGTTCCTGCCAAACGTGGCGGCTTGTCACGCAATGGCAAACCTGTTGGCCGAGAAACACAACGTCTTCTGGCACGAGTATGAGGTTGTCGTGGCGGCTGGTGCGTCGGCGGGCATTGGCCTAGATGCGCTGCCTCCAGTGCGCAGGGCCATTTGGAGTGGGTTTGAATCCAAGACCATCACGCTGTCATGCGGCAAGCTCACCACCGGCGTAACTGTGCCGCAATGGTCTTCAATCCTGATGCTGCGCAACCTCAAGAGTCCTGAGACCTACTTTCAGGCAGCTTTTCGAGTGCAGTCTCCTTGGTCCATCATGAACCCGAACGGTGACGACCCCAATGAGGAAGAAATCCTCAAGCCTGCGTGCTTCGTATTCGACTTTGCGCCAACGCGCGCGCTTCGTCAGCTCTCTGAATACGGCATCGGTCTTTCACCAAACGAGTTGAATCCGGAAAATGCCGTAAAGGACCTTGTATCGTTCCTACCGGTATTGGCCTACGACGGCGCGAACATGCTGCAGATCGATGCCGGCGGCATTCTTGACTGGGCAATGTCTGGTAGCACAGGTACTCTGCTGGCGCGTAAATGGGAGAGCGCACTGCTTGTGAACGTGGACAACGATACATTGCGCCGAGTCCTCAATAACCCGGAGGCAATGGCCGCTGTAGAACGTATCGAGGGCTGGCGTGCCCTGGGCGACAACATCATCGAGACCATCATCAACAAGAGCGAGAAGGTCAAGGAACTCAAGAACAAGGCCAAGGCAAAGGACTTGACCGAGAAACAGAAGACGCAGCTCACCGAGGAGGAGAAGGAATACAAGTCCAAACGCAAGCTGGTGCAAGAAAAGCTGATCAAGTTCGCGACTCGCATTCCTGCGTTCATGTACCTGACCGATTTTCGCGAGAACACGCTGCAAGACGTGATCACTAAGTTGGAGCCGGACACATTTCTGGCCGTCACTGGACTGACGGTGAAGGACTTCCATCTGCTCGTGCGCCTCAAGGTATTCAATACCGAGCAGATGAACCAGGCGGTGTTCGCCTTCCGCCGCTACGAGGATGCCTCGCTGAGGTACACGGGCATCGAGAGCCATGAGGGGCTGTCTCACTACGGACTATACGATACTGTGGTCGCGAAAGACTGAATGGCGCCAGTACTTGGGAGCGCCTTCAGCAGTGGTGCGAGGATGCCAGCAATCTCGACGCCGGACAGCAATACCGGGCGCTATTGGTCCGCGAAGAGGACTGGGAGCGGTACAAGCCGATCTGATACCCCGTACCCCGGACAACTAACCGGATTGCCATTTCCTGCCAACATTGCAGAATTGAAAATTGAAAATTGCGCTGATAGCCCCGGTTGTGAGAAAGCCGGGGGCCACCCTCACCCCACCCTTGAAACGCATGGGGGTGGCTACAGCCGCACTCCGCACCGCTGGTGGTCTACCGAGTGGGGAGCCACACCAGATCGCGCCCGAGGCCGGAGCCATCCAGAGCGGCACCCGGTCACTCCGAGCGCCAAACTCCGCCACGCCGCCGAACTACGGCCGCACTCTGGCTCCCGCCCGCCAGCGCCGGGGGATTGGCATCCCTTGGGGTCCGTCTGTGCGCAGGCGGGCATTCCGGCGCAAGCTGCAACCGGGCGCGGAAAGCGTGTACGCGCCAAAGCAAAAAATAGACCACGACACGCAAGGCGGCGGATCTTTCGGCGCATCACAGTTGGACCATAGGAGCAACTCTGATCGAACCTGCTCCTGTGACAGCGCCTCGCTCTGTGCGCGCATGGGCTTGGCATCTGGCAGTGGCGGCGTTCTAGGTAACTATAATCACTGGTTACCAGGTAGTCGTTTTCGCGATGAATTGCGGATTATCCACAAAGCATTTCTTATCAATCAATTGTATGAGCGATAGTGTTCCTTCCAAGATACGCTTGAAGCTGCAAAAGATTATCCAAAAATAAACTTGACAGCGAAATAGTACCTTGTGCTACATTCCGTAAAACAACCTTTTGTACCCACATCGAACGTTACGAATGTCGTGAGGCGACTTGTCACAACGGCGACCACCAGCGGGCAACTTGCGCGAGCGGCGCCGGAAGGGCTGTTGTAGTCCGGCGGGCGGCTTACTGAAGAACCATTACAGCGCGGAGAAGAGCCTATGAGCGGCACAAACAGCTGCGACAAAGCGTTTGGCAACTCCAGCACTGTCCAACAACGAGTTTACGAAGGCGCGATTCAAAGAGGAAAGGAATTGAGAACCATGCACAAGAGGATGATGGGATTGGCATTTTGCATCGTGGCATTCGCTATGAACGCGGCTGCGCAAAACACGTTTCCAACTAGCGGTAATGTCGGGATCGGGACGACGAGTCCCATGGCTATGTGCTCGAAGCGATGACCAGAAAAGCCATAGAAAATCTCTGTTTCGGCATAAAAGGAAATCACGTGTTGTTTCCACCTCAATAAGCGGAGTCCAGTGATTTATTGGTGTTTGAAAGGATATGAGTACCATGCACAGACAGATGATGGCATTCGCTCTTCTAATAACTGCATTTGCGGCTTCGGTGACGGCACAGACGGCTACCTCTGTTGCTCTGAACGGGCAGACATTCTCCGATTCTCCCAATACCGTCTCAGAATACGGACTTTCATGGGCTGATTTTTCTGCCGGAACCATCGGGCCTTCGGCAATGTTGTCGGGCTATGGAGGAATCAATCTTTACACAGAGGCAATGCGGCGTTTGACTGTCACAGCAAACGGCAATGTGGGCATCGGGACAGCGAGTCCACAAACTAGCCTGCAGGTAGTAGGTCAAGTCACGGCGAATGGTTTTGTCATGAACACCCAAACATTTACCGACGCACCGAATACCGTCAATCACTATGGACTCTCATGGGGCGATTATTCTGCAGGAACCATAGGGCCTTCGGTTATGTTATCTGGCTATGGTGGGGTCAACTTGTATACGGAAGGCACCCGACGACTTACAGTTTTAGCTTCTGGCAATGTTGGCATCGGCACGACGGCACCGTCCTATAAGCTCGATGTGGCCGGCATAATCCGCACCTCCTCCGGCGGCATTGTCTTTCCGGACGGCAGCACGCAGTTAACGGCATTCAACCCAACCATCTGCGGCGGAGACTACGCTGAATCGGTGGATGTCGCCGGAGCCCGCACGAGCTACGAACCGGGCGACGTGCTGGTCATCGATCCAAGCGCTCCCGGCAAGTTTCTCAAGTCGAATCAGCCATACTCAACGCTGGTCACCGGCATCTATTCCACCAAGCCGGGCACGGTGGGCAGAAGGCAGACGACCGCGAAGAGCCCCGACGAGGTTCCGATGGCCATGATGGGGATTGTGCCGACCAAGGTGACGGCGGAGAACGGCCCGATCAAGACCGGCGATCTGCTGGTCGCTTCCTCCACACCAGGCCGTGCTATGAGAGGCACGGACCGCAACCTGCTGACCGGCGCTGTGATCGGCAAGGCGCTCGGCAATCTTGATTCTGGCACAGGTGTCATCGAAGTGGTCGTCACGCTGCAATGACGCGTAACCGAAAAATAGCGATGGAGGAAGGGGTATGAGAACCATGCATAAGAGGATGATGGGATTGGCAATATGCATCGCGGGCTTCGCAATGAGCGCGGCTGCGCAGAACACGTTTCCAGCCAGCGGCAATGTCGGCATCGGAACAACGGCGCCAGCAAATCTGCTCGACGTCAGCGGTAACGCCGATGTCCAGGGGATTTTCTCCGTTGGTACACCAATACCAAATACCAACGCTCGAGCCACCTTCAACGGCGAGAATGCCTATGGTACTCTGTTTTTCACGAACACCGGGCAAACGACTGCTGCCGGTCTAGGCATGGGCATCGAAGCGCATACAAACGAACTTATCGTCGGCGACAGCGTAGGAGACTTCGCCATTTGGGGATACGGTACACCAAAAATCGACTTCTCTGCTAACAGCGGGGCTTCGGATCAAATGGTTTTGTTAAATAATGGCAACGTCGGCATCGGGACGACAATTCCTGGCGCAAAGCTTGAAGTAAATGGAACTGCACAGATCGACGGCAATCTGCGATTGAACGGTACAAACGGCGGCATCGTTTTTCCGGACGGCAGCACGCAGCTAACGGCATTTAACCCAACCATCTGCGGCGGAGACTACGCTGAATCGGTGGATGTCACCGGAGCCCGCGCGAGCTACGAACCCGGAGATGTGCTGGTGCTCGATATGGAGAATCCCGGCAAGGTTCTCAAATCGATCGAGGCCTACTCCACGTCCGTTTCGGGCATCTACTCAACCAAGCCGGGCACTGTGGGCAGAAGGCAGACAACTGCGAAGAGTCCCGACGAGGTTCCGATGGCCATGATGGGTATTGTTCCCACCAAGGTGAGCACGGAGAACGGGCCGGTCAAGGTAGGGGATCTTCTTGTCTCCTCGTCGAAGGCGGGTTACGCCATGAAGGGCACCGACCGCGACCGGATGCTGGGGGCAGTCATTGGGAAGGCAATGGGAAAGCTCGATTCCGGCATGGGCGTGATCGAAGTGCTGGTCACGCTGCAATGACGAATAACCGAAAAATGGCGATGGAGGAAGGGGTATGAAAACCATGCACAAGAGGATGATGGGATTGGCATTTTGCATCGCGGCTTTCGCTCTGAGCGCGGCTGCGCAGAACACGTTTCCAGCCAGCGGCAATGTCGGCATCGGGACGACCACGCCGAGGGGACTTTTAGATGTTGGTCCCTATGGTGGAACGAATCAGGGGATCCGCGAAGGATATTATCTTGAGATGAATATGCTCGCGAATTACAATGCTGCTTCCTACTTATCATTTAATGCAGTGCAGAATGGCACCGGTACATTCGTGCCAGTCTATGCCCCTGGTCAAGGAATAATTATGACACAGAGTGGCGGTGGACAGGGAAGTATTGATTTCTTAAGCCACAACTGGAATGGTATTGCAACGCCAGTTAGTATTAGTGCTTTCACTGAGATAATGCACTTAGACCAAAGCGGCAACGTCGGCATCGGCACTACAGCGCCATTAACTAAGTTCCATGTCAACAATGGAACTAATAGAGATTTATTGATTGGCTCTGATGCAAGTCAATTGGGAACATCCGGAATGTTCCTGGGTTCATTTAACGATGGAGCAACTGCCTACGCACCTCTTTCTATTATTGGTTCCCAGATTCTACTGTATGGCGGCCTCGTCGGCATCGGCACGACGGCTCCGACCTATAACCTTGATGTAACCGGCAAGATTCGCGCTACCACCGGATTCGTCTTTCCGGATGGCAGCACACAGCTAACGGCATTTAATCCAACCATCTGCGGCGGAGACTACGCCGAATCGGTGGATGTCGCCGGAACTCGCGCAAGCTACGAACCCGGAGACGTGCTGGTCATCGATCCTAAGACGCCGGGCAAATTTCTCAAAGCCAATCTGGCTTACTCGACGCTGGTGGCGGGCATCTACTCAACCAAGCCGGGCACGGTGGGCAGACGGCAGACGGCCGCGAAGAGCCCTGACGAGGTTCCGATGGCCGTGGTGGGCATTGTTCCCACCAAGGTCAGCGCGGAGAACGGCCCCATCCATGCGGGCGATCTGCTGGTGGCGTCTTCCACCTTGGGCCGCGCGATGAAGGGCACGGACCGCGGCAAGATGCTCGGAGCCGTAGTCGGCAAGGCTCTAGGGAATCTCGACTCCGGCACGGGTGTGATTGAGGTCTTAGTCACTCTACAGTAGCTGAAACAACGACTGACCGGGAGATGCTGATAAAAGGGGGCAACTCCCGAGAACGAATGGAGAGGAATATGAAAGCGAAGGGTCTGCTTGCTGGAATAGGCGTTGTGTTGGCGATACTCGGTTGTGCCCGGCAGTCAGCCGCCCAGGCGACTCCCGGCGTCTTTGCGGATGCCAATCATCCCGCGGGAGCTCCCGACCCGGAGAAGCTCGACCAGATCTGGCAGGTCGATCCGGTTACCGGATCGGTCAGCATCACGATTCCCTTCTCGACGACACCCCAGGGCGGACGCGGCCCCAAAATACCGTTCACGCTTCATTACAACTCCTCATCGACGGTGACCTTTCAACCTGTTGGCAGCACCACCATGCTCAATGCTGCTTATCTGGCTTTACCGGGCGGTGGCGGTGTTGTGCCTGCGGTAGTCGAACAATATTATGCTTGGGTTACAGGAACTACTGCGCCTACGTTCGCCCCGGTAGGTCCATGGACGACATCGGGGCCATTCATCTATGACAGCCAAAGTACGCTTCAGAATCAGTCGTATACATATACCATTTCCGGCAACAACCAAGCGAATACCCCCGTCTACCAGGGATGCTCGATTTACGGGCCGTATATTTACACCGACGCGAGCGGCGCGGCGCATGATATGAATCTGCTCACTACACAGCTGAGTCAGGCTGCAACCGCTGGCTATGATATTCCTTATACGTTTCCGCAATGCTCGACGGCATATTCCCAATCGTCATGGAACTCAGAGACATCCGATGGTTCCGCTCTGATGACCTCATCGGGCACGAGCAATGCGGTCGTGCAGAGCAGTATCGTGCAACCGGACGGGACAAAGTTCACATCTGACTCAACACTAGAAGATTCGAATGGAAATACGGCTACGTTTGGCACAGACAGTCTCGGGCGTACTACTTTTTCCACAAACATTCCTATTGGCGTTGCCGGCCAGATACCGGTGGGAAATTACACTGTGACGACAACTGGAGCGACGGGAAGCACCGAGACGTATACCGTAAACTTTGTGACGGCTACTATCGGATCGTTTACGATGCCCCATCCCGTTGGAGGAGCTGTTGGTACTTCCGAGATTCTAAACCAGGGATACTGCATCGCATCGATTACATGCCCGACAAACTACAGCGTCTGGCCACCATCATCTGGCAAGGTAAATGGTGGAACCACACTGCCGGTCGTGAACTCGATTCAGTTGCCGGACTTGACCAGTTACACCTTCACATACGACCCGACCTACGGGACCATCTCCAAGATCGGCTTTCCAACCGGCGGCTATGTGCGGTTTGTCTGGCAAATTCGGGGCGATGGAGGAGTTAATAACGTAGGAAGTATCAAGAATCTCTCAAAGCTCTCGACCATTGTGGTGTCGGAGGTTTGCACCTCTACGGGCTCCGGAGGAGAAAACTGCTGGCAGTACAGCTTCCCGGACTATTCGTCCACGACCGGACTCACCTCGACGGTGACCGCTCCCGATGGAAGTACCACCTCCTATACCGGTGTTCAAATGCAATATTCCGGCATTCCGATGTTTAATTCTGGATCAGCAGCAAGCTGGAAGGAAGCGAGCCGGCTGGAATACTCGAGCAGCGGAACGCTCATGAAGTCCGTGCAGACAATCTACTCGGGTGTCGGTTCCGTCGGGCTTACCTTGCAGGCGGCTACGACACTTTGGGACGGCCCCACACCATTGCAGCAGGTCGTGCAGTACCTTTACGACTCCTATGCGAATGTGATTGAGAAAGACGAATCCGACTTTAGCAGTTGCACAGCGCCATGTACACCCCCTGTTTGGCCAGCTGCTCCAACAGCGGGATGGTTGCGCAGAACCTTTACCAACTATGATTACATGATTAATGCAGCTACAACACCACTGACATACATCGTTGACAAGCCATCGCAAGTGCTGGTCACCGACGGCAATGGGCATCCTTATTCGCTTACGCTATATGGTTATGACGAGACGCCGGTTACTAATTCAACCGGAATCGTCAACCATGACTACACGAACTATCCCGCTTCTTTTAATGTGCGCGGAAATCTGACAAGTGAACAGCATTGCTCCGTTCTGAATAACACGGCGACCGTCACCTCTGCCAATGCGGTAAGCGCCTGCGCGTCTTGGCTCAAAACTACGCATACTTATGACTTAACCGGCCAGGTGCTGAGTACCACCGATCCGGCTGGGAACACGACCACCTTCTCTTATGCCGACAATTATGCCAGCGAGCCTGGCGTTTCGCCGCCACCGCTGACCAACGGCTATCCCACATCCGTCACTCATCCAGATGGAACATTGGAGTCGTATTCCTATTATTACAACACTGGCCAGCCAGCGTCCCATTCCGACGTGAATAGCCAGGTGACTTCCTATACATACAGCGACAGCATGAACAGAGTCACCAAAATCACGCTGCCCGCTACATCGGATGGAACCCTCCAAAGTCCAGCAAGCAAAACAAGCGGTTGGACGTCATATACCTACTCGGATACGTCCGGAGCCTTCTCGGTTCAAGAGCAGCACCTGGTAGATTCCGGAGGAACCACGACCTCGGTCACAAAGACCTACGACGGCCTGGGACGTGCAGTCCAGACAGCGACTGCGGTTCCGACCACGCAATGCAGCGGCGGGACTCTGTTGACTCAGACGACCTATGACTCGATGAGCCGGGTTGCCTCGACGACCAATCCATATTGCACAACCTCCGACCCGACCTATGGGCTGACCTATTTTGCCTATGACGGGCTGGGCAGAAAGATACAAACGACATTACCCGACGGCGCCGTCAGCACCATCTTGTACGCGGGCAATGCCACGGAGACGACGGACCCCCCGAACGGCACCACAAGTGTGCAGCATATTCAGCAATCCAACGGCCTGGGCTTTTTGACCAGCGTCTGCGAGGTGGGTTTGGCGCCGCTATCCACCGGCGGCCCGCAATCCTGCAACCTCAACATCGCGGGCGCTGGCTCCCTGACCACCTATACCTACGACCCGCTCGGCAATATGCGCAGCGTGAATCAGCATGGATTGACGCGGGCCTTTACCTACGACGGTCTCTCACGGCTTCTCACCGCGCTGAATCCCGAAGTGGGCCTGGACTCTTACACCTACCTCAACTCCAATGGGACCGTGCCCAGCCCCGGCGATGTCAGCTCGCCCATCACCCGGACCGACGCCCGCGGCGTGCAGACCAATTACGCCTACGACAGCATGAGCCGCCTGACCAGCAAGTCATACTCTGCTGCGTCGGGGAACACGACCGGCGGCGTCTCCGACCTGACCTCCTGCTACCTATACGGAACCGCAAAAGCCAGCTATACCGTTGGCCGCCTGATCGCCGAGTGGATGCAGCAGCCGGGCACATGCGGTTCATCCGCTCCCACCACCGCCGTCGGCGTCCGCTATCACAGCAGCTACGACGCCATGGGCCGCGTACTCGCCGATCAGCAATGCCTCACCGGCGCAACCTGCTCCGCCACCACCGGCAACTTCGTCTACTCCTACAACCTGCTCGGCAGCCCCGTACAATCAAACAACGGCATCTTCGCCAGCACTGTCGGCGCAACCCAGACTGCCACTCAGAACGCCACGCCCATCACCGCGCCCTCTATCACCTGGAAGACAACCTACGACGTCGCCGGCCACATCAATTATGTCGGCGTCCAGGACCAGCCCTCCACCTCTGTCTTCCCCACTGCCGCCTACTCCTTCGCGCCCACCCTGCTCAACCCCACCAGTTACGATCCCTTCAGCCATTTGACCGGCGCGCAGGTCGGCATCCCCTACGGCTCCTCCACGCAGGCCATCAATATCCTCCGCCAGTACGACAATCGCGGCCGCATCATGAATGAGACGGACGGCGGCTTGGTCGATGCCAGCTCCGCCACCGGCAGCATGGGCGTGATCACCGTGGGCGGGGCGGAGAAGGCCCGCTACTCCAGCTACGCAACCCCCGGCACAGCCACTCTGACGGTGGCCGGGACGGACGGTTCCGGGACGGTGTGCGTTTGGATTACCAACCAGTACACCACGTATCAAACTTGCAACACTGTGTCCGACAACGGTACGTTGAGCGTCACCATCAACGGCTTCACCTCCTCGGCCACTTATAGCAGCAATATCGCTGACGGATCACTGGCCGCCACGCTGATCGCCGGATTCAACGCAGCCGGCTCGCCGGTTACCGCCGTCGTGAACATAAACAACCCCAACACCTTTACCGTAACCGCCAAAACTACCGGTCCTTCGTCCGACTATCCCGTTTCGATCTCCTCCAGCTACTACGTCCCCAACTCCAGTGGCGGCACCGTTACGACCAACACAAACGACACCTACGGGCTCACCGGCTCCACCACGCTCTCCGGCGGCCACCAGGGCGGCTGCATGGCCTACGATACCGGCACGGTCACCGCGCAGATCGCCAATGCCTCCGGCTACACTCCGTTCAGTTATGTCGCCTCGGCCAGCTGGGCGCAGAGCGACACCGCCGCCACCGTCGCCGCCAAGCTGGCCTCGTCCATCAATTCGGTGGCCGGCAGCGTGGTCACCGCTACGCCCGACACCGCCAACGCCAGTTACATCGACCTCTATAGCAAATCGACCGGCGCCGCCGCCGACTTCAATATCTCCGTCTCCGTCAACGACACCATGGGCGTGCTCTACTCCTATCTCCAGGCTTACCCCTCCTTCTCGCTTGACGCGGAAACCATGACCGGCGGGGCCGGCGCCGACGCGAGTTATGGTACCATCTATTCATACGAGGCCGGCTACGCGCCCAACGGGAATATTTTGACTCATAATGACTCGGTGATGGGAACCTGGAACTTCACTTACGACTCTCAAGACCGGCTGGCGACGGCGGTGGCTGGGCCTTCCGCGCCCAGTGCCTTCCGCAATCAGAGCGCGGCCTGGAGTTATGACTCTTACGGCAACCGCACCGCGCAGACGTTTACCAACAATGTTTACTCGAACTGGGCGACGTATAACTCGGCGAATAACCACATCGCCACGGCCTCGACGGCGCCGGGCGGCTACACGTACGACGCCAGCGGCAACACGCTCTACGACGGCAATAATAAGTACTGGTACGACGCGGAAGGGCAGTTATGCGCCCAGCAGAATCAAGTCAGTGGAATCGTAACTCAATACGTCTACGACGCCGAGGGCGCGCGCATCGCCAAGACCACCCTCAGCGCGGCTCCGGCGAATGCGACTTCACTTTGCGCGCAACCGCTCAGCTCTGGGTATACACTGACTGCGAGGTATCTCGTGGACCTGGGCGGCGATCAGGTGACGGAGATCAATGGCGCGGGCCAGTGGCAACACTCCAATGTCTTCTCCGCCGCGCGGCTGACGGCGACTTATGACTATAACAATGGCAATGGCGGCCTGCACTACGAGTTAGCCGATCCGTTGGGCACCAAGCGCGTGCAAGCCAACATCTCCGGCCAGATCGAGGAAAGCTGCATCAGCCTGCCCTTCGGCGACGCGCTGAGCTGTACCGGCAGCGACGACGCCACCGAGCATCACTTCACGCAGAAGGAACGCGACGCCGAGTCCAACAACGATTACTTCTTCGCCCGCTACTATAACAGCGCCATAGGCCGCTTCACCACGCCGGATTGGAGCGCGAAGGTTGTGCCTGTTCCGTACGCGCAGATGGGTGACCCGCAAAGCCTCAATCTTTATGCTTATGTACGCAATAACCCGATCACAGGAATGGACACGGATGGGCATATTGATTGTTCTGGCAAAAATGCGAATGGAATTGGTTGCCAATATATGGCAGCTAGACAATGGATCGCAAGTGCTGGTCTGGCTGCCGGTGCAACTTTAGGTGAAACCTTCAAAATGGCGGCCAATATTACAGGTGCTGTGCTGGCTCAACAACAATATGCTGACAAGAACACTAATGTCATGCTATATGCTGGCATCCCGCCCCAACCTTCTCAACCAGGTGTGCAATCGGTGATGGACTACCAAATCGTACCTGCCGCTAATACTGTTAAAGAGTTAAATCAAAAAATGCATCCATGGTCTCACAAAGACGTTGTCGCATACAACGATCTTCAGAAACTCGGAACAAAAATATGGGAGTCCATCGGAGGAGGTCCAGAAGGCTGGCAACAAAACGTATTCTTACGCGGAGGTGGTCATGACAATCTAAGCATGTTTGATGGAAGCGTCAGGCAAAAATGGTATGTCGGATCGGACGAAAACTCGCTGAAGCGCGTTCAAGTCGTTGTTAGTGCTGATAACAACGGAAACCTGATTAAAGCGTGGACGGTGGGCATCACGTTCAACGCTTCTGGACCCGTATTCAGTAAAATTGAATGATGTAATGGACGATCAAAGTGACGCGAAGAAGTAACATCTGGAGACTCAGAAGATGAAGAACCGACACAGAGAAATTTTGGCCTTTGCTGTGTATGCATTTATCCTTCTCATAGGCTGTGGAGCAGGGTCAAAGCCTCAACAAGATATAAACATTTTGCATCCGGGGGAACAGTGGCTTTCGTGGGGCACTGCGCAAAAGAGCACTTTTGTGATCGCCTTTCTTCAGGGATATGGCGAAGGAATTAGTGGCGGTTGCAACTCGGCAAAAGAGGCTCTTAGCAAAACCGAACTCAAAGACACTAAGGACAATCGGTATTACATTTTCGATGCAGCGGACTGTCGCTTGCGGGTTCCAATTTACACGAAGATGAAGTTGTACGCGTCTGCTGAACCCGACACCAGCACATACACGAATGTCATCACCGGCTTCTACGAGAACTATCCCCAGTACCGGAATATTCCATACATCTACCTGATGCAGTTGTTGAAGGGCGACAATCCTCCAGGAATTAACGAGCTTTACTCCATGGCTCAGACAGGGAAGATGATCACTCGTTGGTAGGGCAGGTGGCGCTGTGGTTCGCCAAAATACCATCCGGGCACGAAAATGCATTCCCGGACAGATTTGGACGAGCAGCCAGCAAGAATTGAATCGGAAATATTGGGGAACGGCGGGTGGCCCAGGTCTCGATTCTGAGACCTGGGAGACGACAAACCTCAACCGGCTCGTTGAATAAGTCATTAACTCCATCAATATATCCCGCCAATACGACAAGCGCGGGCGCATTCTGAACGAGACCGACGGCGGAATAACCCTCACCGAGGCCGGCACCTCCGGCACGGGCGCCATCACCGTCTACGGCGCGGACGGCTATCAGGTGGTCTGCACCACCATCACCAACCAATACACCACCTACACCACCTGCAACACGGTCCCCGCCACCGGCACGCTCACGTTGAGCATCGGCAGCTTCACCTCTTCGGCCACTTATAGCAGCAACATCGCCGAGGGATCGCTGGCCGCCACGCTGGCCGCCAACCGGTCACCTCGTTCTCGACCGGACACACGGCACGTTGCCCCACTGGCGTCGCGCCGAGGAACTGGCCGCGCGCCTCGTGTGCATCGATGACACTACCCAAGATCTGGAACCCCAAAATCTGCCAACATTACAAATTGAAAATTGAGATTAACGCTGGTGCATCTGGTTGCGAGAAACCGGGTCCCACCCCAACCCCACCCCTTAGAACGCCAAGGGGGCGGCAGTGCGGCATAAGGTGTCGGGACGCCCGCCAGGAGCAACCGAGAGAACGGATGAGCGGGGACAGGGCTCCGAGAGGGGCGATTCCTCGTTAAGCGCGTGTCTTTTGGGGGTACATTTGAGGGTATCTTCGGGAGGTCTATCGTCAACTCGCTGCAAATAAAATAGTTGCAGATCGATATGAATCCCTCCCTCGCTTAAGCTTGCGACAAAAGAAAGCCCCCATGACGCACCTAAATTGGCGCATCTTCCCATCTTTAGCGTCGGGTGACTCCTGGGGAGAGTCGATGATTGAGCTCTAAATTCTCCTGCTGACCTTTATCTGGTGGGCGATCCAATCTTCCACCTCTGTTTCTATCCAACCGACGGCCCCAGCTCCAAGCGAAACTGGTTTTGGGAATTCTCCCTTAGCAATCCGCTGATACACGGTACTACGTGATAGGCCGGTCCGATCCAGCACCATTGGAAGTCTCAGAATCTTATAGGGCATCTTTCGCTCCAAAGAGACGTAATGAGGTCACCCTTCACAAAGCGGCTCGACCCCGTGCAACATTCAACACGAAATACATGTTATCTTGGCCGAAATCTGAACTAATTCATCATGCACGAAAACTTAAAAGCCTCAGAATCCCGCCTCCGGCAGCTTGACTGGCTTGGCTTCGGTCAGCGCCTCAATCGTTCCCAGCGTCTCTAGCACCTTGTAGCATACAGGCGCGTCCACCTGCACAACGGCCGGGTGCCCCAGGTCCGCATATGCGACCTGGGATTGATGAACCCCCAAACTCCTTCCGTATGCGCTCACCTTAGACAGCATCCTCTTTATGATCCGTGTTACCGATCCGATGAAGTTAAAAGGGCAGCCTTTGCCTTTTTGAATCGTTTCCTGCAAATCCGCTTCCAATTAAGGGAGTTCTGGCTTCAAGGAACGGTTTTCCGTTGTCCCGGCTTGTATCCTATTTCTATAGATTCTGAACGTCCCATCCCTCGGAGGTTCTCTCATGCCCGTTCCTGACGCCATCGCCGGCTCCGCCGGCGAGTTCGCCCATAACACCGCCGTCCTGCAAAAAGCCGTCGCCGATCTCACGCCTGAACAATGGCTGGGCCGTCCCGGCGATCATTCAAATCACATTACCTGGCTCGTTGGCCACGTAATCTGGGCGCGCCATGCGCTCATCAACCGCGTCGGCGGCAGTTGGATCTGCCCCGGCCTGGAGCCCTTCGCCCGCTCCGCCAAGCTCGATGCAGCCGCCAGCTACCCGGCTCCCGAAGAGCTGCTGACCCTCTGGCGTGACTCGGCCGCCGCGCTCGACGCTACCCTGAATACGCTCACTCCCGAGGCGCTGGACGCCCCCGCCCCTCCCGGACCCCCCACCCCCGACGGCAAGGTCAGCGGCTTCATCGGCGTGATGGCATGGCATGAAACCTATCATCTGGGCCAGATCGCCTATCTGCGCCATTGGCTCGGCCACTCCGGCATCTTCGGCTAATCATATATCACACAAAATAAACGGCCTTTGCTCACCCGCGGGGGCCGTCCGTTTTATATGCGAAAAAAACTAAGAAAAGATCACTTGACAGCTCACCATTTTCATGTGCTACAGTCTGTAACATTATGATGAGTAACACTACCGCTGGTCACGATCCTGTGGAGCTAGGCGAACTGGAGCGGAGCATCCTCTCCATCGTCTGGCGACATGCTGAAATCACCGCCGAGCAGGTGCGCGACGAGCTTGGCCGCCCGCTCAAGGAATCGACAATTCGCACCGTCCTGCGCCGCCTGGAAGAGAAGGGCTACCTGGCTCATTCCATCGACAACCGCACCTTTCTTTATCGTCCCGCCGAATCGCGCCAGCGAGTCGCCGGCCGCGCCGTCAAACGCATCGTGGACTGGTTCTGCGAGGGCTCCGTCGAGGCGCTTCTGGTGGGCATGGTGGATTCGAAGGTGCTCAACCGCGCCGAGTTGCAACGGCTGGCCGAGCGCATCGCCACCGCCCAGCAAAACGCTGCCGCAAAGGATGGGGCAGGCAAGGAGGCAAAATGATCCTTTCATCGCTGATTGAAGCCGCGTTGCGTTCGCTGCTCGTGGCTCTCGTGGTGGGAGCTGGACTGCGCCTGCTGCGCGTATCGAATGTGCTGGCGCAGAAGAAGGCCTGGTGCCTGGTGCTGGCAGCGGCACTCTTGATGCCGTTGCTGATGCGCTGGCAATGGCTCTTTGTCTCCGCGTTGATTCGGGTGCCGGCGCCATCCTGGATGCAACCTGCGGATTCCCGGCCAGCCGGAACGGCCAGCGCTTCAATATCCGTCCCTCCCCAAACGGCTCTTCCGAACTCCGATCCTGCGCCGCTTCCGGCAGTCCATTTTGTCACTCCGGAGCCTGCGTCCTCCGCCGGATCAACCTCTGCCATTTCAGCGCAAGCGAAGCCACGCTCGATGCAAATCGCCACAATACTCTGGCTCTTCTATTTCGGTGTAGGCGTTCTGCTGCTGGCCCGCCTGTTCTACGGACTCATCGCAACAGCACGGCTTTGGAGAACGGCCGAGCCGGTCTGCCTCGCCGCGAACTCTGATCTGGCCGCGGGGTTGCGCCTGCGTTCCAGCCAGAGAATTGTCTCGCCGGTCGCTCTCGCCTTAGGTGTGGTTCTACCCGCCGAATATCTCGAATGGGATCGGCAAAAGCTGCGCATCGTACTCGCCCACGAGCGCGCTCATCTTCGCCAAGGCGACTTCTTTCTGCAAATCCTAGCCGGCCTCCACGCGGCTCTCTTCTGGTTCAGCCCGCTGGCCTGGTGGCTGAAACGAAAACTCTACGATCTGGGCGAGGCGGTCAGCGACCGAGCCGGCCTGGAAGCGGCCGTCAGCCGTTCCACCTATGCGCAGATCCTGCTTGAATTCGCGGCCCTGCCGCGCCCAGCCCTTCGCCCTTATCAATTAGGAGTTGCCATGACAAGTCACACCAGCAGTCTTTCAGATCGTATCGAGCGCTTCCTCGACGAATCGCGCTTCCATCAGGCCTTCGCCGGCAGCCGCCGTCGCGCGCTCCTGGCGGTTTTGCTCGTTCCCGCGGCAATCTTCGCCTTCACGGCGCTGATCCGCGTAGAAGCGGCTAGCCAACCCGCCATCGCGTCGCAAGAGGCCCAAACAACTGGCCAGTCCACACCGGAGATAACGCCACCGCTTCCTCCTTCACCGCCATCCCCAGCCCCTGTACCATCTCTGCCTCCACTGCCGCCGATTCCGCCGTCCGCCCCTGTCCCGCCACTGCCACCACCGCCAGGATTTGAAGGCAACCATCACATGCATTATGGTCCGGGCTATTCATACTCAAACTCAGCCAACGGAGACTCATACGCGGTGGTCACCGGTCCAGGCGACAGTATCACTTACTCCGGCGAATGGGACTCCGATACGCGGGCGGAAATCGACAAGGCGCGCAAGCTGGCGCGAGGAGAATTCCTCTGGTTCAAGCGGAACGGCAAATCCTATCTCCTCGACGATCCGGCAGTCGTGGCACAGATCGAGGCCATGTACAAGCCGATGGAAGCGCTGGGCAAAGAGCAGGAAGCGCTGGGCCGCCAGCAGAAGGAACTGGGCAAGCAGATGGAGGAGATGCGCCGCAAGATGGAGGAAATCAGAATTCCCACGCCCGAGATGCGCCAGAAGATCGACGATCTGGAAAAACAGATGGCGAAGCTGGGGGCGTTGCAGGGAAAGACCATGACCGATCAAGAGTGGGCGGATTTGGAAAGCAAGCTGGGCAACCTGCAGGGCACGATCGGCGCAATTCAGGGCGAAATCGGCGCCAAACAGGGCGCCTTTGGCGGAGAAATGGGGAAGCTCGGCGGCCTGATGGGAGAACTGGGAGGGCAGCAGGGCCAACTTGGCGCGGAGCAGGGAAGATTGGCGGAAGAGGCCGACCGCAAGATAAAAGCGATTATCGACAAGGCTCTGAAAGAAGGCAAGGCTCGGCCTGTCGAGTGATCCTGTAGTTCCGCAAAGTTTCGGAATCACACGAAAAACCACCGCCGGTTGGCGGTGGTTTTTCTTTGGAACGATGCCGAATCGCTTCAGCCGAAACTTATACCCCTCCCTCCGGCAGCATCACCAGCCGCGCCTCCAGCAGGGCCTCGATGGTGTCCAGCGCCTCCAGCGTTTCATGCGAGACCGGAGCATCCACCTGCACTACGGCCAGCGCTTTGACCGGCTTCTCGCCCGCGCGCTCGCGGCCCAGCGCGAAGTTGGCGATGTTGACGCCGTGCTCGCCCAGTATCGTCCCGATCTTGCCGATCACGCCCGGCACATCGAGGTTGCGGCAGACCAGCAGATTGCCTTCAAGCGGCGTCTCAATGTCGATGCCGTCAAACTCCAATAGCCTCGGTTGCTCGCCGTGAATCACTGTGCCCGTGGCGCGGCTGGAGGCCGTGCCCGCGTGCAACTCGATGGTCAGCAGGCTGGCCGCGCCGCCGCGATGATTCTCCGCCTGCTTCTCCTCGTGGATGCGAATGCCGCGGCTGGCAGCCACGCGTGTCGCATTGATGTGGTTCACGTTCTCCGAGCCTTCAAGCAGTCCGGCGATGGCCGCGTTGCGCACCAGGTCGGTCTTGCCCTCGGCCAGCGTGCCGCCATAGACCAGAGAGATCGACTCGATGCCGCCCAGCCCGGCCTGCGCCATGAACGAGCCCAGCCGCCCAGCCAGATTAACGAAGGGCGCCAGCACCACATACTCCTCGTGACTCAGCGAAGGCAGATTCACCGCATTCTGCACCACGCCCAGCTTGAGGTAGTCGCGCACCTGGCGGGCGATCTGGATGCCTACCGCCTCCTGCGCCTCGCCCGTCGAACCGGCGATGTGCGGCGTCAGAATCACATTGTCTAGCTCCGCATAAGGCGAGTCCTTCAGCGGTTCATGAGCAAAGACATCCAGCGCCGCCCCGGCCACCTGGCCGCTCTTGAGAGCCTCCACCAGCGCCGCGTCGTCGATCAGTTCGCCGCGCGCGCAGTTAATAATGCGCGCGCCCTTCTTCATCGTCGCCAGCGCCTTGGCGTTGATGATGCCGACCATCTGCGGGGTCAGGCCCGCGTGCAGCGTGAGGTAATCGGAGCCGGCGAGAAGCTCCTCCATGGAGACGACCTTGATGGCGTTTTCGCGCGCCACCGCGGGCGAAACAAAGGGGTCGCAGCCGATAATCTCCATGCCAAAGCCCCTGGCCCGCCGGGCGACTTCCAGTCCGATGCGTCCCAAGCCAAGAATGCCCAGCGTCTTGCCGCGCAGTTCTGTGCCTTGCAGGATCTTCTTTTCCCACTTTCCGGCATGCATAGTCGAGTTGGCCATGGGCAGCTTGCGTGCCAAGGCAAGCATCAGGCATATGGTCAGCTCGGCAACGGCTACCGCATTCGCGCCCGGCGTATTCATCACCACAATGCCGCGTCGCGTGGCAGCTTCGGCGTCGATGTTGTCCACGCCCACCCCCGCGCGGCCAATTACCCGCAGCCTGGGCGCGTAGCTCATCAGCGTATCGTCGGCCTGCACCGCCGAGCGCACCACCAGCGCATCTGCGTCGGCCAGGGCAGCCGGCAAACCCTCCGGCAGTTGGTCGTGCGTCAATACTTCCCATCCCGGCTCGGCCGCAAAAACGGCCAGTGTTGCCGGAGAAACCTTCTCTGCCAGAACGATCTTCATTCTCTCTCCTTTTTCCTTCTTGCCTGCTTCATACTCGTCAAAGCGGATGCCTTCCTTCTCGCACAGCATCTCGAAGATCCGCACCACAGCGGCGTGCGGCTTGCCCTCGCCGCGCTCATACTTGGTCAGCGAATTGGCATGAACTCCCAGCCGCTCCGCCATCTCGTATTGAAAGAGGTCAAGCTGCTTGCGCGCGATCAGCAGCTTCTCCCCAAAAGTTAGTTCAGACATGAATAGTGCTCCTCGCTGGTAGCTGACGGCTGAAAACTAGCTCTTCGCCGCCTTCGCAAAGACTTCCTGCGCCGCCGCTACGCCTTGCCCAAAGACCACCGGCAGACCCAGCACATCCTTGGCAATGTGCTCCATCGCTCCCGTGAATGCAATCGTATCCAGGAAGTCGAAGAAGCCCAGATGCGCCACGCGGAAGATCTTGCCCTGCATCGTGCCCTGTCCGTTGGCCGTCACTAGGCTGAACTTCGCCTTCAGAGCCTTCACCACTACGCCCGAATCCATCCCCTCCGGCACCGCCACCGCCGTCGCCGCCGCCGAGGGAGAAGCCGGAGCAAAGAGCGAGAAGCCCAGAGCCACCAGGCCTGCGCGCGTCGCCGCTGCATTTACCTGCGCATTGTCGATCAGCGCGATGCGCCCCTTTTCCAGATCGCCACCGGCCTGTCCGGCAATGTAATCCAGCGATGCGCCCAGTCCGGCAATCAGCGCCACCGCCGGCGTGTACGCGCTCTCGCCCTTGACGGCATTCTTTCGCTCCTTGCGCAGGTCGAAATAGTAGCGCGGATTCTTCGAGGTCTCCATCGCCTTCCACGCCTTCTCGCTGACGCTGAGATAAGCCAGCCCCGGCGGAATCATGACCGCCTTCTGAGAGCCGCCGATCACAATGTCCACGCCCCAGCCGTCCACGTCGAAGGCCTGCGTGCCCAGGCCGGTGATGCCGTCCACAATCAGCAGCGTCTCCGTGCCTTTCACCAGCGCGGCCACCGCTTCCACATTGTGGCTCGCTCCGGTCGAAGTCTCCGAGGCTTGCATATACACGGCCTTGTGCTCCGGCTTCAACGCGGCTTTCACCTCGGCCAGATCGAAGGTCTCCCCGTAGGGCTTCTGGACCACATCGACCACGCAGCCGAAGGCCTTGGCTAAATCCACCCAGCGCTCGCCAAACTTGCCCGCTGTCAGCACCAGCACCCGGTCGCCCGGAGAGGTCAGATTCGAGACCGAAGCTTCCATCGCGCCTGTGCCGGAACACGAGAGCAGCAGCACATCATTCTGTGTGCCGATAAAAACCTTCAACTGTGCCAGAACTTTTTGAAACAGCGCACGAAACTCCGGCGTGCGGTGGTGAATGTCGGCCGCCGCCATGGCAAATTGGGCCGCGGGAAGCAGCGGCGTCGGACCGGGTGTGAACAAGCGCGTCTTGCGAATCATAGCTCTCTCCTCGATTTCTGACGGGGCCTGCGGGGGAAGCTCAAGCCTTTCGAACAACCTCCAATGTTGGACAGATTCTTCTCAACCTCGGAGCGGCTCCACTTCCCCACGGCCATCCGTCAATCACAGAATACACAAATTTGTGGTTTCTGTGGTTGTGGAAATCTTTTCACCACTCATTTCGGGTTAGATTTCAGAACTATACGCCGCGAAAAAACCTACGCAGCACTTTCTTCGAAGTCGTGCTGCGCCTGGCATCCCATGGAACGAGTCACCCGTAGTACTGGAAATGCTTCCAGAACTCCGGCCAGGGTAAGCGGATGTTGCGGCAGACGTAGACCTGGTCGCGGTCACGGAAAGTGTCGTTGACGACTCCATAGGGATTCCACAGCTGTGCGGCGTCCTGGCAGGAGGCGAAGATCTGGTTGAGTTCGCCTGGCTTGAAGCCGACGGCAATCACGGTCTGGGGCGGAGGGTTGCCGTAGCCGCGGAGCCAGTTGGAGTTCATTCCGCTGATAGCGCGGGGCAGACCGTAGGCGCGGCCATAGAGGTTCACGGCCCCGGCTTCCCCTTCGTCTGCAGCCATCACGCCCATGCCGGCTTGATCCGCGGCTGGAAGGGAATCGCGAATCTGAGCGATGGTGGCGGCCAGTTCCGGCCAGCCGATTTGCATGTTGAATTGATGGACTACTGCGTCCTGGACGCGCCACCACGCGGAATTGATGGGGGCAAAGGGGAGGATGAGGGAGGCGAGGCTCAGGCCGCCGATGCCGAGAGTTCTCCAGGCCGCACGCAGTATCCGTGTCTGCCTTGGCTCGGGGAGCGACCTGAGCCAGCTTTCGCTCCATACGGCGCCGGCGGCGAGCAGCATGGGATAGGCCGGGGCAAGGTAGTAATCGCGTCCACGAGCAGTCATGAAGGCAATGAGGGTTAGAAGGTACATCCAGCCGATCATGCGCCACGGCTTGCCCTCGGGGCGGCGAAAGACAAACCAGAGGCCTGCCAGGCAGAGCGGCACAGTGACAGGGTTGAGGACTTGCCAGAGCTGACTCAGGAGGAAGTAGTCCGTTCGTCCCAGGCCGATGTCGCGGTCGTGGATGCTGCGCATCCAGGCAAGGCTGACGAAGTGGTGCTGGTACTGCCACCAGAGGTTGGGCGCGACGATGAGCAGAGTCAGCGCCACGCCGCACCAGAACCAGGGGCTGCGCAGGTAGCGGCGGGTCGGTGTCAGCAACATCCCGCCCAGAAGAGCGGCGACGAAGAATGCCATGGTGTACTTGGTCATGAGTCCGAGGCCGATGAAAGCGCCGATCCCAAGCCACCATCGCGCATCGCCACTTTCAAGCAGCCGCACCACGCACCAGGCCACCGCGACCCACCACAACAGGTCGAATGACATATAGGACATGAACGAGCCGGTGAAGAAGACGGCCCCTCCGATGCTAGCCGCAAATGCCGACACCAGCATCGCCTGGCGGCCGCCGCCCATGGCGCGCGCCATGAGCCCGGTGAGCACGGCCATGATCCCGCAGGCGATGGCGGCGAAGAAACGAAAGCCTATGAGCGATGTTCCGAAGAACGCGAGCTCAATGCGGGCAAGGAAAGGAGTGACGGGCGGGTAGAGGACGTATCCCCATTCCAGGTCGCGCGCGTTGGAGTAGGTGAGCAACTCGTCGCGGTGAAATCCGTAGCGAGCACCTGCGACAAGATGGAGCGCGGTGAAGGCGAGACCGAGAAGCCAGAGAGCGGCGGTGTCGCTCGAGAGAATCCGGCGCAGTTGAGACGATGCGTGCATGGGCCCTCGATGGGAAGATGGATTCGTGGGCTAGTATATCGCGAAGGGACAACGTGTGCTGGGATGGCTGCAATGTCTCCCACACAACCCTACTGAATGATGTCAGTGGGTGCCAAATCGACAATGCGCGGGTGCCCCTGGTCTCGATTTTGAGACCTGGGAGACCACGAACCCTCCACGACCGGCTGACCCCACCGAAGGTAACGCAGGCGCCGGTAATCTATCAGAGTTAAAATGAAGGATATGAGCGAAACACTCTCTCTCGAAGCCCAGGTCAATCAGCAGGTCATTCTCGCGATGAAGGCCCATGATGCGGTTCGCACAACCACGCTGCGCCTGATCAAGAACGCCCTCAAAAACAAATTCATTGAGAAGCGCGAAGCGCTCACCGCCGCCGAGGAGCAGCAGGCCCTGGCCACAATGATCAAGCAGCGCCGCGACTCCATTGACCAGTTCACCAAGGGCAACCGCCCGGAACTGGCCGCCGCCGAGGCCGCCGAGATCGTCGTGATTGAGGAGTTCCTGCCCAAGGCCCTCGACGAAGCCGCCCTCGCCGCGCTGGTCGCCGAAGCCGTCGCCGAAGTTGCCGCCGCCATTGGCCATGCCCCGACTTCCAAGGAGATGGGCGTTGTGATGAAGGCCGTACAGGCAAAACTCCAGGCCTCCAGCCTGCGCGCAGAAGGCCGTACTGTCAGCGAAATAGTGAAGAAGGCGCTGGCCGGATAGGGGAACTTCTCAGGTGGATTTGTTCGCGGATGTTAGTCTTTGCCATGCCCAATGCGCGACAGGAATTGATCCAGCACTTCCCGCTCGATGGCTTCGGACGGGGTAGCTTCTCCGGCGCGTGAAGCGCGGGGATCTCGCACCACAAATCCCAGGCCGACGCCGTCGTTGCCCCAGCGATTGACACGGGTCAGCAAGGAGATTGAAGACTCAGGACCCGTTCCTTCGCGGTCTGTCTTTCTCAGCGTCATCTGCACCAGCGTGCCGGGGTACCAGCGTTCATCGGTCACTATATACATTCCCGTCGAACTAATATCCCGAATGGCGTGCGGCTGTGGAGCGCCGCCGGTCCAGAAGTAAGCAGCCAGATCGGGCACCACTGCCCGCAGAGTCTTTCTCGGCTCTGGTGGATCCGGAGCCAAAAGCCGCTGCAGCCAGCTCTTAGGCTTGCTTTGGTTCTTGTTCCACGGTACCGCCGGGCTGGCCTCCTTAGCTGGCTGGGGTGCGGCAGGCGCCGCACTGGGGCGATCCAATCCGGGTTGTGGAGCGGGAGCGCTTTTTACAACCGGCTTCTCCTTCTCCTGTGTGCCAAGCGCTTCTTGCACGACGCTGGCAGAGGCGTTTGGACCAAAGAGCCGAGCCAGTTCATTCTCGACTTGATCGACAAGGCCGAAGGCCACCTGATCGCCCGGCTGGGTATGCGATGCATAAATCGAGTGGACGGGCAGCGCCAGCACGCTGGCCGCCGTCGGACTCGAAGGGGAAACTTGAAAGGTGGGGTAGAACTCAACAGCTTCAATGACCCGGCATGCCGCGTCCAGATAAATCAGATCGAGCGGGACCGGCACATTCGTGGCAGGGATTCCCTTGAACGGGACCATCCACACCCCCGCGCCGGATTTGGGAGTGAGCATGGGCAACCGATCGGCAAGGCTCGCATAGGAAAAATCGCCGCAATCGACCTCGACGCCGAGAATGTATCCCCTGGTCCGGTTGTATGCGCAGCGAGTTCCCTGTTCTTCGTATTCCTCAGCCTTTGACGAATTATCGTCAGACGGATAAGGAATTCCGGTTTCGAGCGATTTGTCCACTGCGGCTCTCCTGTCTAGAAACACCGCTGTTGTGGCGTCCACGTCCATACCCCTCTATCGACATTATTGACGCATTCTTGATATTTTTGTAAGAAAATTCTGAGGATTGGCGAGCAAATTGCTACTTTCTGGTAATAGGTAACCAAAATCTTAGGTACCTAGTGAACCGAGCGTTGGTTTCAGCGGCAGCGCCAATCTGACCCTCCCTTCGAAAGAGGAGGGATCCGAGTCCTGCATGGCGATGAGCGCTTCTCGGGGAAAGAAGTTTCTCACAGCAACTGGAAGGACAGGGAACTCTTCATGGATTGACTCAACAGCCTAGCCGCTAACTGTAGTCTATACCTAGTCGCCGGCGACCATGGATCGCCGGCGACTATCGACCGTTCTCTGACCCGTAACCCCTGCTGTTAGAACACTTCCGAGGGGCCATCCGGCGGCGGCAGGTGCTTGAGGAGGCCGAGTTCGCCAGCCAGCCGTTCCAGACGAATGCGCGTGGCCGCCGAGGGAGGAACCAGCGGCAGTCGGACGTGGTCAGTCGTGCGGCCCATCAGCGCGAGCACGGTCTTCACCGGGCTGGGATTGGAGTCCCAGAAGTTAGCGTCGATCAGCCGAGAGTAACGGCGTTCGAGTTCGCGCGCCTCTGCCCAATCGCCGCGCAACGCGGCGCGGATCATGCGCCCCATCTCGGCGGGAACCTCGTTGGCAGCCACGCTGATCAATCCCTGCGCGCCCACGCCAATCGAGGCAAGCGCCAAATTGTCGTCGCCGCAGAAGACCTTGAAGCCGCGGGGCAGCGAGCGAACCAGATCGGCGATCTGCGGCAGCCTGCCGCTGGACTCCTTGACGGCCTGGATGTTGGGCGCGGCCTCGGCCAACCGCACCACCGTCTCCGGCTCCAGATTCACCCCGGTGCGCCCGGGAATGTTGTAGAGCGCCACCGGCAGCGGGGCAACAGTCCTGGCCAGTGCCAGGAAGTGCTGGAACTGGCCCTCCTGCGAGGGCTTGTTGTAGTAGGGATTGGCCGAGAGCACCGCTTCCACGCCGCGGATCTGCTTCAGCCGGCTGGCGTAGCGCACCAGCGTACGTGTCGAATTATGGGTGCAGCCGGCCCACACAGGCACTCGCCCGGCCGCCGCCTCGGCCACAATGCAGATCACCATCAGCCACTCGTCTTCGTCCAGCGTGGCCGCCTCGCCGGTTGACCCGCAGGCCACCAGAAAGTCGATGCCCGACTCGATCTGCCAATTCACCAGCGCCTGAAGCGCCGTCTCATCAATCGATCCATCCGCCCGGAAAGGCGTGACAATCGCAGTACCGCAACCTGTGGTTTCCATGATAAGAAAAGTGTATAACGAAAGCGCGGCGGTGAGCGCTCATTGCGCCCGATTCCGGCCCCCGCCCCTGATCAAAACCACTGATGAATCAGTTGCGCGTACCAGAGGACAGGAGCGGCGAAGAGCAGGGCGTCTATGCGGTCGAGGACGCCGCCATGGCCGGGGAGCAGGTTGCCGGAATCTTTGAGCCCGGCCGAGCGCTTGAGAGCGGATTCTGCCAGATCGCCGACCTGCGCTGCGACGTTGATCAGGACAGCAAGGCCCAGCCAGTACCAGAGGTCTTCCGGGTACGAGAGCCAGACCTTGTCCCACATCTCAAAAAGCCTGGCCAGGCCGAGCAGGACGCCGGCGGCCAGCAGGCTACCTGCCAGCGATCCGAGTGTGCCCTCCCAGGTTTTGTTAGGGCTGAGCGAGGGGGCCATCTTGTGGCGTCCCCAGGCTTGGCCTACGTAGAGGGCGGCAATGTCTCCGGCCCAGACGACGCAGAGCAGGAATGCGACCAGCGACGGGCCGTTGGTTTCTTCGCGCAGGGCGGGCACAGTCACCAGCGTCATTCCTACGTAAAAGAGGCAGAAGATGGCGGTGGAGGCGTCGGCCAGCATTTGTTCGACGGGGCGGAAAAAGGTGCAGTAGACCAGCAAGGCCAGGCTGAGAATACCGAGGATGGCGGCGATCTGGTCTCTCTGGTCCCAGGCGAAGTTGGCGGCAAAGAGCGCGGTAATGGCCACCAGCACAGCGACGCGCGGCGGGTTGGCTCCGGAGCTTCTGGCCAGGCCGAGGAACTCCCATGCGGCCAGCGCAGCCACGGTGGCCACGCACAAAGAGAGAAGCCACCGGGGCCCGAGAAAGATCAGAAGCAGGACCAGCGGAATCAGGATGAGTGCAGTGATAAATCGTTTCATTCAGGGTTGAGAATACACCGTCAGGGCGTGGGTTTGCACAGGCACATCGACCGGCAACCCGCTGATTGCGGTGCAAAGGAAGCGCATATTGCCGGGAAGTACGTAGCCTCAGGCGTGCTTTTCGCCGTTGGAGCGCAACCAATGCAGGAAGACTTCCGGAGCTCCGCGCTGGGCCATGGCTTCTTTGAGTCGAAAACGCAACTGCTCGGCGCTGCGCTTGGCGCGGGCTGCTGGGTTCGTTTGCCTGGGCGCTTCTTCCGCCGCCATTTTTGAGTTTTCCAATGAAAATTCCTCCACGAACGCTACATTGTCAGAAGCTATCAGTGAGGTCATGCCTTCGTCTATAGCAAGCTTCATGAAGACGAACGGAGGTAATCAATTGGCCACGATCCATCGCATTTCCGATACTTCACATTACTACAAACGGCGTTCGCTGCTTCGCCCACTCAGGTTGCATCGCTTATGGCGATGTTCAGTGGGCACCTTTCTCCTTGGGAAGTGGATTGGCCTTCCGCATTGTTATGGGAGCGGCTGGACGAATTGCCGTACGCGTCCTATTTCAAAGCCTTTCTGATAGCATCCGCGGCGACTTCTCCCTCGAAAGCGATGGTTTTCCGCTGTTCGTTTTCACAGGAAGAACCAAGGCATCCGCCAGCTTCCAACTTCGGCGTGATTGTCTTGATCAGGGTATGGTCGCTGAGTCGAAAAATGCTTATTTCGACTTTAAATGTCCCACTGCTGTTCGTCTCAGCGATCACTGAGACCCATGAGCCAGTTTTACTCACAGGCTTGAACACAGTAACGTTGGCTTCGATGACAATCGAATCGGCGGCATCCGCTGCAGCCACATTCGATCCTTCCTCGACAACCTGTGACCCGAAGTTTGTCTTCAGGAGCTTGTCACGAAGGTGCGTGGTGAATTCTGCGGCAGCGCCCACCGGCAGAGTGACACCGTCTGCGGTTGTTAACGGTTTGACGATAATGAACTTGTATTGCGGATTTTTAGCGGCCAGAACTGCGGCCGGGAAGAGAAGAACGGAAAGAATGGCAAACAGGGCAAATCTTTTCATCATGATCTCCTTATTGATCTGAACCCTCGCGAAGCACAGGGCTCGTGAACGGTTAAGCAAGGCTAAGACTGCATCCTCGAGCCGCTTCCAGCAAAGCGCCGGTTCCTTGCAGCGGTTGCCAACGGACAATTGAACCAATTGATACCAGCACATTTCGATCTTGTTCGACATTTGCGCTGGATTGAATGATTTTCCTGCATATCAAGGTAGCCCCACAGATGCGAAAAAGCAAATACCCCATCTCGTGTGCAAGGAAGACGCAGGATCATGCACTTGCTTGAATCTGGAGCTATGCAAAGGAAAGATCGACGAAGCCAGCCCATTTCAGCTGGCTACGATTTTGATGCGCTCGGGATACTCTTCCACCTGGCCCACGTTCTCGCTGAGGCCGCCGTAACGGCGCTCGCGGCGCTGGAAGTCGGCCATGGCTTCCAGCAGGTGGATGCCACGGAAGTCGGGCCAGAGGCGCTCGGTGACGTAGATTTCGGTATAGGCGATCTGCCACAACAAATAATTTGAAAGGCGCATCTCGCCCGAGGTGCGGATCAGTAGGTCGGGGTCGGGCATATGCGCGGTGTAGAGGTGACGGCTAATGTCGTCCTCGCAGATATGGGCCGGGGAGATGTGCTTGTGTTTGATCTCGGCGGCCAAGGCATGGAAGGCGTCCACCAGCTCCGAGCGGCCGCCGTAGTTGAGGGCCAAGGTGAGGGTGGTTCCGGTATTGGCGGCGGTGGCCTCTTCAGCCCAGAGCATCTTCTCCTGGACTTCGGCGGGCAGCTCGTGGGTGCGTCCGATGTACTTCATGCGGACGTTGTTGTCCATCATGCGCTGGAGGTTGGATTCGAGATAAGTCTTGAGCAGGCGCATGAGGAAGTTGACCTCGGCGCGAGGGCGGCGGAGATTGTTTTCCAGCGAGAAGGCGTAGAGGGTGAGCCAGGGCAGACCGATGCGCGAGGCGGTCTCGGTGACTAGTTGCACGCTGTTGGCGCCCTGCTGGTGGCCGAGGAAGCGCTTCAGCGAGCGATGGCCAGCCCAGCGCCCGTTGCCGTCCATGATGATGGCCACGTGCTGCGGCAGAGTCTCCGGTTTGAGCGTCGCGTAGACGGCGCGTTCTTCGGCGGTCAGCTCATCGATGCGCAGCGTGCCAACAGGAACCAAAGGAATTGCCTCTTCATGAACTCGGGCGCAGCAAACTGCCGGCGCCGGATGCAAGAGTATTGCACCATCGACCGTAGCACAAGCGCCGATGCGCCGCAATGATTCCGCCCACTTGAATGGCGAGTTTACGCCGAGCGCCGGTGGCCTGTGGCCATATCGCGCGCCGCGCCATAGACGAGCGAGCGGTGCAGCGGGTCCAGTTGCGGCAACAGGGCGGCGATCTCGGCCAGCAAGGGATCAGCCAGGATCGACGCCACTTCGTCGTCGCGCTGGCTGCGCGCGTCCTTGACCAGTTGGCGCACATCCACGCCCAGCGCCGCGGCCAGCCGCTCCAGCGAGCCCAAGGTGGGAATGGCCTTGCCGTTTTCGATCTTCGAGATGTAAGTGCGGGGCACCTGCATGCGTCCGGCAAGCTGGCGCTGGCTGAGGTGGCGCGCGCGGCGGATCTCCTTGACCTGGCCGGCCACTTTCAGGCCGGCTTCGGACGAAGGCTCCGCAGGCTGGGAGTCCACCGGGATGGGTCCGGGGCGGACGGGTTCCTCAATCTCCAGGGGCCGGTGGCACTTTCTGCACAGGCCGTTGATGGTTTTGAATTGGACGATAGTGCAGAAGGTGCAGCGCACAACTTCGCGTGTTTCCAGGCTTACCAGGGTGGTTGCCATGAGTGGTGTGCGGAGTGCCAGAGCATGGACTCCGAGGTGCTTCTCAGCACCACGATATTTGTCAGCATCAGGGAAGTGAACCATAATTGTCAAGTGAAAACTTGGGTACAACTCCAAGTTTCACCTATCATACCCCTAAGAGAACCTAAGAAACCAGAAAAAACACGAACCAAGCTGTGCAATACGAGGACGAAGGAAGCCATGAACGACTGCAACAGGAATGATGCAACGGGCGGCAATACCGTTTACGGGCGCGCGCAGGCCTGGCAACTGCTGACCGAGTGGACCCAGAGCGAGAATCTGCGCAAGCATGCGCTGGGGGTTGAGGCGTGTGTGACGGCGATGGGCGAGGCCGAGGCCGAGAGGCTGGGACTGGGCGAGCCGGAACACGCTGCGTTGATCGAGCTCTACTCGACGACGGCCTTGCTGCACGACTTCGACTACGAGCGCCATCCGACAGCCGCCGAGCATCCCTTCGTCGGCGTGCGCGAGCTGGAGCGGCTGGGTTGGCCGGAGCAGATGCGCACTGCGATCCTGGGCCACGCGCAGTACAGCGGCGTGGCGCGCGAGACACACCTGGCGAAGGCCCTGTTTGCCTGTGACGAGCTGGCCGGCTTTCTGACCGCCTGCGCGCTGGTCAAGCCGACCAAGGCGATTGCCGAGGTGGAGGTAGCCGGTGTGCGCAGGAAGATGAAGGACAAGGCCTTCGCCCGCGGCGTAAACCGCGAGGACATCGTGCAGGGCGCGGCGGAGCTGGGCGTGGAGCTGGACACGCACATTGGCTTTTGTTTGGAAGCCATGAAGAAGCGGGCGCGGGAGTTGGGGCTGTAAGAGTTTGAGCAGCCGCCGCATTTGAACAAATCATTTATCTCTGCCGTATCTTCCATTGCGAGTTATTCGGGGGCTCATCATGGAATCAAAATTGTTGCGCCAGTTGCGCTTTCTACAGATAGCTGTTTTGCTCTTGCTCATTGTCACGACAGCGCTTTGCATTAACCTCCGCTATCCGTTCATTCCTCAACGCGTGAATGTACTGGATGCGCGCGAGATCCACATTCGGGAAAGAGACGGAACGCTGAAGGCTGTACTGTCCAACTCCGAGGGATTCAGCAAGATCGGAGAGAGCCGGCGCCAGGGCGTGCCCTTTTCAGGACTTATGTTCTACAACCAGGAGGGCGATGAAGAGGGTGGATTGGTCTACAGCGGAAAGGCAATTCCGGGCGGACAGGATGCCGATGTCACCCTTACCTTCGATCAATATCGCCAGGACCAGAACATCTATCTTCACCATGAGGAGCACAAAGACGCGCAGGTGCGCAGCATCGACGACGGGCTGACCATCATCAGCCGCCCGGATCAGTCGCAGGTGAAGGAAGAATATGCCACCTATACGGCGATGGATAAACTCTTCGGCGACGCGCGAGAAGCACTGAAACTCAAATCACTTCAGGAGGGAAAGATCAGCACACGGCGCTTGTTCGTGGGCGACCGGCGCGGCGTGAAGGGCAACGTGGCGTATGATGACGCGGGTCTCTTCATCAAGAATCGCTGGGGACGCGATGCCATCAAACTGTATGTCGATTACGACAACAAACCACACCTGGAGGTATACGATCCATTGGGCAAATCTGTAGTTTATGAACTGAAGCTACAGAAGTGATCGAGGCCGGAAAGCTAATCAAAATCGATAAAATAAGTGCAGGCGGTGGGCTTTTCCGCGCCTACATTCGGATGTCCCCCATGCTGTATCCGGATGAACGGGAGAAGTTGGAATGTGGGTTTGCCAAGGGCGAGGCCAGCATATTTATAGAGGGTTTGGCGCCGACGGTGTTTGGTCAATCCCCTGAAAGAGCGCGTCCTAGACGACAGAATCACTCTTGAGCAGGCGGAAGACGAGTTCCGCGCCCACTACATTCCCGCAGTCTCCTGAATGAATAGTCCGAAAAGATACCGCAGGGGCTAAAGCCCAGCATTTTTTGTGACCCTTACGACACGACTGAAGTCGTGCCCTGACACAAGGCTGCTTGATCCAGGGTTTTTCCGCAGCCTGTAAAACTCTCGTCTCCCTCCATTCCTGGATGCTTTCAGGTTTGAAACCCTGACCTGCCAGCCGCGCCCCTTCCGCAGTAATATTCCTGAAAGAGGCAGTGACCCGAATCACCGTACACGCTGGGCAAATCTGCGCTACGATAAGTTGGTTCGCGTATGGACCCTGGCTCCTTCAATACGAGAGTCGGTCCTGCGCGCGAGGGAAACACTATGACCCGCTTCGATCAGATACTTGTCCAATCCGCCAACGGGGTAAAGACCATTACTCTGAACCGACCGGAGAAGCGCAACGCGCTCTCGGCGCGGATGATTGAGGAGCTGACCGTGGCGTTCGACGAGGCGGAGAGCTGCGCGTGCGGTGTTGTAATTCTGACCGGGGCGGGTTCGGCCTTCTGCGCGGGGCTGGACATGGAGCACCTGGAGAGCCTGCGCGCTCACACGCCCGAGGAGCACCGCCGCGACTCGGAGAACATGGCCCGTGTGCTGCGCGCGCTCTACGACTTTCCCAAGCCTATAATTGCGGCGGTCAATGGGCCGGCCATCGCCGGAGGGATGATCCTGGCCACCATCCCCGACTTCACGCTGGCCACGCCGGAGTCCAAATTCGGCTTCAACGAGGTGCGGGTGGGCTTTGTGCCGGCGATTGCGGCTTCGTTCCTTTTGCGCCAGGTGGGCGAAAAACGCAGCCGCGAACTGCTCCTGACCGGCCGGCTGCTGAAGGCGCAGGAGGCGCTCAGCATAGGGCTGGTAACACAGGTGGTGGCTGCCGAGGAGTTGATGCAGACCGCGCACGCGCTGGCCCAGACGCTGCTGCAGAACAGCCCCCAGGCGATGCAGTCGGTCAAGCGCCTGCTCGCCAGGCACGCGCGGCGGCGGCTGGACGAGGAGATCGAGGACGCCATCGAAGTGAATGCATTGCAGCGCTCGACGGAGGACTTCAAAGAGGGTGTGCAGGCATTCCTGCAGCATCGTAAGCCGGAGTGGCCGAGCTGGAAGGGCAAAGTCTAAGCGATTCTGGGCTGACAGGAACGCGGCTGATCATCCTTGCGCATGCTGCAGCAACGCTCTTGGCCACGCCTATTCCATGGCATGAAGAGTATTATAGGTATCCTTCAGCCCCGGATCGTTGAGTCCAATGGTCTGAATCTTAGTCTCGATGCGATCATGAACAGCCTTTGCCTGCGGAAAGTCCTGGTCCGTCCAGAAGCGTTTGTCGCGTTGGAAATATCCCGTATCGCGTAAGAATGAAACACCGTAGCTATACGCATCGCCAACTGTCTCATCCAGCTCGCTGACCTTGAAAGAGCCATCCGGCTGGTAGCTCTGCGTCAGGCACCAATCGAGCATATGCGAAATCTCCGTCCGGGCCTGTTGGCGTGTCCCTTCATCCATCACCGGCCAGGCAGAACGAAGAAGCTTCACTACGTCCCAATTCAGGTGGTTTTCGTAGTGGCCGTTGAATCGGATGCCGGCCGGAAAGTTCACGTTGTCCAACTGCAAAAGGCGCCTGGCAATCAAATCCTTATGTTCCACTTGCCCCTGAAGGTCCGAAACCACGTGGAAAGTCATGGCCATGTCGTCCATCTTCCAGACTCTTCCATTCCGATCAACCAGCCACTGACCCCAGAACCCGGTTTCTGGATTCTGCCAGTTTTGAACAAATTGACGTAGGGCGCCCTTGAGTTCCGGATGGAACGGATAGCCGGTTTGCTTCACCTTGAACAACAATCGCGCCAGCGCGGAGAAGGTCTCGTCGAGTTCTTCGCGGTTGAAGACGCCGGTCTTCGTGAAGTCGTCGTGCAAATCGTCATCGAGCTGCGCCGTCATCTTCTCCGGGGAATTGATCCGGTCGAGAAACTTGAGCGGATACTGCGGCTCAGGCATTCCGTCCGTGTCCAGCCCATCTTCTACCGAGTAGTAGAGCTTGAGATACCATACGTTGAAACCCATTCCCCAGCTTCCATCCGAGGCCTGTTGTTGCGCCGCCTGTCTTTGTTGCTCCGGCTCGTTCAGGCTCTGGCGCAGATCTTCAATTCTGCTCCGCGTACTTGCAACATCGGGCGTGAAATTCAGCCGCCAGCGAATCTCACGATAAATATGCATGGAATACTGCATCCCCTCGCCCGCGGCCTGATGTCGGCCAATTTCTTTTACCAGAGGCTTCAACAGGGGATTCAACAGCTCCAATCGCTTTTCTCTGGCCTGACGAATCTCTGCGAAATCCCAGTAGAACCGGGCATCGGCCAGCAATCGATGAAACCGTGATTCGCCTGGAGTAGGGGGCGGGGGTGTAAAGACGTGCGCGCGATAGATCACAATGGCGGATATGCCGCGTTTCAGCGGCTCCCTGGCGCTATAAATTCCAAGCGCCATTCCAAGGATCGCCAGCATCACAATCAACCAACGTTTTCGTCCGGCCATTCTGACATCGTACGCTGTAGATTCGCCTCTGTGCATTAGGCTGTCAACCGAACTCGACTTCGATCTTCACCGGAGTTGATACTGTGTGGTTTCCCGCGGGAGCCGGTATCGATCTCAGGCCAGCGGGTTCTTTGCTCTAAGCTCAGCGACGATCTCCGCCGCCGCTGCGCGGGCTTGATCCGCTCTCTCGGGCGGGAAGCTGATGGCGCCGACGCGAGCGTGTCCTCCTCCGCCGTAGCGCTCGCAGATTGCCGCCAGGTTCACCATCTTCGCCGGATCGGCCTTGGTCCAGGGATTGGAACCAACCGAGACCTTGGTGCGGAAGCTGGAACTCGACAGGCCAATCGAGTAGGTCGCGCGCGGGTGCAGATAGTAGGGGATGAACTTGTTGTAGCCCTCTTGCGGCTGGTCGGTGATGTCGAAAAAGATGGTACCGTCGCGTTCCTCGGCGCGGCTGCGGATCAGCTCGATGGCCTGCTGATGGCGTTCGAGCAGCGGGGGCAGCCGATCGGCGACAAAGGGCTGGCCGAGCACCTCGGCGAGCGGCATTTCGGTGAGCAGCGGAATGAGCCGGGGAATAAAGTGATCATCCTGGCTGGACTCGATGATGAGGGTCAGCTTCATCGCCGGAGCGGCCATCTCGACGGCCGACTCGGGGCTCTCGTACTTTGCGCCATCGACGATGTTGGCCCAGTGAATCAGCTCGGTGAGCGGCGCGGTGTTGAAGCCGAAACGCGTGGCGCCGATGTGCGCCAGAAAGCTGGTGCAGGAGGTGTATTCGGGGTCGAAGAACTTGCGGCTGCCGCAGTCAGGATCCCGCTGGCAGGCGAGGAAGTTTTCCTGGTCCTCGGGCGTCAGAAAGGCCGAGAGGTGATGGTCGAACCACCAGGTGATGCGCGGCGAGGCGCAGTACTTGAAATCGACGATGGCGTTTTCGTCGCCGGTAAATTCGCTTTCGTCAAAGAGCGCGCTAGCGCGATGCACCAGGCCGTGGTACTCGTAGCTGGCGCCTGTGACGATACACTCGCGGTGGAAGCGTGTAAAGAGCGAGGCAGAGCAGGCTCCATCGAAACATTTGTCGTGATAAAAGACGCGAACCTGCAAGAGTTGAACCCCTTCCGTGCGCAGCAAAACCGAATTACCGGAACTGTTTAGCATCAAGGCAGCGGGCGATTGTGTCAAGGCGGGAGAGGTTTTTTCTGTTTGCAGGCGGGCGCAACTGTCCGTTTGCGGACGGTTGGTTTCGATTCTGAACAGGCGAGAGACGTTCCGCATGCGGCTTTCCAGCCTTAAGTCATTCACAATCAACGCCTGGCCCTTGCGGCGGTTTGGCCCCGCGACTGCTTACTTCTTGGATGGGTTCCCAGGAAAGATGACAAGGGAACCAGGAGATTCCATGTACACCGTTCTTCAGGACCTGCGTTACGCCGTGCGGCAGTTGTGGAAGTCGCGGGGATTCACCCTGGCCGCGATCTCCAGCCTGGCCATCGGCATCGGCATCAACACCGCGGTTTTCAGCAATATGGATGCTGTGGTCTTGCATCCGCTCGCGGTGCCGCAACTGGAGCGCGTGGTCACGGTGTCCGAGCAGAGTGCGCATCGCAACCCAAGCAATGGCTACGATTGGGTTGCTCTAGCCAACTACCAGGACTGGGCGCGCGAAAGCCGCTCTTTCGAGTCGCTGGCCGTACGCGCCCAGGCCGACATGACCCTGACCGGCGATGGCGATGCAGCTCATGTGGAAGCCGCGCTCACCTCGGCCGAATTCTTCTCCGTTTTACGCGCCACTCCGCAACTGGGCCGCGTCTATGGGGCAGCCGAGTGCCGTCCGGGCCAGGACTCCGTGGCCGTGCTGAGTTACGGCTTGTGGCAGCGGCGATTTGCCGGTGACCCCGCGGTCCTGAACCGCACCATCGAGCTCGACCAACGCACCTACACCATCGTGGGCGTCATGCCGAAGACGATGCAATACCCCTCCACGGCGGACATCTATCTTCCTCTGGCGCCCACGCCCGGCGAGCTCGCCAATCGCAGCGCGCACAACTACCAGGTGACCGCGCGCCTGCGCGATGGCGTCAGCGTCAAGCAGGCGCAGGCCGAGATGGGCGCCCTGGCCGAGAGGCTGGCACAGGCGTATCCGGCCACCAACACGGGATGGTCGGCGCACGTGGAGACGCTGCTGGACGGCATTAACGGCCCCTATACAAACCTCTACTACCGGATGAGCCTGGCCGCCACGCTTTTTGTGCTGCTGGTGGTCTGCGCCAACATCGCCAATCTGCAACTGGCGCGCGGCATTGCCCGCCGGCCGGAGATTGCCCTGCGCACCGCGCTGGGCGCCAGCCGGTGGCGCATCCTGCGGCAGTTGCTCACGGAGAACCTTCTGCTCAGCCTCAGCGGCGCGCTGGGCGGCATCGTCATCGCTGCGGCTTATGGCCACTATCTGCTGGCCACCATGCCGGAGCGGGTAGCGCGCTACATGGCCGGCTGGTCCAACACCAGCATCAACAGCCGCGTTCTCGCTTTTTCTTTCCTGCTAGCAGGTTTTGCAGGCTTGATTTCCGGCTTGGTTCCGGCGGCAGAGGCGCTGCGCATCAATCTGGTGGACCAGCTGAAGGCCGGCGCACGCGCCTCCATCGGCTCCGGCCGCAGCCACCGGCTGAGAAACATCTTCGCCGTGGCGCAGATTGCACTGGCCGTGGCGCTGGTCATCGGCGCGTCCCTCATGTCCAAAGGCATGAACTCCATGCTGCATGCCGGCGACTACTACCAACCGGGAAAAATGCTCACCTTCAATGTGACCCTGCCGCCAACCCGCTATGACACCCCGCAGAAGCGGGCGGAGTGGTATGCCGGCGCGCTTGCCCGGCTGCGCGCACTGCCCGGTGTCAATCACGCCGAGCTGACTCCGGCGTTGCCCTATGACGACAATGGCTGGCTCCGCGATCTCGACATCGAGAATCGGCCCACGCTCCCGGGCAAGTTCCAGGCCGGGTTGAACCTGCCGGTTACGGCGGGATACTTTGCCGCGCTGCGCATTCCCATCGTCGATGGCCGCGGGTTTAGCGAGAGCGATTCACTTGGAACCACGCCGGTTGCCATCGTGAGCGAGCGCTTCGTCACACAGTATTTCCCCGGCGAGAATCCGCTGGGCCATCGCATCCGCATGGGCGGCCACAGCAGCAGCGAGCCGTGGCTGACCATCGTCGGAGTCGCTCAGGAGACTAGCTACTCACTCTGGGATCAGACACCCCACGCCGCGGTCTACATGGATGCGATGCAACTGCCGCCGGCCGCCACCGAGTACGCCATTACCACCAGCGGCAATCCACTCGCCCTGGCGCCCGCGGCACGCAGGGCACTGGCCTCACTGGACCGGGCCCTCCCGCTTAATACAGTAGAGACCTACCAGCAGCTACTGCACGACAACCTGACAGGCCTGATGTACGCAGCGGGAATGCTGAGCGTTGACGGGACAATCGCGCTCTTTCTTGCCGCCATCGGCATCTTCGCCGTAATGGCCAACCTGGTGGGCGAACGGACCCGCGAGATCGGTGTGCGCCTGGCCATGGGCGCGCGGCGCGAGGACGTGCTGGGGATGATTCTGCGCCGCGCCGCGGGCCTGACGGCAACGGGCGTGGGCGTTGGCCTGTTGCTGGCCTTCGCCCTGGCGCATCTGGTTGCAAACCTGCTACGCGGCGTCCGTCCGGACGATCCTGCCGTCTTCGCCGCCACTACCGCGATCATTGCGGCTGTTGCCATTGGCTCAAGCTGGCTTCCGGCCCGCCGCGCCGCGCACATTGATCCCATGGTGGCCCTGCGCGATGAGTAAAAGCCAGCAGCGCCAACTGCATCTACTGCAATGCCTTCCTGCGTGGCTATCGCTGCGCCCAATGAGAGTGATCTGACACGGCGCTCGCCTGTAGCCCGAATCCTTTTAGCCCAAGGAACTTTCCTGTCCTTCGCCGCGTAGAGTATCTTTCCATCAGAGCCATTCAGCACACAAATCTGTTTCTTATTTGAAGGAGGCCCATGGAGCCGGAGATTCAGCCCCCACCGCCGGAAGCGCTGCCCACACCGGCAGACGCTGCCCTCGCACCTGAAACCCACGCCCTCACGCTGAAGGCTAAACTGCTTCGCGGCCTGCGCTGGACTTTCATTGGCAGCCAGGGCCTGCGCGCCGGCTGGTCGGTGCTGATTTTCGTTCTTCTGTTTGCTCTTCTTGCCTCTGCCGTGGGATTTGTGTTTGTCAAACTCCATCTTGTCAGCATGAAAGATGGAATGAACGTCTACTCGGCGTTCTTTAACGAGTTGATCAACTTTCTACCGCTACTAGGGGCGGCGGCGGCGATGGCGCTGATCGAGCGCCGCCGAAGCCTGCTGGCCTACAACCTGACCGGTCCGCGGCGCTTTCCCCACTTTCTCAGTGGCCTCTTGGCCGGCTTCGTGGCTCTTTCGGCATTGGTGGGAGCCTTGGCCTGGGGCGGCTGGCTGCACTTCGGGCCGGTAGCGCTCTCCGGAGCGGCAATCTTCAAGTTTGCCGGGCTGTGGACTGTTGTCTTTCTGATGGTGGGCTGCGTCGAGGAGGGTCTCTTCCGCTGTTACTTGCTCTCCACACTTACCCGTGGCATCAACTTCTGGTGGGCGCTCGGGACGGTCAGCACGATTTCCGTTCTTGTGTTCTTTATGCCCAAGAGCAACGGCCCTTACGGGGTCTATGCAGCCGCTCTTGCGGGGCTACTTCCTTGCCTGTGGCTGCATCTGAAAAAGGCAAAAAGCTCGGGGTTCTGGCAGGCTGCGTGGGTCACTTCGTTCATCTTCGGTTCCATCCATGTTTCCAACCCTGGTGAGAGCTGGCTTGGTATCTTTGCCGCGGCATTCATCGGCTTTGTCTTCTGCGTCAGCGTGCGGGTTACCGGCTCGGCGTGGTGGGCCATCGGCTGCCACGCCTCCTGGGACTGGGCGGAGACCTACTTCTACGGCACCGCCGACAGCGGCATGGTCGCTCCCGGCCACTACCTGACCACCAGCCCGGCGGGCAAGCAGTTCTGGAGCGGTGGCGCGGATGGTCCCGAGGGCAGCGTGCTGGTGCTGGGAGTCGTCCTGCTGCTGCTGGCCGCGCTGCTGGTGATCTACGGGCGCAAAAAACCTAAGCTGCAGACCGCGCAGAGTTTGGAGCGGGCCATTGGATAACCTCCAGTGAAGCTCGCACCAGTGTTTTCCTTTACGGGAGAGCTATGAAAGAGGCCATAGGTTTCGTCCTTGCATTGTGCGGCCTGACCTGGGCTGGATGCGCTGTCTCGCAGCCAGCCTCTCGTCTTCCAATCCATCGAAGCACGCTCCAGGCCCCAACCGAGATACAGGGCTATCCCTGCGCCAGGGGCTTTGCCTGGTTCTTTGACGACGGCCGCTTGAATAGCTGCGCCGTCACGCAAGAGATCCCGTACGGCGAAGCGCGCATCCCCGCCGGATCGTACATCGCTCTGAATCCAGACGGCACTCCCGGTATCGTTCAGATGAGCCACGACGCACCGATTCTGGGCATGACCTGCATGGGAGGCAGTTGGCTGGGGCCGGGGGAGGGCGCGATGGTGGCCTTCTATCCCAGCGGCAAGCTTAAGCAATGCTACTTGGCCGGCGACCAGACGGTGCAGGGAGTTCCCTGCATGAATGGCGGCTTCTTCGGCGATGGAATCGGAGGCGGCGCGCAGTTTCACGAGAACGGAAAGCTCAAGTCCTGCAAGCTGACCAGGGATTTCGGCACGTGGCACAAAGGTGATCGCTTCGTGCAGGGTCCCTAAATACAGGGATCAGGGATCAGAATTAAGGAACCTGGCATCCGGCGAAAAGCGGCCTTTTGGGGGTTAAATTGGCCCTTTTTAGGCCAAAAGAGGGGAAAAATCGGGGTTTGCAGTTACTGAATCGTCAACAGGCGAAAAATGTATGACATTGAAACCATTCATGTTACGAGCGGTGCGC
>Ga0326728_10001021_pt1 | contig 102056 bp, 91 predicted proteins | sample MB3enrmetagenome_FD_207602 | JGI IMG/M metagenome (GOLD analysis project Ga0326728, IMG submission 207602) | Lab enriched peat soil microbial communities from McLean, Ithaca, NY, United States - MB31MN | ecosystem: Environmental > Terrestrial > Soil > Wetlands > Peat | place: USA: New York... | reverse complement strand
CAAGTCCGATGTAGTACATATCGTCTCTGAGGAGCCTCCGAGGTAGTTCTCTGAATCAGCTTCCATGCTGAGTTCAGCTTTTCGCAACACCTCGTGCTCCTCACTGACTTAACATTCAAACAAACCGCCCGCCACTAACAAGACCGGCCCGAGCCGGAGCCGAAAATGTGCATTGGCCTTGGATCACCATCTGACAATCGAGGAAATAGAATTTGAAACGCGGGCCGGACTGGATACGCTAGCCAACTCTCATTGAACGACCCACCGGTCTTGTGCTGCGCCGCAAGGTGAATGCATCAAGCAGCGCTCACGATTGATTCAGCAGTTCCCTGTGCACCAGTTCGCAAAGCTTCAGCGTCAGCGGATTGCTCATTCCGTAGTAGACAAACAGGCCGTCCTTGTGGCGGGTGATTATCCCCGCCGAGGCCAGCAGCGAAAGATGCTTTGAGATGTTCGATTGCGTGGCGCCGGTCTCGGACACAATTTCGTTGACTGTCAGCGGCTTGACGCAGAGCGACTGCAAGATCTTCAGGCGCATGGGCTCACCCAGAAGGCGAAATTGTCCCGCCACCTTCACCAGCTCGGCGTCGGTCAGAACTCGCGATTTTCCGGAACTTGACATATATCACCAAATGATCATATAGTTACATATGCCTATGATCGAAGTCAAAAACAAATCCATTTCTCCAGCCGCGCTCTCAGCGCTTCTCAGCGCCGGTGATACCCATCAGCTGCTGGATGTCCGCACCCCTCCAGAATATGCCAGTGTGCATGTGCCGGGCGCAAAATTAATGCCACTCGACGAGTTGAAAATCAATCCCTTTGTGGCGCAGCACAAGCCGGGCACGCCCATCTACGTCCTCTGCCAGGCAGGCGAGCGGGCGGCGAAAGCTGTCGAGCAGTTCGAGCGCGCCGGATGTGAGGACTGCGTCCTGGTCGAGGGTGGCACCCAGGCTTGGATTAACGCCGAACTTCCAGTCCACCGCAGCGCGCGAAGCGTACTCCCACTCATGCGGCAGGTGCAGATTGCGGTCGGCTTGCTGTCAGCGGTCGGCGCGATCCTGGCTCTTACCGTGAATTCGTGGTTCGCAGCGCTGCCGCTGCTCCTCGGCTGCGGACTTCTCTTCGCTGGCATCACCGGCACTTGCGGACTGGCGCTGTTGCTCGCCCGGATGCCATGGAACCGCATGCAGGTCAGTTGCTCTCTTTGCTGTAATCAGGAGTAGGAAATGAAAACTGCGCGCAGGATCGTCATTGTCGGTGGCGTGGCAGGCGGTGCATCCGCAGCGGCCAGGGCAAGGCGCGTCGATGAATCGGCTGACATAACCATCTTCGAGCGCGGCCCATACATCTCCTTTGCCAATTGCGGCCTGCCCTACCATATCGCTGGCGAGATCCAGGACCGCTCGAAGCTCCTGATCATGACGCCGGAAAAGATGTGGGTTCGCTCGCGCGTCCACGCCCGCGTGAACCACGAGGTCCTCTCCATCAACCGGTCCGGCAAGACGATCCGGGTCCGCGGCCGCGACGGTTCCGAAGCAGATTTCCCCTACGACAAGCTCATCCTGAGCCAGGGCGCAAAGCCCATCGTGCCCCCGATACCCGGCGCCGACCTGCCCAACCTCTTTACCCTCCGCGATGTCCCCGATATGGATCGCATCATCGCGTTCGTTGACTCGCGCCAACCGAGGACAGCCGCCATCATCGGCGGCGGGTTTATCGGCATCGAGATGGCCGAGGCGTTTCATCGCCGCGGCATGCAGGTTACTGTGATCGAAAAGCTCCCTCAAATCCTTCCGCTGCTCGACCACGATATGGCTGTGCATCTCGAGAACAGTGTTCGCGGCGAGGATTTCGCCTTCATGACCGGTGCGGAAGCAAGATCGTTTAGCGCAGCAGGCGTGGAACTGACCGATGGCGCATTCATCCCCGCGGAGCTGATCCTGCTCAGCGTGGGTGTTCGCGCCGAGGTCGAGCTAGCCAAACGCGCCGGGCTTGAGATCGGCATCACCGGGGGCGTCAAGGTCAATGCGCGCATGGAGTCCTCCGACCCTGAAATCTACGCCGTGGGCGATGCCGCCGAAACGACCCACATGCTCACCGGTGCGCGCACGCGCATTCCCCTGGCAGGCCCTGCCAACCGCCAGGGCCGCATCGCGGGGGCCAACGCGGCGGGCGGGCACTTCCTCTATCCCGGCGCGCTTGGAACCTCGATCGTCCGCGTTCTGCACATGACTGCGGGATTTACGGGCCTCAACAGTGCGCAGGCCGCCAAAGCTGGATTCAGCTTCTTCACCAGCGTCACTATTGATCCAAACCACGCGGAATACTATCCCGGCTCAAGGCCGATGCGGATCAAGATCCTCGCCGAAGACGGTACGGGACGCCTGCTCGGCGCGCAGATCGTGGGCGAAGACGGCGTAGACAAGCGCACCGATGTCCTTGCCACTGCGATTGCAGGCAGAATGACCGTCTTCGATCTCGAGAGCCTCGACCTGGCCTACTCGCCACCGTTCGGCTCGGCCAACGATGCGGTCAACACTGCCGGATTTGTTGCCGACCACATTGTGCGCGGCGATGTGGCAACCATCTCACCTGAGGAGTGGAAGCCGAACGGTGAATTCCTTCTCGATGTGCGCGACACTAAAGAAGTGGTCGAATCAGGATTGCTCCAGAGCGCCGAGCACATTCCACTGGGCGAGCTCCGCGACCGGCTCGGCGAACTGCCGCGAGATCGCAGAATTCTCGTCTACTGCCAGAAGGGTCAGCGCGGTTATCTCGCCGCCTGCGCGCTGAAGGGCAGCGGCTTCGAAGATGTCGCGAATCTCCGCGGCGGCTTCGCGCAGGCGAGGCTCAACGGCTTCTGATTTCCGTTTAGCAGCGGAGCCGGAAAGCGGGGTCTCACATCACCCAAATGGTGCGTGCCTTTGCCTGCGAGAGTATTAAATCGCCGTGGGGCAACCACTCATCGCCATATCTTATCAACTCATTCAACATGCGTGATCGGGATGATCATTCCAAGTAGTTTACAACTGAACCCGCCTTCGGCGGGATGAGGTTGCTCTACACTTCGAATCTCCGGTGGCAGCATTCGAGTGTAATGGGTGGCAGCAAAACACCGTATTAGCTGGCAGGATTAGACTGCATTGAGTGGCAGGATTGAGTATAACCAACATTAGAGCAACCACAGGGGCCATCCGGAATTTCAAGGTCGGCGACTTGGTGGTACAGTTTGGCGCCGAGTGAGATGGCGCAGGGGAGCGATTCACAATGAAGTACTATCAAAAGTTGCTGATCCTTTTGGCTCTGATGTGGGGTTTTGTCGGGATCCAGCGGATCGTCGTGTCCATCATCATGCCTGCAATTCAGGCGGACATGAAGTTCACCTACACCGATGTCGGCAAGGTCGTTGCCGTTACCGGCTTCGTCTGGGCTTTTGGACAACTGCTCTGGTCGGCGCTGGGAGACCGGTTCGGACGGCGCCGCGTGATTATCGCCTGCGCCGTCCTGGCTTCGGTCTTCTCCTGGATTACCGGCCTGGTTCATGGTCTTGGCCAGATGCTATTGGTGCGAGGCGGACTGGGACTGTTTGAAGGGGGACCGGTTGCTCCCGCGATCGCAACCATTGCGGAAGAGGCGCCGCCGCGCAGGCGAGCCATGTACCAGGGCATCTTTCTCGGGGCCTTTCTGTTCATCGGCCTTTTTGTCGGCCCCCCCGTTGCGGTTTGGTTGCTGCAGAAGTTTGGCTCCTGGCGGCCGGTGTTCTTTGTCATTTCCATTCCGGGACTGCTGATCAGCTTCCTGTTGGCCATTACGATGCGTGAATCTCCTACGGTGGCCAAAGCGATCAAAGCCCGCAAGATGGGGGACCAGGCGAGGGAGGGAGAGGCCCACACGCAGAAGGTGCGGCTGGTAGATGTCCTCAAATATAAGAATGTGATCCTGTCCACCGTCAACAGCATTCCGGTAATGGCGTGGCTGTGGATTTTTACCGGGTTTTCTTCGCTGTTTCTCACCAGGGTGCACCATTTGGGCATGCAACAGGTCGGAGTGATCATCGCCGCGTCCGGCCTGGGAGCGTTCCTGGGAGAAATGTCGTTGGGCGCCATCTCCGATGTGCTGGGACGCAAGGCAACCGTGATCCTGGCCGCGTTTCTGAGCGCCTGTTTCGGCTTTGCAGTAGCCCTGACACCCCCGGGTGCTTCGGTCGCCGCCCTCACCGCTCTGTTCTTCTTTTGGGGAATGTTTGGAGCAGGCATCTATCCGATGTACCTCGCCACGCTGCCGGCCGAGTCCGTACCCCCTGAGATTGCGGGCACGGCCGTGGGGCTGCCCTCTGCGGTAGGCGAGCTCCTGGGCGCGGCTTTGATGCCAACCATCGCAGGTTTGCTGGCGGACAAGTTCGGCCTCGTTGCCCCCATCTGGATGGCGAGCGCTGCCGGCATCGTCATCTGCCTTATTTCCCTGTTTTATGTGGAGACGGCGCCCAGACGGCTCGCTCGCATGAAGGACAAACCGGCTCCGGAAGATTATCTTCTGCGGCGATTTCGACCAGCCAAAGAGATAGCTGTGGTACCCGAATCGGTCTGAGATTCGCCGAAGAAGCCCCACGGCGACAGGTTCTCTACTCCTGCAAGAACGCGCGAAAACAGGCGCAAATTGAAGCAAAAGTGCGCATTTGGGAGCGCTAAGGCCTGTTTAGATGCACTTTTGGGAAATTCTCGGGTGCTACTTGCTCTTATTCGCAACTTTTCCCGGTTCTAACTGCTAATTAAAAGGGAAATTTCCCGGTATTTGTCTCGAAGAATCGCACCCTCCCAAGCCAACGTTTGGGGGGCAGATGCAACCACTTGAGCGAACATTTGGCCGGTTCCGCGCATCGCCAAAACCAACATTTGGCTTGATTTGAAGCGACTTCCCGCCCTGGCGGCAAAATGACACATCATCACGCTTACTCGACCAGCGCGTCGGCGATTCCCAGGTGCTCGTCGAGGGCGGCGATTCCTAAATCCAGTTCTTCTTTCGTCACGATGAGCGGCGGGGCGATGACGAAGTGGCTGACCCAGGACTGGATGGAGACTCCCTGCGCCATCATCTTGGCGGCGATCTGATCGACCACGAGCGGCTTGCCTTCCACCTTGTCGCGCATGGTGTTGAAGAGCTGCCTGGTCTGGCGATTCTTCACGATTTCGACGGCGAAGAAGAGGCCGATGCCGCGGACGTCGCCGACGGAGTGGTGCTTTGTCTTGAGGGCTTCAAGTTTTGCGCGGACGTAAGGCTCGAGCTCCGCGGCACGCTCGACGAGCTTGAGGCGCTGCATCTCCTCGATGGTGGCGACTGCCGGGCCGAGGGTGAGCGGGTGCGCCTCGTAGGTGTGGCCGTGGGAGAAGTAGTGATCCTCAAAGTAGTCGGCGATCTTTGTTGTCGTGGCGCAGAGGCCGAGCGGCACGTAGGCCGAGGTGATTCCCTTGGCGGTGACGAGGATGTCGGGCTTCAGGTTCCAGTGGTCGATGGAGAACCACTTGCCAGTGCGGCCCCATCCGGCCATGACTTCGTCGGCGATGAGGAGGACGCCGTGGCGGTCGCAGATCTCGCGCAGGCGCGGGAAGTACTCGGGCGGAGGAACGAGGACGCCGTTGGTTCCGACAACCGGCTCGACGATGATGGCGGCCACGTCGCTCTCGTTGCGGATCATGTGCTCGGTGTAGTCGGCGCAGGCGATGTTGCAGGCGGGATAGGTGTGCCTGATGGGGCAGTCGTAGCAGTTGGTTTCGGGCGCGAAGACGACATTGGCGATTTTGCCGGCCGGTTCCATGGCCCAGCGGCGCGGATCGCCAGTAACTGCGATGGAGCCCGCGGTCGATCCGTGATAGGAGCGGTAGCGCGAGATGATCTTGTTCTTGCCCGAAACCATGCGGGCGATTTTGAGGGCCGCTTCAACGGCCTCGGCGCCGCTGGTGGCGAAGAAAAATTTCTCTATTCCCTTTGGAAGAACTTCAAGCAGTTTGGAGCTTAGGCGCGCGCGGGCCGAGGTAGCGTAACCGGGCGCGACATAGCAAAGTTCGCGCGCCTGTTCGGCAATGGCCTCGACTACGCGGGGGTTCTTGTGGCCCAGGTTGACGCACATCAACTGCGAGCTGAAGTCGAGATAGCGCATGCCGGCTCCGTCGGTGAACCAGCAGCCCTCTGCATCGGCGATGTGCAGCGGTTTCCAGCTCTTTTGGAAGCGCCAGGTGCCGTAGTTGGTCTGGCGCGTGATGGTGGAAACCTGCTCGGTGGTGAGCGGCGCGGATGCGGAAGTCTCAATCATGATTGCGGTCCTCTCCTGGGGATGCATCAAATCCTATTATTAACGTTCAACCTATTGATTGGGATGAGGGCGGGAAATTGAGGTTCGTGGTTTCCCACCCTTGCTGCAAAAACAAGGGCGCGGTGCCCGGCCCTGAGGGCACCCCGGCGCCCAGATGGGGCAGGCGTGCGGGGTGCGGCGAGACTGAATTTGCGTCAGCCGGTGTGATGCTCGCCGATGAGCCGGTCCACGAGGGTGATGAGTGGCTCGCCGGTGCGCGGCAGGACAAAGGCTCCCGTGGCGGGGTTCCAGTCGAGCTTGAAGCTGGTGGTGAGCGCCGAAATCCAGATCTGGCGGACCGGCGTATTGGGCGTGATCACGAACCGGGCTCCCGGTTCCTCGAAGAGAACGTTGAGGACTCCGCTCTGTTCCTCGACCTCGAAGTCCGCCTGCTCGGCTTCTTCGCGCAGAATCAGATGCCGCTTCAGCCCGTCGAGCGCCGCTTCGGCCGCGCGCCGGAACTCCTGTTCATCCTGCATGGCCCCAGTGTAGCAAGTTCCGTTTGCGCGGACGCGGCGGCTCTCCTTTCAGGGCGGCATTTCCGGGGTTTCGGTGCTTATCCAGGTTCCGCTGCCGTTTTTCTCCGCTTTTTTACGGAAGTCTTGCACGGGATTTACCGCCAGCCGTCATTCTGTCCGCAGGCCGCAAGTCAAATCGCAATCCGAGGGGCAGGAGGTTGGCCGAATGCGTATGCCGATGCGAGAGTGGATGCGTGTGCTTTGGACGACGTTGGGAATCCTGGCGGTGACGCAAAGCGCCTTGAGCGCGCGCTTGCAGCCGGCGATGCCTGCCGGACAACTGGTCCGCGAGGTCGTCTACAACGAACTCAACGACCACGCGCGCCACGGCTATTGGCGGTACTGGGTGGAGCGGCGCTCGCAGACCGGGTCGCGCGTGGAGGAGCAGGTGGAGACCGTCGACGGCCCGATTGCGCGGCTGGCGCTGAGCGATGGCCGCGCGCTGACGCCGGATGCCGAGCAACAGGAGGACGATCGCCTGCAGCACTTGTTGGATTCGGCGGAGGAGCAGGCGCGCAACCTGAAGCAGTACGACGAAGACGAGGAGCGAATCGGCCGGATTCTCGCGCTTCTGCCGGATGCATTTGTCTACGAATACGACGGCGAGGAGACCGGCTGCTATCGGCTCCGTTTTCGTCCCAATCCCGATTATTCCGCTCACTCCATTGAGGCGCGCATCTTTCATGCCATGAGCGGCACGCTTTGGGTGGATGCGCGAGCGAAGCGGCTCAAGCGGCTGGAGGGACGCGTGGACGACAATGTCGACTTTGGCTTCGGCATTCTCGGACGGCTGTACAAAGGAGGATGGTTCCGGCTGGTGCGCACGCAAGTGAGCGCGACGGACTGGAAGACCGAGAGCCTTGAAGTCCACATGAACATCCGCGCGCTGCTGGTGAAGACCTTTCCGCGAGAGACGAGCGAAGTGCGCGGCGGGTTCGTGCCTGTTCCCGCCGGCATGCACCTTGCCCAGGGGCTGGCCCTGCTCAACCAGTCCCAAGCTGAGGCCGAGGTTCAGCCTCGGAGCCTATCGCGCACCGGCGCTGGCAGCGCCCTGGCCGCCCCGGCAGCCCTTGCCATGCGCCGGTAAACTGCTTTTCTTTAGGACTGCCCGGAAATCGAACACATATGGCTCCGGAAGATTAAAGTTTCTCTCTCTTGCAGCCGATAAGACGCCGTAGGATGAGAAGCGAAGGTGGAAATTAGTCCCATCCCCGGAATTCGCGCATTGCCCGCCGTGAAGGCGCAGCAGGGAGATTTCTGGCCGCCGGCGATCTTCGATATCGACGCCTCGGCGAAATCCGGCGACGGCGGCGGGCAGAGTAGCAACAGGAAGGCAGCGGGCGCGGAAGAGGACGGCGAAGAGGACCTCTTGCTTGACGGCGAGATCGAGCCCGGCGATGAAGCGCTCGAAGACGCTCCCGCGCGGCAGGTCGACTATTTTGCGTAAATACGCGTTGAATCAGTTTAGGTGAGCTGAGAAGAACAAACGGCGCAAAGTGTGCGTGGCAGGGCGGGCACTTTCTCAGGCTGTGGCGGACTCGCTCAGGTTTCGTTCCTCAAAGAGCGGCTCAGGCTCGGCGAGGCGGATGAGCCGATGCAAATAGGCGCGAGAGATACACAGGCTGCGCGCAGCCAGCGTCTTGTTGCCATTGTTTTCGCGAACGGCCGCGATGGCCAGCTTGACCTTATAGTCACGGAGCTGGCGCTCGAACGAACCGTCCGGCTGGTAATCGGCGATGTCGACGATGTCGTCGAAAACGGCAGCATCTTCATCCGGCACTTTAAGGTTCAAGTCTTCGGCGCGGATCACGCGGCCGGGAGCGAGAATGATCGCCCGCTGCATTACGTTTTCGAGCTCACGCACGTTTCCGGGCCAGGGGTAGCTCTGGAGCATCTCCAGTGCCGCGGGCTCAATCGAGTCCATCGGCTTCTGGAACATTCCTGCGTAGTGGCGCATGAAATGCCCTGCGATGAGCGGGATGTCTTCCGGCCGAGCCTGCAGCGGCGGCGACTCAATGCACATGACGTTGATGCGGTAATAGAGATCCTGGCGGAATTTGCCTTCGGTCACCAGCTTTGAGAGATCCTGGTGGGTGGCGAAGATCAGGCGCGCGCGCAGCGGAACCAGCTTATTCGAGCCCAGGCGGCTGAACTCCATCTGCTGCAGGACGCGCAGGAGCTTGACCTGTGTAAAGAGGCTGAGGTCGCCGATTTCGTCGAGGAAGAGGGTGCCGTCAGCGGCCTGCTCGAAGTAGCCTTCGCGGGCGCCGACGGTGCCGGTGAAAGCGCCCTTTTCGTGCCCGAATAATTCGGCCTCAATCAGGGTTTCAGGGATGGCGCCGCAGGAGACAGCTACGAAAGGCTTTTTGGCGCGGGAACCGAGATTGTGAATGGCGCGGGCGATCAGCTCTTTGCCGGTACCGCTTTCGCCGGTGACCAGGACAGCTGCGTTGAGATTGGTCACGCTGCGCACCAGCTGATAGACGCGCTGCATGGCGGGACTCGATCCGATGATGCGGTCGCAACTGCCAGGCGCCTCGATCCTCTGTTGCGCGCTCTGGAGTTGCTGCTTCAGCGCGGAGGTCTCGCAGGCCCGGCTGAGCATGGTCTTGAGATCGCGAATGGAAGGCGGGCGGCGACAATAGCCGAAGGCCCCGGACCGCACAAGTTCGAAAGCGGTTGAGCGCAGGCTGTCGTCGGCCATCAGGATGGCCGGTACATCCGAGGAGATCAGTCGCCGCGCGCACCCGATGCGTGTTTCGAGGGAGTCCTCGTGCGAGTACAGATCGAGGATCATGACATCGCAAGCCCCGCCGGAGACGAGCGAGTCCATTCCATCCCCTTCCGGCTCAAGCAAAACCTCGAAGTCCTTACCAAGGGCAGAAGAAAGAAGAGGGTGCAACGTGCGATCTTCCGAATACAGTCCAATTCTAATCATTCGCCTGCGATCTTTCCTGACGCTGGAATCACGGCGCCGTTCTGCGGGGATTGGCGATGTAAAGGTATGATCGGCAATCCCTAACGCCCCGCCTATTCCTCTTTGGTGGTAGAAAAATGCGACCCTGGCCACCGCCATCAGCCGGAGGCAAGCGGCACGACGCTGCGCCCCCGCGGGCTGCCAAAAAAGCAGCCAGGCAACGCGGTTGGGCAAAGACCTAAAATTAACCAGAAAAAACCACAAAAACCCGACGTTCCCTAAAGCACTCCGGCGCGGTTTTTCGACTGCGTCTGCGGCTCGTTGGCAAACTATTGTGCCCATTGTTTTGTGGACATCCCGATTTGCAGTGATGACTTTGGTACCTTGCGCCAGGTTTTAGGCGGAGCCGTCTTGAACACCGCAAAGCAGGTACAGACTGAAAAAAGTGAACGGCAACTGCACCGTATGATCTCAAATTCCGCTGGTGTGAATTGCGATTTTTCCGCCTGCAGATCGGCTTCGACACCACGACAAATGCAGCTATTCCATTGTTTATGAGTGACTTGCAGTGGGCAAGGTAGCGGCTCTGGTCCAGCGCCTGGCAAGGGCGGAGGTGTATACGGTCGGATACGGTCCACACCTAGTTGGGTTGGGCCGTAAACTGTCGTATACAACTGGGGCAATGACGCAAGGCTCTGTTACGCCTATCTATTTGAATTTAAATGATATGGAAGCGAAGGAAGTTTGGTTGGGCAATTGCTGTAAAAGGCAGTAACCCCGTAACGCAGGGGGGAACAGGAGCAGTGGCAATGCACTCGGTCGCTTGGTGGCCCGCCGTTCTTGTGTTGGGCGTGGCGACCTTCACGGATCTACGCAGCCGGCGTATCCCGAACTGGCTGGTGCTGCCTTATCTGCTGGCGGGGATTGCGGTTTCAAGCTGGCTCCACGGCTGGCACGGCGCCGGACAGAGCCTTGAGGGCGCGGGGTTGGCGCTTCTGGTCTACGGTTTCCTTTTCTGGATGGGCGGGATGGGCGCCGGCGATGTGAAGCTTTGCGTAGCAATTGGGGCGTGGATCGGCCCGAACCAGTTGTTTATCGCGTTGGTGTTGACCGGCCTGGCGGGGGGAGCGATGGCTCTCGTCTGGGCGCTGCGGGGTGGATTCCTGAAGGAGTTATTTGAGCACACCGGCGGTCTGCTTTTCAGCGCGAAGGAGCGCGGGGAGGCAGTTCTGACCAACCCGCAGCGCCGCAAGATGCCGTATGCGCCAGCCATCGCGGCCGGGACCCTGATCTCGTTTTTTGCGCGTTAACGATGGAGGCAGGAAATGTCCACCCTGCACAATGCGAACCTTGAACTGCCGGCGTCACCGACGAGCGCGCAGCGGAGGCGCCGCATGGCAAGGAGTAACAGCAACGTAACCACCAACCCTTCCCCTTTTCTGGTGAGTTCTGGCGCGGGTGAATTGATCGGCAACGAGGCGCTCTCCATTGCGCTGATCGGTCCCGACGATCATCGCCGCGCGGCGGCGGTTGAAGTTCTGGCAGGATTCGCGGTCGAGGAAATTTGCGCGTTTACCAGCTACCAGCCGGGAACGGACGATGTTTCGATAGTACTGGAGCAGAAGTACGACGTGGTCATCATCGAGCTGGACACCAATCCCGAGCACGCTCTGGAACTGGTGGAGAGCGTCGGCGCCAAGAGCGCAGCGACGGTGATGGTGTATTCGGAGAATGCCGATCCTGAGCTTCTGCTGCGCGTTATGCGGGCCGGCGCCCGCGAGTTTCTCAAGCTTCCGTTTGAACCTGCAGTGGTGGCGGAGGCCCTGATGCGAGCCGCGGCACGGCGGCCAGTTACGCGTACCAAGAAGACGGCGGAGGGAAAGTTGTCGGCGTTTATGAGCGCCAAGGGCGGCGCTGGAGCCACGATACTGGCCTGCAATTTTGCCGTAGCGCTGGCGCAGGCGCGGGAGCGGAAGACGCTGCTGATCGATCTCGATCTGCCGCTTGGCGACGCAGCTCTGAACCTGGGCATCGCGGCCGAATTCTCCGCCATCGACGCTTTGCAGGCGGCCGAGAGGCTGGATGCAAACTTTCTCTCGCAGCTTGTGGTCAAGCACAGCTCCGGCGTCTGGGTTCTGGCGGCTCCCGGAAAGTTTATCCAGTACGAGACCAGCGACGAGGCCATCGACAGGCTGATAGACGTGGCGCGGCAGGAGTTTGACAACGTGGTAGTCGATATGGGGTCGAATCTGGACCTGATGAGAACATCGGTTTACAAGGAGGCGACCACAATCTATCTGGTGACGCAGTCGAGTATTCCTGAACTGCGCAATTCGAACCGGCTCGTCTCGCAATTTTTCACCGCAGCCTTGCCGAAGCTGGAGATCGTGATCAACCGTTTTGAACCACACGCCCTGGGCTTTTCGGAGGAGCACATCACCAAAGCGCTGACCAGGCCGGCGCAATGGAAGATTCCCAACGACTACGCGTCGGTGCGGAAGATGCAGCTCGATGGCACGCCGCTTGTGCTTGCGGATTCGGCGATTGCGCGCCGGATCCGGAAAATGGCGCAGGCGTTTTCAGGACAGGAAGAGGAGAAGGCAAAGGCTCCCAGCAAGAAGAAACCTTTCTTCTTTTTTTGATTTCGATGGAAAGAACAAATTTCCCCGGTTGAATGGAAGGTAAAACGTGGAAACGCTGAATTTAGAAAACTACAAAGCGGAGATTCACCGGACTCTGATCTCGAAGCTGGATCTGGAGAAGCTGTCTCGTGTGAATTCCAGCCAGGCGCGCCAGGCGGTTTCGGGGCTCGTGAAAGAGATCATGTCGGAACAGCGGGTGCCGCTGAACTTCGACGAGCAGGAGAAAATCCACGCCGATCTGCTGGACGAGGTTTTTGGTCTGGGTCCGCTGGAGCCGCTGTTGCGTGACCCCAAGATCTCCGACATTCTGGTCAACGGCAAGGACCACGTATTTATTGAAAAGGGCGGGAAGCTGCAGAAGGTGGATACGTCGTTTCGCGACGACCGGCATCTGATGCAGATCATTGACCGGATCGTGTCGCGTGTAGGCCGCAGAGTGGATGAATCGTCGCCCATGGTCGATGCCCGCCTGCCCGACGGGTCGCGCGTCAATGCCATCATTCCGCCGCTGGCGCTGGACGGGCCGTCAGTGTCGATCCGGCGCTTCGGGACCGGCCCGTTGGCCGCCAATCAACTGGTGCAATTAAAGAGCATTTCGGCGGAGATGATGGAAGTGCTGTCGTCGGCGGTGCGGGCGCGCATCAGCATCCTGGTCTCAGGGGGCACGGGCGCCGGCAAGACGACGTTTCTGAATATTCTTTCGCAGTACATTCCGAATAACGAGCGGCTGGTGACCATTGAAGACGCCGCCGAACTCAGGCTGGCGCAGGACAACATCGTGCGCCTGGAAACGCGGCCGCCGAACATCGAGGGACAGGGCGCGATTCGCCAGCGGCAACTGCTCATCAACGCCCTGCGTATGCGTCCCGACCGCATCATCATTGGCGAGGTGCGCGGCGAGGAGGCCTTCGATATGCTGCAGGCCATGAATACGGGCCACGAAGGCTCGATGACCACCGTTCACGCCAACACGCCGCGCGACGCGCTGTCGAGGCTGGAGTCAATGGTGGCTATGACCAATATGAATCTGCCGGAGAGATCGGTGCGGCAGCAGATGGCTTCGGCCATCACGATTGTGGTGCAAGCCACGCGCATGAGCGATGGAACGCGCAAGATTACCAGCATTGCAGAGATCACGGGCATGGAAGAGAACGTGATCAGCATGCAGGAGATCTTTACCTTTCAGAAGAAAGGGATCGGGCCGGACGGCCGCGTGATCGGGGCCTTCGTTCCCACGCGCATCCGACCCCGGTTCCTGGAACGGCTGCGCGTGTCGGGCATGGTTCTGCCGCCCAGCCTGTTTGAGAAGGAAACACAGGTCAACTAAGGAGAAAGGAGGAAGCAAATGGGATTGATTTTTGGTTTGGTATTCGTGGGCGTGTTCACGATCGTTGCGCTTCCGCTGATCGCGAACTCTTTGTCGCCCTCGCGCAACTCGCGGCAGGCACTTGCCACGCTGGACTCGGCGCTCAAGTTGGAACTGCGGGAGTCGCGAACTGCCCAGGACCTGGACATGCGCAAGACCGAAGTGCTCAGCAGCATTCCCTGGCTGAACAAGAAGCTGCTCAAATTCGAGCTGACACCCTATCTGCGGAGAACGCTGGCCCAAGCCGAGTTGGATTGGAGCGCGGGCCGTCTGCTGGTAATGACCGCGGCCGCTATGGTTCTTCCGGCCTATGTTCTTTACCTCTACTTCGCAAACATTCTTGTGTCGCTCGGGGCAGGGGTGGTGTTAGGCGCCGTGCCGTTCGGCTTTGTGCTGTATAAGCGCAGCCGGCGCATGAACCTGTTCGAGAAAGGTCTCCCGGAGGCGCTTGATCTGATGGTGAGCGGACTCCGCGCCGGACACAGTTTGCTTGCGGCTATGGCTCTGGTGGCGCGCGAGTGCGGGGATCCGGTGGGCGGCGAGTTCAAGCTCTGTTTCGAGGAGCAGAACTATGGGCTGGAGATGACCCGCGCTCTGGACAACCTGCTCCTGCGGGTTCCGCTGCAGGACATGAAGATCACGGCCACCGCCATCTTGATTCAAAAGGAGAGCGGAGGCAATCTGGCCGAGGTGCTGGACAAGACCTCGCATGTCATCCGGGAGCGCTTCCGCCTAAAGCGACAGATTCAGGTGCACACGGCGCAAGGAAGGCTGACGGGGTGGATTCTTACCTTGCTGCCGGTGGTGCTGGGCATAGCCATCTACTTCGTAGACCCGGGAATGATCAGCATTCTGTGGCATCGCGATATCGGCATCAAGATGCTTTGGGGCGCAGCGGGCATGACGGCGCTGGGCGGGTTTGTGATTAACAAGATTGTCGATATTGACGTGTAAAGGAGACGTATGGGAATTGCCTTTGTCACATTTTTGGCTATCTTCCTGTTCATCGCGAGCGGCCTGCTGCTGCTGTTCTACCGCGAAGTCATGCTGAAGCGGATCAGCGATGCCATCAACCCGCATCCCAAGCAGAAAAGCCTGTCCACGGTCATAGAGCGGACCAAGTCCTCGATCGGCCAAGTCGTAGAGCGCTTCGACAAAATCATGCCGAAGAGCGAGAAGGAAGTCTCAGTCGTCATGCAGCGCCTGACGCGCGCGGGCTATCGCGACGAGCAATCGGTAAAGTTCTTCTATGGCTGCAAAGTGGTGATGCCTGTGCTGCTGTGCGTAGTGGCATACCTGACCGGACTGGCGAACTTTTTGGGCCCGTTCTTTGCGTATCTCGTGGCGCTGGGCGGAGGGTTTCTGCTGCCGGACTTCTTGCTGGGGAGGAAAATTGAGAAACGGCAAAAGCTGATTACCCGCGGATTGCCCGACGTGCTGGATCTGTTGGTAATTTGCATGGAAGCAGGCCTGAGCCTGGACCAGGCGACGGCGCGCTCCGCGGCGGAGTTGAGCAAATCGACGCCGGAGCTGTGCGACGAGTTGGGAGTTGTAGTGCTGGAACAGCGCGCCGGACGGGCGCGCTCAGAGGCCTGGAAGAAAATGGCCGAACGCACCGGTGTGGAAAGTTTGCGCAATCTGGTTGCCATGCTGGTGCAGACGGAACAATTTGGAACGAGTATTGCGAAGATGCTTCGCGTTCACGCCGACACACTGCGAACGCAGCGCGTGCAGGCGATCGAGGAGATGGCAGCGAAGACATCGGTCAAGCTGGTATTTCCTCTTGTGTTCTTCATCTTTCCTGCGCTTTTTCTGGTTACACTGGGACCAGCCGCGATTGTGATGGTTGAGTCATTTGCAAAGATGAACGGAAAATGAGGCAGGAAGGGGAAGTAGACATGGATCTGGATCAGACAACGATTATCAGAGTAGTTGCCGGGGTACTAGCTGTCATTATCTTGGTGATTTTGATTCAGCGCCGCCGCACCAAGGTGAAATAAGCGGCAGCGCGCAAAACCCGGGACGCCTTGAGACCATCTGGCGCCACGGGCGGGTTAAGACATTCCGTCGCCTGGGGGGGACCTGCCGCGCAAGCGGCAAAGGCCTCAGCGGCCTGCCCAGGCAGCGGAAAGGGTGAGTTGTTCTCTTTTGCGCCCGAGCGCACGCAGAAAGAAGGGCCTGCAGGCATGGAAGCTGTGGAAAAGGTCGAATGGGAAAGCGGAGGGCGGACAGCAGGAGGAGCTGCAGCCGGGTTTCAAGTGAAAGAGAACATGGATTCGCGGGCTCATTGCGCCTATAACCAAACCCGGGAGTGCTTTCTGGGCCTGGAGGTGAAGGCTGTTGACCTTCCCGCTTTGCGCGTCGGGGAACTGATGGCGGCGCGGCCGCTGAAGTCCGGCGATGGCGTGTGGATGATGCCGTTCCGGGGGATTCCGGCGGCAGAGTTGCCCGCGCCCCTGGATCTGATCTATCTGGACGTGAATCGCCGGGTGATCGATGCGGTCGAATCCTTTCCCACGTTTCAGATCAGCTCGTCCAGGCCGCGGCCGGAAAGCGTGCTGGCGCTGCCGGCGCACTCGATTTATTCCTCGCAGACCCAGCCGGGCGATCAGTTGGTGCTTTGCGTGGCCGAGGAGATGGAGCAGCAATTGGAGCGGTTGACGGGTTCCCGCAGCGAGGCTCCGGCAGCGCCTGCCATCGCGCAAACAACGTTCACCGCAATCGAAGAGACTCCGGCCATCGCGGGCGCGGTGCTGCTGCGCGAAAAGCCGCTGTGGAGCGGCGGTCCGGGGCTGCTGGAGCTGGAAAAGCGCACCAGCCAGGAGAATCCAGCCGCGCAAAAGACCTACGAGATGGATCTGACGGCACCGGGCAGGAAGCCCGTCAAGCAGCCGCGCAACTGGTTGGAGCGCTGGTGGTCGCCCGATCCGCGCAAGGCTCCGCGGACGCCGGCGCCGGGGCTGGCAGCCTATTTCTGGAACGGCTCCACGCCTGCCGCGCACGGAATTCGCGATATCAGCTCGTCTGGACTCTATCTAGTTACTGAGGAACGCTGGTATCCGGGAACCCTGGTTCTGATGACGTTACAGCGGACCGACTGCGGAGAGGAAGTTGCGGAGCGCACGATTGCCGTGCAGTCGCGGGCAGTGCGCTGGGGCCCCGACGGCATAGGGTTGCAGTTTGTTCTCCCCGACGACAAGGACCAGGTCCAAGGCAAATCCCCCATTCTCGACGCCGCCGGCAAGAAGGAATTCGATCGTTTTCTGGAGCGGTTGAAGAAAGGCAAATGACGGGCGCAATGGAGCGCCGGAGAGGCGCGGCCGGACCCGGATCGCAGGGACAGCGCGACAGCAGGCAGAACGATGATGATTGGTTGCGATCTGCGCAGACCTTAACAGTTTCGGCCAGGTTGGGGATGTATTCACTCCAGAGGCACATTGCCGCAGGGAGTGTTCGCAGGTACTAAAGCTCAGGCTATTGTGACTCGGTAATCGTTCCAGGGCAAGCGCAGGCCTGGAGGCCCGCACCACAGCCGGTCTACCACGCAGCGACGAAGACCTGTCGTTGGGGACCCCGGTCAGGAGACCGGCGTTACATCGCGGTGGTTGCAGAATCCTGCGGTAACGTTACTTGGCACGAAAGTGTCATAGCAGGTGGCTCGATGAAGGAACATCATTTAAACACCAGTTCTCCGCGAAGTCACCGGACTGCCAGGGAGGCTTTTGAAGCTGGCACGGCCGAATCCGCATTGCAGGGACGGCCGCGCCGGGAGGAAGAGCGATGAAAATCCTGAACGATTTGAGTGGGCAACTCATCTTGCTTGCCCGGAGCTTGAAAGGCGGCGCGAAGGCGCTGAAGGTTTGTGCGCCGGCACGTGGCAGACGATTGTGGGATGAGCACGGGAACATGCTGGTCGAGATCGCGATCGCGATGCCTGTGCTGCTCCTTATCTTCACGGGCATCTTCGATTTCGGGATCGCCTACAACAATCAGCTCACGCTGAATCAAGCCGTGGGCGCCGGCGCCCAGTATCTGCAGCAAATCAGAACCAGCACGTCGGATCCCTGCGCAGACACTCTTACGGCGATCGAGGATGCGGCGCCGACGCTGACTGCAAGCAAAATTTCACTCACGCTCAATCTGAACGGAACGCCGGAAACGAATAAGACTTCGTGCTCCGGCGCTCAGCAGTACCTGGCGGAGCAAGAGCCCGTGACAGTCACGGCCACGTACCCCTGTTCGCTTCCGATCGTCTTCACCAGGGGCACAACGTGGGTCTCCACCTGCTCGCTTAGCGCTACGGTGACGGAGTACGAATACTAACGCAACGACATGGAGGTAGTTTCCATGATGAAGATCATTGGCTCATTGGCAAAAAGGCTGCTCGGCGAGCAGCATGGGCAGGCGCTGATCTGGACGGCCATGATAGTGACCGGGGCCCTGGGAATTGGCGGGCTCCTGATCGACGTCGGCCACGCCTATGTGGTTCGCAGCCAGCTCCAGAATTACGCCAACGCTTCGGCGCTGGCGGCAGCCGGAGAGGTGTACAACACATCGACCACCAACGGCGCAACCCCCACCGCAACTACTTACTCCGGTATCGGAAGTACAGATGAGAACTACAACAGCAGCCTGGGAGCGATCAACACCACGATCACAAACATGTGCGTGCAGATGCTGATGCCTTCGGGAGTTACCTGCACATCGAGCACCCCGGCCAACGCCATCAAGATCACCGAGACCGCCAGCGTGCCCACCTTTTTATTGAGGGTGTTAGGCATCAAAACTATTACGGTTGCCGCTAACGCGATGGCGTCGATGCAGGGCGCGCCGACCCCGTGGAACGTGGCCATCATCTTGGACGCCACCTCGTCCATGGGCAATGCTCCTCCCGCCGGAAGCTGCAGCGGCTACAGCACGGAGTTTGCGTGCGCACTGGCCGGGGTCGAGACCCTGCTGCAGAACGTGAACTCCTGCGGGGGCGTCTCCAGCTGCACCACCGCGACCGCCAAGTTCCGCGTGGCTCTGTTCTCGTTTCCGAATGTGAGTACGAGTACGGTCTCCGACTACTGGAGCTGCGGCAATTCGAGTCCGACGACTCCGACCCACGAGCCGTACACGTTTCCGGCAACCAATCTCACAGCTTATGCACCGGTAGTTTCTACAACCGATCCTCTTACCTATGCCACCTCGCCTACGGTTGCGACAACTTATGAGGACACGCCCGTAAACACAAGCGATGGCGACGCCAACGGCTTTGTATCCGACTACTGGTCGGCAAGCTCCTCGAACTACCTGAACTCCAGTTCGAGCATCGTCGCGGAGCTTGTGGGCGGGACGCACGGCCCGTGCATGACGAATCCGGGCGGCGAAAGCACGTATTATGCCGGTGTTATCTATGCCGCTCAGGCGGCGCTCACGGCCGAGCAGACGTTGTATCCGAAGTCGAACAACGCCCTGATCATCCTCAGCGACGGCCAGGCGAACGTAACCGATACGGGCAAGCTTGCTGGCGGCGCGCCACATGCCACGGCCGGTGGCGCACCTGCTGCAGATTACCTCCAACTGATAGCAAGTCCCACCAAAACGAGCTATTATCCTTCGGCTACGGATGAATGCCAGCAGGCGATCACAGCTGCTCAAACCGCCCAGAATGACAACACGACGGTCTACTCAGTAGCCTTCGGCTCCGAATCGAGCGGATGCACAACCAGCAGTGGAGGAACAGACTCGGCAATCTGGGCTTCGGCGACAAGCGGCAATCCCGCGCTTTCGCTCGCCACGCTCACGCCCTGCATCGTCATGAAGAACATGGCCTCGCCGGCAACCAGTTCAATGTCTTATTTCTATGCTGACACGTCCAGCTCCAGCAGCGGCTGCACGGATTCGGCGCACACGGTGTCGACCATCGCACAGATTTTCGACGCCATCGCGGCTACCTTTACCACTCCGCGCCTGCTGCCGAGCAACTCCAGCGGAGTCGTCATCGGCACCCCAACAGTCAACTAACAAAACGCAAAACGCTCGAAGGGTGTGGACTTCAGGTCCACACCCTTCTTTTTTGGGCGCGCCGGGGAGGCGCCGCAACCAGCAGAACCAGAATCACTGTACCGAATCGCACGCCCTCTGAGTGGCTTTTTCTTGAGGAAAAAGTCACTCAGCCGACGTGCTTTCGGGGTACATCTACTCTGGTTCCGCTGTAGGCACGTAGATTCTGGTTCTGCTCAATCCTCGATGTCGGGGATGATCAGCAACATGGCAGCTCAGCCGCGTCATCTTTACTGCTTGCTTGCCCTCTTTGATCCCCTGCTCAGCCTTGCCGCGCTTGTTGTAGAGTGAAAATTCCGTCTGACCAAGAATCTCGCTACGTCACGCGTCTGCCTTAAGATGCATGATCCATGTGTTATAAGTATGGTTCCGAGTGACCCTTTTTAGCGGCGCAGGCAGCTACAATTGCGGCGTCCAGGAAGCCATAATGGAAATACCGGTTCATGTGTGTCGGATCGTATATGGCAGATTTGGAATTGAGGCATGCAAGGCGTTATCCACTCGCCGCTCCAGTCACCTTCTGGTGGCCCACTTCGCAAGGTTGGGTTCGGGCTGGCCTGGGGACGACTTGGGATATCAGTAGCGACGGAGTGATGATTACGGCCCGTGAGTGTCCCCCCGTGGGAGTGCATATTCAATTGACCGTCCTCTTTCCGCGGCGCGAAGGGAGCGGCCATGCAGTGAAATTGCACGGGGAAGGGGTAGTGGCTCGCGTGCAAAGTTACGAATCCATGCCGCTGAGTGAGCGAACGAGTGGATTTGCGGCGTCGGTGCAGTTTTACTTATCCGGCTATTTTGGACAGCAATGACTGTCTCTAAGCTTTTCCTGGTGTGGCACCTCTGTCTTGGTAGCCTGCAAAATGGAGGAAGCACTTCGCACTGAAACCCGGACTGACGATTGTATTCGGTGGCCTCCGGGAGTATGTTATCGGTCGGCGGGAAGTGGATAATGGAAAGCTCGGCTGAACCGGAATCTCCATTTTGCTTTCCCGGCTGCGAACCAATATACCCTCATTTGCCTCCGCTCGCGGCCTTTTTGCATCCGTTTCCACGGAGATGATTCGGCTGGTGGAACTCGTGCGGCGGCCCTGCAACGAATCACGGACGTCCGCATGAGTCTGCGAAGCCGGAGAAGTTCAATGAAACTTTGTGCGTGCAGCCGGCGCTAGCTGGTGACGATTTTTTATGCAACTTGCTCTTCGTCCAGGTCGGATTGGATGATCTTGTTGTGCAGGCAGTAGAGAGCGAGTTCCAGCCGGTCTGATACTCCTAGCTTGTCGTAGATCTTGTACAGGTAATTCTTGATCACCTGCTGGGTCGTCCCAAGCTGGAAGGCAATTTCCTTATTGCGCATGCCCTGGGTGATGCAAGTGATGATCGACATCTCCTTGGGCGAGAGACGGGGCTGTTTGAGCGGACTGACGAGCGCAGCTGCCTGGCGATAGGCGTCGATGACGCGTTTCACCGACTGGTTGTCGATCCAGGTTTCGCCCGCGGCGACGCGCCGCATGCACCGGACCAGCAGATCGGGTGAGATCGAGCGCGATACAATCCCGCGGACGCCGCGGCGATAGAGTCCGACCATGTGATTCTCGTCGGCGGAGACGGCCTGGACGATCAGTTTGACATCTGGAGCCATGCGCAGGAGTTCCGAAATTGCATCGGCCGTACCGGCCAGCATGCCTATCTCCAAAAGCACAATGTCGGTTGTATAACGCTCAATGGCTGCATGCAGGTTTTCCAACGAATCAGCCTGAGCAACCACACGGATGTCATCTTCAAGAGCAAAGACCTTTCGAATCCCGACACGGTAAATCGCCTGGGAATCCGCAAGAATAACGCGAATGGTACCCGGCTTTACCGGAATATTATTGCTCTTGCTTTCCGGACTATCGTCTAGGATTTCCATATTCGGCTGCCGTCAATTGGTATAAACTTGGGCGCGATGTGGCCAGGAGTTAAGCCAGCAAGCTGCTGATTCTGGTGAACACGTTTGTTACCGCATCTGCAACCTTGTCCACGCCTGCCATAGCGGTCAGAGCGATCAAGCAATCCAGAGGGGCTACTCAACAAGATCCTGGCCTTCCTCGCTTGTCATCGTGCTCTGCAAGATTGCGACCAGCTTCAGATACACGTAATTCATGGTCATCAATGCGATACCTCGCTCGCGAAATGCACTGCCAAATCCCAGGTGGCGGCACATTACCTGCTCTTTCCCTACAATTACTCATCTCGGGTGGAAAGTAAATGCGACTCTCGGGTGGAAAGTGAATGCAACTAAAATAACCAAGAGGTTATGAAAGTCACTTAACTGGGTAGTTACCGGGTCCGGCGCCTCAATCCAAGATCTTTTCCGAACCGATCAGCCGGAAGGTCGGGTCCTGGGAGAGTCTGTCGGCGTCGTTGAGGTCTTCGTAACCAGCAAAGTGGCTATAGACTGTTTGCCGCAGCAGATCGGCGAAGCAAAACTGCGCGTTATTCCCACGGGAGTCCGTCAAATGCTGCGCGATGAGTTTGCCGAACCCGAGCCTCTCGTCGAGCTCGCGCACCAGGATCAGCCCGCCGTCGGAAATAACGCGAGAACCTTGAAAGCCGACCTTGAGAGACGCATTGAAAGAAAGCTGAAAGGGTCGTTTTTGTATCTCACCCATTGGGTATTGACTTCTGGAAAGTCTTCACCGCGTTCGCACCCTCATAAACATTGACGATTGCGACGATCCGAGGATTCATAATTACGACTCAAAATGAAAATAGGGACTTAGGGCGTTTCGTTGAATGGCAGCCTTCGCAGGGACATCGAGAAGATAACCCGAGGGTAACCATTCCTCATTACCAATACTCGTTCTAACTCAATGACTTATCCGCCATGGCGTTTACCCAATTGTTGAATTGTCTCTTGTGGTACAGAGAGGCAACATAATACTGCAGCGCAATAAGGTTCCCTCAATGCTTAGGAGCAGAACGATGAAAATCCTGAACGATCTGAGCAGCCAACTCATCTTGCGTGCCCAGAGCTTGAAACGCGGCGCGATAGCGAGGAAGATATGTGCCCCGGCACATGACAGACGAGCGTGGGATGAGCGCGGGAGCATGCTGGTCGAGATAGCGATCGCGATGCCGGTTCTGCTCCTCCTCTTCACGGGTATCTTCGATTTCGGGATTGTTTACAATAATCAACTCACGCTGACTCAAGCCGTGGGCTCCGGCGCCCAGTATCTGCAGCAGATCCGAACGAGCACGACGAATCCCTGCGCAGACACTCTTACAGCGATCGAGAATGCGGCGCCAACCCTAACTCCAGCCAGCATTTCTCTCACGCTCGTTCTGAACGGAACGAAAGAATCGGGATCGTCGTGCCCCGGCGCTCAGGAGTACCTGGCGCAGCAAGAGCCGGTGACGGTCACGGCCACGTACCCCTGCTCGCTTCCGCTGGTCTTCACCAGGGGCACAACGTGGGCTTCCGCCTGCACGCTTACAGCTACGGTGGCAGAGTACGAGTACTAACGCAATGACACGGAGGTAGATTCCATGATGAAGATCATTGGCTTATTGGCAAAGAGGCTGCTCGGCGAGCAGCATGGACAGGCGCTGATCTGGATGGCCGCAGGAATGACAGCGATCCTGGGAATTGGCGGGCTGCTGATCGACGTCGCTCGCGCCTATGTGGTTCGCGGCGAGCTCCAGAATTACGCCAACGCCTCGGCGCTGGCGGCAGCCGGAGAGGTGTACGACACATCGAGCACCAACGGCGCAACCGCCGCCGCAACGACTTATTCCGATATCGGAAGTGGAGATGAGAACTACAATGGCAACCTGGGAACGGTCAACACCACGATCGCAACCTGGTGCGTGAACGTGCTGCTGCCTACCGGATCTACCTGCACATCGAGTTCCCCGGCCAACGCCATCAAGATCACCGAGACCGCCAGCGTGCCGACCACTTTCCTGAGGGTGTTAGGCATCAAAACCATGACGGTTGCCGCAACCGCTACGGCGTCGATGGAGGGCGTGCCGCAGCCGTGGAACGTGGCCATCGTGCTGGACGCTACCGCGTCCATGAGCGACGCTCCGCCTTCCGGAAGCTGCACCACCAGCACGGAGTTTGCCTGCGCCCTGGCCGGGGTCCAGACTCTGCTCGGGAACATTCCCAACTCAAGCGCGAATTTCCGCGTGGCTCTGTTCTCGTTTCCGAATGTGACAACGGGTTCGGTCTCGAGCGATTGGACATGCACCGGAGCTCCGCAGAACGAGCCGTACACGTTCCCGGCTGCCACCATGACGTCGACTTCGCCGCTCACCTATAGCGACAGCCTGACCGCTTACACGCCACTCACCTACAACTCCGTGGACGCGACCTATGAGGACACGCCCCTCTCGAGTGCGTATCCGTCGCAGGACGGCGACGCCAACGGCTTCGTCTCCGATTACTATTCGGCAACTTCCTCGAACCACCTGAACTCCAGTTCGAGCATCGTGGAAGAGACGGGCGGGTGCATGAAGAATCCAGGCGGCGAGAGCACGTATTATGCCGGAGTCATCAATGCCGCGCAGGCGGCACTCACCGCCGAGCAGAAGTTGCATCCGGGTTCGAAGAACGCCTTGATCATCCTCAGCGACGGCCAGGCGAATGTGGCCAGTACCAGCAAGTTCGCCTCCGGCTCGCCGAGCCCCGCGGCGGATGGACTCACCTACATTTCAAGTCCCTCGACCACGACCGGGTATTATCCTTCGTCGGTGGATCAATGCCAGCAGGCGATCCTGGCGGCGCAGGCCGCGCAGAACGCCGGAACAACGATCTACGCGGTGGCTTTCAACTCCGAATCGGATGGGTGCGCAGTTTCGGGAAGCGGGACTACGGTGACGGACACCTCGCTCATTGCCTCGGCGACAAGCGGGAATACCGCACTTTCGCTCTCCACGCTCACGCCCTGCATCGTCATGAAGAACATGGCCTCGCCATCGGCCAGTTCAATCTCTTATTTCTATGCCGACACATCCAGCGCCAGCAACGGCTGCACGGATTCGGCGCACACGGTGTCGACCATCTCAGATATCTTCAGCGCCATCTCGGCTAGCTTTACAAACCCGCGCCTGCTGCCGAACAGCTCCGGCGGAGTCGTCGTCAGCACCACATTGAACTAACAAAACGCAAAACGCACGAAGGGTGTGGACTTCAGGTCCGCACCCTTCTTTTTCGGCACGCCGGGGAGGGGCCGGTCGATACTCGATTCAACCCTCGATTCAATCCTCGATGTCCGGAATAATCAGCAACACTTCGACTCTGATAGGTTGGCCACCTTTCATGGCAGGCCTGAATTGCCATTGTTGGAGTGCGTCGAGTACGAACTGAGCGCGCGGAAAGGCGGGCGGAAAGGCAACGCTCAAGGCCTGGAAGCGGCCCGATTCATCGATAAAGCCGTGGATCATGAGGGCATCGGCGTTGACCGAGCCGGGCGCGAGATTGGGGCGCACGATGTTAAACGGCCAGGGCGCATCGAGGCGGGCGACGGTGCCGCCGGCGGAGGCATCGTCGTCGCGCGGAAGCGAGTACTGCAGGAGCCAGCTCTTGGCTAGTCCTACGTGCATATAAGCGGTATAGGCAATCCTGCCTTTCCATGAGCCGGCGAGCTCGGGATATTGATTTTCAAGGGCATTCCCCACGATCACGGCGCTGAAACGGCCGTCCCTGGGCAACGCGATCTTGGTGAGCGCGGACTGGCCTGACGATTCTGAAGGCAGATCCGCTCCCTGGGCGGAAGCGGATGTTTCCGGTTTGGCGGAGGCCACGGCGGGGCCCGCAGCGGGACCAGGACCGGACGCATTCGATTTGGCGGGGCCGGAGCCGGTTTGTCCCAGCTTCGCAGCTGGGTCACCGCTGCCCTGCGGTGAAGAATCATGCACCCGGTCCGGCGCCAACGCACCCTGCACATTCGCCGCGGCAGACTCGTTCACCGGCGGCAGCGCGGCGGTTCCATTTTTCAGGCGCAGGTCAGAAAGAGAGAGAATCGCAGCCGGAGTAGGCTGTGCCGAGTTCTGTGTGGCGGAGACGGGAGGCAACTGGACCAGCTGCGGCTGCTGGACCGCGACGGGCGATGTGGTGCTTGCCAAAACCATGTTCCTGGGCGAGGGTAGGTCGCTGGATGCGATATTGATGTCGGCCAGGTTCACCTCCTGGTTGGGCATATCGATCGTTGGCTTGACATCGGCAGCGGTGGGCTTCTGAGGCAGTGGCGGAACGATGTTCTTGACCGGCGTCTTGCTCGCTGTCCAGATCAGAACCTGTGGCACAGGGATCTCTTCATTCAGCGTGACGATAGCAGGAAGGTCGGGCTGGATGAGGGTTTGCAGCCCTGGCTTGGCTTGCACCATCTGGCGCAGGACCGGCGGACGGTTGGGCGAGGGTTTGCTTCCGGATGCAGGCTTGGAGGTAGCGGCCTGAGAGCGGGGATAGGCGGCGTCGGCTTTGTGATCTTGCCACTGTTGGTCAGGCATGCTCAGATCGAGAAGACGAGCCGTGTAGTGCTCCTTGTCGAATTTAGCGATGGGCGGCCTGTACGCAAATCCGAACAAGACGATGGCGGCTGCGAGACAGTGGACGAGGATCGATACGACGAAAGATGTAGGACGCGGGCCAGCGTCGAACCCGTACGTGAAAAGTGTAGCGGCGGGGGAAGGCATCTTCGATGGGGAGATATCTCTCTGCGGCCCGTTGTAAATGAGCGTCAAACCACTGGGTGCGTGCACAAAGGATTCTTGCGCGGAGAGAGCCGGCTCCGGCGCAGTCGGCCTGACAAAGGCTTTAGCGAGAAGATGCAATGGCGACTCCTGATTCCTGAACTAACGGTACCCCGCCGCGCCTTCGCGCGCCAGGCACGAAGGTAACTAGAAGCCGGGTAGTTCCCTTCCGGGAATCCTGTGTGCCTACTTCCAGCATCGCTCATTCCGGCGCTTAGACTCATAGCTCTCTTGGTACCTTCTTGGTACCTTAGTGTAATTGACGGTAATTCTTTGCCCGATTAACTTAGCTTTCGAGGACTAAACTAGGAACACACTCCCCGTTGAGCTCGATGGAGATGTATTGGGACGGGGCGAGGTGTACTGTTTCAGGACGGCTTGCCGGAAAGGGCAAGTGAGCCCGATGTAGAAAGGCGGAGTTGGCGCGCGAGCCGGCTCCAACAGGGTAGGAATGAATCGAAGACTACTTACGATCCTTCTCATTGCGTTCGTGATCGCCGGTATCTGTGCCTGGATGGTCTATCGCATCGTGGGCAACCGCCTGACTGCGGCAAAGCCCGTGTCGACCACGAAGGTGGTTGCGGCAGCCAAGGACATTCCACTGGGAGCGGTGCTGACAGCCGCCGACCTGACCACAATATCGATTGCCGGGACGCCGCCCAAGGGCGCAATTTCGAAGCCGGAAGACGCTGTTGGCCGGGGTGTGTTGGCGGAGATCTATCAGGGCGAGCCGGTCATGGCAAGCCGCATTTCCGGTCCAGGCGCGGGCGGCGGTTTGGCGCCCACCATCCCGAAGGGCATGAGAGCGTGCGCCATCAGGGTGGATGAAGTGGTGGGCGTGGCCGGCTTCGTGATACCTGGCATGCGCGTTGACGTGATGGCTTCAGGTAACCCGCCGGCCGGCGCGGGACCTGCCGACGGCCCGGAGACAGAGACCATCCTGCAGAATCTTCAGGTTCTCTCCGCCGGCACCGACATTCAGAAAGACGCCGAGGGCAAGCCGGTGCAGGTGCAGGTTGTGAACCTGCTGGTCACGCCCGAGCAGGCCGAGATGCTGAGCCTGGCCGCTACCAATCTGAGGCTCCAACTGGTGCTGCGCAACCCGCTGGACACGCAGGTCGCCAAGGTGGCGCCCACGGCTATGCGCAACCTATTTATCGGTCAGGCGCCTTCCACGACGCCATCGCGGGCGGCCAGTGGCCATCGCAAGCCCCCGGAGAAGCCCTACACGATGATCGTCAGCAACGGACCCAAAACTACTGAAGCGAAGTTCGCTTCGCCTGGGGTGCAGCAGTGAGAGCGACAAACTGGATCGCCATCGCATATTGCAGTGCGTTGTCCCTGGCACTGTGTGCCGGACAGATCGCGCAGGCTCAAGGCGCACCGTCTACCCCTCCATCCGCGGGAGCAAGGTTTGAAGACTCCACCAACGAGCTCTCGGTGGCGGTCGGCAAGGCTGTGCTGGTGGATTGCGCGCAACCGATTGAGCGCGTGGCCGTGGGTCAGGGCGAAATCGCGGAAGCATCGGCCATCAGTCCCACGGAAATCATGATCAACGGGAAGGCCGAGGGTGAAACCAGCCTCATCATCTGGGACATCCACGGCGGGCGCCAGTTCTTCAACGTGACGGTACGGGCCAACGGCGCGGTATCGGGCGACAATCTTGACACGGTGCGGCGCGAGTTGAAGACCGAGTTGCCGGGCCAAGATGTGAGAGTGACCTTCGCCAACAACAGCATCTTTATGCGCGGCACGGTCAAGGATCTGACTAGTTCGGCGCGGGCGATTGAAATCGCATCGACGGCGGGGAAAGTGGTGAACCTGCTGAACGTGGATGTGCCCTCCTCCGAACCGCAGATCCTCCTCAAGGTGCGCTTTGCCAGCGTAGATCGAAGTAAAGCTATCTCGCTTGGCATCAACCTGTTCAACCTTGGCCTGGGAAATACGGTTGGCGGGATTACCACGGGCGAATTCACTCCGCCGACGATCCAGGGAGGCGGCAGCAGCTCGTCGAGTTCGGGAGGATTTACAGGACCTGCCGGCAGTGCGACGATCACCAACGATCTGAACTTTCTTGCCTTTTTTCCCGGACTGGGCGCGGGCGCTGACATCCAGGCTCTCGAGAATAAGGGAATTGTGGAGGTTCTGGCGCAACCGAATGTGATAGCGTTCAACGGCAAGGAGGCGAGCTTCCTGGCAGGTGGAGAATTCCCCTATCCGGTGGTGTCGGGCACGTCCGGGGGCACAGCCGCGGTCAGCATCGAGTTCAAGGAGTACGGTGTCCGCCTCAACTTTATTCCCACCATCACGCCGCGCGGAACCATCCATCTTCAAGTGGCGCCGGAAGTGAGCTCGCTCGACTACACCAATGAAGTGGCAATCTCGGGATTCGAAGTGCCGGGGCTTACCGAACGCAAAGTGAATACCGAGGTGGAACTGAAAGACGGCGAAAGTTTCATGATCGGCGGCCTGCTGGATAAGAGCATTACCGAAACCTTCCAGAAGATCCCATTCCTGGGCGACATTCCCATCCTCGGCAAGTTCTTCCAGTCCGAATCGAAGACCAAGAACGATACGGAACTGATTGTGATTGTTACGCCGGAGATCGTGGCGCCGTATCCGGTAGGCGCACCGCTGCCGGAACTCAAGTATCCGGATAAGTTCATGCCACCCAACTCGAATGTTGCCATACACCAACCGGATGAGAAGACGGCTGAGAATACGCTGCCTCCTTCTCCGCCATCGCTTCCGATCGAAAAGCTGCTAGAAAGCATGAAGCCCGAGAAGCCGCTGATTATCGAGAGCGGGTCGAGCACATTCGGCCAAGGCGGAGGGATGATCAACAGTTCCGCGAGCGGCGCCTCGTCGACGTCCACAGGTGCACCGCAGCAATAGGGCTTTTGAGCCGCGGGCGCGCTCAATGCATAGCGGAATCAAGGCAGGGGGATGAAACTGCTCAACAAGATTGCGAAGGGCCTGTGGGATTTCTTTGCGCCGCGCCCACCGGCCGCGCCGGCAGGGCCTCGGCAAGCCGTGAACGTGACGCGGGGCACGGTGTTGTCGACGCAGCTTGAACTTGCCGGGACGGGGCCCTCGCGGAAAAAAGGACTGCTGGGGCGCGAGTGCTTTTTGCCGGGCGAAGGATTGTGGATTGTTCCCTGCGAGGCAGTGCATACGTTTTTCATGCGATTCCCCATCGACCTCGTTTATCTGGACCGCAAGCACCGCATAAGGAAACTGCGCAGCAGCGTGGGCCCGTGGCGCGTGTCAGGGTGTATGACGGCGCACTCCGTGATGGAACTTCCCGCCGGCGCCATTCGCGAGACGCAGACAGAACCAGGGGACACGATCGAGATCGGTCCTGCGCCCACGCACTAGAGCATTTTCGATTCACATATCGACATTGCAACATCGTGCAGGGTGGCTTTTCCTTAAGGAAAAGCCACGTGACTTTGAGGTTTCGGCAAAGGGCAGAATCGAAAATGCTGTAAGGGTGTATCGCTTCTTCCTAAAGTCATCGAAACAGTAGAACCATTCCTGAAACTGCCGTAATGGCCAAACGCCACGATGCCCTCAGCTTATCCTGCAGATCCTGCACAACAGCGCTCTGGCGGGCCAACTTCCCGTCACCTGATCGCAGGTGTCGAGATCATCGGTGGTCAAGACATTGACATTCGATTGCCACAAACCGTGCAAAGACGGTTCGGAGGCGGGCTGCTCCGGAAACCACCAATTATGCTCTGCATGGACAACCCGCGGATCGATCCCGGTTGTTAGTTGCGCCCTCATGGTAATGGCGCCGCGAGGAGTCTCTATGGTGGCCCAGTCCCCTTCCTGAATACCAAGTGCGCACGCGGTGTCGGGGTGAATCTGTACCAAGGGATCGGGGTGCTGCTCCCGCAGCCCCATGCCGAACTGTCGATGTTCAGACTGGAATTGCGGCAGGAACCGTCCTCCATCGATGAGAATCAGGGGATACTCCGCAGCCAGCTCCGGCGTTCGCACCGGGCTTTCCGGCGGCTCTTCGTAGTAGGGCAGCGGGTCGTATCCCAGTTCCTTGAGCAGATTGGAATACAGCTCAAACTTGCCGCTCTGGGTGGCAAACCCCGTGGTCTTTCCGGTCCGCGGGTTGATCTTGTCGTAGGTCCAGGGCTCAGCGCTGGCAATAACGTACTTCTTTGTGGCCGCTTCTTCGAAGGTAATGCCCACGGGTTGGAGACGATAGTTATAAAACTCCTCGTCGGTCTCCCAGGGGAAGTACTCGCCGAATCCCAGCCGAATTGCCAACTCGCGGAAGAAATAATAATCGGACTTGCGCTCGCCCAGGGGCGCGATGGCGCGCCCCCCCGCGACAAATACCGAGGTGAAGTCCTCCATGGTGGACAAGGTTCCTCGTTCCAGCTTGCTGGCCACCGGCAGCACATAATCCGCCAGCATGGCGGTCGGCGTCATGAAATGTTCGAGAACTACATGAAGGTCCAGGTTAGGACTCTTCAGTGCCTTATAAACCAGGTTAGTATTGGCCGCATTGAGCAGGGGATTGCTGCCCCAGGTGATCACCGCTTTGGTCGGATACGGGACACCATCGACGATACTTCGCCAGATAGCGGGCTCGGGAGCGGAAAAATTATGGCCGCTCATTGCAATGGGCACGCCGTAGGTTTGCTCGTAGAGCGGATTCATGATTTCGTAAGCGGGCCAGGTCATCAACTTGAAACGGTCGCTGCCGAGCTGCTTGGCGCGCTGCTCCGGGGAGCAACGCTCCGCCATTTGCAGCATGGAGTCGCGCATCGCCATGACGCCGTTGACCACCGGTCCGGGACCTTCGGGCGCCATCCCGGCGGCTTCCCCCTTCATATTTCCGGTGATGGCGTGCAAACAGAGTCTCGCCTGTTCAACCCGTATAGCGTTCAGGCCAAACTGATCGGGGGCCAGGCCGGTATTGATGCAGCCCGGTTTGTTGCTGGCATAGGCAATGGCGGATTCGACGATTTGCTCCTCCGGTATCCAGGTAATCCCGGCGACCCGTTCCGGGGTATACTCCGCGGCGCGGTGCTTGAGCTGCTCGAAGCCGTAGGTCCATTGCTCGACAAATTCGCGGTCGTAGAGGCCGCGCTGGATGATCACGTTGATCCAAGCCATGAGCAGGGCAGTATCGGTGCCTGGGCGGATCTGCAGCCAGATGTCAGCCATCCTGGCCATTTCCGTTTGCCGCGGATCGATCACGATCAGCTTGGCTTCGGGCTTCAGGGTGCGCCATTTCTGCATGGGACGGCGGCGCACCGGGTTCGAGTGGGTATAGTCGCGGCCCAACATTACCAAGCAATTGAGCTGCTTAATGGGCGGCGCCAAAGTGCAGGGGATATTCGCTCCCGCCAGGGCGAGGGCCAGCGCGACCTTGTTGCAGGCACACCCCGTGCCGGGCGCGCCCACGTTGGCGGGATTGCCAAACAGGTTCAAGAAGCGGGCGCGGATGGCATAGAAGTCGCTGCGATAGGTTCCTTCGATGGTGGACAGGCTCTCCGCCCCATACTTTGCCTTGATGGTCTGCAATTGCGCGGCAATCTCGTCCAGCGCCTGTTCCCAGGAGATGGTCTCCCATTGGTTGGCGCCGCGCGCTCCCTTGCGTTTCAGCGGATGCATGAGCTGATCGGGATGGTCCAGCCACTCAAGGAAATGCGGCGACCGTTCCGCGCAAATTGAACCGCGATTGTAAGGAAAGTCCGGGTTCCCCCTGATGCTCAGGATCTTGTTGTCCTTCACACGCACCAACAAGCCACAATTGCAGTGGCAGCCCGGAGATGGCCAGCAGATAGCCTTCCTGGTCTCTACTCCCTGTTCCTCGTCCACCTGGTCCATAGCCCCTTCCTCCGGGACATCAATTTTGGTATGTATTTTCGTATCAGTCTACTCTCAACCAATCCACCTGTGCCGGATTTCTTGAAATTCCACATTTCGGGCGCGTCTGTATCATCGCTGCCGGGAGCGGCTGATGAGGCCGGCGCGGCAGGAGGGTCTGGCGATCAGGCAGAGTTATCGGCACGTGGGCAAGCGGCTGGTGCTGGCGTCGACGGCAAAACCAGAGAAGGTGTGCCCCGTTCAGCTCTTTTTGAAGGTCGCCGCTCCTTGGGGTCGCGGCGACTTAAGTGCAGTGGCTTCGGGTTACAGCATCTCTGGTTTTGCTAGAGGCGCCATCTTCTGCGCCTCGACACCCCTGCATTCAGCGGGCCCGGCGATTACTTCGGCGTTGTATGCGGAGGTTGACCTGGAGCAGGGAAGTTGACCTGCAGCAGGTGAGTCACCGTGTGCACGTAGCGCAGCTTGCCGTTCACCACGCGGAACAGATGGCTGTCGGTGGGTCCGCTGACGCCGAACGTGCAGAACACCTGAACCACGCCGAGTTCCGGGTCCACGATGAAACGGCGATTCGCGATATTGACTCCTGCCGGAACGCCCACCGCGCAGGTGTCCTGGGGAGAGCCTTTGCCGGTGTACATGCCGCCCTCGAGCCGCACACAGGGATAACCCCACGGCACCAGATCGGTCTTCTTCTCGAGGAAGGCATCCAGATAGGCGTTGGCCGCGGCAACCAGCGTTGCGGGAGAATCGCGCCTGTCCGCGGGGATCGGACTCCAGTCCTCCTCCGAGGTATGCTTCAGGTACGAATCGGCGTCGAATCCCCAGTAGCCCGTCGTGGTCCACAGGATTTCGACCTCGGCGATCTTGCCGTGGTTGACGCGTAGCCGCGTACCGAAGACGTAAGGCGCCGCCTTGTCGGTCACGACCGACTCGGTGAACGTCTGGCACGTGGCGTCATCGAAGAAGCTGCGCTCATGAACGATCCCCAGCGGCTTCGTGACGAAGCCCGTGCTGATGTTCGCGACCGCCCCGTTCTCCCAGTAGCCGACGCCATCCGCGAGCGGCAGGCCGGAAATGTCGCCCTTGGCCTGCGCAGCGAGGTAGAGATCGACGGCCTGGCGGAGCCCCGCCTGGGTACACGACACCTCCGCGCGAGCGAGCGCGGAAGCGAGCAGCGCGCCGAGCGCGAGATAGAGACCTACGAGACTGGTGCGTTTCATTCGATACCCTCCGTTGTTGGCCGCCAGCTTGCCGCGCCGCAGCCTAAAAATGACTCTATCAGGATCGACCAAGTCACTGAACGCGTAAAGAGGTTCTTTAGGTTTGTGCTATCCCAGGTGCCAAAATCGAAACCTGGGGCACCCAACATTGGTACAAATTCATGCGGTCAGAGACCCAGGCTAAGAGATTCTCAGGCCGTTACTTTCCCGATGGGCGCATCTTCCGCCGGCTCGTGCTTCTCCGGCGGCGCCGGTTTATGCGCGCGCCGCACATACACCCACAGGTAGAAAATGGCCATCGCCAGCAGGATGAGCGAAACTGGCAAGACCAGCGCGGCGATCAGTATCTGCCCGGCTTGCCTGGTCAAGGCCAGGTGCAGGTTACTGAGGGGGCCAAGGATGATTGCCCAGGTAAGATCTCCGGTCAACGCGAATCCCGATGCATTGACCAGGAGCGCGAGCCGCGCCACAGGCCCGCCCTCGGCCCAGAGCATGGCGCAGGCGGGAACCGTTAGCAACAGAAGAACCGCATCGCCCTGGCGATGATAGACAGGCAGCAGGGAAAGAGGTGCAATGACCGCCAGCGCAAGCCGGGCACTTGCTGACGTAGTGCGCGACCGGAGGGCCGCGAACAACCATACAAGCAGCAGGACTCCACATACCAGATAGCTGGCCGGGTTGTAGAATCGTGGATCGTCCCTGAAGAAGCTCAGGGCGGTTTGCAGATTGATCATCATGCCGATTCCGTGCGCGCCCGATGACGCAGGGCTTGGGTCGTTGAGACCGCCATGCACCGAAAGCGCCGAAATGTTAGAGGACAGCTCCTGCATCCAGTGCGGCGAAACGTGCGTGACCCATAGGATTGCCGGCAGGTTGAGGGCGGCAAATACAGCAAGAGTCTGCAGCGCGCGCTTGCAATAGACTCCGCCCGCCAGCAGGAAATAGAGCCAGACCAAACCCGTATCGTGCGGTTTGAGCGCAAGGCTGATGGCAAAGCAAAGGACACCGAACGCCACCAATCGCTCTTTGAGAAAGCACCAGACGGCCACCACGCAAAAACTGATGGCAATTCCGGACGCATTGCCGTCAATCACCTGCAATTCATTGTTCGCCAGGAGGAAACAGAGCAGAGCTCCGGTGACGATTGGCGCGTAATCTGCCGCAAGGTTCCATATCAGGAACGAGGCGAAGATAAGGCCGCCTACAACCAGCGCCAACCAAAGCAAATGAGCAGGTCCAAACGGCATCATCGCAAAGGGAACCGTGAAAGAAAACGCGGTTGGCAAATACATATACTGCGTCACAACCTGGATATCCCGTGCGGAATCCGACGGACGCTCTCCGCCCTCGTCCCTGTATGTGCGCAGTACGCTGCTTTCATTGTAGGGATCGGAATGATGAAGAAGGCACCGCGCGCTATAGTAAACCACCTTGAAATCTATCATCGAAACCGGAGAAACGCTCTCCAGAGCCGTGCCCAGAAAGAGAAACACTGCGCTGCCCAGCAGCAGCAGATACAGGCCGTCCTTCCTCGCATTCTTCATGCGCATACTCACTAAAGATTAGCAACAGCAGCGGCAGCGGAAGCTTCGGGTGGCGCCGGGGCGGATTCAGTCCAGCTCTTCCAAAGTGCTATCGCGGCGAGGATCAGAGTAAGAACCGCAAATGATCTTGTGACGACGGGATGGGCGATCAAGAAAACAGATCCGAATCGAACGGCAAGAGGCCAGGCGATAGTGAGGGAGAGAAAAACCGCTGAGCGCCGGATGTTCAGCATTCCTACAGCGGCTGCAAACGCGCCAAAGGTGAATCCAGGGATCAGGTCAATGACATAATGCTCTCCCGTAGCGAGCGTTGCCAGACACGTGCCGGCAAGAAAGAGTAACGCTACAACCTTCCAGAATTTGCCCGGCGCAAACAAGACAAATACGAAAGCTGTGCCGACGTGGAGTGAGGGGAATGCGTTAGGCAATCCCGTCAGCCGAACGGCGTCCGCCGCAACAGCGGGAGGATGCAGCCACTGAGTGCGGAATGCATAGATGGGTCCGCACGCGGGCACGATGATGTAGATCAGCGGCCCCCCAACCAACTCGGCCACATAGGCTAATACGATCGAACCGCTACAACGCCGATATTGCGCGACCAGGAACCAAACGATCATCATGGGAACCATCATCTGGTAGACGGCCCATAGCGGAATGCACCAGAAGCCCTGTAATGGGCCGGCGATCGCGGCGGCCTGGATGCCGAGGGAGGCGTCCAGGTGAAACAGGACGTGATCGAATTTCCAGGGGACGAGACCTCCTTCGCGCCCCATCAGAGTGTTGAGAAGGAATCCGTAAAAGAGATTGAGCACAAGGGCGAAGACCAGCAGGGGACGGGTCTTATCCTTCTCGTCCCTGAGCATCCAAATCACGGCCAGGAAGAGTGCGAGGACGCCGAAGACGGGCCCAGTGAGTACGAAATTCAATACGCGCATGTGCCGCTCCATCGTGAAGTCTTATACGGGAGATTCCGAGACTGCCACTTGCGCAGCGCCGCGCTCGGAAGCAGAGGCGCGCGCAAACAGATACCAGACAATCCAAGCCGGGGCGATCCAGAGAAAAGCGCGCGAGTGGAGCTCGACGTGGAAGCCGATCTCAAATTCGATCAGGAGATAGATCAGCGCCAGAACAAAGATCCAGATTCGGGAAGGGCCCCTGGAGATTGCAAAAAGAACGCCAGGTATCGCCAGGGTCTGATCGAAGATCCAACCGAATGGCGCGACGAAAAGGGAAACAAGCACGAGCAGATTGCCGTTCTCGAGCCAATCCCAGGTGTGGCGGCGCGGCCAGAACCACGCCAATGCCCAGACGCAGGCCGCCATGGCGGGCACAAACGCGAGCCACTCCGCTGAGGGATGGATGGAGTCGCGCAGCACATCGCCCAGGCACGGCGTGAATTCGCGCGTGACGACCGAAGTGCGCATGTAAAACGCGTACTGGCTCCAGGCCGCGGGGTCGATGTACGAAGTAACGGCCGCGGCCGCCGCGAAGGCCGCCAGACTGCCCAGCAGAATCCGATAGCTGCGCGATACGGCGATCCAGACCAGCAGCACAAGAACAAAGGGAAGGAACAGGTGCGGTTTCAGGGTGCAGAACCAGAGCGCGGCGCCGGCCGCGAAGGGGCGCGATTTGTGCAGGCGCAGAAACAGCGCCAACCCGAGCAGCAGGAAGATTGACGTCTGGCCCAGGATTACGCAGAAGAGCGCGGGTGGGAAGCAATATCCAATCCAGTCGAGGCGGGTGCCGGACTGGCCAAAGACCTTCCATAACATGCGCGCCGAAGCGATAAGGAGGCCGAGCATGAGGAGCGACCAGGGGAGGGCCGCGGCCTGTGGGCCAACGTAGCCCAAAGGCAAAGCCAGCGGCAAAGCCCAGGGAGCGTTGCGCATGTAGTAGGAGGCGCCCCCCTCAAATCCCGCGTCCCGTTCGATCCGGCTAACAGCGGCGGCATCGTATGGATTGGCGTGATGGACAAGCTGCTGGCCGGTAGCCCAGTAAGTGATGAAATCGCGTTTGGCCACGAGGTCGCGATTGAAAGGCATGGAGCTGAGAAACAGAATGGCAAAGAGAGCCGCCAGCGCGCACGGGACCGCAATCGAAAGCACACTCAAGTCGTGCTTAACCTTCAAGGGCAGGCGCCTTTCTGTCTTCGATCAACGCAATTATACCCGCGGCATAGGTTGGGCCCTTCGCGCAAGGTGGGCATTTGACCGGACGCTCAGAAGAGTCTCAGGCGGGAACCGCAGGCGGGCGCAATGCTTCTTTACCGGCTGAGGCGCGCGCAAAGAGATACCAGGCGAGCCATGCGGGCGCGGTCCAAAGCCACAGCGGCGAGATGACCTGGACGCCGCAGATTTCGCCATCCATAACCAGTATCGCCAGCGCGAGCGCCGCCAGCAGCTTGCGGGCGCGCGTGACGTAGGCGCCATGCATCAAGGCAGGTATCGCCAGGCACTGATCGTAGAACCAGCAGTAGGGTGCAGCCAGGAGGGAAACCAGCATGAGCGGACTGCTGTTGGTGACCCAGTCCCACGCAGCCCGACGGCGCCAGAAGTAGATGAGCGCCCACAAGCAGCAGAGTGCGGCGGGCAGATACTGCAGCCAGGCTGCCTGGGGAAGGAACCAATGGCGCATGGCGTCGGCGAGACAGGGAATGAACTCATTTTCGACGGTGGGCGAGCGCATCAATTGAATGTAATCGCGCCAGGCAGTTGGATCGATCGCAAAAGCAGCCGCGCTACTGAGGGCGATGGCGGCAGCGGCGCCGGCCAGCAGCTTATAACCGCGCGAAACGACGATCCACGCAGCCAGGGCGGCGGCGAAGGGAAGAAACAGATGCGGCTTGAGGGCGCAGAGCCAAAGCGCAGCGCCGGCCGCGAAAGGACGGGATTGATGCAGACGCAGAAACAGGACCAATCCGAGCAGCGCAAAGAGCGCGGTTTGGCCCATGGTGAGGCAGATCAAGCCCGGCGTGAAGGCGAGCCCGAGCCAGTGGATGCGATTCGGCGGGGCGCCGTGCAGTTCGCGCACCATGCGCACTGAGATCAACAGGCAGGCGAGAAGGATCAGAGACCAGAGGATACCGGCAAGGCGCAAGGGGAGAAAGCCGAGGGGGTAAGCCAGCGGCAGCGCCCAGGGAGGGTTGCGCATGATCAGAACGGCCTTGACGGTCAATCCCGCGGAATGCTCCAGCGCTGCGACGGCGTCGCGGTTGTAGGGGTTGGCATGGCGAACAAGCTGCTGGCCGGTCGCCCAGTAGGAGACAAAGTCGCGTGAAGCGGACAATTTGCCGGCCACCGGCACGGCAAAGAGAAAAAGGATGGTCAGCGCAAGGGCAAGCCCCCCGACAATCGCAATCGAAAAGTCAGCATAATCAGCGTGTTTCTGCGTTGGGGAGGAATCCGGCTTGCTTGCCATGGAGGCTATTCTACGGCAGCGATCCCACAGTCCACGTATCCTCTCCAGCCACTTGGCAGGCGGGCTCGCTGCTACCTACCGGTGGAGAACTGCCGCCGGGCAGCCTGGACTTCGGGGTCTGACCATTAATAAATTGCGGCAAATGTATACAGGGCCGGTCTTTGGGGAGAACGGATGTAAACGGGGGTATACAGGCTGCGGCGCGCCCGGGGATTTGAACTTTTGTAATGTGTTGATTCTAAAAGAGAATTATCGTGTTCGAGAATGGCACGCCAGATGCATTATAGAGGGCGACCCGGCTGAGGCTGGGGAACTCAAGAAAATGGAGAGAAAGCAAATGAATAACCTGTTCCTGACGCTGCTTGTGAAGTTGCAGAACCTGATGAACCGCGAAGAAGGCCAAGATCTGGTGGAATATGCCCTTCTGGTCTGCTTGGTGGCTCTTGCCGCGATCGCCGGCGTAAACAAGCTGGCCACCGCAATCACCCTCGTGTTCTCCAACATCTCCAGCTCGTTGGCGTAACCCCTGGCCGCATAACGCACCCTGGACCTCAACCTCAGCGCCTTTGCGGGAGGGATACGCGGACGGTTTAAAGCCGGAGCGTATCCTTCCCTTGCGAAGGTCAACCGTTCACAAAAGGAAAGAGCCGGGTAACGGCGAACGGCTTGCTTTCTTTGGTTGTTGTTGGATGCATCGTTCGTGAATGACACGAGAAATCGTGGCTGCAAAATTCGCCGGCTGAGGCCGGAATGTCACCGATAAGGAGAAACACAAAATGAGCAACAAGCTTATGCATCTATACGTGAAATTCCAGGGCCTGAAGAACGGCGAAGAGGGTCAGGATCTGGTCGAGTATGCATTGCTGGTCGCCTTGATCGCACTCGTGTGCGTCTCCGGCGTCAACAATGTCGCCACCGCCGTGAACAACGTATTCAGCACCATCAGCTCGTCACTGGCGTAACCCAAGGCAGGATACGCTGCCGGGAAGCATGACTGCCCGGCAAGCCCTGGTGGGTCAGCGCATTCAAAATTAACGGACAATGCGGGAGAGAAGACCGGGTGGGATCCTCCGCTACCGGGCCTGGCTCTCCTGTGCTTTGTCAAAGGAGCAGTATTCAGGCCACCGAGGAAGACAAATGAAGCGCCTGTACATGATGCTGTTTGTAAGTTCCCAGAATCTGCTGGCCGGCGAGGAAGGCCAGGACCTTGTGGAATATGCCCTTTTGGTTTGCTTGATCGCTCTGGCCGCAATCGCCGGCGTGGACAAGGTTGCCAATAGTGTCACCAACATATTCACCAGAGTCAGCAGCTCGCTGGCGTGACTCCTGGCCGCGCAATACGCGCCCCAGGGACCTCAACCCAATACGGAATGGATGCGCTCCGGCTTACCGCCGGAGCGTAACCTTCTCAGGCAAATGTCAGCTGTTCCGAGGGAGTAATCATCGAGGAGCCGGGCTGGTACAAACAGCGCGATTCTTCTTTAGATGTTCCCGATCGTTCTATAGAATGAACGATTGTAAATTCACGAGAAATCGCGGTAACAATGCAAAGTTCGCGGGCTCACACCGGAATATCACCGATGGGGAGAACGACAAAATGAGCAATACCCTTACGAATCTTTATGCAAGTTCCAGAGCCTGAAGATCAGCGAAGAGGGTCAGGATCTGGTTGAGTATGCACTGTTGGTCGCCTTAATCGCACTCGTGTGCATCTCCGGCGTCAAGAGTGTAGCCACAGCTGTCACCACCGTTTTCACCGCCATCAGCTCGTCGCTCGCGTAACAGGACAGCATGCGCTGACGGGAAACACTGCCGGGACGTAACTCGCCGCTGCAAACCCTTCGGGGTTGGCGCGTGCAGGGGTCGCACCACTCCGCGGGAGAGAAGGGCCGGTCGAAAGCCTCCGCCACCGGACCCGGCTCTCCCGTGCGTCTTTACGGCAGTTCTCCGATGCGGGGTCCGGCGGCCGGCATAAATCCGCGATGGGCGTAGCAATTCTGGAGTTGCTCTTGGATCTGGCAGTGCAAACAGGCCCCAAGGTAACAAGACGGGTTCGGGCGGCGGAATCCGCGGAAGAATTACCCTGATCTTGCCGTAGAATCTCAATGATCTCCGCGGAATTCTCATCGAACTGCGCGTAACCCTTATGCTGCTGCCCTTAGCTTCAACGCCTAATGCCTCGCTGTCGATTCTTGAATGCGGTTTCGCTGGAATCGCGATAGCGTCGGCGTTTGCTTGGCCGCGGCTGGGCGCCGGCTGGTTCGCGCGAATCGAGCGGGCCTTCGCGCGGCTGGCGCGAAAACAGGGACTGTCTGTCGCGGCCGTTGGCCTGAGCGTGGTTCTTCTGCGCCTGGCCATTCTTCCTCTCATCGGAGTTCCGCTGCCGTTCGTTCCCGACGATTTCAGTTTTCTGCTCGCCAGCGACACTTTTGTTCACGGCCGGCTGGCCAATCCAACTCCCGCGATGTGGACGCATTTCGAAAGCATCCACATCACCATGCAACCGACCTATCAGTCGATGTACTTCCCTGGGCAGGGACTGCTTCTTGCCGCCAGCACGTTCATCTTCGGGCACCCGTGGGTGGGTCTGCTGATGGTGAGCGCGCTCATGTGCGCGGCGATCTGCTGGATGCTGCAGGCATGGCTGCCGCCGAACTGGGCGCTGCTGGGCGGGCTCCTGGCCGTGCTGCGCCTGGGCGTTTTCAGTTACTGGACCAACACCTACCACGCCGCAGGTTCGATGGCGGCGCTGGGCGGCGCGTTGATCCTCGGCGCCCTACCGCGCCTGATGAAGACGGCACGCTTACGCTATGCGCTGCTGATCGGCATCGGCATCGCAATTCTTGCCCTTACGCGGCCTTACGAGGGCATTCTGCTTTGCCTCCCGGTTGCGGTTGTGCTCGGCCGCTGGATGTGGAAGGGCAAGAACCGGCCCAGCGCCGCCAAGTTCGCGCGCCTGGCTGCAGCGCCGCTGGCGATGACGATTGCCGCCGGCGCGTGGATGGGCTACTACGACTATCGCGCCTTCGGCAGCCCGCTCACTCCGCCCTATGCGGTCAACCGAGCCACCTATGCTATTGCTCCCTACTATGTCTGGCAAAATGAGCGACCCGAGCCCAACTACCGGTACGCTGAGATGCGGGCGTTCTATCACAAAGGGGAACTTGACTATTTCCACAACATCCATTCCCTCTGGCTCTTTTTGCCCGCTTCTCTGGCCAAGGCCGGATTCACGTTCATGTTTTTCTCCGGCTTTATCTTTGCATTTCCGCTCATCATGGTGCGCCGCGTCTTTCTCGATCGCCGTCTCCGGTTCCTCATCGTTTGCGTGCTCGTCCTGGCGGCGGGTATGGCGATTGAAATCTATTTGCTGCCTCACTATGTGGCTCCGCTTACCGCTGCGTTTTACGCCATCGGCTTGCAGATGATGCGCCACCTGCGGTTGTGGAAGCCGGAGGGGAAGCCTGTGGGGCTTGCGCTGGTGCGGCTGATGGTGACGGTATGCGTGGTGTTGGCCGGTTTGCGGATCTTCTCCGGGCCCCTGAATCTCGGCCCGAGCGAATGGCCGGCAAGCGGCTGGAACTTCGAATGGTGGGGTCCGCAGCATTTCGGCGTAGAGCGGGCCCAGATTGAAAAGAACCTGTCTGGGCTGCCCGGCGGTCAACTGGTGATCGTTCACTATGGGCCGAAACACGATCCCTTCGACGAATGGGTCTACAACCAGGCGGACATTGATGGCTCTAAAGTGATTTGGGCAAGAAATGGGAGCGCTGCCGATAATCTGGAGTTGATTCGCTACTACAAGGACCGGAAGGTATGGCTCGTCGAGCCGGACGCGATTCCGGCAATAATTTCGCCGTATCCGATGCCAGAGCAGGCGGCCGGCGCCGCGCACTAAGCCCGCCCGGGCGCAAGGACGAAGCTTGAGGAGTTTGGGCAATGATTAATGGAAAGCGGGTTGCGGTGGTAATGCCGGCGTACAACGCAGAAAAGACGCTGGAAAAGACCGTGCAGGAACTGTCTGATCTGGTGGACATCAAAATTCTGGTTGACGACTCGAGCAAGGACAAAACCGCGGAGCTTTCGCGCAAGCTGGGCGTGCAGACGTTCATCCACGATGCCAATTACGGCTATGGCCGCAACCAGCAGACCTGCTACCGCGAGGCTCTGGCGGCCGGCGCAGACATCGTGGTGATGCTGCATCCCGATTACCAGTACACACCGCTGCTGGTTCCGGCGATGGCGGGAATGGTGGCCAGCGGCGTCTACGATATGGTTCTGGCGTCGAGGATTCTGGGTGCAGGGGCATTGAAGGGCGGAATGCCCTTCTACAAATACGTCGCCAACCGTCTGCTGACGGCCTTTCAAAATCTGTTTCTGGGCGTGAAGCTCTCGGAATACCACACAGGATTCCGCGCTTTCTCGCGGGAGCTGCTGGAGACGCTCCCGCTGCTCGAAAACTCCGACGATTTCGTCTTCGACAACCAGATGATTGCGCAGGCCGCGATGTTCGGCTTCAAGATTGGCGAAATTTCGTGCCCGACGAAGTACTTTGAGGAAGCCTCCTCAATCAATTTCAAGCGCAGTGTGCAGTATGGATTGGGCGTGCTGGCCACGACGGCAAGCTTTGTCGCACACAAATTGGGTTTGATTCACGCGGCTCGATTCGACGCCTCAGGCAGGAAAGTAACCCAGCAGTACTATTCCGAGATTGGGCAAGGAAGATGAAAGGCGGAGTTGCGATTTGTGAGTCGATGCAAAGCTGTCCGCCAACGGAGCGGAGAAGCATCACTGTTATTTTTCCCGCCTTCAACGAAGAGGCGAATATGGGCCGGGTCATAGAGCGATCTATTGAAGCGATGTCCCCGCGCTTCGATAACTTTGAACTCCTCATCATTGATGACGGCAGCGGGGATAATACAGGTTCGATCGCAGAAGAGCTTGCGATGAACTGTCCCGAGATCACCGTGTTGCACAATAAGCGAAATATGGGGCTCGGAGAGACCCTCTATCGCGGGTTCCAATGCGCTAAGGGCGAATTAGTCATCCAGAATGCCATGGATTATCCCCTCGATCTCCGCGATCTTGACAAGATGCTTCCCCTACTAGATGAGGCCGACGTAGTGGTTGCCGTGAGAAAGGCGCATGCAGGTTATACGCCCTACCGAAAGCTCACATCGAAGGTGAATCGTGCTTTGCTTCGCCTTCTCTTTGAACCCAAACTTCGCGACTACAACTACACCCAACTGTTCAAGAGAGAGGTATTGGAAGCGGCGCGGCCAACTTCGCGCAGCACAGTCTTTATCGCGCCCGAGATCATTATTCGCGCTCACGAGTTGGGCTTTCGAATTAAGGAAGTAGAAATCGATTACCATCCTCGCATTGCTGGAGAGGCGACTTCGGGAAAGCCGGGAGTGATTCTACGCTCGGTGCGAGACATGCTCACATTCTGGTTCAAGCACGCCTTCACCGGCAAACACTAGTCGCGGTCTCGGTGAACCTGTTGGGGCTGCGAGACCGGGAGCCCTATCGCTATTTTGGATGGGGAATCGCGATGACGACGACCACGGCAGCAGACTTGTGGCAGACGATGAGCTTTCTTGCGCATAAGCTGGGCATTCGCCGTGCGCCGCGATACGGGACCTCAGGCAGAAAAGTTACGCAGCAGGCCGACTCGCAAACCCGCCAGAAATAGCATGTCCGCGGCCGGGCAAGATTGGTGAACTTTTCGATCGCACGCGACTGAATGCAAGAGGCAGATCGGACGGCGCTGGCTGCAAGACGCATCTTGGGAGCGGTGGAAGGCTGCATTCATAACAAGCAGAAGTATTATTACCCCGGGGGGCGAGGGTGACAAGAATCCGGTTCGATGGCTTCCTTTTGTTCGTGTTGGGTAGCTTGCTATTCGTCGTAGTGGGCGGTTTTTGCGCGCTTGTCTTTCCGACCTCGATGGCGGATTTCAGGAGCGTTTATTACGGTGCCCGGTGCCTGGTGCAGCATTCCGACCCGTACCGGGTAAGCGATCTGCAGCGCGCTTATCAGGCGGAATACAAAGATTACGTCTCAACCCCGGAACCGCTTCGCCGGGTCGTGATGTTCTGTGTCAACCTACCGACTGTGCTCGTTTTTAGCACCCCTTTCGCGTTGCTGCCGTGGGGCCCCGCGCACGTGCTCTGGATGATCCTCATTGCGGTAGGCTTTATTCTGGCTGCTTATCTAGTGTGGAGTCTCTGCGCCAGAGATGCGCCGGTTATCTCAGGTGCTCTGATCGGCGTTTTTCTACTGGGAAGCGAGTTGCTTCTCGAGATCGGCAATACAGCCGGCATCGTAGTAAGTCTTTGCGCGATTGCAGTCTGGTGCTTTCTCAAGGACCGGTTTGCACCGGCCGGCGTTCTGTGCCTTGCAGTCAGCTTGGCGATCAAGCCGCACGTAGCGGGCCTAGTCTGGCTCTTTTTTCTGCTGGCCGGCGGACTCTATCGGAAGCGCGCGTTGCAGACCCTGGCGATGACGGCCGTCCTTAGTCTGTCCGCAGCCTTTTGGGTTTCGCACGTGGCGCCGCATTGGATAGTAGAGCTCCAGGCCAATCTGCACACAGCTTCCGTGCACGGCAATCTGGACGATCCGGGCCCCGCCGGCGTCGATCCCCAGAGCCATGGCGCCATCGAGATAAGCCTGCAAACCGTCGTCAGTGTCTTCCGGGACGACCCGCGCTTTTACAATCCGATCACCTATCTTCTTTGCGCGCCGTTCCTGCTTGTCTGGGCGATCACCACTCTGCGCAGGCGCTTCTCGCAGGAGAGCGCATGGTTGGCGCTCGCGGCTATTGCCGCTCTTTCCATGCTCCCGCTCTATCATCGGCTGCATGATACCGGCCTCTTGCTGCTCGCCTTTCCCGCCTTTGCTACTCTCTGGGCCAAGGGCGGCCCAACCGCGTGGCTTGCGCTCCTGTTCACGAGCGCGAGTGCTATCGTCACCTGTGATTTTCCAGTGCAGTGGCTCGCCATCCATAGCGCACACTTGCGTGATTCCACCCCTGGGTTGCCCGGACAGCTTCTCACGGTGGTGCTGGCCCGGCCAGTTCCGCTCGTCCTGCTTGCCGTGGGCACTTTCTATCTGTGGGTCTACGTGCGGCACGCCGGCTCGGAGACATGGGAGAAGCTGGACACGCTCGACGGATTCGATATCCGGTCACCGATTGGTGGCTCGCGTTCATCGTGAATGTCGCGGGCGCCGTCTTCACCGGAGATACCTTTTTGTTCATTCTTAGTGGTTTCGCCAAACCCCTGCTCGCGTCAACCGGGGGGTTGCCGGGAATGATCTTGACGGTTCTACTTGGCAGGCCAGCCCCGCTCATTTTGCTCGTGATGGCGATTTTCTATTTATGGGTGTATGTGCAACGCGCGCGGACGCTTGAGCGGGGGGGACCGCGATTGTTCCGGAGAACCCGGAAGACTGGATGATACGCCTCATCAAGCGCTCATCCCATTGAACCGGTGACGCAGACGCGCGGAGAACCGCACCTGTGCGCCGCGCCTTGGGGCAACGGGATGAAGAATTGGTCAAGGAACGCGAGAGCAGAACCAGAATTTACGTGCCCAGGTGAAGAGTCTTCAATTTGGCTTTTTCTTGAGGAAAAAGCCACTTGGAGGGCGTGCCGTTGGGTATAGCTATTCTGGTTCTGCTGTAGGGGTGGACGTCGTAGGGCTTGTGAACGGAGCGAGTGCCTGTTAGGATACCTCGCCAGGAGAAATCTTTTGAAAGCTTCTGCCTCTCTCACCGAAGCTCCGATCACGGAATCTCCGCAGAAAGACCGGGGGGTGGACGATCCTGTGCATGCCACAGCCGAGATTGAGATATCCGTTGTGATGCCCTGCCTGAATGAGCGCGAGACTGTGGGCGAGTGTGTGCGCACGGCGATCGCGGTCCTGCGCGAAAAGGGTATCGCGGGCGAAGTGATTGTCGCGGACAACGGATCGACGGATGGCTCGCAGGAGATCGTCAAGGCGGAAGGCGCGCGGGTCGTTTCTGTCCCGGAGAAGGGCTATGGGAACGCCCTCAAAGCGGGGATTCTCGCTGCCCGCGGTACATACGTGCTGATGGCCGATTCGGACGGGAGCTACGACCTGGGCCACATTCCGCGATTCCTCGAGAAACTGCGCTCCGGCTCAGACCTAGTGATGGGCAACCGTTTTAGCGGGGGCATTGCCACCCATGCCATGCCGCCGCTTCACCGCTACCTCGGGAATCCCGCCCTCACGGGAATTGGCAGGCTGTTCTTCCGATCGCCCTGCGGAGATTTCCACTGTGGGATTCGCGCTTTCCGCAAAGACAGCTTTCAGCGCATGGACATCCGTTCCACGGGGATGGAGTTTGCCAGCGAAATGGTGGTGAAGGCCACTTTGCACCGGATGCGGGTCTGCGAGGTTCCCACTACGCTCTGGCCGGCCGGACGCAGCCGCCCGCCACACTTGCGGACCTGGCGCGACGGCTGGCGGCATCTGCGCTTTCTGCTGATGTACAGCCCTCGCTGGTTGTTCTTGTATCCAGGAATCCTGCTGATCGCGACCGGATCGATGGGGTGCATCCTGTTGTTGCCGGGCTCGCGTGTCATTTACGGAATTGGTCTGGACGTGCATACGCTTCTCTATGCATTTGTGGCGGTATTGCTAGGGTTCCAACTGGTCGCATTTGCAACGTTCACCAAGGTGTTCGCAATTACCGAGGGATTGCTCCCGGAAGACCCTCGCCTAAATCGTGTTTTTCGTTGGGCTACCTTGGAAGCCGGCCTCATCGTGGGCGGATTGCTCATGCTGATGGGCCTCGGCGGATCGGTCTATGCTGTCTCCCACTGGGCGAGCGGCAGCTTTGGCGCGTTAGACCCCGAGCGTATGCTCCGGCTCGTCATGCCTTCCGTTTTCGCTCTAACGCTAGGTGTACAGATTGTTTTCGGCAGCTTCTTCCTGAGTATTCTCGGACTCAGAAGGCGATGATGATCTCGATGAGATTGGATGAATTGGGAGGGCCGGTAAGCTAAGATGCCTCCATTTTTGTCGGTGATCATGCCGGTCTATAATGGCGAACGATACATCGCCGAAGCGCTCGAGAGCGTGCGCAAGGAGTACGTCGAAGGCATTGAATTAGTCGTCGTGGACGACTGCTCGTCGGATAGAACTCTCGAAATCGTAAACCGTTATTCTGAGTTTTTTCCTATCCGCACAGTCCGCACCCAGAGGACCGGGAACTCGGTAATTGTGAGCAACATTGGCCTGGAAAAGGCGCGTGGTGAATGGGTGTGCTACCTTCATCACGATGACTTTTGGCTTCCGGGAAGAATCGCACGTGTCCGCGAAGCGATGAACCGCGCCAAGGGGGCGATCGTATTTCACAACTCAATTTTTGTGGGACCGAATGGGGAAAATCTTGGACCGTGGACTTGTCCTCTGCGGGAAGGGGAGGTTCCGCCGGAAGTTGTTTGGGAACACCTCCTTGTTCAGAATTTCATTGCGATTCCATCCCCTGTTTTTCGGCGTCGAGAAGCGAGCGAGTCCGGCGCAATGGACAAATCGGTCTGGATTTCAGCGGATTGGGACTTGTGGCTCAGACTGGCGGAGATGGGCCCCGCGCAATTCATCGCTGAACCGCTAACCGCTTATCGCATTCATCCCGCTTCACTGACCTTGGCGCGTCATTTTCCTCAAGGCGAGTGGCATCGGCAACTTACCGTTGTGCTGGATCGCAATCTGCAGAAATGGCCAGTCACGGGAAGGCGAAGAAGGTCTGTGGAACGAGCCGCCAGGGCGTCGATCGAAGTCAATGCTGCATTGGCATCCGCTTCTCGGGGTGAATCAGTTCGTCTGTTTGCGACCTTTCTTCCGCCACTGCTGCTTGGACCGGCCAACTGGCACCGGTATTTGAGGGACTCGCGAATCATCGAGCGGGTCGGGGCGCGACTGAGACTCCGGAAGGTGCGGCATTGATGACCATTCGGCGCGTTCTTCTATTGCTGTCCTCGACCTTGCTTGGCGTTGTCTTGATTGTCCTATTAATTCGAGGAAACAAAGTTGACATCGCCCAGATCTGGCGCCAACTCCAAAAAGTGAGCTGGATCAACTTCGGCACGCTCGTGGCGCTGAATGGCGCAGTTGCTTATCTCTCTACGGAAAAGTGGCGTTGTGTCGATAGCCGGCTCCGCCGCCCCACCGATTCCAAACCTCGCTGGCGGGAATCCTTTGCCCTTACCGGTATAGGCATGGCCTTGGGTCTTGTTCTTCCCGTTCAATTGGGTATGGTTACCGCACGGACAATTGGCACATTCTTTCGCGGCAGAGCTCTGCCCCGAGGAGCCGGCGGTACGCTCTTCGAGCAGAGCTTTGATCTGCTGACGGTTTTGGTATTCACCATCGCGTCGGCAATTACGTTGCTGTTCAAAGGGAAGGCATTCATGTGGACAGGATGTGCCGCAGCCTTGTCCTGTCTTGTGCTGATCGCGGCAGTCCCGACGGTTCGGCTCATCGGGTTACTCCTATTCTACCTGGCAAAAGTTGCACCGAAGAATGGCCGGGTAGGGCCAGCACTACGGAGTTTATCTGATCAACAAGGCTTTATCCTGCTCAGCGCCGGCATCTGCCGTCGTCTATTTGTCCTTTCAGTAATCCGGTTCGGAGTCGTTGTCCTAATGGCGTACCAAACTGCTTATGCGACTGGCGCCAAGATACCCCTTTGGCATCTCGCCGCCGCAGCTCCATTGGTGACCATAGCAGCGGCAGTTGCAATTACACCCGGCGCCCTCGGCATCAGCGAGTTCACTTTTGCTTCGGTCCTGACGCTGTTCGGAACTCCATTATCCGTTTCGGTCCCCTGGACCCTGGCTTATCGAGTCTTAGGAACAGCGGCCTGCTTTTCCTTTGCCATCCTTTCGGCAATTGGGTTGGTTGTCGAGAGAGCAGCTGTCGCTCTTGTGCAGGGTAATGGAGGGACTGCGGCGTTGTAAGACCCATTGCAGAATATGAGCGAAATGCCGATTTCGATGCTTAATACACAAGCAAATAGCGAACAGAATGAAAAGGCCGGGGCGCATTCGACCGGCCGCAGTTCCGCATTCAATCAAATGCTATGGGCGGGTTACACACTCGCGATAGCCGTTTCCATTTCACCGTGGTTCCTTGCCATTCGCGCCCCGCTGTGGCTGGATGAGACGGGTTCATATTGGCCGATCAGCGCGGGTTTCTCGCAAATATGGCCACGAACATTTTCATCCATGTCCTTTATCGCATACTCGTACATCCTTTGGTTTTGGACAAAGCTGTTTGGAAACAGCGAAATTGCTCTCAGGGCTTTATCCGTTCTCGCCATGCTGGGAGCGGTCTATCTGCTTTACCTCGCCGCACGCGAGCTTTTCGAGCGCGATATTGCCTTTATAGCTGCCGTAATCTTCTGTCTCCACCAAATTGTTGTTTTTGCGTCCATTGACGTTCGACCCTACGCGTTCGCGGCGCTGGCAACGAATCGACGGAATCAAAGTCCTGGAGTTCGTGCCGCGAACTTAGGCGAGTGCCCCACTGTGACTGACGCTGAAGGTTTCTTGCGTGGTAATACCTCGTTACGAACGATCATTGATATCTGGACTGGTTCCAGCAAGCAAAGGCGCGAAAACTAGCCGACATGAAACGCATCTGACTGGTCGTATCGCCAGAGGGCTGTTTGTGCGAGACCCAATCAAAGAGAACCAGCGGCGTATACTGGCGGCGAGGCGGAACGGCAAATGCGAGTTCCGATTTGTTTTCATGCTGCGTCCTGAAAGCGCCAGGCGGGCCGTGTCTGGCATGCTGCTTTTCTTCTGCGCCATCCTCACTGACGGGCAGCCGCAACATCCTCGCGCGTCCATCACCATTACGGTAGTCGACGAAAACAGCGTGGCAGTCGACCGCGCACAGGTGACGATCTCGGAATCGGGGCAGGAACCGGCGCATCTGTGGACGGATTACGCGGGAAACTGCGCCTTCGCGCTGCGGCAGCAGAATCCGTACGGGATTCACGTGGAGAAACCCGGATTCTACGCGACCGATGAGAGCGAGATTCGTCCAAACGAGAACAGCGTGAAGGTCGTGCTGGCGCACGAGCAGATCGTGCGCGAGCAGGTGAATGTCACTGCATCGTTGCCCGGCATCGATACCGAGCAGGCCTCCGATGAGAGCACGATGAACACGCCGGAGATCGTCAACATTCCCTACCAGACCTCGCGCGACATACGATACCTGCTCCCGTTCAATCCCGGCGTGGTGCAGGATGCGACCGAGCAGGCGCACGTGGCCGGCTCGGAGACGTGGGAGACGCTGGACACGCTCGACGGATTCGATATCCGTTCACCGGTCGGAGGCTCGCTAAGCTTGCGTATAAGCTCGGATGCGGTGCGCTCCATTGACGCGGAGACCACACGATATCCGGTCGAATATGGGCGCGCCACCGGAGGCGTGTTGGCCTTTTACACCGGCATGGGCGACAACAAGTTCCGTTTCAACGCCACGAATTTCATTCCTGCGTACCGCGACCTGAACGGAATCCGTTTCGACAAATTCGTTCCCCGGTTCACATTCTCCGGGCCGCTCAAGCGCGACCGCGTGTGGTTCTACGACGGCGTAGAGGTGGAGTACGACAACATTTATATCTCCGAGCTGCCGGCCAATGCCGATACCGACGAGCTGATCCGCGGAAGCAACCTGGCGAAGGCGCAGGCCAATGTGTCGCCCAGGGACATTCTGACTGCCGGCCTGCTCTTCAACGATTATCATTCGCCGTACGACGGCATCAGCTCGCTCACGCCGCAACAGAGCACCACCAAGCGCGATACCATAGCCTGGCTGCCAACCCTGCGCAACCAGTGGAGCTTTGGCGATGGCGCGCTGCTGGATTTGGGGGTTGGGTACGTGCGCATTCGCGACGGGTACGAGCCGCACGGCAGCACGCCTTATCAGACCACGCCGGAGATGGCGGAGGGCAGTTACTTTGAAGATCTGACCGGGCGTTCGCAGCGGCTGGAGGGAATAGCGACCTTATATCTGCCGCCGCATCACTGGATGGGACGCCACGATTTGAAGGCGGGCCTCGATTTGGATCACGTTGCGTATAAGCAGGACCAGTTGCGCGCGCCTGTGGGTTACTTGCGCGAGGATGGATCGCTCGACCGCCGGAGCGTCTTTACGCCGGCGGCGCCGTTCACGCTGCACAATGCTGAAATCGGCGCGTACCTCGAGGACCGCTGGGAACCGGCGAAGGGATGGCTGGTTGAGCCGGGCCTGCGCTTCGACTGGGACGAGATTGTGCGCCGAGCGCTGGTGGCGCCGCGGCTGGCCGCCGTTTACTCGCCGCCGGGAGACAAAGACACAACCAAAATCTCGGCCGGCATCGGCCTCTACTACGAGCACACGCAACTGGAATATCTGGCGCAGACCTACGCGGGTGTGCGCTCCGACACGTATTACGCCGAGGGCGCCGCGGGCGGCGTGACGCCGATAGGCCCGGCGCAGGTGACTGAGTTCACGGCGATCGATGGCGACTTGCATGAGCCGCGCGCGTTGAACTGGAGCGTAGGCGTGGAGCGCAAGCTGCCGTGGTCGATCTTTGGCGGAGCGAACTTCCTTGAGAAGCGCACCTCGAATGTCTTCACGTTTGCGAACCAAAGCGCACCGTCGTCGCTCGCGGGCGACTATCTGCTGAGCAACGCGCGGCAGGACCACTATAGCTCCGAAGAAATCGACGCGCGTCGGCTGTTTGCGAACGGCTACACCGTGTATGTGTCGTACACGCACTCTTCGGCCCGCACCAATGCGGTGCTCAACTACCTGCCCACGCCATCGCCGCTTGGCCCCCAGCAGAGCGGACCGCTGGCGTGGGACACGCCCAATCGCGTGATTTCCTGGGGCTGGCTGCCGGTTCCGATTGCGAGGCTCAAGAATCGCTGGGATTTTGTGTACCTGATCGACTGGCATACCGGGTTCCCGTTCACCACGGTCAACGCGGCGCAACAGGTAGTTGGCGCAGCAGGTGGTCAGCGCTTTCCCGATCACGCGAATTTCAGCCCCGGCTTGGAGTGGAAGTTTCACTTTCGCGGGCAGAATTGGGGCCTGCGCGGCGTAATGGAAAACGCCACCGACAGCGGAAATCCTGCCGTGGTCAACAATGTTGTGGACTCGCCCGAATACGGAACCTTCAGCGAGTTTCAAGGGCGGGCCTTCACGGCGCGGATCCGGCTGTTCGGGACGAAATGAACCCTGGGCGGCGGGCTACGCGGCGGGAAAAAGATGGGCGAGACGGGGATGAGTGAACTGGGAAAAGCGCTTTTGGGACTCGGGGTCCTGCTGGCGCTCGTCGGGGCGCTGGTTCTGCTAGCCGCGCGCATCGGCCTGCCGTTGGGGCGGTTGCCCGGCGACATTTCTTACAAAGGGAAGAACTTTTCCATCTACGTCCCCCTCGGGACCTCGATTATGATCAGCATCGTTTTGTCCGTCATTCTCGATCTCTTCTCGCGTTTCCGCCGCTGACGCGGCAAATCGGATGCGGCGCTATAGCGTTTCCCGAAATGACATAAACCGGAACCAACACCTTCAAGCCGTCGCGACCCCAAGCCCCGAGGTCCCCACGGACAGGTCTTCGTCCGTGGGGTGGAAGAAGCGATGGCCCTGCACTCACCTAACAAGGGCTACACGATTTCGGGAAACGCCGTACGGCAAAACCAGAGAAGGTGTGCCCTATTCAGCTTTTTTTGAAGGTCGCCGCTCCCTGGGTCGCGGCGACTTAAGTGCAGCGGCTTCGGGTTACAGCATCTCTGGTTTTGCTATAGAACGCCGCCGGAACTCAAAAAAACACCTTAAACGCAGCGATGCCGCCCGCAGGCGGCATCAAAAAAGCCGAAACGCCTTAAGGGGGACTCAGATGCCGACGCCAAACTCGCCAGTCTGCTGCTCGCCGGCGTTCGCGTAGAAGTCATAGGGTGAACGCTTCTTGAAGCGGTAACGGCTGCGCAGCTCTGCGCCCACATAAATCCCAATTGCGGCCACTGCCACTCCGATCGACGCCCACGTGATGATGCGAAGAGCGGAACATCCTGCTTTTTCGAGTGCGGGTGTTTCTTCCGCGAGGAGCTCGGTTTCGGGATCAACGGACATGAAATCAGCCTCCTGCTATCTCCCATGATAGCGCAGATTGGGTTGAGAGAGTGAGGCAGTCCCGGATGGTGGAAAACCGGGTATTTATTGAGTAGTTTCGATACGGGCGAGCCACGCGGTCTTTTCGTTTTCGGGAAGAAAACTGGCGTTAATGGAGTTGGATGCAAGCTGGCGCAGTTCTTCGCGGGTAAATCCCTGTTCGGTGTGCGCGAGCAGGAACTCGTTCGCGAGATCGGAGCCGAAGAAGGCGGGATCGTCGGAGTTGAGCGTCACCATCAGGCCGAGATCGAAGTAGCGGCGCAAGGGATGGGCGGCAAAGGAACGGCATTCGCCGGTACGGACGTTGGAGGTGGGGTTCAGCTCGAGGGGGAGCTTCCGCTCTTTAAGGTCTTGGAGAAGATTGAAGTCTTTATAAACGGAGACGGCGTGGCCGATGCGCTCGGAGCCGATGGAGATCGCTTCGCGGACGGCTTCAGGGCCGGTGGTTTCGCCGGCATGGTTGGTCAGGCGCAGGCCGGCCTCGCGAGCCTGGGCGTAGAGGGCGCGGAAGGGTTCGGAACCGCAAAGGCGCTCGTCCCCGCCGAGACCGATGCCGACGATCGATGGGTGCCGAGGGCGCATTTCGGCGGCCTTGCGAAAGACGCGCTCGGCCTCCTCGACGGTGAAATGGCGAACGGCGTCGAAGATCCAGTAGAGAGAGAGGCCCAACTCGCGGGCGGCGCGCAGGCGGGCGCGTTCCAGGCCTGCGAAGATGGGCTCAAAGCATGCAGGGTCGTGGTTGCGCCACATATAAATGACGCCGACGGAGATATAGACCTCGGCGTGAACTACGCCCTGCGCGGTGAGATGCTGCATCATGCGCCAGGCGGCCAGCTCGTAGTCGTCGGGGCCGGTCAGCAGGCGGGTGACAGCGCGGAAGGATTCAATGAAGCCGCTGAAATCGGTGAACCGGTAGAGCGCCTCGGCCTCGGGGAGCGTCAGAGGCTTGGCGTCGTGGCGCACGCTGAGCTCGACCAGCGTCGCGGGCAGTATGGTTCCTTCGAGATGCAGATGCAGCTCGGCTTTGGGCACGCGGCGGATGAATTCGCAGATATCAGTCACAACTTCAAATTTAAATGCCGCACTGGATGGCCTGCACTGCGACCAGCTGTCTCAGGATGTGGCAAATGCGCGGCGGATGGCCTCGTTCCAGGCCTGTTTGAACTGAATCGAAAGGGTTGCCTGGGGAGCCCTGCCGTCAAAAGCGTGGAATCCGCCGGGGACCAGCGACAACTCGGTGGGCACGCCGGCGAGGATGAGACGCTGAGCGTAGTCGATATCTTCGGGGGCGAAGAGGTCGATTGAGCCGACGCCAATAAAGGCCGGCGCAAGACCGGCGAGGTTGGCCACGCGCGCAGGCACAGAGTTAGCAGGCACTGTGTCTGCACCGGCCGGGACTCCAAGCAGCGCGGTCCAGCCGTAGCGGTTGAATTCGGGGGTCCAGATATATTTGCCGAATTGGGCCGGAAGCTGGCGGGAGGAACCGGTGCGGTCATCGAGCATGGGATAGATGAGCACCTGCAGGCAGAGGGGAAACTCGCCGCGATCGCGAGCGGCAATAGCCAGCGCAGCAGCGTGGCCTCCGCCCGCGCTCTCACCTTTCACGGCGATCCGGCTCACGTCGATGCCAAGCTCTTTGGCGTTGGTATGCATCCAGCGGAGCGCGGCGTAGTTGTCTTCAAGCGATCCGGGGAAACGGGTTTCCGGAGCCAGACGGTATTCGACGGTAACGGCCACGCAGTTGTGCGCGGTCGCCAACTCCTGGATATCGTGGCGCGAGCTGAGAGCTGAGCCTAAGATGTACCCGCCCCCGTGTATATGCAGGACAGCGGGTTTGGATGCGCCAGGGGCGTCGCCGCAGACATAGACTTTCACCTGAGGTGCGCCGGTGGGGCCGGGAATCATCTGCTCTGTAACCGCGGGCGTGGGCTCCAGTGGCGGGCTGGGAAAGATGCGGCTTCGCATCTGCTTGAGTGTGGCGTCGTTGAGAGGCCCGCTGCCTCCTGCCATTTTCAGGAACTGTTCCAGGACAGGGCGGAACTCGGGGTTAACCATGCTCATTGGATCGGTTGCGGGAGCGGGAGCCGGCGTCTGGGTCTGTGCGCTGCGAGGCAGCACGGATGCGGCAGCTAAAGCGCATCCCATCGAGAGAAGTTCACGGCGTGTGATCATGACGTTTCGCCCCATCGTTGAAGTCGAAGCCGTGTCCAGCCTATCAGATGAGGGTAGCTGCGGTGTCTCACGGAAGAGCACAATGGGGCCCGGGTGCGCCACGTATGTGCCGGCGGCGCACTACCTTCGGCTGGCGAACTCCGAGCGGTGACGGCTGTAGAGGAAGTAAATAAACAGGCCGATAACAAGCCAGATGATGAAGCGGTACCAGGTGATGATGGGCAGCCCGGCCATGAGCAGGAAGCAGAAGATAACGCTCAACGCAGGAATGACGGCGCCGCCCGGAACAACAAAGCCGCGATGGCGTACCGGCTCGCGCAGCCGCAGCACAATCACGCCGACCGAGACCAGGACAAAGGCGAAGAGCGTGCCGATGTTGGAAAGGTCGGCAAGGGTGCCGATATCGAAAAGCCCGGAAGGAACTGCGACAACAAACCCCGCGACCCAGGTGGAAAAGGCCGGGGTGCGGAATTGGGGATGCACATTCGAGAAGATCTTCGGCAGCAGGCCGTCGCGGGACATCGAAAACCACACGCGCGACTGACCGATCTGGAAGACGAGGATCGAAGAGATCATCCCCATGAGTGCGCCCAGCAGAACCACCAGCCGTATCCAGTAGAGCGGATGTCCGCCGGGGAGCAAAGAAAGCTTCTTGAGCGCGTTCACAACCGGCGCTGCGTCGCCCACCATGGATTGCCACGGCACCAGTCCGGTGAGGCATACAGCCACGGCGACATAGAGCACAGTGCAAACGGCCAACGTGGCAATAATGCCGATGGGCAAGTCGCGCTGCGGGTTGCGGCACTCCTCGGCCGCCGTGGAAACGGAATCGAAGCCGATGTACGTGAAGAAGATGATGGAGCCGCCCGTGAGCACGCCCGACCAGCCGTTGGGCATGAAGGGATGCCAGTTGGATGGATGAATGAAGCCGATGACGGCGAAGACGAAGATGAGGATCGCAGTCAGCTTGAAAACCACCATTATATTGTTGGTCGAGGCCGACTCGCGAATGCCGCGCACGAGAATGACCGTGAGGATGAGCACGATGAGAAACGCGGGAACGTTGAACCCGAAGTGCCAGCCGGGATGATAGAGCCAGTTGCCGGCCAGGTCCTGGAGGCCGTCGGGAAGAAAGGCGGGCGAGATCCATCGCGCGGAGGGGTGCAGGCCGAACCAGTCGAGCAGGTCGACGATATGCGCGGCAAAGCCGACACTCACGCTCATGTTGGAGCCGGCATACTCCAGGATCAAATCCCAGCCGATGATCCAGGCGATGAACTCACCCATCGTAGCGTAGGTATATGTGTAAGCCGAACCGGCAATGGGAATCATAGATGCCAGTTCCGCGTAGCAGAGCCCGGTGAGCGCGCAAACGGTGGCCACCAGCACCAGCGACAGCGCGATCGCGGGACCCGCGCCGGGACGGCCGGCGAGCGCAGTGTGCGTGATGATGAAGCTCGCCAGCGGCGTGTTCACCATGCTGGATGTATCGAATTGTTCGCCCGAGATGGCCGTGCCAATGACGGTAAAAATGCCCGAGCCGATGACCGCACCGATCCCGAGCGCCGTCAGCGACCACGGACCGAGGGTTTTTTTGAGCCTGTGCGCGGGCTCTTCCGAGTCGCTGATGAGCTTGTCGATCGACTTGCGGGCAAGCAGTTGGCTGGGCAGGGAGAGTCTCCTTGAAGGCAGCTTTTAGTTCTTAGCCTTTAGCAGTTAGCTCGTTCGTGCCTGGGCGATAGACGCGGCTGGCACAAGTTGGAGCTAAAAGCTACCAGCTACCAGCTAAAAGCTGCATTTCTTATCGCTTCGACTGGCCGCGCGCCATCTTCTTCACTTTCTTCTTCAGGGAGCCGCGAGGGGTGGTGCGCTTTGCTTTGGGGGCTGCCTTCTTGCGCGCTGCGCGCTTCAGCTTCTTTCGTTCTGCCTTGTCTTCGATTTTCCTGGTATCGGCCACGTTAACCTCTTTCCGGTGCATCTCTTCAATGCCTGCGCAGCGCGAGGCGTGCGAATTTTTATGGTAACAGGGTAGAGGCCCGCGACAAAGCGGAAGGAAAACGCGAAATTTAGCGCGAATGCGGGCATTCTGCCGGAGGCTCAAGCCGCATTCGGACCGGCATTCGCCTCATTTAGGCGTACAATTGAGGCAGACCAGAATCAAGGCTAAACCAGAAATCGATCCCCCCTGCTCGGCTCCGGCCGTCATTTCGCTTCTGACGAGCTCCGCACCCCACGCAACATCAACTGTTCGTAGGAGTTTGTCATGCGTTCCAATAAAATACACCGCGCGCTCGCGCAGGGAATGAACCGCTTTGAAGTCTGCCAGATCGTCTCCAAGGGCGTAAAAGCCATCCACAAGAGCGGCGGGCGCTTTGAAGACTCGATCAACGATGTGCTGCAGTACATGGGCACTCACGACATGCACAGGGAAAATCTTCACTCGACCATGCCGCGGGTAGACTCGCAGATTGCCGCGCAGGTTGCCGCGAAGAGCCTGGAGCCGGCCGCATAAGAACAGGTTTCAGGTGTCAGGTTTCTGTGATCAAGGGCAGCGCAGGAGCCTCAAACCGGTGATCTAGAGCAGAACCAGAATTCACGTGCCCAAGTGAAGAGTCTTCAAGGTGGCTTTTTCTTGAGGAAAAAGCCACTCAGAGGGCGTGCCGTTGGGTACAGCTATTCTGGTTCTGCTGTAGGCGGCTGCAGGCCAAACCAAAAATCCAGCGCACAATGAAAAAGGACGGCATCGCTACCGTCCTTTTTTTGTGTTTCGAGCCGGTCGCCGGGCTTAACCCTTAGACAACCTGGACGTTCTCAGCCTGCCAGCCCTTGGGGCCCTTGGTCACGTTGAACTGGACCTTCTGGCCCTCCTGCAGCGAACGGAAGCCGTTCGACTGAATGGCGGTGTGATGGACGAAGACGTCCTCGCCGTTTTCACGGCTCAAAAATCCGAATCCCTTGGCGTCGTTGAACCACTTGACTGTGCCTTGTTCCATTGTATTGATCCTTTTGCTACTGATGTACCGCCGAACGCAATGTGGAAGTGATGCGTGTAGAGCGGTAACTCGGAACAGGCAAGAACTTCAAAATCGAATTCTACGATCACTTGTAGTATAGCACGGATAGAGCATGCGAGCCGCGTAGTAAACTCAAATGCGCCAGAGGAGAGACTCATGCGCGCGACGACTCCCAAACCTGGTCCCGAAGCTGGCGCCGCGCCGGGCCGGGTTCTGGCCATCAACCCCGGAACCACATCGACAAAGCTCGGCATTTATACGCGCGCGGGCGAGGAGTGGGCCCGCAACATTCACCACGAAGACGATGAGCTGGCACGTTTCCGCGGGCGGCCCATGCTGGACCGGCTCGAGTACCGCGCCGGGATGATCGAGGGGGCTCTCCAAGAGGCAGGATTTACTCCAAAAGGTCAAAGCGCAGAGCGCCCGTGGGCTGCGGTGGCCGGGCGCGGCGGATTGCTGCCGCCCATGGAGTGTGGTACTTACCTTGTGGACGACGCCATGGTCGAGGAGCTGCGCCAGGCGCGGCGCGGCGAACACGCGTCGAACCTGGGCGCGGTGCTGGCTTTGCGCTTTGCCCGCGCCGCTCAAGTGAATGCGTACATCGTCGATCCGGTTACGGTCGACGAGTGGCAGCCGTGCGCGTGCCTCTCGGGCTCGCCGCTCGTGCAACGCACGGCCGTCGGACACGTGCTCAACACCAAGGCCGTGGCCCGGCGCTACGCACGCGAGCGGGGCAGGCGTTATGCGGAGCTGCGCCTGATCGTGATTCACATGGGCAGCGGCATTACCGTCTCGGCGCACTCGGGCGGCTGCATGGTCGACAGCAATTCGATCGAGGAGGGCCCGTTTGGCCCCGACCGCACCGGATCGCTCCCGGTGCGCAAGCTGATCAAGCTGTGCTTTAGCGGCAAAATGACGCAGCCGGAGCTCGATCGCCATGTCTTTGGCGACGGCGGGCTGTTTGCGTATCTGGGCACACGGGATCTTATCGAAGTGGAAAGACGGATCGACGCAAGCGACAGCCGGGCCGCGGCGGTCTTCGATGCCATGATCTACCAGATCGGCAAAGAAGCGGGCGCCATGGCCGCTGTGCTCGAAGGTAAGGTGGACGCGGTGCTCCTTACCGGCGGCATGGCGCACAGTGATCGGCTCGCCGCGCGGTTGCGGCCCTATATCGAGTGGATCGCGCCGGTCGCGGTCTATCCCGGCGAAGACGAGCTGCGGGCGCTGGCCGAAGGCGTCTTTCGCGTGCTGGATGGCGAGGAAGAGGCCAAGCGAATGGAGCCAGAGGCCGCGAGTCCGCAAGTCAGCAAGCCGGCGAGCTAAGGCATTTTTCGGATTTCTGTAGAGTCACCCAGAGGCGTGCAATGGGCATTTTCTCAGGGAAAATGCCCACAGACGTTTGTAGCAGCACTCTATACCAATCCGAAAAATGCTATAGCCAAGTTGATCCCGGTTTGATGCTGGAGTCTTGATGTGCAATCCCGAATGTCTCAGCCGAGCCACTAACTTCGATTCGGGTAAAAGAACGGTTCGAACGGCAACTTCTCCTAGGCATCGATCAGGAAGCGCAGGAGGCGTCACTCCTCCATGGCCTGCCCAGCAGGGCACATTCGAGCGCCGGTGGCCGTACTCAAAGCGCAAGGTGTACCACTCGACCGGCATGTAGTCGTAGGTCACTGTTCCGTCCCACGCCTTGAACGAATCGCCCGGATTGCCGGTGAAGTAGGGCGCGTTAAAGGCTGCCGAAGACGCCGTCTCGCCGTTGATGGGCGGATCAAGCACCAGGTAACGGCCCGGATTGGTTGTTCTGGCCGCCGCGATGACAGGACGGCCTCTTAGGCATGCCGCGCGGCTCGAAGTCGTATAGCAATTGAGTCATATCCGACAGGCGCAGGGTGGGAGACACGCCTGCCGCCTGCAGCGTGGGAGCAGGATCGGGGAAGCCAAGATTCCGGGGGACACCCCGGAACGGCAAAGTAGAACAACAATACATTCAGAATGAACGAGAGGAATGAAGAAGGCATGAAAGTGGCCGTCATTCGATCAAGCCCGCTTGAGCGGGTGCGCTCGGACCGTGGATTCCGGCAGGAACATTTAGAATGCGAGGGAGAACCGGACAACATCGGGCGAGTGGACGGGAGGCTCCAGTGGCGGTTCTGGCGGTGCAGCAGATCCGGCGCATGCGGGGCGGTGCGCAAGGCCAGTTGATGCTGGGCGCGGACGGCCGCATCTACGTGGTCAAGTTCCAGAACAATCCGCAGCACACGAGGGTGCTGGCCAACGAGTTTCTGGCTTCGCGGCTGGCGGCGGCTGCGGGACTGAGCGTGCCGGAGTGCGAACTGGTGGAGGTTTCGCGCTGGCTGATCGAGAACACGCCGGAGCTGGAGATCGACATGGGGCGGACGCGGGTGCGCTGCCGGCCCGGACTGCAGTTCGGTTCGCGCTTCGCGGGCGGCATGATGCCTGGCCAGGTGGTGGACTACCTCGCCGAAGAACAGCTGGCCGAGGTGAAGAACCGCGCTGAGTTTGCCGGCATCCTGGCTTTGGATAAGTGGACGGGGAACGCCAACGGACGCCAGGCCGTGTTCACGCGCAGGCAGCGGGAGCGGCGCTACAAGGCCGTTTTCATCGACTTCGGCTATTGCTTCCATGCCGGGGAATGGCGCTTTGAAGATGCGCCACTACGCGGGGTCTATTACCGCAACGACGTCTACCGCGAGATCGCCGGATGGGAGTCCTTCGAGCCCTGGCTGACGCGCCTGGAGACCATGCCCGAGGAGACGATCTGGAAGTCGGCCAATGAGGTTCCTCCGGAGTGGTACGGCGGCGACCTGGACGCTATGGAAGCGCTGGTGGAGAAACTGCTGGCGCGGCGAAGCCGGATCCGGGAGCTGATTGAGGCGTTTGGGAAGTCGGACAGGAGGCCATTTCCGAAATGGGGCGAGAGGGGAAGGGAAGTGGGGGAGGGGGATTGGAAGAGGGGTCGATGGGGGACTAGCATGGAGGGGAGGGTGAATTGAGAGGACAAGCTGCTGGCTCCTGGCTTCTCTTGCAAAACCAGAGATGCTGTAACCCGAAGCCGCTGCACTTAAGTCGCCGCGACCCCAAGGAGCGGCGACCTTCAAAAGAAGCTGAATAGAGTACACCTTCTCTGGTTTTGCAGTAAAAGTTAGGAGCTAGAAGTTGGAAGCTGAAAATGAACAGCGCAACCACACGACGCGAATGTGAGTTTCAACTGCTCAGGTATGTGCCGGACGCGGTGCGGAACGAGGGTGTGCACATCGGCGTGATATTGCGCGAGCGAGCCACGGCCGATTCCTCGGCGACGGACCAGCCCGGCCGCCTCGAGGTGCGGTTCACCCGCGACTGGCGCCGGGTGCGGTGCCTGGACCCCGATGCCGACACGGCGCTGCTGGAAGCGATGGAGACGGAGTTGCGCCGGCGGCTGCAGGTTGAGGCCGGTGGCGAGGGAAAATTGATGCGGCTGCTCGAGGAGTCGCTCTCGCTGAACGTGCAGATGACCGAGCCCAAGGCCTATCTGGCCGAGAGCATGCCCGCAGGGATGGAAGAACTGATGCGGCTCTATGTCGAGCTTCCGCCACGGGAGCGGGCGCCCAGACTGAGCGGACGCGCCGCCATCCAGACCAGGATGCGCACGGAGTTCGAACATGCCGGGGTGTGGGACCTCTTGAGAAAGAGAATCGCGGCCTCGGAGTATACGCGGCCGGGAGATCCGCTGCGCATCGACCTGGGCTACAGGCCAAATGGCTTGGTACGCATGTTTCATGCGGTCAGTCTGGAGACGGGTGTGGGCTCGGGGCCGGAGATGGCCAAGGTGCTGGCGTTTTCCGCAGCCGGACTGCGGGCCGGCGTGGAACGCGTGGAAAGGGCGCAACTGGAACTGACCGCCGTGATTGAGCCGGCAGCGCGCGTGGGGGCCACGGACGAGGAGCCGGAGCGGCTGGAGATGTACCGCTTCGGTGTAGAGACGATGGAGGAGCACCGGATCCGGGTGCTGACCACGTCGGACATGGGCCGCGTGGCGGAGACGGCGCGGCGCGAGCTGCTTTGAAGACGGGGAACGAGGGAGTTGGGAATAGGGAGTACGGACCTCATCCCAGGGGCTGAGAAAAAACATTTGCGAGATTTGCAGATAATTTCCCCAGTTCGCGGTAGGATCGGATTTGTTGGTGGATGACAGGGGTTTTCACGGCGAGCGCATCGCTGATCGCTGACCGTTGATAACCGACCACTCAAAAAGGCATGGCTGATGAGCCATGCCTTTTGCTTTTGAAGGAAGGTGCGCGTGAAGGTTGGGGAGCAGTTGCGGGAGATTTGGCGCGAGGCGCGCCGGGTCAGGCGGAATGGCCACGGCGGACAGGCTGAGGAGGCGGAGTTGGCGGCGGCCGCGGAGGCGGAGCGGAAGACGCTGGCTCTACCCGCGATTCTCAGCCCGGTCCACTTTCCAGGGCGGCACCTGCCCAAGCCCACCCCGGCGAATCTGCGGCGGTTTGCCGAGACGCCGGTGGTGCGGCGGGCGATCAATGTCATCAAGGACCGCATCGCGGCCATGGACTGGCAGGTGCGGGTAAGGCGCGGGGCGAGTGCAGAAGACGTGGCCTATATGGCGCGCAAGCTGCGGGCTCTGCGGCGGATGTTGGAAGAGCCGAATGCGACCGACAGTTTTCGCACCTTGATGGAGCAGGTGATCGAGGACGCGCTGACGGGCGGCTTCGGGGCCATGGAGATGGAGCCGACGGGAGATGCGGAGCGGCCGGCGATGATGTGGGCGGTGGATGGGGCTTCGATCCGGATCAACGCCAGGTGGGACGGCGACGAGGATTCGCCGCGCTACGCGCAGGCCATGCCGGGGCAAACCGCCGCGCAGGAAATCGACTTGCTCGACCGGCAATTGATGTACGTGCGCATGAACCCGCGCAGCTTTACGCCGTTCGGGCTGGGACCGCTTGAGGTGGCCTTCGAGACTGTCAACCAGTTCCTGAGCGCGCATCGCTTCGCGGGCAAGCTGGCGGCGAACGCGGTGGCGCAGTACGCCCTGTGGCTGAACGAGGCCACGCCAGCGCAGCACGACCGGCTGATCCGCTGGTGGCAGGACGAGATTGAGGGCACGGGCCGCGTGCCGCTGATTTCGACCGAGCAGAAGCCGGAGGTGTTGCGCTTTGCGCAGGGAACGGATGCGGACCTGCGGCTGGCCTGGCAGGAGTTCTTGATTCGGATGGTGGCCAATGCGTTTGGCCTGCCGCCGCTGATGCTGGGGCTGGAGGCGGACGTCAATCAATCGACGGCCTCGGAGATGGCCGACGAGGCTTTTCGCGGGGCCATCTCGCCGCTGGCCATGCTGCTGGCCGGGCACATCACGCGCGATCTATTTGGAAAATGCGTGGGATGGCGCGAGTTCGAGTTCGTCTTCAACGAGCTGAGCGCGCGCGACGAGCAGACGGAATTGCAGGTGCAGGTGCAACTGCTGCAGGCAGGCGTGCTGACGGTGAACGAGGTGCGGGCGATGCGGGGGCTGGGGCCGATGAATGCAGGGACTGAGGGACTAGTCCCTTAGTCCCTCGCGTAGCGTAGCGCAGCGGAGCGGAGCGAACATGCGATTGGAAGCGATGGCGGTACAGATTCCTCATGTGGACGGGCATCCCAACCGGGTGCCGTTCGAGGGAGTGTTGACGGTGGTGAATGCGGCCAGCGACCGAGCGCCGGCGGGGGCGCGCGGGCACCGCGTGATGTTGACGCGCGAGGCGGCGGTGGGTGCGCTGCCCTCGCTGCTGGGCATGGCCGTGGACTACCGGCCCGGCTGGGACGGGCACGACGCGCGGCGCAAGATCGGACTGCTGACCGAGGCCGATGTGGTCGGGCCGCGGCTGGTGGTGCGCGGATACCTGTACGCGCGCGACTTTCCCGAGGTGGCGCATGCCATCGCGGCGCACGCGCCGGAGACCATGGGCATGAGCTACGAGCTGGCCGACGCGCGCGTGGAGGATATGAGGGCCGAGGTGTGGAAGCTGACGCACGTCACCTTTACCGGGGCGGCGATCCTGCTGAGGGAAAAGGCGGCTTACCGGGCGACAAGCTTCCGCATGGCGAGTTAGAAGGACAGCGAGTCAGCTGTTTAGCAAGTCAGCAAAGAGGCTCCGCGATGCGGGGCCTTTTCTTGGCGAATAAGCAGGGTGTCAGAGAGAAATTCATGGAACAGGAAAGGAAGGACATGGAAACAGACGAGAACAGCGTTGTGGAGCGGCTGGAAGCCGCAACCACATTGCTGGAAAAAACGCTGAGCTGGCTGGATGAGCGCCAGGGCACGTTGTCCGGCGAGGTGGAGAGGATTTCGGCGACCGTCGAGCAGAGTCGGCGCGAGACGGAGCTGGCCGAGAAGCTGGCCGCGGTGGAGCGGGAGCTGGCCGAGGTAAAAGCAGCGGCGGGGCAAAACGCACTGAACCCGCTGCGCCGGACCATGCCAGCAGCCACGGCCGAAATGCTGGCCAAGCATGGCATCGGCGACGGCCCGGTGGACGTGCGCGCACTGGATGCGGCGTTGAACGGCCTGAGCCTGGAACAGCGCATCGCGGTGAAGACGCAACTTCTGCGTGCGGGCGCAATCGCGTGAGAGCAGGGATCAGGTTTCAGGGGTCAGGGATCGGAATTGCCGATCCTTTCCTTACCAATGACCGCTGAACCCTGACACCTAAATCCTGAAACCTGAAACCTGAGAAAGGGCCCCATGGAGGGGGTGGAAAGAGCCTATGAACGCAACTTTTGCAAATATTCACGCGGCAGCAGATTACATCGGGCCGGGCGCTATCGAAGTTCCGCTGTATCAGACCGAGATCTTCGACATTTGCCGGCGGTCAAGTCCATTTGGACAACGCATCAAGCAGGTTCCGGCAACCGGCCATCCGTCGCGATTCTTTGAGGAGACGGCCATCCCCAATCCCGGTACGGCTGGCTTCCAGCCTCCACGCGCGCTGGTCCCCCCGACGGTTACGCCCTCGCGTACGGAGATGGCAGTAATGCTGAAGGCCATCGTGGCGCAGATCAACTACAACCTCTTCGACATTGAGCTGGGCGACCAGCAGAAGCAGTTTGCCTATCTGCAGGCCAAGGACCTGGTGGACACGGTGAGCGGCGTGATGGTGACGCACGACGTGGCCCTGTGGAACGGCACCGAAACCAGCCTGACCGATACCACGAACAATCAGTACATGGGCTGCGCGGCGCAGATCGCGGCCGGCGGCAACTCCGTGACCGTGACCACCTCGATGAAGATCGTGGACACGATCAAAACCACCGTAGCGCAGATGGTGGCCGCGACCGGCTACTATGTGCGGCCGACGGCAATCTACGCCAACCCTGTGCTGCTGGACCTGATCGATCAGGAGATGAAGAGCGAGTACAACGTGGTTCTGAACACGGACCAGATCACTGGCGGCTTCCGCGTGAAGATGCTTTCGACGCAGGCCGGCGATTTGCCGCTGATTCCCGACTGGAGTCTGCCTTACACTCCCGGCACCACCTCCAGCGGCACCTACACCCCCGGTACCTATCCGGCTTACATCGTCACCGAGGATCTGATCGAGTATCACTGGCTTGGCGATCCCACGCCGCGCATCTTCCAACTCGGGCTGCCGAACTCGCTGACCTACCAGTATGTCGCGGTCAAGTTCGGCGCTCCGGTGGTCAAGGGCGCTAACTTCGCGCACATCCAGGTGCTGGTGGACCGGTAGGAGAAACAGGGGCTAGGGGCTTAGGGACTAAGGGAACGAGGATTTGAGCTGCCGCTTACCGCGTCAGCCTAGTCCCTTAGTCCCTGCTTTTGTGAAAGGACACGCGATGGCATATCTCGAGCCAGCGGATTACCCGAACTATGGATTGTCGGCTGGGACTACGGCGGACTGGATTACGGCCGCGACGGCACTGATCAACAGTTACTGCAGGCGGCCGGACCTGTACATCATCCAGTACATCGAGCGCCTGCGCGTGACCGCCGGCGCACAGACGGTGCGCTTGAGCTATTTGCCCCTGGCGCCGCTTGCGCCCGCGACCACGCCGCTGGTGGGCATCGAGGGCCGGTACGCCAAGCCCAGGCGCGGAGAGCTCCCGCAGGAACCGCTGTTTGAGATTGCGTGGGCGTTTTCGCTGCCCGGGCAGTGGGCGAACATCGATCCCACGCTTGTGGACTTGGATCCCAACACCGGAGAGATAACGTTGCCCTGGAATGTGTTCGGGCTGCCCTACAACGAGGTGCAGGTCACGTACACGGCGGGATTGGCGACGATCGGCGACGACGTGAAGTCGGCGTGCGCGCAGGTTGTACGCAACGCGCAGGCCACTCCGGCGCTGAATGCCAGCATGAGCAGGATCGACACCATGCAAATGAAGTATTTCTCAAGTTCGCTGATCGACGAAACGGTGCAGGCGTGGCTGAATCCGTACGTTGCGAACAGGCTGGGGTGAACGATGAGCGATACAGCGCCGCGCAACCCCTCGGGAGCGCCACGGATGCTGGCCGATGCGCTGCTGCGCAGCGTGACGGGAACCACGGCCCTTCTGCGAGTAACGGGCACAAGCACCGATACCGGCATGTCGGAGGTCGGGCTCGTGGCAACCACCTTTGCCGAGGTTCCGGTAAGTCCGGTGTTGATGCGCAAGCTGCGGCCGGCATGGCAGGAGGGCGGCGAGTCGAAGTGGGAGCTTCTGGTGTCGGCAACGAGCGTGGAGCAGCAAGTGAACACGCTCGATCTGGCTTCGGCGCAATCCCTCTTCGCCATGACGCTGGCGGTCACCGTGGCCGGACAGGATTATCTGATTGAGTCGATCGCATCGAACGAAGCATTCGGCCAGGTGTATCTCTACCGGTTGCTGTTGCGCGAGGCGCGCCGGCAAGCGATGTAAAGGCAGGGAACGACGGAACGAGGGACCATGAGACTCGATCGATGATTTGCAAAACGCCTTTGCGACGACTGGCCCTCGATCGACAACAAACAGCGACCCAAAAATGATCGGGAAGGCCAGGAAGCGTAATTGGGACCGAGCCTTTTTTGATCACTGATCACTGTCCACTGTTCACTGTGCGGAGCACAAATGCAGAATGCGAAAGATTCGTTTTATATGGCGCTGCGCACGCGGCTGACCACGATCAATCCGGAACGGACGATCCTGCTGCGCGGCGCGGTGCGGCCGGGAATTCTGGTTGAGGAGGCAGAAGCGCCCTTTGGCCAGCTTCCAGATGACGTGTTCATTCTGCGCTGGCTCGGTCTGGGCGCCGATATGGACCTGCCGTCGACCATGGCAGCCGAACAATGCGAAGTAATCTACCAGACTTGCGGAACGCAGAGTTTCGGAGGGTTGGACCGCGGCCGGGCATTAAGCGAGATGGACGAGGAATTGATTGCCATGCTCGAGCCTTTCTACACACCCAAGCTGAATTACACGGCCACGCCGCCGGCCGCCATGCTGACGCAGGTGTTTTGGGACGAGCCCGTGTTTTCGCCCGTTGTCACGCAACGCGACCGGCTCAGCCGCAGCGCAAGTGTAATGGTTTACAGCTACCAGGAACAGGGGGAGTAAATGGCCGAAACATGGTTTTCCGCTGCGGCGCCAGTGGCGCGGCGGGTGCGAGCATACTTTGCACCGGTGAACCGGGCCACGCAAACGCCGGTGCTCTTCGACCCATCGCAACAGGGCCGGTTCAGCCTCGACGCGCCGCCCGCTCCATGGATCAGCCTGGGATGGATTCAGGATTTTGTGCGCAAGCCGGCGAGTAAGACGGCGCCGCTACTGACAGGCATTCCGGCCTCAACGCTCGAGCAGGTGCGCGAAACCGTGCAGGCACAGGTGAGTCTCCAGTTTCTAAGTTGGACCAAGCTTACGATGGCGCTGGCGACAGGCTCGCAACATATGAACTTGCTTGCACCGGCGAGCGCCGCAAGGCTGGCAGCCGACGGAGCGAAAGCAACGGCGGCGGTGGTTCCGCAGACCGGTTCGACGGCGACATCGATCTTACTGGCCTCAGCCGACGCGGCGAAGTTCACGGCCGGCTCGATCGTCGCGCTGGACGTGGATTACACCGGCCAGACGGGCTTTGTGGGTGCTCCGGTAGCAGGCGCGTATGTGCGCCAGGCGTTGAGCGACGTGGATTACATCCGCCGCATCACGTTCAATGTTGCGCTGGTCGCGCAAGTGAGCACAGCCGGACTGACCCTCGCCGAACCGCTGCCCGGGGGCGCTCCGCCCGCGGGCGCAAAGGCGCAGGCAGTGATGGGATTTGTGGATCGCGAAGGCGGCAGCTTTTATCAGGAGTGGTCGGCGCTGTTCGTCATGCAGGGCAGCCAGGGGGAAAGAATCTTCTTTCACTACCCAAGATTGCAGGCCACGAGCGGCGCGGAAGAAGCAATATCCCCGCTCAATGGGAAGAATCAGAACGGCCAGTCGCGCGTGATGCTCAAAGGGCAGTTTTTGGCGCTTCCGGTTAGCGACCCGCTGGATGGCGAGCGGGTGGTATGTTACCGCAGCTTTCTTCCCGCGGCCAGTGCTTTGATCTGACTCACGCAGAGATGAGTTACTAAGTTAGCGAGACCCAATGAAGATAACGATCCAAGGGCAGGATTACACGGCTGCTCTCGATGCCGTGCGTCCGTTTACCATCGAACGAAAAATCAACGAGCCCTCCATCTGTGAGTTATGGCTGAGCCTACCTGCCAACGGCAGCCTCGCGGCGCCCTCCCGGTTCCAATCTCTCGCGGTGACGGGCGACGACGGCACAACTTACTTCACCGGTTACATTGCGGTAAGTCCGCTCCCCGAGTACGCAGGGCTGGGCCTCGAAGGCCCACGTTATCGCACGGCAATCCAGGCAGTGAGCGATGAGTTGCTTCTCGATCAACTGCCGATGCCTCCGAGCGCGGGCACGGCCGGTGAAAATGCCGGCCCATTGTTTGCATCCCTTGTAGCTCACGCCGGCTCGACCTCGCTCTCCAGGGAGAGGCTTTCGCTAAACACGCCGGTGGGCAGTTTTGCTCCCGATCCAGGCGCGAATTGGAGCAAGAGCGCCGGACAGATTGCCGGTATGGCGCGGGCCGCTTACCGCGCGCTCAGCGGCGCCGTGACGCTCTCGCCTGTGCAGACGACCGTCCATACTCTGAACGAAACCGACGGCAGTTTGAATCTCGCCAGCCTGGCTTTTACGGCCAGCGTGAAGCGCGCGCTGGCTAACGACGTGACCGTGTGCGGCGAGAATGAGCCGGTGGCGTATGTCACGGAGTATTTCCTGGGCGACGGAGTTACCACACAGTTCGATCTGGCCGCGGACCCATACTTTCCCGCAGCAGCAAAGTCCACGATCATTAGCGAGCTTTTCAACGAGCCGCAGATCAATCAAAGCGTATGGGGAGTTAGCGGCGGGGCCAGCTGTCTTACTTTGGGACCGAGCGGGCTGGCAATGAACGGCGGCAACGGCATCGATGGGCAGACGCTTATCAGTTGGCTCGATCCAATCGAAATGGGTGGAACGCTGCTGCTTGAAACCGTAGGCGTTACTCTCTCGCCGGGAAGCACGGGAATTCTGGCTGCGTTTCTCACCGGACTGGAAACGGCTGCCGGTTGCACTGCGGGTTTTCAGGTTTCGGCGGCATCAGGCACGGGCGCAGTCACGCTGCAACCGATCGTGCAGGGTTCGGCGGTGGGATCAACCTTTGCGTTGAACTCCGCCAACCAATACACGCTGCGCGTTCGCATCCATTGCCCGGAGTGCGAGCGGGTGCAAGCGAATTATTACTCCTTTGGAGATAACGGCCCCATCGCGGCCAGCGGCGAATTGGTTCTGGCTCCGGGCAAGATCCAGATGGAGATTCAGGAGTTTGTCAGCGGCGTTGGCGCGACTCCGGTGACTCTCTATGACGGCGGCGTCGCAAACCTGCCCGGGACCTGCATGGCGACGCCGGCCAGCAGCATCAATTTGATTGGGACCATGCGCGCCATTAACTTGACAAATCTCGGCTCGGGTTGGGTAGTGAGCACTCCGCCCAGCGGAGGCGCGTATACGCGGAGGGTTGGAACAACCGCGGAATCCGCCGAATGCTACCTTGAGCGCACCGGCAAGATTGCCTTCTACACCGGCTACACGCCCGTCGCCGGCGAGCAGATCGCGGTGAGTTATCGTACCATCGGCAGGGCCGTGGGCCGCCAAGTGAATACGGCCAGCCAGCATGCACTTGCTGAGGCCGGTTCGCCATCGGTGGCCGCGTGGATCGGCTCGGTCACGAGCCCCGCGGCGCGCAGCTCCGCGGATTGCCGCAACGCTGCACTGGCGATGGAGCAAGCAGCGGCCAGCGTGAGCGCGCTGTGGAGCGGCACCTACAAAGGCAGGCGGGCGAGCTTTGCCGCTGATGTCTGGCCTGGCGATGCGCTGCTCTTGAACGCGCCTTCGGCAAACTTAAACGCAGAAGTTGTGGTACGCGCGGTGAAGGTTACTTATAGCGCGAGCTATCCCGACTTAGTGGAGTACGAGATAGCCTTTGCCAACGACTGGGCCGATGACTTAGCCATCAGGACCAGCACGACGGTCCCGGCCAATACATGGCTTCCGGCAACGATCAATCCCACCGTGCTTGCGAACCTTACCGGACTTACGGTGACAACACTGAACGGCAGCACGGTCACGGTGAATACCGGCGTGACTCCGCCCACCGGCGGCGGCTTTGAGATACGCCTCAGAGATTTTGCTTTTATGGCCAGCGAAGATCCGACTCTGGTGCTGCGCGGCTCGGAACAGAACCTGACCTTCTCTCGCGTCTCAGCAAGCGACCGGTTTTACATCCGGATGTACGACGGCTCCGCGCCGCCTAACTATTCGGAGTTCTCAACGGCGTTGTTTATCAATTTGCCGTTGAGCGGATGAGCGAAAAAGCAAGTTAGCAAGTCAGCAGATCGGCAGGTCAGCGGCTGCGTGGCGGGCGTTTGCCTGACACCTGACCCCCGAAATCTGAACCCTCAACGGAGTGCGGATGCGCATGATGAATGAATTCGAAGCCCAGGTGCTGAGCGATCTGAGTGTGCTCAAGACACAGATGACCGGCCTGATGGGCGACGGCAACGGCGGCCGCCTGGCGGAGCTGGAGCGGCGCATGGACCGCCACGAGCAGAACTGGCAGCGCGCCAAGGGCTTTCTGGCCGCGGTGAGCGTACTGTTTGCGGTGATTGAAGTTGCCGTAGAGGCGTGGCACCGGCACTGAGCGCGAGCGACGAGCACGCACGCTCGTTAAAGAACTCGCCTGACAATTGCGGGATTGGATCTGCCCGTGGACGAGGATATATGACAAGCCAAATTAGCCCGCCCCTTGATTCTTCGCCTCGTAGGGTGGAAAATGAAGCCTCCAAGAATTTGTTGGGTGAGGCGGACATGGGAAAACCTGGGGACGTTGAGACGCGCCTTGAGAACCAGATTAAAGATGCGGTCCATAGCGCGAGGTGGTTCGCGGCCTTCTTGGTCGCATGGCTTGGCGCAGGGACCTATTTCCTCATCTCGGCGATGGGTGACATCCGAGCGATCAGACAGAATTTAAAGGACCGTGGCAGCGAAATTGTCAATAACATCGAACATCCAAAAACCACTGAAGATTTAGCGGCAAACCTCACCCTCGCGTCGGCACAGATTCAAGTCGCACGCGCGGAGCACCGTAAGCCTGACAGTTCGAAGCTAGCCTCGTTGCAGCACGCGATCGCTGATGCAGCATCCGAACACACTGACTTGCCCGCCGCGTGGTCGGCGGCTGCCGAGTTAATCTCCTATCGTAGCAGCGCCCTCCATGAGTTTCCACAACGCCTGCCCCCTTGCGACCTTGTGGATCTAAAGCCGGAATCCAGGACGTGGCGCCTTTCGAACGGAGTGGTCATGGGTACTGCTGGCTACTATCTCTCGGATTGCAGTCTAAGGCTGGAGGATGTTCCGCCTCTAGCGGTCACGGACGCTGGGCCGCTTCATGTGAAGCCCCCGGACTCAATACTCCTCGTTGTAAGTCTGACCAACGGCGAGGTAATCTACGACGGAGGCCCGATCCGGCACGAAGGCGGCTTTGTTTTTGAGAACTGCACATTCGATCTGAGAACAGACGGAGTCCCGACTGGCGCTGCGCGTCAAATCTTAACGGCGGCATTAACTAGCAAAGACCTCATCCAAGTGAGTACTCTCGGTTAGCTTTCTAGGCGCGCTGAGTGGCGAAATAAACTGCTGGCCCTCGTATAATCGCCCCATGAGCGAGCAACCGCTGGTGGGCATTGTGATGGGCAGCAAGAGCGACTATGAAGTGCTCGCGGCTGCCGTGGAGATTTTGCGCGCGCTGGAGATTCCGCACGAGGCGCGCGTGCTGAGCGCGCATCGCACCCCCGATCAACTCTTCGCATACATTGAAAAAGCGCGGGAGCGGGGAATGAAAGTGATGATCGCCGGAGCCGGCGGCGCGGCGCATCTGGCCGGCGTGATGGCAGCCAAAACGCTGCTTCCCGTATTGGCTGTGCCCATTGCGGCTACGCCGCTCAACGGCCTGGACTCATTGCTGGCGATGGTGCAGATGCCCAAGGGCGTTCCCGTGGCTACGCTGGCTATCGGCAAGCCGGGAGCGGCCAATGCCGCGCTCTTCGCGGCCGAGATTCTGGCGCTGACCGATGCGGCGCTTTACGACAGGCTGGCCGCGTGGCGCGCGGCGCGGGCGCAGGAAGTGCTGGATTCCAAGCTGCCGGAGTAAGCGCCCCATGCGGGGCGGGGAGGAAAAGAGACAACCGCAGATCCTTCCACTTCCTTCGCAAGGCTACGGTCGCGCAGGATGACAAACTGCGGGTTAAGGGCGAAAGAAATCAGCTGAGTTGCTCGGCCTTCTCCCAGCTCTTCGGCCTGCGGTTGGCCTGCAGGATTTTTTTGCGCAGGCGCAGCGATTTGGGCGTGACTTCGACAAATTCGTCGTCGGCGATGAATTCAATGGCCTGCTCCAGGTTGAGCGTGGTGTAAGGCACCAGGCGGATGGCCTCGTCGGCGGTCGAGGCGCGCATGTTGGTCATTTTCTTTTCGCGGACCACGTTCACATCCAGGTCCTTGTCGCGCGAGTGCTCGCCCACGATCATCCCTTCATAGACCTCGACGCCTGGACCGATGAAGAGCCGGCCGCGCTCCTGCAAACCGTTGAGCGCGTACGTAGTCGTCAACCCCTCGCGGTCGGCGGCGAGCGCGCCGGTGGGCCGCTGCGGAATCTCGCCCTGATAGGGGATGTAGCCGTCGAAGAGTGAATTCATGACAATCGTCCCGCGGGTCTCGGTGAGCATCTCCGAGCGCAGGCCGATGAGCCCGCGGCTGGGCACGCGAAACTCCAACCGCACGCGCCCAGAGCCGTGATTGTGCATCTTGGTCATCTCGCCCTTGCGCGGCCCAAGTTTTTCAATCACCACACCGGTGAACCGCTCGGGCACGTCGATGGTGAGGTGCTCCACCGGCTCCATGCGTACGCCGTCCACCACTTTGGTCACGATCTCCGGCCGGCCGGCCATCAACTCGTAACCCTCGCGCCGCATCATCTCGATCAGGATCGCGAGTTGCAGCTCGCCGCGGCCCAGCACTTTGAATGCGTCGGGCGAGCCGGTTTCTTCCACTCGTATTGAGACATTCGTCAGCAATTCCTTTTCCAGGCGCTCGCGCAGGTTGCGGCTGGTGACGTACTGCCCTTCGCGGCCGGCAAACGGCGAAGTGTTCACGTTGAACTGAATGGCGATGGTCGGCTCGTCGATGACGATCAGCGGCAGCGGCGCGGGATTCTCCACGCTGGTGATGGTTTCACCGATGGTGATGCCTTCCACGCCTGCCACGGCTACAATGTCGCCCATCGTGGTTTCTGCAATCTCCGCGCGCTTGAGGCCGCTGAAGGTAAACAGCTTGGTGATGCGCGTTTTGTAGAGCGAGCCGTCGCGCCGCGAAATGTTCACCTCGTCGCCCACATGCAGCGTGCCCTGAAAGACGCGGCAAATGGCGATGCGGCCGAAGTAATCGGAGTAGTCGAGGTTCGTCACCAGGATTTGCAGCGTGCCGTCCGGATCGCCCGTGGCTTCGGGAATCGTGTTCACGATCGTCTGAAAGAGCGGCTGCAAATCAACGCCCGGCTTCGCCGGATCTGCGGTTGCCGTTCCATCCTTCGACACCGCATAGAGCACGGGAAACTCCAGTTGCGACTCCTCCGCATCGAGGTCGATGAAAAGATCGTAAATTTCGTTCAGTACTTCCTGCGGCCGCGCGTCGGGCCGGTCGATCTTGTTGATGACGACAATGGGCGGCAGCTTTGCCTCGAGCGCCTTTGAGAGCACGTAGCGCGTCTGCGGCAGCGGCCCCTCGGCGGCGTCCACCAGAAGCATTACGCCATCGACCATCTCGAGCGCACGTTCCACTTCGCCGCCAAAATCGGCGTGTCCCGGCGTGTCGACAATGTTGATCTTGCCGCCGGCATAATTGATGGCCGTGTTCTTGGCGAGAATGGTGATGCCGCGCTCGCGCTCCAGCTCATTTGAGTCCATCACGCGTTCGGCCACCTGTTCGTTGGCGCGGAATGTTCCCGACTGGCGCAGCATGGCGTCAACGAGTGTCGTTTTGCCATGATCCACATGGGCGATGATGGCGATATTGCGTATCGTCTGGCTCACAAGTGCGGTTTTCCTTCGCGTGAGTCCGGCCGCTGAGAGCAGAAACAGAATTCACGTGTCTAAGTGAAGAGTGTTCAAGGCGGCCTTTTCTTGAGGAAAAAGCCGCTGAGAGGGCGTGCCGTCGGGCGTAGCTATTCTGGTTCTGCTGTAGACCGGCAGGCCGGTGTGGGGAGTGAATCGATCTCGCCGCACAACGCGGCAGATTCCATTTTATCAGTCAGGGCTGCTTACAGGTTCGCTCATCACGAGCGCTCGCACTCCGGTTGCAAACGCGCAGTGGAAATGCGCTCCCCGCATGAAAACTGCGATTTAAGAACTGCGATCTACTTGTTGCCCGGCTGCGCTTGCGTCTGCGGCTGCTCGGGCAGCGCGTAGATTACCTCGCCGGGTTTGGCGTAGTGCAGCTTCTCCCGCGCCTCGCGCTCAATCGCGTCGGGGTCCGACTGCAGCCGCTGGATCTGCTGGCGCATCTGGGCGTTCTCCTGCTCCAGGCTTTTGATCTCCTGCTGCAGCGCGCGGTCCTCGGCGCGTTTCTGCTGCCACACCGAGATGCCGTGCCTGCCGTTGATCGCGTGCCAGGCGATCAGCAACGTGAGTCCGACGGCAATCACGGTTCCCGCAGGCCGCCATAGCCGCTGCGCCCAGGCGAGCATCCGTTTACGCAGCGGTACTGGCTTCTTGTTCGCCGCGTTCACTTCCGCTTGCGTATTCTCGTTCTGCATGGAGCCTCGATTCAAGATCCAGGTCACTGACCAGTAGAAGATGTTCCTGGGTACGGTTGCCGACTGGCGGCGTGGACACCGCCAGTACAGCCGGTCTGGAGACCGGCGCTACCACTCCAGTTAGATTTCTTGCCAGTCACGGTACTAGCTCAGCACAAACTTTTCGGCTGCGGCCCGCAGCGTCTCCATGTCCCGCTCGCTGCGCGCTTCCACATAGGCTCGCACCACAGGTTCAGTGCCCGACAGCCGGTAGCAAACCCACGAGGCGTCGTCCAGAATCAGCTTCAGGCCGTCGGTCCTGACGACCTGCACGACCCTGCGCCCGCTCAGCTCTGCGGGATCGGCCTTCAACTTCTCAGTGAACGCGGCTTTCACCTCCGGGGTCAAGCGGAAGTTCTCGCGCACGGGATAAAAGGAACCAACCTTGGCAAAAAGTCCCCTCAATTGCGCGCCCAGGCTCATGCCCCGCGTGGCCACCATCTCTGCCGCCAGCAGCCCCGCAATCACGCCATCCTTCTCAGGCACGTGCCCGCGAATCGTCAGCCCCGCCGACTCCTCGCCACCGATGGCGATCTTGTCCTGATCGATCAGCGCGCCAATGTACTTAAAGCCCACCGGCGTTTCGTACAGCGGAACCTTGTGATACTCGGCCAGTGCGTTGATCAGATTGGTCGTGGCCACGCTCTTGGCCACGCCGTTCTTCCAGCCGCGCGTCTCCACTAGATAGTCGAAGAGCAGCGCGATCACGTAATTCGGCTGGATAAACGTTCCGTCCCCATCCACAATGCCGAAGCGGTCGGCGTCGCCGTCGGTGGCCATCGCCAGGGAGGCGCCAATCTCCTTCATTTTCTTTTTGGCGTCGCCGAGCAGCTCATCGGAGGGTTCAGGCGCGTGCCCGCCGAAGAGCACGTCGCGGTAGTCGTGCACCGTCTCCACCGTCACGCCTGCCTCGCGCAGGAGATCGGACGGATAGCCGCGCCCCGCGCCCCATAACGGATCGTAGACCACCTTGAAGCCCGACTTCGCAATGGCCTTGAGATCCACCAGCTCGGCCAGGCGCTTCAGGAACGCCAGCTTCACATCGGCGGTTTCGAACTCCCTTGCAGGGGGCTCTGATTTTGGAGGGGCGACAGTGGAAAGATCGAACTTCTCGATCGCTTCTTCAATCTGTTGAGTCGATTCGGGCAGCGCGGGCGCGCCGTCGGGCGTGGAGTACTTGATGCCGTTGTACTCAGGCGGATTGTGCGACGCGGTAAAGTTGATGGATCCGGAAGTCTTGAGCGTCCGTACCGCATACGCGATGGCGGGAGTGGGCGCGGCCTCGGGAATCACGATCGGCGTAACACCCGCGCCGGCCAGCACCCGTGCCGCCTCGGCCACAAAGCTCTCGCCCAAGAAGCGCGGATCGCGCCCCACCAGCACCCGGTGCGGCTCGGGCAGCGTCTTCACATACGCGGCGATTCCTGCTGCCGCCAGCCGGATATTGGCGACGGTGAACTCGTCTGCCACAATGGCCCGCCATCCCGAGGTGCCGAATTTGATCGGTGTCGTCATCCTTTTCTCCACACGCGGCAAGAACGCCGGCCGCAAAATCCATACTGCCTCAGGGGGCCCGGATCAGCAAGTCACATTGCGTTCATCAAAAACAGCTTCGCCAAGGACCCACTCTGCGAAGCAGTTTGGGCATACATTATTTGCAGCATCGTTTTCATTTCAGAGAGGCCTCATGCTCGAAGCCACATCGTCTGCCCGCATCGCGATGACCACCGTTGCCAGCCCCGAAGAAGCCGCGCGCCTGGGCCGCACACTCGTCGAGGAGCGGCTTGTGGCATGCGCCACGCTCGTCCCCACGGTCGAATCCATCTACCGATGGCAGGGACAGATCGAGACATCTCAAGAAACCCTGCTCCTTCTTAAAACCGCCGCCGATCGCCTGCCTGCTCTCGAGGCCCGCCTTCACGAACTGCACAGCTATCAAACGCCTGAGTTTGTGGTACTTGCGATCGAGTCCGGCAGCCATTCCTACCTGGCATGGCTTGAGGCCAGCCTGCGCGAAACCTCATAACAAGCTCGAGCAACCGCTTCAACCCCGGGGCCGCGTCCACCACTCTGGTATTCTTTGGTAAGTTCGTCCGATGCGCTGGTTAATGCTTGTCCTTCTCGTCTCGCTCGGGGCGCTGCTTTTGGCGGCTGCAGGTGTGGCTCGTTACATCTGGCTGCGGCATGGCAAGCCCCGAAAAGAGCCGTCCATGGCAATCGATCCAGTCGAGGAGTCCGATCTGGAACCAAACTCCTGAAAGCGTCTTTTCGCTCGGCCGGGCAATGCCGCGTGAAGATAGCCGCTGGAGTGCGGCGGTACCCGAAGGCCAGGTGCCGCAACGAAAAATCGTCGCAATTTCACTCGCCGAAAGGATTTCCTCCATCGTGAGCAGCCAACAACCGGAAGTCGCCAGTCAAGACTCGAATCCAGCCGTGCCATTGGAGATCTCCGTCGCCCATAGCCCGGATTCCGACGATGCCTTCATGTTTTACGGTCTGGCGACGAATAAGATTCGCGTTCCCGGCTATCGCTTTACGCACACGCTTTGCGACATCGAGACTCTGAACCTCCGCGCCCGTGACGAGGCTTTCTACGATGTCACCGCCATCAGTTTTCACGCCTACCCATACTTGCAGCAGAACTACACTCTGATGGGCTGCGGCGGCAGCGTCGGTGAAGGCTACGGTCCCATGGTCGTCTCGACGCACAAATTGCTCCCGGACGATCTCGGCAGCATCAAGGTCGCCGTTCCCGGCACACTCACCACCGCCTATCTGGCGCTCAAAATCTTCAATCCGGCCATCGAAACCGTCACCGTTCCCTTCGATCGCATCATCCCCGAGATCCTGGCGGGCAGCTTCGACGCCGGCCTCATCATTCACGAGGGCCAGCTCACCTACTCCACCAACGGTCTCCTCAAAGTTGTCGACCTCGGCGCCTGGTGGCGTGAAACCACGGGCCTCGTACTGCCGCTGGGCGGCAATGCCATCCGCCGCTCCTTCGGCCCCGAAGTGCACAAGATCGTCTCCAAGGCGCTGCGCGACTCGATCCAGCACGCGTTGGAGCACCACGAGCAGGCCCTCGAATACGCCATGCAGTTCGCCCGCGACCTCGACACCCGGACGGCCAGCCGCTTTGTGAACATGTATGTGAACGAGCGGACGCTCGACTACGGTCAGGACGGCCGCGAAGCCATTCGCAAGCTCCTCAACATGGGACACGAGAAGGGCATCATCCCTATCGCCCCGCAGGTGGACTTCGTCGACTGACCGGCGCGCCGGCGCGAACGGAAAACGCCAATAAAGGGAAGAACATTACGGCAAAACCAGAGAAGGTGTGCCCTATTTAGCTTTCTTTTGAAGGTCGCCGCTCCTTGGGGTCGCGGCGACTTAAGTGCAGCGGCTTCGGGTTACAGCATCTCTGGTTTTGCTATAGCGGACGAAAACCTCACCGGCACGCAAGCCTGCGCGGCAGATGTTTGCTCGCCCAGGTGACGAGCATCTCTTTACGGTTAGTCGACGATCTGCCAACCCAGGTCGCAGGTTGTCTGGAAACCCTGCTTGAGCGAGCTCAAGATCACCTTCTTGGTCCCATCCGGATTGATCCGGATGACCATCCGCCAGGCAGTGGCGTCGAACGAGAATTTGAGCCGCGCTTTGGGCAGGTTGTCGAAAACCACCGTGCCTCCATAAGGCACCGGAGGACCCTGATAGTGGAGCATTCCTGTCACAGGTTGCTGCGCGGGCGGCGGTTGCCCAGGAGCGGAGGGCGCTGTGGGATTCGCATGCGCGTTTCCCGATTGACTCGTGCCGCGATAGTTCGCTCCGACGGCCTGGATGACGGCGTCCGAAGCACCCAGGCCGTGCAGCGCGTCCGTTATCTTGGACGTCAGGATGAAGTCGACCCCGCGGCTCTGAATTTGGCCGATGAGTTCAGAATCCTTGAGTCCACCAATCTTGAGCGCGTCTTCCAACCCTTTGAGAGTGATGGGTTTTGGGCTGCTCTGGGTACTCTGGGCATAGGCAGCGGCGCAGGCGGCCGCGAACAGCGCCAGACAAACAGCCACGAGCAAGGAATTCATTGCGAATTTAGGTCTGATCGTTTTCATTCATCGAGGGCCTACGGCAAAACCAGAGAAGGTGTGCCCTATTCAGCTTTTTTTGAAGGTCGCCGCTCCTTGGGGTCGCGGCGACTTAAGTGCGGCGGCTTCGGGTTACAGCATCTCTGGTTTTGCTATAGCCGCAGGGGAGCGGAGGTTTTGAGCCCGCTCCCCGCACCCCGGCGATCCTACGGCAGGCCGCTTGTCTTGCCTTTGTTAAGAGTCTCCTTCATTCCGTTGCAGGAATAGGTGAGATTCGTGCCCAGATCTGCGATTTCAAGCCGAAACCACAGATACTGCATCCTGGCCGATTCCGCAGAGGGTCGCCACTCGCTGTTGCTCGCGGCGACTAGTCTCGACTGGTTCCGAGATACACCTTCTGTGGTTTCGCGATAGCCGGAGCGCCAAGGGCAGTCTTTACATGGTCGGAAGTCTTGCCCGGCCCAACCGTTACAAGTGCCGCCAGAGGAGCGGGCGCAGCCTCAGGACCTGGACCCGCCGGCAAGCCGACGGTCTGCGACACCGTGTTCACAGCCTGATCCGCCTGCTGGATCTGCTGCTGAATCTCAGTCCCGGCATTGGGATCGGGCGGAGGCGCTATAGCCGCGTACTGCGCCTCTGCCGGTTGACCCTTCGCCGATGGAGGCAATGCGGGAATTCCGCCAGTGCCTTGCTTGGCTTGCAATTCCTGCAGGCCCTGATCGATGGTTTGGCGCATGTGGTTCTGCATCTCCTGCAGGTCGGCCACGGACACCGAAACCGTATCCTGATTCGCGCATTCCTGGCCGCCCTTGCTGGCCATCACCACCAGGTCCGCTGCGGTTGCGTCCGCCGGCTGCGGGCCGTTCAGCGCCAGCGCATCGCCGTCGCTCAACGAGCACTCGGTCTGCGAAGCGTCCACCACATCCAGCGCGCTGCCGACCACGAACGTGTGCGCGCGTCCGTCGGTCAACATGCGCGCAATGCCGCTGGAACCGGGGTCCACATCCTGCTGTGTGTTTTGCTGTGTGTTCTGCTGTGCGTTCTGCGCTGCTTCCTGGTTTTCCAGGGCCAACTGCTCCCTCACTTCATCGGCGATCTGCTGTTTCACCTCCGGCGTCAGCACCGGTTGCCCGCTTGCCGCTATCGGTGCGCCGTCCACCTCGCCGCCCTGCTGTTGCGCCGCATAGGCTGTTTGCAAATCCTGCGAGACCATGTAGTCCGTGAGCCAGTATGCAGCCGAGGGGTACGACGGATACGGCTGGAAGTAGTAACCGTAGTAGCCGAACCAGGGATCCGGACCCCAGCCCCACGCGAAGGTGATGGGGACGGCCCACGGGTTGTAGGCCCAACCGTAAAATGCGGGCCGGAAGTAAAACGCCGGCGCATACACATTCAGATAAACGCCGCGGAAGGCATAGCCGCGGTAGAAGCTGCTGTATTCGTGTCCATTGTAGAAATAGGTGCGCCGTGCGAAGTTCTGGCCATGGAAACTGTACGGCCGCTGCACGTAGCCCGGACGGCCCCGCTCAGCAAATACCCGGCTGTGGTCGGGGCGCTCCACCATCACGGCGCGATTGCCGTTCAACCCGTTGTGCACATTCATGCCCGTCCTGGGGTTGCGGATGTCGCTTACGCGCCCATTAGAACGCGTGCGCACCACGCTCCCATTAGCGGCGACGTGCTGGTTGGATCCCCTGGGCAAAGGGGCGTGGCCAGCCGGCCCCGATCCAGGGTGGGCGCCGGGACCCGGCGGACGGTTGGCGCTGGGGCCCGTTGGTTGATTCGCGCCGGGGCCTGCGGGACGATTGGCGCTAGGACCTGCGGGACGATTGGCGCTAGGACCTGCGGGACGGTTCGCGCTGGGACCTGCGGGACGGTTCGCGCTGGGACCTGCGGGACGATTCGCGCTGGGGCTATTCGGGCGGTTCGCCCCGCCGCCAGGATTGCCAGGCCTCGCGGCTGGCGCCGAAGGTCGGGCCGCAGGAGCCGGCCTGGGTGCAGGAGCAGGCCTGGCGGCCGGGGCTGGCCTGGGTGGAGGTGCAGGCTTCTGATTATTGGCTGCGCTGGCCATGCCCGCACTTCCCAGATACATGGCAAGAACGACTGCGATGGAGATGTCTTTCATGGTCCCGTGAAGCATTGGCATCGTCATTGCATCCTCTTTTCCCGTTGCAGGTCCGAGCTCGATTGTCGAGGCGCGGGCACTCTACTCAACGTTACTCACTTTTCCGTTCGTAAACGTCACTTTCATGTCCTTGTAGTAATAAATCTGCTTCGCTCCCAGTTTGGCCACGCGTACCGGCTGTCCAAAGGCCGCAGTCACCTGGTCGATGGTTTCGCCAAGAGAGATGGTTGGCGGAGGAGCATCGGCCGGCGGCGGCGGGGGCGCGATGTCAGGCGGCGGCGGTGGTGGAGGAATAGGCGCCGGAGCGGTTGCCTGCACCGGAGGCGCCTGAGCTGGTGGAGGTGCTGCGCCCTGACTGCCTTGATCGCCTGAAGGCGACTCCACCGTCAGCACCTGGGCAATCGTTCCCATCACGCTATCGACCGGAGGAACTTCCTTCTTGTTGGGGAAGGGGATCTTCAGGATGCCATAGTACCGCACATCGTTATAAGGATCGCTGTAGAGACCGATGGATACGCCATCGTTTTGCACCGAAACCGCAGTCACCCAACACTTTTCGCCGGGCACAAACCACCGCATCACCCGATTCTTCCCGCCCTTCATCATTTGCGTGCCAAAGCCCTGTGCGATTCTTCCGTCCTTGTACACATTTGTGGGCGGCACCACCGAAGTCACGTCGAACATCAACAGGCCCGGCTTTTGAATGACAACAACATCGCCCGGAGTAACGATATCCGCGCGGTCGGCTGTTGTCGTGGTCAGCTTAAACTGGGCGTCGAGCTGTTGCAGAATCGCCGCAGGATCACCGGACTGCGCAGAAAGCTGGGGGCCGGGAACCAGTAGAAGGAAGGCGATGACAGCCAAAGGAACCCTTTTGCTGGGTGACATGAGCCAACTCCATTTCACAGGACGGGGAAAGTTGCACTAAAGTTTCGGCGAAAGTATAGCAGAGAAGCCAGGCAAGTGAAACGCCGCCAAACTCCGCGGTGAGTTCCCGGCGGCCTCAGCCGCGATCAAGCTCGCCCGGCAGTGCACGATGCCGCAAGCTACTGATTCGTTGACTGAGAGACGCATTCCGCCACTCTTTGCGGAGTAGCGGCCGATTTATTACCTTCGGGTTCGGCTTCTCATCCAAAGTCATTTTAGCAGGCTTAGAATCTTGTGGCCCTCTCTGAATTTTTTCTAATCTGAGCCGATGCATCCTTCAGGAGATCTCGCCGGATGCCGTCTCATACTGCCCCAACGTTCCTCCTCGCGTCGCCTGAGCCGGCACTTCTTGCCGCCATCGAACCGATTCTGTGTGCCGGCGGCGAGCGCGTCGAAGTCGTTCTCTCAGCCCAGGCCGCGCTGGCCTCCATGAGCGCGCCTCTCCCTCCGGGCCTGGCGCTCGTCGACGAGCGTCTGCGCGGGATGCCCATCGGGCAACTGCTTGCCGAAGCGCGCGCGCAAACCACCGGCGCGCGTTTCCCCATTGTCCTGATTACAGACACCGTGACCGAGGCGTGGATCGATCGCCTCGCCGAAGGCGCCATCGACGACCTGATCCTGCGCTCGGCGGAATCTTCCTATTGGCGGCTCCGCATCGACCTGGTGCTGCGCAATCAGCGTCTGTCGCGCGAGCTGGAAACCCTGCGCGATTCCGCCGCCCGCAACGCCCAGATGGACCGCCTCACCGGCGTCTGCAATCGCGAGGCGCTGCTCGCCACGCTCTTTCGCGAGACCGACCGCGTGCAGCGCAGCCGGAGCGACTTGTGCCTGGTGCTCTTCGATCTCGACGACTTCGGCCACTGGAACTTGCGGCTCGGCGCGGACGCCTGCGATGAGCTGCTTTGCCAGGTGGCCAGCCGCACTGCCGCGCTGCTGCGCAGCTACGATGTGCTGGGCCGTCCGGGCATGGATGAATTTCTCATCGCTTTACCCTTGTGCACCGCGGCCAGCGCCATGTCCCTTACCGAACGGCTGCGTGACGCAGTGTTTTCCACGCCCTTCCGCGTGGCCGGCGAAGCCATCCGCCTCTCCGCCTGCTTCGGCATCGCGGCCAGCCATGGCCGCTCCCCGGTGGTGGTCCTTCGCGAGGCCGAAAAAGCTCTCGAATGGGCCAAAGCCGCGGGCCCGGAATCCATCCAGCGCTTCGGCAGCGCTGCGCAGTCCGCGCCGTCGCCGGTCACGTTTCTCTCTTCCAGCTCCGGGGACGAACTGCTGGCGTGGTAGTTCAAATGCGTGTCAAGCGGACCCCGGGGCGCTGAAACAGTTACTTCCGGTTCGCCGGTTAGACAGGAGAAGCCCACGATTGCAGGCGATCGGGACCCGCTCGCGCCGCTTCTTTCTTTGTGGATTTGGCTCTATCGCGGGGTTCGGCGATCTGGCTTCATACTTGATCGGGCTCTAATTGCCGGCTGTGACTCCTGGCGTTATTAGCCCGATGCGTTCGGCGTTGGAGGCGCCCCCGATATCGATGACATCGGTGATGTCAGAAAAGCGCAGATTGTCGTCGCCCTTGACGAACATCACGCGCTCAGCGAGGTGAGCGTAGATTTCAGTCAACTTGGGCTGCAGCTCGTCGTGCTCAACATCGGCCGCGTTGATCTTGTAGGCCGGGGTTGCGTTCGGACGATAGATGACCTGAACAACGATAATGCTGTCTTGAAGGCTCGACCCTCTCCCGGGCAACTGAGGCGGGGAGGGGATAAATACTTCAAGCCCCACCGATTTAAGCAGCGGATTGCCGGTCCAAAGACGGTCTTCCGGCTGAGCGTCCTCCTTCCCCTGGGTCACCAATCCAACTTCTTCTGCACCGGCGTTGCGCATGGCGTCGATGGCGTTCTCAACGTCCCGATACTGCGCGCGCGCATCTGCGCGGAGGTAAATTGTCTTGTCGGTCTTGTTGGCCAGCTTGTCGCGGATGTGGCTGCCGAGTTGGGCGGGATCGACTTTGTCCCGCCCCAGAAAAACCGCACCGTCGCGAAGCACAGCCACGACGATGGCGTCATCCTGGCCGGCGTCCGGCATGGCGATGGCATTCTCTGCCTTGGCTAAGGCGACTGCAACCATGTTGTACGGCGCGAATATCGTCCGATTGATCCGCTGAATTTCAGCCGCCTTGTTTTGACCTGAAGCTATGAGACTCCTCACCATGAAGGCGACAGCTATAGCGATGACCGAAAGCAGCGCAAGCACCCAGACCCAGGTTTTTGTCTTCGATAGCGCTGCGATTCTCGTTCGTATTCCCGGTTGAGGAGGGATGGCCTGCCAGAAAAATGCCTTGACCGGCAAGAGCAGTGCGACCGACATCACGAGAAAGTTAAGGAGTCCGCTCAGAATCGGAACAAACGCGCACGCAATACCCACTGAGTAATTGGGACGCAAGGACAAAATCCAGCAATACCCCCCTGCCCGGAAAGCCCCGAGCAAATCCAGCAAAAGAGGCCACCCGAAGCGCCTTATTTCGAGGAGCACGGGCAGCACGGAGAAGGGGAAGTAAAAGAACAAAAGGGCGACGAGCATGACAAACCAGGCCCACCGTTCCCTTCTTCTATATCCGGTCCAGAGGACGATCAAGCCGATCGCCACGATCCCGAGATAAGCAAGACCCAAGGGCGCCAAGAAGTTCCACATGGCGCCATGTGGCAACTTAATGGAAAGCTCGCTCCAGGTTGAGGCGTTGCTCAGGGCTGCGGGAAGAATCGTTAGCAGGCACAGGGAAAGAACCAAAGCAGAAATCGAAGTTATGCTAAAGCGGCTCTTCACGATCTGTCACCTTCACTTTCGGAATCGCGGTAAATCGACCGATAATCAAACCTCTGTGTACTCGGAGCCCTTCAAGGTGGCTGCTTGTTCTGCAAGGTATCCCTCGAAAACTGGCAAAGATTGTAGTCGCATTGGTCATTGAGATTTGTGCCCTGAATCACGTGATCAACGTTGGGACTGCGACAATTCGTGAGTCCATGACTGTGTAGTCGCCAATCCGGAAGTTACCACGTAGTTTTCCCTTCGTGAATCAGTTCCAGGCTCTGCGGCTCGACTACGCAATTTCCGGCTGCAGAAACTCCTGAAAGACCTCGTTCGAGATCATCCGGCCTCGCGCCGTGAGCCGCGCGTGCGCGCCGTCGAAGACGAGAAGCTCATCTGTTGCGAGCCGTGCGACGGTTTCGAGCGCCGGATCAAGCAGCTCTTTGCCAAACTCCGCACGCAGCGCATCCACATCCACTCCGGCGTTCGTGCGCAACCCCAGGAACCACGCCTCTTCGTGCTGCTGCGCCGGCCCTAGCAGCGACGTTTCCATCGTTCCCGTTCCGGCCAGATACGTCTGCAAATCGTTCGTGGTGGTGGTGCGCAGCACGGAATCGCAGGTGCTCCGCCCTAGGGGTGATCGCGACACGACCGGTGCGGGCGAGGACGCCCGCACGACAGCCGGTCTGGAGACCGGCGCTACATCTTCGGCAATTACGCGACCATGTAATTTCGGCGCCAGGGTGGGATCACTAAGTAGCATCGACGACGCATCCAGCCCTACGCCCAGATACGGACGCCTCTCCCAATACCGAAGATTGTGCCGAGAATAGAAGTCTGGAAGACAAAAATTCGAAATTTCGTACTGGCACAGCCCAGCCGCCTCGAGCCGCTCGATCGCCCGCTCATACATGCGCGCAATCGCGTCGTCGTTCGGCACCAGCCCGGCGCGATAACGTGACCCGCCCGCCAAGACTTCGCGCCCCAGCCGCGAGTCTTCGTCCACCTCGAGCATGTACACGCTGGCGTGAGGCACACCGGAGCCGGCGAGCGCCGCCAGCGACTCTTCCCACGACGCGAACGTCTGCCCGGCCAGCCCCGCAATCAGATCAACATTCAGGTTTGTGATTCCGGCCGCGCGCAGCCGCTGCAAATCCGCCTCGACCGTAGCGCGGTCGTGCAGCCGTCCGCTCGCGCGCGCCTCGCCGTCCACAAACGACTGCACGCCCAGGCTCGCGCGGTTCACGCCAGCAGTTACCATCGCTTGCAGCGTGGCGTCAGCCAATTGTCCCGGCGCGCACTCCACGGTAATTTCTGCGTCCGCGTCGAGCGAGAACTCAGCGCGCATCGCGGCAAACAGCTTTGCCAGCAAATCCGAGGCCAGCAGCGTGGGTGTTCCTCCGCCCAGGTACACCGTGTCAACACGCCGTGGTAGTTCCGCTCCCAGAGACGCGGCCCACGCTTTTGCGCCGGCCAGATCCTCGATCACGCGCTCCACATAGCGCGCGTGCTCGCTGGCCGGATACACCCTTGAGGCAAAGTTGCAGTAGGTGCACTTCGACCGGCAAAAGGGAACGGAGACGTAGATCCCCAGCGCGTTGTCCGCGGCGCGGTTCATGAAAGGATTGTTTCACGTGCATCAGCGATCCGCCGGCCCGGAAGATCCAGTCCGGCTTCATGCCATCATGGTAAGAAGGGGTTCCGGATTTGAAAGCCTGGCCATTCCTTCCCATCCTCGTTCTTCAGGTTCTCCTTTTCCTCGCCCATTGGTTCGTCTATTCCACCTGCATCGCCTTCTGGCCCGGTCTCAGTTCGGCAGCGGTAGCCGATCTGCGCGTCACCATGCTCGTCCTGGCTTTCAGCTTCGTGCCCGCCGCGCTGCTGGCCTTCCGTTTCCACAACTTTGCTGTCCGGTTCTTCTACTGGATCGCGGCAATCTGGCTCGGCTTTCTCAACTATCTTTTCTGGGCATCCTGCCTGCTGCGGTTGTCCTGGCTGGTATTCCGCCTTGTTCCGCTGCCGGCAGATCCCCCCGGAGTCCAGCCGCTGTTCGCCGGAGTTCTCTACGCAGTTGCCGCTCTCGCCGGCCTCTATGGCCTAGTCAATGTCCGCACCGTCCGCATCCGCCGCATCGGGATCCATCTTCCCAACCTTCCCCTGTCCTGGCGTGGCCGCAAGGCCGTACTGCTCAGCGACCTGCACTTGGGCAGCATCAATGGCATCAGGTTCTGCCGGCGCATGACAGCTCTGGCGGCCAGGCTCAATCCCGATATCGTCTTTCTTCCCGGCGACATTTTCGACGGCACCAAAGGCGACCTCGACCGCCTGATCGCGCCCCTCAAACAGCTTGCCCCGACATACGGCATCTATTTTTCCACGGGCAATCACGAGGAGTTTCACGACACGGCGCAGTATCTCGAAGCTATCAGCCGCGCCGGCATCCGGGTTCTCGCCAATGAACGGGTGACCGTTGACGGGCTGCAAGTCGCCGGCGTGCTGTATCGCGACAGCTCCTCGCCGTTGCACATGAAAGCGGCAATCGACGGCCTGCGGCTGGATCGTGCCGGGGCCAGCATTCTGCTCAACCACGCGCCCACGCGCCTGCCTATCGTGGAGCAGGCCGGTTTCAGCCTGCAGCTCTCCGGCCACACCCACGGCGGGCAGTTTTTTCCCTTCACCTGGCTTACGCGCCGTATTTACGGCCGCTTCACCTATGGACTGCAGCGCTTTGGCGCACTCCAGGTCTACACCTCGACCGGCTGCGGAAGCTGGGGTCCGCCCATGCGCGTGGGCACCCGGCCTGAGATGGTGTGGATGGAATTCGAGTAAACGGGTTTTTGTGCTGTAACCCCTGGCATCCGTAACTCAGTGATCGAGTTCACATGAGAACAATGGGGGGTTGGCTACGATAGAGATACAACCACCTAAGAATTTCCATTTGGGAGGTGACCATCTTGAATCCCGAATCTTCCGCTCCAAGTTATTCGCATAAATCCACCGTCCGTACCAGCCTTTCCGGACTCGCCCTGCTCATGAATCCCCGCCTCAACAAAGGCACGGCCTTTACTGAAGCAGAGCGCGACGCTTTTGCTCTCCACGGGCTGCTGCCGCCGCACATCGGAACTCTCGAGGAACAGCGCGAGCGCCGCATGCGTGTGATCGACCGTCAGCCCCTCGCATTTACCAAGTACATCTACATGCGCGACCTTCAGGACAGCGACGAGACACTGTTTTACTCTCTCATTGCTCACCACATTGAAGAACTGCTGCCCATCGTCTATACGCCGGTGGTGGGCGAGGGGTGCCAGCGCTTCTCAGAGATCTGGCGCAAGCCGCGCGGACTCTTCCTCAGCTATCCCAACAAGGACCGCATCGAACAGATCCTCGCCAACACCCGCTACGACGACGTGCGCTGCATTGTGGTCAGCGACGGAGAGCGCATCCTCGGCCTGGGCGATCAGGGCGCCGGCGGCATGGGCATTCCCATCGGCAAAATGGCGCTCTACACCGCGCTGGGCGGCATCCCGCCCGAGCACTGCCTGCCTCTGTTGCTCGACGTGGGCACCGACAACGAAACGCTGCTCCAAGAACCGTTCTATGTCGGCTGGCGGCATACGCGCATCCGCGGCCAGGAATACGACGATTTTGTCGAAGCCTTCGTCGCCGCCGTCGAGTGCCGCTGGCCCCACATTCTTTTGCAATGGGAGGATTTTGCCGGCGAGAACGCGATACGCCTGCTGGCGCGCTATCGCGACCGGCTCTGCACCTTTAACGACGACATTCAGGGGACCGCGGCCGTGACCACCGCCACGCTGCTAGCCGCCATCAACGCCACTGGCATTCCGCTCCGGGAACAGACCATCGCCATGTTCGGCGCCGGCTCGGCAGGTGTGGGCATCGCCGAGATGTTGATTGCCGCCATGCGGCAGGAGGGCCTGAACGAAGAGCAGGCGCGCCGTCGCATCTACGCCTTCAACCGCTACGGCCTGCTTGTGGAAGGCGGCCAGGGTATTCGCGCCAGCCAGCAGCCGCTGGCACGTAAGCGCGAGGAAGTAGCCGGATGGAAGCTCTCGGCGCCAAACCCAGAATCGGGAGTAATCTCGCTGCTCGACGTGGTGCGTAACGCCGGCATCACGGTGCTGGTCGGCGTCAGCGCACAGGCGGGCGCATTTACCGAGGAGATTGTGCGCGAAATGGCGCGCCACACGCCACTGCCGGCGATCTTTCCGCTCTCTAACCCCACTTCGCAGGCCGAAGCCACGCCTGCCGACCTTTTGCGCTGGACCGAAGGCCGGGCGCTGGTCGGCACCGGCAGCCCGTTCGCGCCCGTCGAAGTCAACGGCAAGCTCGTGCACATCGCGCAGGTCAACAACTCCTACATCTTTCCTGGCCTCGCCCTTGGCATCCTCGTTTCCCACGCCCGGCGCGTGACCGACGCCATGATCATGGCCGCCGCCAAAGCGCTGGCCTCGCTGTCGCCCGCGCGCGCAGACCAAAGCGCTCCGCTACTGCCGCCCATCGCTGACGCCCGCAAGGTCAGCCTGGTGGTTGCAGAGGCCGTCGGTAAACAAGCCTTCGCGGACGGCGTCGGCAAGACCGGATCCGCAATTGACTTCGCTGAAAAACTGTGCGCCTATGTGTGGGAGCCGGTGTACCGGCCCTATGTGCGGATCGACAGTCCCTGGTAGGACATCCGGATACCGCTTTCCAGAACCGACGCGCGCCGTGCAAACAGGACGGAGAGACCTGCAATTCTCAACCCTTTTCCGCCGGAGAGAAGAAGTTACTTCCCCTCCGGCGGCACCTGCTCCAGCAGCCGCTTCCACGTCTTTTGGTTCCTGCGGAATCCCTTCTTCAAGTCTTCAAGAATCCGCCCGAAGTCCGCATTGGTGCGGAGATTGTCCCACGCCGGATTCTTCTGAAACCAGGGGTAGTTCTCGTTGCCGAGATAAATCGCACGGCGCAGCCAGTGCAGCGCCTCGCTGGAGTCGCCCTCGAAGGCAAAGTACGTGGCTAGCCTGTAGGCCATCTCGCTGTCGGCCTCGGCCGCGGCCAGCGTGTCGTCCTTCAGCAGCGCTGCTCCCTGCTCCCGCTCGCCCTTCTGCACATAGCAAAGCGCCAGCGTGGGCACGGCGATGCGTGATGAGGGATCGTCGTGGCTCACGCTCTCCAGAATTTCGATAGCCTTGCCCAGGTTGCCCAGGCGCATCTGCTGGTAGCCCGCCGACGTGAGCAGCAGCGGATGGCGCGGCTCCAGCGCCAGGCCTTTTTCCAGCTCGTCTCCGGCCAGCTCGATCTGGTTCTGGTATTGATACACGCGGGCGCGATGGTTATAGAGAATCGCTGCGTTGGCCGGGTTCAGCTTCAGTGCGCGGCTGAATTCGCCCAGCGCCTCGCCGTACATACCGTCGCAGCGCAGCGCAACCCCCGCCACCATGTGCACGTTCCAGTCGTTCGCCGCTCCCGTCAGCAGATTGGCGATCCCGTGCCGCGCCGACTCCTTTTCGCCGCGCGACAGCAGCATGATGATGCGGTAAAGATTGGCCTCGGTCGAGGCCGGGTCCAGCTTGAGCGCTTCGTCGAAGGCCCGCCGCGCGCGCATCACGTGAATCTGCCCGCCGAAGCCGTGGCGCGTGTACAGCAACTCGGCAATGCCCAGCCCGCTCCATCCCGCGGCAAATTCAACGTCACTCCCGGTCACGCTGGTAAACAGCGCGTGCGCGCGATCCAGATCGGCGCGCGAGCCTGTGTGCACGATAAACGAGCTGAGCAGCGCCCGCGCCTGCAGATACTTTTCGCTCGCCGGTCCCGGCAACGATCCATCGCGGACAGACGGCCGCGGCGCGTCGATTTCAGTTCTTTCGGCGGCGCTCAGGCCGTGCAGCGTGGCAAACACCTCGTTTGAAATCTCCGTCTGCAGCGCGATCAAGTCCAGCGACGCCACGCGGATCGCTCCGCCGGAGCGTACGCTCTGCGACGCCACGTGGAGCAGTTGCCAGTTCAGGTCGAATCCGCTCTCTGAGCGCACAAAACTGCCTGCGAGCACAAACGAAACCAGCAGCTTCTGGCCTACAACCAGAGGGTCCATCTTCGCGATGGGCAACTGCATGAGCGTGCTCGAGGGCCGCACCACCAGCCCCGGAATCCGCGCCAAACGCGCCGCAATTGCGTCCGCCAGCGCGTAGCCATACAGTGGAGCCACCTCCGCTGCGCCGAGATTGGCAAAGGGCAGCACCACCAGCGAGTTCTGCGCCGAGCGTTCGCCCGCCGACTCGCGAAACCGCTCCGCCAACATCGAAAGCAGGCCCGTGGCGCGCTTCTCCGCCTTCGCGCCCGACGCCAGCAAATTAGCCGCCGCGTCGCCGGGAATGATCCCCGTCTCAATCTGCAGCGTCTTCATCATCGTCCGCAGTCCCTCGCGCACTTCGGCCGCCGAAGCCGTCCGCGTACCCGGATTTTTTTCAAGGCACGCCGCGATCACGTTCTTCAGCTGGGGAGAAATTCCCGGCACAATCTCGCTTAAATCCGGCGGCTCAAGGAACTGGATGGCGCGAATGGCCTGAAAGTCCTGTGCGTTGGGCCGCGCGAAGGGATGCCTTCCGCTCGCCAACTCGTAAAGAATCACGCCCAGCGCCCACACGTCAGACTGCACGCTGGAGTGCCCGGTGACAAACTGCTCCGGCGCCATGTAGCGGATGGTCCCGCCGCGCGCCGTGGAGGTGGACGCCAGCGAAGCTTCCTTGTCCAGCGCCGGCTTCGCGGGGTCGAACTGCGCATCCTCGGGCCGCAGCCGCCGCGCCAGTCCGAAGTCCAGAATCTTTATCAGGCCGCCGTCGGTCAGCAGCACGTTTTGCGGCTTCAGGTCGCGGTGAAAGATGCCCAGCGCGTGCGCCGCCTGCAATCCGTCGGCAATCTGGATGCCAACCGGCAAGACCAGTTGCAGGTTCGCCGGCCCATGCTCGATCAACTTGTCCAGCCGCTGGCCGGGCACGTACTGCATGACGATATACGCCTCGTCGCCGCTTTCGCCCACCTCGTAAATGGCGCACACGTTGGGATGCTCAATCGCCGAGGCCATGCGCGCCTCGCGCAGCACCGTCGACCGCATCTGCTCAACCGTCAGCAACCCGGTGTGCAGCATCTTCAGCACCACCGGGCGCTGCAGCAGCGTGTCGTTGGCCTGGTACACCACCCCGCTGCCTCCGGCGCCCAGCCGCCGCAGAATCTCGTAATGTGCAATCGTCTTTCGCGCCATGGTTCATCTCAAGTCTACTTGCGATCGCGCAAAGACCGTCTTAAAGACGGTTGCCTTGGGTGAGGACGAGTCCCGGCGGATGGGAAATCGCCTATCCTCATCTACGGCGCCAATCTGTTAACGTCGAATTGAACATGAACTGCGTACGCGGACTTGCGGCACAAAGCAACGGGCGCCCCGTGAAACCTGCGCAAGGCGAGCCGCACCCCGCCGCCAGGCTGGCAGTCGCGTTTGCGCTCGTTTTGTTCGTGTTTCCGCTCGCCGCGCAGCAGAATGCGCCAGAACCCACACCGCCGCAATCCGTGCCAAAGACTGCACAGCAACCTGCGCCGCAATCAGCGCCGCCGGCCGCGCCCCAGACGCCCGCACCCGAACCCCAATCTCCCGCCGCCACGCAGCAACATCCCGGGGCCGGTACGCAACTGCAAACTGGAACTTCGAGTGGCATCGACGCCGATACCCGCCTGCAGAACCTGCTCGCAGATCACCAATACCTTCGCGTGGCCGAGCAACTCGATCGGCTTCCTCCGGACCAGGCGCAGTTCTATCGCGGTATTCTGGCCAACCGCTCCAACGAACTCAAGCAATCCATCGACCTGCTCGATCCGCTCATCGATGAAGTAACAGCCAGCGGCAATACGGCCCACGAAAAGCTGCTTCGCGAGGCGCTCGCTGAAGACTATCTTCGCCTCGGGGACTGGGCCAAGGCCGCCGAGGCCTACCAAACGCTCGACGCGCGCCTGCACGCCAAGCTCAGCCCCGACGAACAGGACGAGATCGAGATGCCGCTCAAGATGCTGCCGCTGGCCAAAGACAACCCGCCCACGATCATCGAGGCCTGCGACCCGTTCACACAGCAGGTAACCACCGATCCCCTTGGCCTTATTGACGTTCCCGTCTTTGTCGACGCGCGCTCGCGCAGTTGGATGCTCGACCCCACGGCGCCTTTCAACCTCATTGCGCGCTCCACCGCGAAGGGAGCCGGTCTCAAGGTCTCCGATGAAACCGCCACGATCCACACCCTGACCGGCCGCCCCATCCAGGTTCACGTCACGGTGATTCCGCGCTTCACCATCGGCGGGCGGCTCACCCTTCGCAACATGACCGCCTTTGTCTTCAACGATGCGGACTATCGCTTCCCGCGCAGCGGTTATCAGGTCGAGGGCGTCCTCGGCTATCCCGCGCTTGCCGCCATCGGCAGCCTCACCGTCACCTTTGACAACACCATCCAGATCCGTCCCGCCAAACAAATCGCTCCCGCAGAGAAAGACGACCTTCTCATCACCGGCGCTCCCTTCTTTCTCGACGGCGATCAGGTGATCGTTGCCCTAGGCCGCGCGCAAAATTCCACGGCCGATGCCTCCGCACCGCAGACGGCCTCCGCCGATCCCAATGACGACCGCATGTTTGCGGTCGACGCGGGCGGCCAGCAGACTTACCTGACATCTCGTTACTTCGACGAGCACGCCGCCGAGTTTAATAGCCAGAAGATGGAACTGTTCTCAATTGCCGGCCAGCAATCCGTGCCGCAGCCCGCCTACTTCGCCGACAATGTCCCTCTCGCCGTCGGCAACACCATCGCCGATCTCCGCGGCATCCGCGTTCTCACACGGCCTCTTGGCACTGCGGCTCTCGATGACGTCTACGGCGTCCTCGGCATCGACGCCCTCGACCAGTTCAAGAGCTACACCTTCGACTACAGAACGATGCGCTTCAGCGTAACGGTGGAGTGAGAAAAATAGGGAACAGGGAATAGGGAACAGTTGCTATTTTCTGCCGCTCTCGATTCGCGATTGTCCGCGCCGGCCCAGCGTGAGCAGCACGATTCCAAACACCAGCAGCGCCAATCCCCACCACAGGTTCACATCGATCCCGAGGCTCTTCACATAAACCGCCGTATTGTCGCGCGTAGACAGGCCGAAGGCCATGAGGATAGTTCCCGTCATCGTGAAGAACATCCCCATGGGAATACGCGCGTCAACATGCACGGTTGCGTTTTGCCCCATCGCGATTTGTCTTGCAACGCTTTGTCTTGCCGCAATCGCCGCTGGATTCTCTACGGTTTTCTTCTTCAGGGTCGGCCTCCTTCACAGAAAGATCAAACTCACGGCAATCGCCGCCAGCAGAATCGCCGCGGCCAGCGTCTCCGGCCGTTTCCACCACTTTGCTGCCGCCGGCGGCCGCTCCGCGAGCGGGTTCACCAGCCCCGCCAACTCCGACTCAGGCCGTGCTTCAGTGCACGCGCTCACCACCGCCGTCACCAGCAGGCTCAGGCAGAACGCAGACACTGCCGTTCCCAGGTCCAGCGCCATCTCGCTCCGGGGATGATGCAGCACCGCAATCCATCCACCGTGAATCCCGGGCTGCTCGCCCTGCGGCAGCGCGAGTCCATGGTGTAGCAGAGCCCCGGCCACGCCCGCGAGCAAGCCCGCAAAGGCGCCGTGGCCCGTCGCGCGCTTCCAGAAAACCCCCAGCAGCAGCGTGGCAAACAGCGGCGCATTCACCGCCGCGAAGACCAGCACCATCGCGCCGAGAAGGCTGCCAAACCGCATGGCCGCGCACGCCGCTCCGAGCGAAAGGAACATGCCGCCCACCGCAGCCCAACGGCCCGCCTTCAGAATCTGCTTGTCGCTTGCGCCCTTCGCCAGGAACGCCTGATACATGTCGCACGCGAAGACCGTATTGAACGCCGTGAGACACGCCGCCACGCCGCTCATCAGGCATGCCATCAGAGCCGCCAGCCCCAGCCCCAGCATGCCCGTGGGCAAAAAGTGCAACAGCATCGAAGGTGTGGCCATTTCGTAGTCCAGCAGCGCATGGCCGTCCGCGCCCATCACCGGTTTTTCGGTCGCGGCATCGGCCTTTGCCGGAACCAGCCCCTGCCCCGCTTCCTCCGCCGGAGGCACAATCGTAATCTCGTGATAAATCGCGCCGTTTTCGTTGTGGATCACAATCGTCGTGCGCGGCGTGGGCAGCCCAACGGCAATCAGCCCCGGCAGAATCAACACCAACGGCACAAACACCTTTGCCGCCGCGGCGAGTAGCGGGGCCCTCCGCGCCGACTCCACATCCTTTGCCGCCATCGCCGTCTGCAATAGCCTGAAGTCCGCGCACCACATGCCGCCGCCGAGCACAATGCCCACGCTCACAACCAAGACAGCGGCGCAGATTCCCAAAGGGTGCCCGCCCGCATGGCCCATGCCGCTCCAATCGTCGAGAAAACCCGCCGGAACCACGGCCTTCAATCCGCTCCATCCGCCAATCTTCTTCAGCCCGAGCAGCGCCACGGGCAGCATGCCGGCCATCACCACACAGAATTGCAGCGCCTGGTTGTACATGGCCGCCCCAAGTCCGCCCAGCAAAACATAGGTCAGCACCAGCGCCGCGGGCAGCGCCATTGCGAGCAGCAGAACTCCAGTTGGCGGCAGGTTCCACGCATTCGCAATCCGATCGAAGAAGTGCAGCGCCGCGAAGATCCGCGCCATGGCGTAGAGCGAAATCCCCGCGCTGAACAAGGCCATCGCGGCAAACAGGCCGGCGTTCAACGCCCGCGTCTTCTGGTCGAAGCGCAGCCCAAGATACTCCGGCACCGACCGCACGGCAACTGGAGCCGTCCCCGGCCCGGAAAGCGCCTGTGGCCCCAAATTTGCCCCGTAATAAATCGGCATCAAAAACAGGCCCGCGAAGAGCATCGCCGGAATGGAGCCAAGCGCAAACAGTCCCACGCTCACCAACCCGTAGCGTGCGCCCGCGGCGCCCATGCCAAGCAGTTCCTGCGACCCCAGCCCGGCACCCAGCATGGCCATGCCGCACAGCCACGCGGGCAGCGCGCGTCCGGCCTGCAGGTACTCTTTGCTCCCCGTCATGAACGGCTTGAGCGAAAAACCGGCGGCAAGCACAAAGAAGAAGTAAATCAGCAGGATCAGCCAATCGGAGGCGGCAAGATTCGGCACAAACGGCTCCTTCCATCCTGATGTTACAGAACAGCCTCGGCGCGGCTTCGCAAGCCGCTAACAATTCCGGAATCGCCGTGCCCCCCACCGCGCGCTCCCGCGTGCTGCAAGCCAAAAAAAGCGGCGGTAAGGGAAATCCCCCTACCGCCTTGGTCTCAAATTCACCTGTGCCTGGCTGTTTCGCGTGAAGCTCTCAATCCTTGGCCGCGGTCACACCGCGCAAGCCACGGCCCTGAGCATTTTCGATTCACATATCGACATTGCAACATCGTGCAAGGTGGCTTTTTCTTAAGGAAAAAGCCACTTGGCATCCCGGTTTCTGTAAAGAGCAGAATCGAAAATGCTGTTGCGGACTACTGAACGTCTCCCGTACCCGAAGGCGCCGGCACCGACTCTGGCGCTGGTGGCGGAGCCGGAGATCCCTGAGGAGCCGCGCTTGGCGCTGGAGGGATTTGCCTGTAAAAGTAGAACTGGTTGCCCTGCCCGTCCATGCCCGGCCGCGGCCCGCCTGGTCCCCATCCGCCGCGCTGCTGCCCGCGATCTCCGTCCCGCCCGCGGTCCATGTGGTTTTGGCGCATGGCCTGCAGTTGCTTCCACTGGTCCGGCGTCAGCTTGGCGCGCAAAGCCAGCAAGAAACGCGCATTTGCCTTTTCGAGCTCGGCCCTGGCCTGCGCAACCTTGTCAATCTGCGCCAGGATCGCCGCCTGGTCGGGCGTATCGGCCTTCATCAGCGGCTCCATCCCCAGTTCGGCCTTCTTCAGGCTCGCCTGTAGATCTACCAGCTTCATCCGATGCTCCTGCAGAATCCCGTCCATCGCCTTGCGTTGATCGTCGGTCAGCTTCAGCTCCGCCACAGTCCGCGGATTGTTCCAAAATTGCCCACCCGCGCCACCAAACGCCTTCTCCATCGGAGGCCGATGCTCGCCGAACCCTGACCCCATGCCTCCCCCGCCCGGCATTCCTCCTCCGCCGGGCCCTTGCGCGGCCGCCAGCCCGCCGGCAATGAAAACTCCGGCTACCGCCAAAACCAACCGTCCTGCCATCGTGAGCTTCATAGTTCTCTCTTCCTCCTGCGCTCCTGGGGGTCTTCCCTCAGCCTTCTGCCGTGCCTCTTACCGTGCCCCGTCTTCGTCCATCAATTGCGCCAGCGGCTCCATTGCCGCCGGAACCTCTCGCGATACATCGCTGTCCACTGTCGCCAGCAGATCCTGATCCTTTGTGACCGCGCTCGCCGCGGCAGACTGCTCGGCTTCCTGCCGAGCCTGCAGCGCCTCTTGCGCCGCCGCTTGCATCGTCTTTATCCGCGCCAGCTCCTGCCGGTGATAGTGTTCGTACACGCCACCGGCCAAACTGCCAGCCGCCAGCACGCAACCCAGCGCCCAGCCAGCCGCCCGGCGCCAGCTATGCCTTGCCGTCCTCACCACCGCCCGGGGCCGGCTATACGCTGCTTCACTCCATGCATCCACGCTCGCCTTAAAGTGCTTTAGCGCCTGCGCCAGCACCGGGTCGTCAATTTCTCCCGCCAATTTATCTCTGAAGCTCATCGTGTTCCTCTCAGCTCCGCGCGCACTCTCCCCAGCGCCCGCGAAAGGTGCGCCTTCACCGTGCCTTCGCTCAATCCGGTGGCTTGCGCAATCTCGCTCAACTCCCGCTCTTCCACGTAGCGCAGCAAAAATACCGTTCGCTGCCGCCCGCTCAAGCGCTCTACTGCCTTCCAAACCTGCGCCACCTGTTCCCGCGCGAGCAGTTGCTGTTCCACGGTGCTTTCGCCGCTCGGCAGCCACTCGCCGGCATCGTCCACGTCCACCGCGTTGCTGCGCGTGTGCCGCCAGAACTGCATCCGCCGGTTGCGCCAGTGGTCCTTCTGCAAATTGATGGCAATCCGCATCAACCAGGTCAAAGCGGTTGACTCGCCGCGAAAATGCTTCCAGCTCCGGTGCGCCTTCAGGAAGCACTCCTGCGTCAGCGTCTCGGCCAGATCGATGTCCCGCAACGATGCCAGCAGAAACCGGAAAATCTGCGGCCGATGGGTCTCGACGATGCCTGCAAACTCCTGCGCGGCAATTTCCTCCGCCGCTCTCGCGGTCATCGGCTCAACTGCTGTCCCGGCTGCCATCACTTTGGTAGACGCCCCATCACGGCGCAAGTTTACAGCCCTCCCCGTTCATTTTCGCGCCGAATCTGCGCTCAGTCTATGCGCCGCAAGGCCGCAACAGGCAGCGAAATGGAGGCCTTCCGCAACAGACCGCCGCTGGCTCTGTTGGCATTCTGTCCGTAGTTGGTCATTGATCAGGCAGCCGGAAGCGGTAGAGATTGTCGCTTTGGTCAAAATGAGGCCCAGTGCGTCCGAGCGCTGTTTGGCTTGCGGCGCGAGGGTCGACGCCAGATGGTACATTGTCTGTCATGACATGGATCGAGCGGACGGCGCGGCAGAAGTCGATTGGCCAGGTTGTGCTTTTCCTTGTGGTGACGGCCATCGTGATATGGATCTACGCGGAGAACGCCTCCTATTGGAGGGTGTTTCTGTTTGGCCCGCCGCCGGGCGGGGCGGCGCAACTGGATGCGGCGGCTACGGCAACGGACAGCTACAAGCCGGTTGCCACGCCGTATTTGACGGTGACCGGCGGCAAGGTGCTGAGCACCGGCGTGCAGGAAGTGACCACGTACGAGGGCTTTATCCATCATGTGTCGGCTGGCTACTACGCCATGCTGGTGGGCGACCGCGTGCTGATTGTGAAGAGCGGGAAGACGCCTGAGACGACGGTGGGCGGCGAGCTGGGCGCGATGCCGCTGGACTTGAAGACGGAATTGTTTCCCGAAGGGACCGACCCGGTGGTGATCGCGCAGGTGTATCCGCTGCTGCTGAATACGAATTACCGGGAATCGGGGTGGGTGGGAATTTTTTGGGGAGTGCTGGCGGAGGCGATCTTCGGCTTCTTCGCGTGGCGCTCGTGGATGCGGCTGACAGGGCACGTGGATCATCCCGCGGTGAAGCGGGCCAGGGCCTGGGGCAACCTGGAGGTGACTTCGGCCAACGTGGAGCGCGACCTGCAGACGGCCGTGAAGGCCAAAAGCAAGGGCTGGACCCTGACGCAAGACTATGCGGTGAAGCGCAAACTGTTGAGCTTCGACCTGTTCCGGCTGGAGAACCTGGTGTGGGCGCATAAGAAGGCGGTCAAGCGGCGCGTGTACTACATCATTCCGGCGGGAACAGGGTATGCGGCGATGCTTTGCTTCAGCGATGGCAATGCGGAGATCGATGGCAAGCAGAAGAAGGTGGATGAGCTGCTGACGCTGGCCGGCGAGCGGGCGCCGTGGGCCGCGAAGGGGTACAGCGACGAGTTGCAAAGGGCTTATGGAAAATCGAAGGATGGATTTGTTGCCGAGGTGATGAAGCGCAAGCGCGAGATGGGGCGGTGAGGGGTTCAGGTTGTGCGGGAGATCGAGCGAGTAATTTGAGCTTTTCAGCGCCGGGCTTCTGTGTCATGCTTGGACGCATGGGAAGCAAAGATAAAGGCAGAAAAGAAGCGAAGAAGGCCCCCAAGCCGAAGCCGAAACCGGAACCCAGCCAGAAGCGTGAAATCTTCACGCCTCCGCCGCCACCGAAGTAGGCGGAGTCTTGAGCGCGTGTTTCGTCCCGCGGCTGAAGGGCCGGCAGAGGCGCGGTGTCGGCGCTGAAGACCTGTCGCGCAGGCTACGTCGATGAGGTTTGGTGCGTTAGACATCCGGGGTGTTTCATGGCCCGCAGCGTCGACGCCACACTCCTCCGCCGCGATTCAAACTCACGCCTTGCTCTTCACGCGCGCCATGTGCAGCATCGTCAGTTGATGTGTCCTAATCCGGCCGCCTGGCCGCATGTCGATCAGTCGCCGCATTTCCGCAAACAGCCGTTCGCGCTTAGCTGGCTCCATCAATCGGAGGCCTGAGGCCGTCGTCATAAACGCCACATACTCGTCCGCCGTAACCTCCTCCGTCCACAGCCGTCGCACCACGCGCACGTCCTCAAAGAACCCGCTCTGCTCAATCTCATCGCGCGCATCCGGGATCTCGTGGGGCAATGGCTGCGGAAACTCCATTCTGCCGGCGCCGACAGCCTCATAACAGTCCTGGATCTCCATGAAGAAAGAATCGAATCCCGACGGAAATGCAGGGCTGACCGTGGTGAAGGCCAGCGTGCCCCCTGGTTTAAGCGACGCTGCCGCCTTTCGATAGCGCGCTATGGGGTCGAGCCAGTGCCACGAGGTCACAGCCAGAACCACATCGAACCGGCGCGCCGGCTCCCAATCCTCAAATCGCGAGTTGACGATTTCGACCTTCTCGAACCCGGCCAGCTTGCGCTGCGCGATCCGCGCCAGGTTCGCTCCCATCTCAACAGCAAGCACCCGGCACCCACGACGCGCCAACGGCAGTGTTGCCTGCCCGGTTCCGCATCCAATTTCGAGCACATCCGTCTTT
>Ga0326728_10001018_pt1 | contig 102237 bp, 94 predicted proteins | sample MB3enrmetagenome_FD_207602 | JGI IMG/M metagenome (GOLD analysis project Ga0326728, IMG submission 207602) | Lab enriched peat soil microbial communities from McLean, Ithaca, NY, United States - MB31MN | ecosystem: Environmental > Terrestrial > Soil > Wetlands > Peat | place: USA: New York... | reverse complement strand
TGCCGGACCTTCTCCTGATAATCGGGCGACCGGAACTCCTCCGCGCGCTTGCGGAGCCCGGCGATCTGCTGGTCGACGTCAATGGGCAAACTGAATGCGGCATCAACCCAGATCAATGCGATGGTCTCCTCCGGCCAGCGGCGGGCGAACTCGTACGCCACCATCCCGCCCAAACTGTGACCCACGACAATGGCCTTCAGCGCGCACGCGTCTTCGAGCACGGCGTGAACCGCTCGCAGAAACAGGTCGCGGGTGTACGGGATGTCCGGCTTGTCGCTGCGGCCGTGGCCTGGAAGGTCGACGAGCAGCACACGACTATAAGGCACTAGCGCCGGCGCCTGATTCCGCCACAGCGACGTGTCGCAGCCCCAGCCGGATAGGAAGATCATGGCTGTCTTGCCGGAGCCGAAGCTGCGGTAATAAACGCGCTGGCCATCCAGAATCGCGAATTGATCGTGCGACCCCGGTGCACCGCTCGTCAGACCCAATGGTGGAATGCCCATGCCGATCCCCTTTCCGCTGTCGGTAATCAACAAGACGCCGGCGTCGCACCGGTTTGCAGCGGGTGGCGCAGCCCGGCCCGACGCCCGAACCAAACACGTGTTGTAGGGCCGGGGCTTGCCCCGGCCATGGACGACGGTCGCCGCGGCGACTCGGCCCTACAGAGGTTAACGTGCTTTTTTTCAACAACATCCCCACTTTATGCGAGTAACTCCTTTGTTTTCTGGGACATTCCAGATTCGTTTCTGAGTTTCGAAACCCGCCCCTTTGTTTTCATAGACATTCCCGCTTCGTTCCGTCAAAAATGAAATTTTTCTTGAGGCTGGAATGCCTTCTTGTCTCATGGTCTCAACCCAGCATTCTAGCCTATGCTTTTTGAGTTGTCAAGAGACAATTGATATGATGATACGGGTCGGTCAAAAACTGAGAGAAGGAGATTCCGGGTTATCTCTCCGGAGGCCCTGACATGCTGCGAAAAGATTTCGCCTACGCTTGGCGGACGCTAAAGAGGAGTCCGCTGTTTGCCCTGACTGCGGCCGCAACCCTGGCCCTCGGCATCGGCGCCAGCACGGCGATTTTCAGCGTGACCAACGCCGTGGTTTTACGGCCCCTGCCCTACAGGGATTCGGACCGGCTGGTGCTGGCCTGCTCGGACATGACCAAGCGTAACGTGCGGGACTTTCCCTTTTCAGACGCCAACTTCATCGACTTGCGCAACGGGTCGAAGGTTTTCTTTGAGGACTTCGCCGCCTTGGATACGGGCCGCGGCATCTTGCCGAGGGAAGACGGCACCCCGGAGCAGGTGAAATTTGCTGCGGTCACCACGAACTTTTTCCGGCTGCTCGGAGCAAGGATCGCGGTGGGGCGCGATTTTGCGGACGAGGACGGCCAGCCCCGGCCACCCCAAGCCCAGGCTGCCGGCACGCCGAGCGCCCCGGGCACGCAGGCTGCCCCGCAGCTTCCGACGATCGCCATCCTGAGTTACGGCTACTGGCAGCGGCGGTACGGCGGAAGCTCCGCCATTCTGGGCCACGGCATGTTGAGTGCCGGTAACGCCGGGCCTCAGATTGTGGGTGTCCTGGCGCCGGGCTTCGAGCTGCTTTTCCCGGCCAGCATGGACGTCGAGACTGTGCCCGACGTGTGGGTGGCGAACCGCCTCGCCTACGATGCCGCCAATCGGAATAACGTCTCCATGCAGGTGGTCGGGAAGCTGAAGAGGGGCGTGTCGCTGGCGCAGGCCCAATCGGAGGTGGATCTTGTCGCGACGGAAGCCCGCCGGAATTTCCCCATCCTTGGCACCGCGGGTTACAGCATCCGCCTGGAGCCGATGAAGGCGTATCTCGTGGCCCGCGTGCGGCCCGCCATCCTCGCTCTGATGGGCGCCGTGATTTTTCTGCTGCTCATCGCCTGCTCCAACGTAGCCAATCTCATGCTAGTGCGGGCGTCGCTGCGCGAGCGCGAGCTGGCGGTGCGCACCGCGCTCGGCGGCAGCCGGTGGCAATTGGTTCGCCAGATGCTCGCGGAGGCCTTACTGCTCTCCGGCTTCGGGACCGTGCTCGGCGTCGGCCTGGCTTGGCTCGGAATCCACGAATTGCTCGCCATCGCGCCGGCGAACCTGCCGCGCCTCGAGACGGTCGCCATCGACCCCGCCGTGCTCGCCTTCGCGGTGCTGGCCGGTCTCGCGGCCACGGTGCTCTTCGGCACTACGCCCGCCCTGCGCGCCTCCCGGCCCGACGTGATGCAGGTGCTGCGTTCGACCGCCCGCACCGCGGGCCTCAGCGGCGGGCATCTCCTGCGGAGCGCGGTAGCGGTGGCGGAGGTTGCCCTCTGCTTCGTTCTGCTCATCGGCTCGGGCCTGATGATTCGCAGCTTCCTCGCCCTCCAGCACATCGACCCGGGCTTCGACCCTAACGGCGTATTGACCTTCAACGTGCTGGGGGTGTTTCAAGGGAGGCCAAAACCCGAACAGCGTGCGGCGCTCATGCGCGAGATTCAACAGCGGCTCCGCGAGCTGCCCGGCGTTCAAAATGTTACTGCCTCCACCCCCTTCCCGCTGGCGGGCGGGTTTTCTCCGATTCGTTGGGGCCTGGAGCCGGCGCTCACCGACCCCAGCAAATTCCAGGCAGTCGATAATCAGGATGTGCTGCCCGGCTATTTCGAAACGCTGCGCACGCCGCTGCTCGCCGGGCGCACCTTCACCGAGGTGGATAACGCGCCTGACCGCAACTTGGTGATTGTCGATCAGGCACTCGCCGCCAAGGCCTTCCCCAACCAATCGGCGGTGGGTAAGCGCATCCTGATTCGCATCCGCACACCCGAGCCCGAATGGGTGGAGATCATCGGCGTGGTCGGCCACCAGCGCGACACATCGCTGGCGGAGCCCGGCCGCGAGCAGATCTACTTCACGGACGGCTTCTTGAGCTACGGCATCGCGGGAACCTGGGCCATCCGCGCCGCGGGCAACCCTGCGAATCTCGCCGGGCCAGTGCGCGCGGCGCTCGCCCGGCTCAACTCGCACCTCCTCATCACCCAGATGCAGCCCATGCAAGACCTCGTGGAGAAGGCGCAGGCGGGCACCCGCTTTTCACTGCTGCTGATCGGCGTTTTCGCCGTGGTCGCGGCCGTGCTAGCGGGCGTGGGACTCTACGGCGTGCTCTCCACCATGGTCCGCCAGCGCACGGCGGAAATCGGCGTGCGTATGGCCCTGGGCGCGGTCCCCGGCGACATCCTCAAGCTGGTGGTGGGACAAGGCCTCCGCCTCAGCGCCGCCGGCATCGTCATCGGACTGGTGGCCGCTCTGGGCGTGACTCGCCTGATGACCAGCATGCTCGTGAACGTCAAAGCGACCGACCCGGCCACTTACGCGGCCATGGCCGTGCTCTTCTTCATCATCGCTGGTCTGGCGTCTTGGCTGCCCGCGCGCCGCGCCGCCGCTCTGCACCCCGCGGTCGCGCTGCGGGAGGAGTGAGAACAAGAATTAGGAGTGAATGTGATGTTCCCCTGTCCACTTCTTGAATTGCTTCATCTGGCAGGCTTGCATCTCGGCGCCCCAGTTGAGGGCATAGGCAACTAAGCAGAGGCCGAGTATCCACAGGCCGCCAGGAAGGAGGAGCATTAAAGAAAAGTACAGCAACTTCTTCCAATACAGCTTGAGTGGCCTCCACAACGGGACTTCCCTAAGGCATGCACCGATATCGCCGCTCGCTGGTTGCCGCATACGGCTGGTCCGATAGCTGAACTCTTACCGCTACCCATTAAATAACTACCCAGCCGTTTGATCCACAGTACTAAGGTACGGGTCGATGCAAGCGGGATACGAGCCGGCAGGGGAGCAAGGGGAATCGCTTGGACAATGCCAGGCGGGGCAAGCGGGACAGCGAGCCGAATTATACGATCGATTGCACACGGACAAGCCGCAGAGTCTCTGGAAAGCGAGACTCTGCGCTACCGGCTCTGCGCTAGGGTTTAATCAATTCGCCCACCAAGGTGCCCTCGACTACAACTGCCCCTCCGCCCCCGAGGGGGTCATCTTTAAGCGGGAAGTAGGTAACGATGATAGTGCCGGTTAGCTGATCGGGATCTTCCCCGAATTCAAGGGTGAAATCCACACGCGCCACAACTTTCGGGCTGGGTGGGAAGTCGAAGTCAATTGTTCTTGCCACGATTCTGCCGTCGCCGTCCGGTTTCCAGGAGCCCAGTTGGCTGCTGAAGTGGTATGCCGGCCCCCCTTGCCCGGAATCGGTCACGGAGATCGTCCGATCGGAGTGCAACGTGATGACCCCGCGAGACACAAAAGCTCCCGTCGAGTCCCTGATGGTGGTGAGATAGGACCTGCCAATAAACCCCAGGTCTCCGCCACCCTGGGCGTGCAGCAGGACCACGGAGCCCACGGCCGCGAGCAGGCCGAAGATGCCGAGTGTGACCCAAAGACGTAGATGCTTCATTGTTTCTCCTCCCGATTGCACACGGACAAGCCGCAGGGTCTGTGGAAAGCGAGACTCTGCGCCCCCGCTATTAGGATGAAATCCCATTCGAGGCGCCAGTCATTCCCGCGAAGGCGGGAATCCGGTGCCCCTTCACCGCGTTTCGAAAGGCTTGCGGAGTAGATTCCCGCCTTCGCGGGAATGACTGCAACTCGCAGCGCCCATGTCTGGCAAATGACACTACTAAGGCCCGGTGCAAAGGCTAAGAAATCTCTTTCCAGCGGTCGTGGAAGGACTTTTGCGCAAGCGCAGGGAGGTCCCGTGCATCCGTCCAGCGGGACGCCGGGTAGAGGGGAACTTTTCGAATCCAGCCGGAACGAGCGAGCAGGAACTGGCCCCGGCGCGCCAGGCGCCCGCCGAGCGCATAGACCCAGGGTCGCGACATGGCCCAGGCAAAGAGGCGCATCATGGTTTTCTCCCGCAGGAGAGAGCCTTTCGCCCTGGGTGCAGGAGCCTCTTCCTGCGCTTTACTCCGCAAATGCAGCAGGAGGTCGGGGATATTGATTTTGACGGGACAAACCTCGCGGCAGGCTCCGCAAAGGGACGAAGCGAACGGCAACTCCCGCGCCTGCCTGATGCTTGTTAGTTGAGGAGTGATTAGCGCCCCGATGGGGCCGCTGTAAACCCAACCGTAGGCGTGCCCTCCAATCTTGCGATAAACCGGGCAGGTGTTGAGGCAGGCGCCACAACGGATGCAGAAAAGCGCTTCCCGCATCTTGGGGTCCGCCAAGGTCGCCACGCGCCCGTTGTCCATCAGCACCACGTGCATCTCCTCCGGACCGTCTTCGCCTGGGCGGCGCGGGCCGGTGAGAAGGGAGGTGTAGGTGGTCAGCTTCTGGCCGGTGCCCGAGCGCCCCAGCAGCCGCAGGAAAACGCCCAGGTCCGCCAAACGCGGGATCAGCTTTTCGATCCCCACCAGCGCCACGTGCACGCGCGGCGCCGTCGTGCAAAAACGGATGTTCCCCTCATTTTCGACCAGCACCACCGTGCCGGTTTCCGCCACCAGGAAATTGCCGCCGCTCATTCCCATGCCCGCCCTGGCAAATTTCTCTCGAAGGACTTGGCGCGCAATCGCTGTCAGGCGCTCCGGCACGTCGGTACGCTCGGAGCGAAGGTGAGCGGCGAAGAGGTCTGACACGTCATGCCTTGTCAGATGGATGGCTGGAGCTACGATGTGCGCGGGGCGGTCGCCGGCGAGTTGGATAATGAACTCGCCCAGGTCGGTCTCGACGGGGCGAATCCCCTGCGCCTCGAGGGCATGGTTCAGTTCCACTTCTTCCCCGACCATGGATTTCGCCTTCACGATTTCTCGGGCGCCGCATTGCTGCGCGATTTCCAGAACAATCCGGCAGGCCTCATCGGCGGTCGCAGCCCAGTGCACCTTGCCGCCGCGCCGCTCCAGGTTGTCGGCGAACTGCTCGAGGTAATAATCCAGGTGCATCATCACTTCGCGCTTGAGCTCCTGGGCGCGCTCGCGCAGTTGTTGCCAGCCAGGCACTTCGGCGATCGCTTCCAGGCGGTGGGAGTAAAGACGGAGAGTGGAAGAGCGATAGGCTTCCTGAAGATGCGCGTCGGCGAGGGTTTTGTTACCGCGCCCGTGAACTTCGTTACTGTAAACGCCGGCGTCGGACATGGTCGAAAGTCGAGAGTCGAGAGTCAAGAGTCAAGAATCAAGAGCCTAAAGGTTGCAAGTTTCCCTCTCCCCCTTGGGGGAGAGGGTGGCCCGCCGCCGGCGTTTTCTTCAGCCGGGGCGGGCCGGGTGAGGGGGTAGCCAGCCCGCGCCGATCGATCCGGATCTCACTGGCCATGCAGCGCGCAGGGATTACGCTCTTGCTATTTCTGCGCGAGTACCTCCGCCAGGTGCATCGTTTTGAGTGGCAAGCCCTGGCGATGAATCATCCCGCCCAAGTGCATCAGGCACCCGGAGTCATTGGCCACAAGGTACTCGGCGTTGGTGTGAGAGGCAAAGCCGAGTTTGTCCTGACCCATGGCGGCTGAGACTTCGGGGAATTTGACGGCGAAGGTCCCCCCGAAGCCGCAGCACACCTTGTACCCTTCCATCTCCACGAAATCGATGCCGCGCACCTTGCGCAGCAGCTTGCGGGGCTGCTCCTCGACCCCCAACTCGCGCAGAAGATGACAGGAATCGTGGTACGTCACGCGATGGGGGAAGCTTGCCCCAACATCCTCGACCTTCAAAACGTTCACCAGGAATTCCGAGAACTCGAAAAACCTGTCGCACAGTTGATGGCATTTTCGAAGCTGATCGGGGTCGGCCGCGAACAGTTCGGGATAAAAGACGCGCACCATGGAGGTGCAGGAGCCGGAGGGGCACACCACATAGTCCGCATCATCAAAAAGGTCGAGGACTTTTGACGCCACTTTCCGAGCTTCATCCCAGTAACCCGTGTTGAAGGCCGGCTGACCGCAACAGGTTTGCGCAGGATTGAAAGTGACCTCGACATCCAACCGCCGAAGGACTCGAACCACACTCTCTCCCACTTGGGGAAAAAACTGGTCACCCAAACATGTTACAAAGAGCGCGACTCGAGCTCGAGACATCTCAAACCTCGCCAATGCCTCACGCTATTAGAAAACCCATCTGGGGTCAAGGATGAAACAGCGGTATGAAACAGCGGTATGTGGTAGGTGGTATGTGGTATGTGGGGAAAGACCAAGCCGGTAGCCGGTATGTGGTATGTGGTATTTGGTATTTGGGGAAAACGAGTCGGTAGGCGGTACGTGGTACGTGGTGAAAGACGAGCCGGTAGGCGGTAGGTGGTAGCTGTGGGGTTTTCATCCCCACATACGACCTACCGGTAGGTGGAGGATGTTCTTCCCCACATACCACATACGACATACCACATACGACGTACCACATACCACCTACCCGGTCTCACCGCAGCGGCACTCGGACGACGATCGTATCGTTCACCCGCGCGATGAGCGAGGAAAACGAATCTTTGCCCACCTCATTCATCGCTTGGACGAGAGGGGTCAAAGGCTTCACGGTGACGCGCAGTTTCGCCTTCGGGTCGCGCGGCACCTGAAAGGAAACCACGCAATCGGGCCGGCCGTCGCCATCCAGGTCGAGTGGCTCAGAGATCGCGGCCGGCAGCGCCGAGACGGGTTTCCACACAATCTGCACAAACGAGGCGGTGGGCGAGAGCGGGGCGCGTTTCAGCACGGGTTGTAGATGACAATCTGGTAAGACTCGCGGGCGATGGTGCGAGCCGGCTCGCCACCGGTGTAGGTGGGGTCGATGGGCAGTGACGTGCGGGCGGCGGCGCCTGGTCGTACAAAGGGCGCGCACCCGTGCTACCTGCTTGTTGTGCGCTTGTCTTTCTGGGCATTGTCTTCGCCCTATATTCGCCTGCAAGCCCCTTCGGGCAGACGTGCATCCTAAAAAAAGCTTGACCTCATCCGATACTACATGTAGTATCATGCGTAGGAGAGGCCAGAGAAGTGAGGCACGATGGCGGATGAGGAGCAGATAAGGAAACGTATTGCTGGGATCGCTGAGCGACGCAATAACACGACGATCGACGACATTCAGTGGGTGGTGACCCAACTCGAACAGTGGCATTCAATAGGGAGCCGCACTGCCCGCCATGGTGTGCTGTTTAGAGTAGGAACGCGGCGGTTTATGGTGAACTGTCACAATCCCGGCAGCAAACAAGTCAAGCCTTACTCCGTTGATGAGTTTCTGGACGCTATGATTGAACTGGGGTGGTATGAGGGTTGAAAAGATGCCGAAGGACGCCAAGTATTATCTTGATCTTCCGTATACGGTGATCGTGCGGCAAGACTCGCAGGGTGACTTCGTCGCGAGGGTCGACGAACTTCCCGGTTGCAGTGCCCATGGGAAAACTCCACCTGAGGCTCTGGAGGCCGTGGAAGAAGCCAAGAAACTATGGATCACTGATTGCGTGGAAAACGGTGATCCGGTGCCTGAACCCTCAGTTGATGAAGGGCTGCCTAGCGGGAAATGGCTCCAGCGGGTTCCGCGCAGTCTCCATCGAAAACTTGTCCTGCAGGCCAAACGGGAGGGAGTAAGCCTCAACCAGCTTGTCACATCAATGTTGGCCGAGGCGACCGGTGCCAAACGGGCAGAAGAAGCTCACGGAGCGTCACTGACCGAACTGAAAAAGCCCATCGAGGCGTGGTGGGCCCATTTGGGGGACCAAGTGCGGGGTTTCCACAATTGGTCAATCCAGGTGCAACGTCCGAACGCCCTCTTGAGAACCGAAGTGCTGAGAAAGCGTATATGTGGGCAGGGAGGCCGGAAGAGAAACATTTTCCGACATGAGGAATCAATTCATGAAAAAGAATTTGCTCACCACGGCGGGTAGCAACAAATACGAGACCTTCCTTCGAGATCTTAATCTCTTCGACATACATACTGTGAGATCCTCGACGGAGGTGAACCGGAGACGATATTTCGAGGTACATGGCCGCAAAAGGGAGCCGCTCTATACGCTCCTGGTTAAGTGCGAGTTATCAGATGTAGGCGAGGGTTACTTCGACACAACCTCGACGTTTCGGCTGAACGTGCGAGGTGCAAGGACAGGGAAGGCGCTCCTGACCATCGAATGCACACTAGTAGGTCATTTTCACACTCACGGCAAGGTCGCGACGGACCTAGCCCAGCGCTTTGCGGAGTCAGATTTGGAACTTATTATATTCCCTTACTTCCGGCAATTCGTGTTCGATACGACCGCACGAATGTCCATCCCTCCGATAACGGTCCCCCTTCTTGCAGGACAGTAGAACAAAATCATCCGCGAGCTGGCGCATCTATGAAGGGGGCGGCGGAGTCAAAGAAATTCTGGTGACTCCCCTTGGGTGTTTGTTTTGTGTGGCGGAGCGAGCAGCCCCCTCAGCGGGGGCGCAGAGTCTCTGGTTATGAGGCTCTGCGGCTATTCGTTGATTATCGCATCCGGCCCAGATGTTGTATCCAGAAAGGCATATGTACAAATCAAAGGGCCGCAGAGTGTGAAAGGCACACACTCTGCGCTACCCCGTGTCGGCGTTGGTGTTAATCCAACGGGGACGGTCTATCAGCCGACGGATCCCCCTACAAGGAAGAGCCGCGGACCCGAAATGCGGGGGTGCGCGCTACCTTTCAGCGCAGCGGCACTCGGACGACGATCGTATCGTTCACCCGCGCGATGAGCGAGGAGAACGAATCTTTGCCCACCTCATTCATGGCTTGGACGAGGGGGGTCAAAGGCTTCACGGTGACGCGCAGTTTCGCCTTCGGGTCGCGCGGCACCTGGAAGGAAACCACGCAATCCGGCCGGCCGTCGCCATCCAGGTCGAGTGGCTCGGAGATCGTGGCCGGCAGCGCCGAGACGGGTTTCCACACAATCTGCACAAACGCGGCGGTGGGCGAGAGCGGGGCGCGTTTCAGCACGGGTTTATAGATGACAATCTGGTAAGCATCGCGGGTGATGGTGCGAGCCGGCTCGCCGCCGCTGTATTCCGGGTCAATTCTTAGCGAGGTCTTCGCCGCCGCGCGGGTGAAGAAGCCGAACCAGAACAGCGGCCCCACCACCGCCACGGCGATGGTCAGCACTGCGACCGTATAACCGAGTATGGGAGTCAGGCGTTTCATCATAACGTTCTCCTTGCGCGGGTGCGTCGTACCATCCCGCACTCTGTCATTCTGAGCGAAGCGAAGAATCTCCGCAGTTCGCGCTCCGGCCAGGCATCCCTGCACTCGTCGTAGACTGCTCAAGCGAAAAACAACTGCAGAGATTCTTCGCTTCGCTCAGAATGACAGCCGAAGGGCTCAGAATGACAGAGTGCAAGCGTCTCCCGCAGCCCTTGCACTAACCTCGAACGACGAGCCCAATCAGCTTCTCGAGCGAGTTGGCGATGATACTGCCGCCAAACATCGTGGCAAAGGTCCACGCCGCGTAAAGATAGAGCAGCCGCGCGCGCTCCGGGTTCGCGCCCACCGGCGTGCCCTTGATATGCCACACCGCCGCGTCCTTGCGGCAAACGTCGACGCAGGCGCCACAGCGCATGCAAGAGGAGAGTGTCTTGCCGGCACGAATGGCGTCCTGGTCGATGGCAAGCGTAGGACAATTGTTCTGGCATAACAGACAACCGGTGCCGCACTTCTCCTTGTCGATGCGGATGTCAAAGATGCTGGTCCTGCCGAAAAGCGATTGGAAGGCGCCGAAGGGGCAGAAGAAGGCGCACTGCGTGCGCCGTTTGGTGAGGAACGGCAGCACGACAACCAGGCCCAGAAAAAGCGCGATAAAGATCCCGAACTGAATCGCCGTCTGTGTGGAGCGCACCTGGGGAAACTCGGTGACCGCCTTGAACGGGCAGAGCCACATGCAGTACACGGGCTCGTAGGTGGCGGCGGAGAGCAGCACGATGGCCACGAGAATCGCCCACGGCACGAGCCGCCACTTGGGGTTGATTTTGCGGAGTCGCGCCTTCTTGGGGATCGAGGAGAAGCCTTCGTCCAGCCCGCCGAAGAAGCACCCATAGCTACACCACGCTTTGCCGAGAATGACGGTGGCCAGCAGCCACAGCGCCACCATCATGGCGATGCTGTGGGGGTTCGAGGGCGTGGGGAGGATGGAGCCCGGGAAGATGATGGTTTTCGTCAGGGCGGCCGGGATCACCGTCATGGGGATCACCATGAAGCAGAAAGGTGTGTCGCCGGAAATCATCCGTTCCATGGGGATGCTCATCGAAGCGCGCAGGGCAACGAGGCTCCAGATAAAGCCAACCGGAAACAGGAATCCCAGGGTGATGAAGAATATTCGGCGCCAGCGATAGGTCTCGCGGGTGCGCATCATCAGGAAGAACAATGCCAGCATGAAGGCCCAGGCGACCAGCGCCGCCAGCTTGGCGGGCCGGCCCGGCTGGCGGAGGACAGGCGTGAACAGCAGCAGCGTGAACAGGCCAATGGGCACGCTCAGAAGAAGCGAGCGCCCGATTCCGCGAGGGGAAGCGAGCGCGCCGGAACGAGCACGGTCAGGCATGGAACACCATCCCAGTAATAAAAATGACAAAATTCGCGGCCCGGCCGGGAGCCAGCCGCCAGGAGGCCACGCTTACGACTCCCAGGTAGGCGTAATAGATGGCGAGAGCGGCCATGGTCATGCGGGCCACGGCCGGAACGGCGCTGAAGCGACGCAGCGAGCTGACCGCGAGCGAAGGAAGAAACCACACGACCGTCCCGGCGAAAAAGACCGCGAAGAAGGCCAGCGCGCCGGGCAGGCTGTGAGTCGCGGCGGCACGGACCCCGGCGGCAACGAACGGCGGGCAGAGATTGAGCCCGGTGAGGAAGCCGAGGGTGAGGGCGGCGGGCGGGCGAAAGCGATCTGCGGCGCCGATCTGATAGAGGCGAGTGTGTTGTTCGTCCGGCGCGTTGGCGCAACCGCGGCGAGGGAAGAATGCCGAGAAACCCAACAGAGCAGCCAGCCCGAAGTTGGCCAACCCGAAGACCAGGGTACGGGTACGGAGGTCAAGCGGAATGGCCAAACCGGCGGCCCAAGCCACGACGGCAAATGCCAGGTAGCCCGCCAGACGACCGCCCAAGAAGGTAGCCAGCAGCCGGCCCGTCACGCCCAGGCCGCGCGGCTCGGCCCCAAGCCACGGCAGCAGCACAGGGCCGCAGGAGGCCACACAGACGGGACCCGACCCGAATCCCAACGCCAATGCCTCGGCCATGCTAACCATGGTTCTCCCGCCGGCTCGCTATCACTCTGAGCCCTTCGGCTGTCATTCTGAGCGAAGCGAAGAATCTCTGTAGTTTGTCGCACCCTACCGAAACAAAAAAGCAACTGCAGAGATTCTTCGCTCCGCTCAGAATGACAGCAAAAGCGGTGGGAAAGACAGCAGGCGCGCTCAGAATGACAGCCTGCGAACGTTTTTCCGCAGGCTATAAAGCCCGCCCTCCAGCGAATCCTAGCTAGCCGGGCGTCGGAAACTTCAGTCGCGCGCTGATGGCTTGAATCTGTTCCAGCGATTTCGTCTTCTCGAGCGCCGCGATCTGCACCGCGATATTTCCCAGCGCCGTGGATTCGCTGGGTCCGCGGAGGACTTCACGGCCCGTCAACTCACTGGTCAGGCGGTTGAGGGTTTCATTCCTGACTCCTCCGCCGACAATGCAGATGCGCTCGATGGGCGCTCCGGCAATCTTCTGAAGCTCCCTGATTACTCGGGCGTAGCGGTGCGCCAAGCTGCGGAAGATGATGGCGGCAAGCTCCTTGGGCTGGGTTTCTTCCTCGAACCCTTGCGTTCGGAGGGCAGCATTGATGCGGGAAATCATGTTGCCGGGCGCAAGATAGGTCTTCTCATCCGCATCGAAGGCGGGGCCGTCAACGGGGATGTCCGAACATTGCTGCGCCAAGTCGGCAGGGGTCAATTGGTGCCCCTGCGCATTCCACTCACGCAGGCACTCCTGGATCAGCCACAACCCGATGACATTGCTCAGGAAGCGGATGCTCCCTGCCACGCCGCCTTCGTTGGTGAAATTCTGCTCGAAGGACGGGCCTGTGACCACGGGATTCGAAAGCACCATGCCCACCAGGGACCAAGTCCCGGAGCTGATGAAAGCCAGCTTTTCATGGGGGAAAGGAATGCCCGCCACGGCCGCGCCGGTGTCGTGGCAGGCCGGCGCGACGACTTGCACATTGGCAAGACCGAGGTCCGTGGCGAGCTCCTTCCGCATTTTTCCCAGGGGCGTCCCGGCGGGCGCGAGGGGAGGGAATTTCTCCAGATTGAGATTCAGGGCGCGGGCAAGTTCCTCCGACCAGGAGCGCTTATAGACATCGAGGAGTTGCGTGGTACTGGCTTCCGTATACTCGGCTATGGCGACTCCCGAGAGCCGGAAAAGGAAATACTCCGGGAGCGTGAGCCACTTTGCCGCACGATCCCATTCCGAAGGGAATTCCGCGGCGTGCGCCATCAACTGGAAAACGGTGTTGAAAGGAAGAAACTGAATCCCCGTGATATCGTACATGCGTCGTTGGGGAAGGAGCGCAAAGGCGCGCTCCATTTGGGGGAGGTTTCTGGCGTCGCGGTAGCAGTAAGCACGGCCGATGCGGCTGCCCGTGCGGTCGAGCAGCACGTAGTCCACGCCCCAGCCATCGACGCCGACGCTGGCGATGCGGCGTCCCGCTTTGGATGCCGCAAGGCGCAGTCCTTTGAGGACCTCCTGCCAGAGACCGTCCAGGTCCCACACCAAGTGACCCGCCTCTTGACGCGCGCCATTGGGAAAACGGTGGACCTCCTCCAGGATTCCTTCCTCCCCAGTCCAGCGGCAAAGGACTACACGGCCACTTTCCGCTCCTAAATCCACTGCGGCAATATAAGTACCGGTTTTCATACTCGCAGTTCCTTCGCTAAACCCTATGTCTAGGAATCAAGTGACGGATCGGTCTCACGCCGCGAAGATTTCTCCTCGTGTGGTCAGCGCCTCCGTGTCCTCCGCGGCCGGAAGACCCTCAACACAGAGGTCGCTGAGATGCTCCGTGTGCTCTGTGTTGAAGCTTGAGAGGCACGGAGGACACGGAGAGTCTCGTCTTGATTTCGGCCAACAGCCGCGCTGTAATGCTAGGCGTAGCTCCCTCCGGCGGATTGGTTCTTCTCGGCTCGCTCACGGGTGATCCGTTGCATGTACCCCGACTCGCGAAATGCGGCCAAGGGATCTTCCGGCAGACCTTTCGAGCGTCTCCACTCCCGGATTAGGGGCCGCACGTCCGTTGAGAAGGCTCCTTTTAGACACTCTTCGGCGTCCACCAGCTCACACTTTTGCTGGTGGCGAGCCAGACGCCCGTGGTCCACAAGTGTTGCCTTGGCATACAACTCTTGGGCGGTCACGGCGGTCTGGATCATTTCCTCGATCTTGCCTTTCAAGTTGTGGCTCTGGTCGATCATGTAGGCGATGTCCGCGCGCCACCCAACCTCCCACTCGAAGTAGAGGATTTCGTGGAAGATGCGAAAGACTTGATAGGGATCGATCGAACCCAGGGTCAAATCATCGTCGGCGTAACGGCGGTCGTTAAAGTGAAAGCCTCCCAGCATCTCTTCGCTGAGGAGCCACGTCACGACTTGCTCGATATTCTGCGCCTGATAGTGGTGGCCCGTATCCACAAGGACCTTGGCGCGCGGACCGGCAGCGCGGGCTAAAAGTAGAGACATCCCCCAGTCGGCAATGTCAGTGTGGTAAAAGGCCGGTTCGAAAGGCTTGTACTCCACCAGCAATCGCTGGGCGGGTGAGAGCTTGGAGTGACTCTCCCTCAAACCCTCTTCGAACCACTGCTTCCGCTGGCGAATGTTGGCGGTCCCAGGGTAACTCGATCCATCCGCAAACCAAAGCGAGATGTCCCGGCTCCCTGTCTGTTTCCCAATCTCCACGCAATCCAGGATATGCTGCAAGGCTGCCTGGCGGATTTCAGGGTCGGGGTTGGCCAGTGACCCGTACTTGTAAATCTGGTCCTGAAAGACATTGGGGTTGATGGCGCCAATCCCCACGCCGTATTTTGCGGCGTACCCCTTTACTTCATCCGTGCTCTTGACGCCTTCCGGGAAGTCCCAGAGCACGTGCACGGCCACGGTCGGACAGATGCCGGTGAAGTGATGAACCTGTCCGGCATCGCTAAACTTCTCTTTGGTGGACGTTGCCGCACCCAGTTGGATGAATTTACCAAAACGAGTTCCGGTATTGGCAAATCCCCAGGACGGTATTTCGATTCGGAAAGTGTCTAAACTCTTCCAAAGAGTTTGATCGGGCGAGTCTTTCGACATGCTTCACCTCCCTCGGGGTGGGGCCACATACTACTGGTTTGGCTGGGGAATAGTCAAGGCGGGTGTGGGCAATCAATGGGCAATCAATCCGCGCCGCCGGGGAAGATGCGTGATACAATCGAGGCGTCAAGATGAGCCTTGGGAACCGTATTCGGACTCTTTTCCGCCTCTTCCTGTTAACTACGGTCCTGGTGACCGTGGCGCTGGTCAGTGCCATCACTACCATACGGCTTACCATTCGCGCCCACCAGGAGACGATGCCGAACTTGGTCGGATTGTCTTTCGACTACGCTCAACGCATGGCCACCGGACTGGGTCTTGAAATAAAGGTCGAAGACAAGCTCTTCAACACCCAATACCCTCCCCAGGCGATAGTGTCCCAGATGCCTCCGCCAGGAACCCGCATCAAGATCGGCCAGCATGTGCACGTCCTGGTGAGCCTGGGGCCTCCCCAGGTCGTCATCCCCAACTTGGTGGGGACCAGCGTTCGCGCGGCACGGATCACAGCTATTCAGCGCAACCTCACGCTGGGCGATGTGGTGGGAGTTCACTGGCCCAGCGCTGAGCCCGAGCAAGTGGTGGGACAGGATCCGGCGCCGGCAAGCACCGAGCTAAGGACCCCCGCCGTGGACATTCTGGTTTCTGTCGGGGAAGCGCCCCAGGCATACTTGTGCCCGAGGTTCGTCGGCCAACCAGTTGCAGAAGTCCGTCGCAAGCTCGAGAAGGCAGGTTTCAAAGTGGCTGGAGTCACGCCCATTACCACCGAGAGCGGCCCTCGCGGGATCGTATTGACACAATCCCCACCCCCTGGAAGCAAGATTAACTCGGACGCCGTCTTCAGCTTCCAAGTCTCGCAATGACAGTGTTGAAAAACCCTGCTACAACGGCATCATAACTGCAACACTATGTCCATAAGTCTTTGGAAGCCGTGTTGAGACTTCCAAACTGTCCCATGTGGCGTGGCTTTATGGGTGGAAATTCGCAGTTTGATGTTTGGATGCCAACCACAATCGGCTTGGGGGCTTAAGGTGGCTCGCGGCTGGAATCGTTGCACGGAAAGGTGGGATTCCTTGAAATGGGTCTGAGCAGGCTTGTCGTCCTCAGTTCGGTCATTGTACTCCTTGGGGGCAGCACATGCCTCAGGGCTTCCGATGATTGCCTTTCCTGCCACGGAGCATCCTCAGGGTTAACGAACTCGCAAGGGAAGCCCATCACCGTGAAGGCGGAGGCGCTCGCGCAGAGCGTCCACAAAGACTTTCGCTGCGTGGATTGCCATGCAGGGGCAGCCAAGCTCCCGCACACCGCAAAGAGCGCATCGGCCTCCTGCCTTGCCTGCCACGCGGAAGCCTCGGGGGAGTTGGGGGCCAACGCTCATTCCGCGCTCGGAAAGCCGGATAGCTCTGAAACCTGCATGGCTTGCCATGGCAACGCCCACGAGGTTGTTAAGCCTTCCACCCGCGGCGCCGCCCTCTGCGCCACCTGCCACGCAGACGAGGTCAAACAATTCGCGTCCAGCATTCATGGACGAGCGCACGCTCACCTGAACGGGGATGCTCCGACCTGTCTGAGCTGCCACGGACCCTCGCACCAGGTGGTGACTGCCAGCGCTCCAAACTCGCCGGTCAACAAACTGAACCTGCCTCGGACCTGCGGACAATGCCACTCGAACCCCGCCTTAGCGGCGAAATACCTGTTTACGGTGGCCAAGCCCGTGGAAGCCTACGAGTCGAGCGTGCACGGGCGCGCCATTCAGGCCGGCAAGATGAATGCCGCGGTGTGCAATGACTGCCACGGTGTCCACGACATCCTTGCGGGGGATGACCCGCGCTCGCCGATTTTCAGACTCCGGGTAGCCTCGACGTGCGGGAAGTGCCACGCGCAGGTTTTTGGTCAATACAAGGAAAGCATTCACGGCCGCGCCGTAGCGGCGGGCGTTGATTCTGCTCCTACCTGTACCGACTGCCACGGTGAGCATCGAATCCTGGCGCCGAACGACCCCAACTCCCCGGTTTATGTGGCCAACATTTCCCGCGTAACCTGCTCGCACTGCCACGCCGACCAGCGGCTAAATGCGCGCTTTGCCCTCCCCCCGGGCCGCGTTTCAAGCTATGAAAACAGCTACCATGGCTTAGCGGCGCAGGCCGGTTCCCAGACAGTGGCCAATTGCGCCTCCTGCCACGGCGTACACAACATTCTGCCCTCCTCCGACCCTCGTTCCACGATTGCCAAGGCCAATCTGCCCCAAACCTGCGGGAAATGTCACCCGGACGCGGGCAAAGAGTTTGCGCTGGGGCCGGTCCACGTGCTGCCTACCTCGGCGGCCGAAAATCGCTGGCTTTTCTACGTGCGCCTGTTCTATCTCTTTACCATTCCCGCCGTCGTGGGGTTCATGCTGCTGCACAATCTCCTGGACTGGCTGCGCAAGCTGCGCCGCCACGTCGCCCGCTACCGCGCGCTCCATACACCTCTCCGCTTCACCCTGAGCGAGCGGGTCCAACACGCGCTGCTATTGATCAGCTTCATTACGTTAGTGATTACGGGCTTCATGCTGAAGTTCCCGGAAAGCTTCTGGGCGGCGCCGCTGGTAAGGTGGGAGAACGGCTTGCCGATACGCGGCATCGTGCATCGCATCGCGGGGGTAGTGATGATCGGCGTGGGCTTCTACCACCTTCTCTATCTCATATTCGCTCGGGAGGGGCGGCGCGACCTGCGTGCTATGTTGCCCAAGGTCCGAGACGTGCGCGAGGCGGTCCAGACCGTGGGCTATAACTTGGGGTACCGCCGGGACGCTCCGCTTTACGCCAAGTTTAATTATGCGGAGAAGCTCGAGTACTGGGCGTTGGTCTGGGGGACCGTGGTAATGGCGGTCACGGGCATTTTCCTTTGGGCGCACAACTTCGTACTTGAATACCTCTCCAAGGTCTGGCTCGACATCGCCACGGCCGTCCACTACTACGAGGCCATCCTGGCCACGCTCGCCATCGTCATTTGGCACTTCTACGCCGTCATCTTCGATCCGGACGTTTACCCCGTGAAGTGGACCTTCGTGAGCGGCCGCGCGCCTGAACACGAGGTGAGAGAAGAAGAGGAAGAAGCCGCGCCCCAGGCCGCTCCGGAGTCAAAATAAGTCATTTGGGCCTAAGAAGCTTGCGCACCATCGGCGCTAAAAAGAACAGCAACAAGCCCAAGACGTAGAACGCTCCAAACACGAGGCAAACAATCTTCGCAAGCGTTCCCACGATTGCCTCCTCCACACTTTCGCGTTTTGGAGTGCGGCAGCTTGCTGCCGCTTTTCCTGCTCGGCGGCACCAACTTGCTGGCTGGGATGACACGCCGCGCCGCGATGAGCGCGAGCAAGCTCGCGACGGGCTAAAGCGGCAGCAAGCTGCCGCACTCCAAAAGGCGCCTACTCCAGGACCCGGTGCTTAACGTTCATCACATCGCGGCAGGGGACAGCCCCCAAAATGACATTCTTCACTCCCACCACCGGCAGAGCCTTGAAGTTGTATCGGGTGAACAAATCCAACGCCTCTTTCATGGTGCTTCCGGGGTTGAGGGTGATGACGTTCTCAACCATCAGGTTCCTGAGCAGTTCATTGTCCTCCGCCATGAACAGGTCCTTGATATCCGCCACTCCCAGGAGCGTGTCGCTCGGGTCCACGATGTAGAGGTACATCACAACGTCGATTCGTTTGGCCATTTCGCGGCACTTCACCTGGGCTTGCTCGACGGTGATATCCGGGGGAAACTTGAAGAAGCGAGTAGAGGCGAAATTGATAATGCTGAGATCCTGTTCCTCGAGGATTTCCTCAATCTTTCTGACCTGGGATGGCTCGAGCAGTTTTAGGATGGCCTTCTTGTCCTCCGAGGGAAGAACCGACAGGATATCGGCGGCTTGCCCGGATGTCATTTCTCTGATGAGTTCGGCCACTCGATCTTTGCGGAGAGAGCGCACAATATCGCGTTGAACAGCCGGCTCAATCTCCTCCAGGGTGTCGGAGGCTTGCTCCGTGTCCAAACCCTCCAGGATGGTAGCCCTCTGGGAGCTGTCGAGTTCTTCCAGGATGTCGGCCAAGTCCACGGGATGGATTTCGGCGAGTCTTTCTTTCAGAATACTGAGCCTGAGATCCCCCTTCAGTGCGCCCAGTTGGGGCGGCAATGGCTGAACATAGGACCAAGGGATGAGATTCCTTTCGCCGTCGCCGCTTCGTTTGGATAAGCGGTTGGCGAGAGCCCTCAGTCCCAGTTGGCGGAGCAAGCCGTAACGGCTGATGTCGACATCGCTCACGTAGACCTTGTCACCAGTGACCGCCAAACGAATGTCGTAGACAACTTCCACCTCTCGGCCCTCGATGTCCAAAACTTTTTTGTCCAAGAGATAGTCCCTCAGCGGGATTTCTCCGGGCAAAAGCCCCCGTACATAGCTCTGTGGACCCTCGATGTCGACGATGATTTCCCGAGGGCCAAGCGATCGGACCTTTTGCTGCGGTACGAGCAACGCGGGGTCACCGAAGGGTCGACTAATCTGGAAATGAGTGACCTCGGCCAGCTTGCCCTGGTCTACTACGATGACGTCGGTCAGCTTGCCGATTTTCTTCCCCGCCAGATACGCGCGCGCCCCGATGAGTTCGGTTAAAAAATAGCGCTTCTCTACCCCGTTCCGGGCCGTTTTCGTTTCGCTCATGAGTCACCTCCGCTCAACGCGGGTGGCGCATACATCGTTCTTTATGTATGCGCCCCAACCTTCCCCATGGCTTCACAGATGTGGCGCATACATAAAAAGCAATGTATGCGCCACCCATGAGATTCACCGTACATCACAGACTCTTAACGCAGCATCGTAATGAACCTGTAGATCAATATCCCGACCAGAAATATCAGATAAAGCCGGAGCGACAAGAGAGAGAACTTCACCATGGGGGTCATTTTGATCTGGGGTTTAGCGTACTTCTGGTTGATGGATCTCACCGTGCTCACGGTGTTCTTGAAGAATTCAGGAATCATGTTTAGCCTCGACGCAGTCGTTCACTTCAGAATGTTCGGAAAGAGCGCGCTGATCCCGTACAAGGTGGAAACGATGATGATCAGCGTCACAATCGTGATGTTGGCGATATTTTGGAACAGTGTATTCTTGTACCGGCCCATGGTTTCCTCGTTGTTAAGGAGCAGGATCAGAAAGACCAAGGCCGCAGGCAATAAGGTCACCGCGATTACCTGCACAAAAAGGGTGATGAGCACCAGAGGTGCGTGAGGAATCAGAACCACCGTCCCCGCCAAAAAGATGCCGAAAAAGTAATACGCGTAGAACCAGGGCGCCTCTTTCACTTTGTTGTTCAAAGAGTGGGCCCAACCAAACACCTCACCGAAAGCCCACGAGCTGGCGAGCGAGATACAGATGGCTCCCAGGAATCCCGCGTCGAATAACCCGATGGCCAGGAATGTGCCGAGTTGCTTGTTGATGCCCATGAATTTAGCGGCAGCCGAGGCGGCATCGTAAATGTTCTGACCGGGGAGAAGCGTGCCGGTAAGGATCACGCAGAAGGCGGCTACGGCCACCGTGAAAAAGGCGCCTATCGCCGTGTCCACCTTGCCGCCGGTGATGTCTTTCTCCTGTAGGCTCTTGTCCACCACTGCGCTCTGTTGGAAGAAAATCATCCAGGGGGCAATCGTGGTACCGATATTCGCCATGACGAAGAAGAACAGCTCGTTAGTGAACCCTCCTGGTGGAATCTGTGGAATCAAGCAACCACGAAGAACTTGACTGATCGGCGGATTGATCATGAACGCGGCGGGGATGTAAATGAGATTGAGTACACAAAAGACCATTGCCGCCTTCTCCCATGTCCAGTAGCGCCCCTGGATGACCATGGTCCCCATCAGCACCGAAGCCATGAGCACAGTGAGAACTCGCGGCACACCGAAAATACCGAGCGCCGCAGTCATGCCGATAAACTCCGTGATCATGGTGAGCCAATTCAACAGCACAAGGTCCAAAAGGGAAAACCATCCCCAAAAAGATCCGAAAGCGTGAAAAATGGCCTCCGCATGACCCCGTTTGGTCACCGCGCCAAGTCGTACGGTCATTTCCTGCACGTAGTAAGCGACCGGCCCCAGCAGGATCAGGAACCAGATGAGACGGAAACCGTACTTCGCCCCTGTGGCGGTATAGGTCGTGATGCCTCCGGCATCGTTGTCGGCAACCATGACGATGATGCCGGGGCCGGCGATAATGAGGAATAGCCTGATGACCTTCAGGATCTTCTTGTACCTGTAATAGAGCTTGGAAAGAGCGTTCATGGAGGCATCCCGCTGGCTGGTCCGTGATTTGCCGTTCACGCCCGGGAAGGGTGCGGGCGCACTTTCAACTACGGGCTGCGCAGTGAACTCCTTTTCCATGTCACATCTCCTCGAGGTCATGGGGTTCGGTCGGCGGACACAAATCCCCTCTAAGCTCTCCGTGCAGTGCCTTTCGCCAATGCACGTGGGTTAAGCACGAAGGCCCCAGACCCTTCGCTGCGCTCAAGGCAGGCTCTAAAGAACGGGTCTGTGCCGGTGTCGCGTGAGCCAGTGGCTCTCGGTTGGGATTTGAGGCGCGATGGCAGTGAGAGAAAAGGTGTGATCAGGCAGGAACGGCAGGTAGCGCACACCTGCTTTTTAGGTCTGCGGCTCTTCCCGCCGTGAACTTTTGAAAGCCGCAGACCTGCAAAAAACGCAGACCTGCGCTACCCAGTCACAGCCGTTTCTAACACCCAACGCAAGGCGCGCCTTGCCCCCAAGGCTTGTCGCCGGTGTTTCTCATATCCCTTTCTGGAGGTGAGACGTGAAACCGGGGAGGGAAAGAAGATTACCCCTCCCCAGGAGACGGAGAAGGGGCTAATGCCGAGGGCTGACCGCAAGGCCCGGACGTGCAGCCTTTGTCGAACGGGTTGTCCTCACTCGCCCAAGCTTCAGCACCGCACGCCGTAAGAGGCTTTAAAACCTCAGCCACGTTAGACAGACCCTTAATCCGGGAATGCCTGTTCTACCCAATCCATCAGCATCTTTGGACACTGACTGGGCAGTGGCTTGTGTGTCGCGCGGACGCCTCGCCTACCGAGGATCCGGCCGCTGCATCGCTGTAAACCCCGCGGATCCAGCGTCCTCTTGCAAAATAAAACAGGGCTTTTAGACGTGTCAAGAAAAATCGACATAACTTAAACAAAATTTACGTTTTCTTTATATCTTCCTTATATCAAGCGCAGTGACTCAGCAAAATCAGCATTCCACAGGCACAATACAGCGGCGCGCCACCACGGGCGCGCGCGTCCCCGGTTCCATTCGAAGTGAACCTTACTTGTAAGCAAAGATCTCGGCGTAGAGGATGAGGGCGATGATGCCGAGCCCGATGGTCAAGGCGGTGAAGCCGAAGCGGCGCCAAAACTGAACGACGACCGGGGGCGGAGCGGGCATCAGACGTTTTTCCAGTTCCCCCCGCTCGAGCAGTTCCCGGTATTCGCGCGGGCGGTCGAGCTTGAACTTTTCCAGCGGCTCGCCGCCCGTAAACACGACCGTATCGATGGGAAATCTCTCGGGCCGGAAGTGGGTGTTGAAGAAGTGCACGGTGAAGATGAACCCGACGGCCAGCAACGCCTCGTCACTGTGGATGATGGTGGCCACGTTGATTAACCCGCCGGGGAGCAGCCGGGTGAAGAATTCCGGGAACCAGAGCAATAGTCCCGTCGTGCCGATGACCGCCACGCCCCAAAACACCGCGAAGTAATCAAACTTCTCCCAGTACGTCCAGCGGCCGTATTCGGGGCGCGGCCCTCTGCCCACAAACCATTTGAGCGAAGCGGTGAACTCCCGCCAGTCGGTCCGATTGAACACCATGCTCTCGGAGCTGAAGATGAACTGCCGCCAGCTTTTCCCGCTCGCCCGGCGCTGGCGGGCCGCGTCCCAGAGGTGCAAACCGAAATAGGCGAAAGTGAGCACGGCACAGAAGCGGTGGATGACCCCGGCGGCCTCGAAGCCCCCCAGCAGGTGCGCGACCACCTGCGCCCAGCGCGTATAAGAGAACTTCAGCATCATGCCCGTCAGGGCCAGACCCAGGAAACTGGCGACGACCATCAAATGCAGGTTGCGGTCAAAGGGCCGGAAGCGGCGCACGTAGGCCGCGCCTTTCGCACTCCCGTCGGCCTTTAATTCCCTGCTGTACTTAAGCGAGCGCGGCAGCCAGGCCACCGTATGCACACCGGCCACGACCAGCGTGCCCATCAACAGCGAGGTCATTCCCCAGAAGGTGAGGAACAGGAAGGGATACTTTTTGGGATCGTGGTGGGTGGCGTGGGTGAGATATCCCGCAAAGCGCCGGTTGGAGCCGGGATGGCACTGGCCACAGGTCTTTACGACATTCACCCGGCTGAGGCGGGAGGCGGGGTCGGTCACGGAGCGAACGTCGTGCGCTCCGTGACAGTCGTAGCACTTGGCGGTTTTCACGTAACCCAGCTTGGAAACCTTGCCGTGGTACGTCTCGAAGTAAGTCTTGGCGATGGCCTCATGACACCGCCCGCATTGGTCCATGATGTGGAGGCGGAAGTCCGAGAGGTCGGTCCGCTTGATGGTGTGCGCCGAGTGGCAGTCGCTGCACACCGGCAAGGGCTTGGCCGTCTTGGTGACCGCTGTCGAATGGACGCTGGCGGTGAAGGCCTCATAGATCCCCTGGTGGCACCGGCCGCAGGTCGCGGGCACATTCTTGGGATTCACGCTGGAGCGTGGATCGCGACGCGGCAACTCCTCATGCGGCGTATGGCAGTCGGCACAGTTCGCCGTCACGGTGAGGCCACTTTGCAGCAAACCCTTGCCGTGGATGCTCTCGTCGTAATTTTCCACCACGTTGGTTTGCGTCCCTTCATACCGGACTGCCGCCCGCTCCCCATTGCGGTGGCACTTGCCGCACAGGGCCGGAACATTGCGGGAAAAGGTCGGCGAGCGGGGATTGTTCCTGCTCAGCACTCCATGGGTGCCGTGACAGTCCGCGCAGGCGGGCGCATCCGGGCTGCCCTTGGCCAACAATTGCCCGTGAGTGCTCTGCTGGAACTGTTCGACGGCGGCGGCGTGGCAAATCGAGCAATCGACTCGGGCGGTTATCGTGGCGCAAGGCCGGAGCAGGGACGGGTCACCGCCGGTATGGCATTGCACGCAGGCTGTCCGGGCATGCCGCGAGGCGGAGAGCTCCTGCTCGTTGACGAACAGGGAGCGCACGCGGCCACCACTGGCGGTTTTCAACTCCGGGTTGCCATGGCAGCGCTGGCAGTCGCGGTCCGACATCCCCTGCGCATAAAAGACTTGCCGGATCTTGTGCGGCTCGTGGCAGTCCACACAGGCGGGGATCAGGTGCGGGCGCTTCTCCCACAACTCGCCGCGGATGACTTTGCGGTGCACCGTCTCAATCAATGCGTGGCACTTTGTGCAGGTATGGGCGATGTTCTGTTTGGAAATCGAAGACCGGGGATCGGTGTGGGGTAAAACGAAGTGCGCCGTGTGGCAACTGGTACAAACCGCCGTGACGATTAGGCCCTTTTGCAACAAGGCCTCGCCGTGGATGCTTTCGGTATAGTTTTCCAGGATCTTGTCCTGAGGGATGTTGTGAGTAAGCTGGACGGGAGTGCCTTCGTGATGGCAGCGGCCGCACAAAAAGGGGATCTGAGTGGTCGCGGTGGGAGAACCGGGATCGGAAGGCCGCAGGATGTTGTGAGTTCCGTGACAATCGGTGCAACGAGGGGCCAGCGGGTCACCGCGCCTCGCTGCCCTCCCGTGCAAGCTTTCCGCATACTGCTTTGTTTCATCGGCGTGGCACGTGCCGCAGTCAACCGGCTGGAGCTTCTCGGGATGGGGAAGCTCCTTTCCAGCCAGATCAGCGTGGCAACTGGTGCACTCGAGTGTAGCGTGCGGCGAAGCGCGCAGGGCAGCTGCGTTGAAGGGGGGAGGCATTCCCGGCTGCCGCTTGCCGGTGCGAGGACCGGTTTCGTGGCAACCCATGCAGGGCTCGCTTCCCGGCAAAGGCTTGGGTTGTTGGGCGCACAGGGGCAAAGCAAGCAAGAGAGAAACGAGGCCCGCAGCACCGAAAGTGACCAAAAGACGTTCTAGCCCTTCAAGGGTCATACCATTTGTCCAGGTCCTCGCCTGACCGTGGTGGAATTTCACAGCACATCACAGGGCGAGCAATTCGGTTGCCAGCGGAATTCTCGCCGGCATTTGGGCAGCGGTGTCATTTGGCGTGGCGTCCATTTTGAAAGGCCAGTCAGGCGAGCACCCGCACTTCCACTCCGCACAGCCGAGGATGAGGGTCGGCTTGCTGCAAAAGTCAGGGAGTGTGTCTTGGTCCGGGTCTGGTACCGTCGCGTTCCGCCCAGGCAAAGAACTAGCCACCCGGTTGTAGGGGTACGACAGCAGGTAGCGCGGTCAGGGCTCTCGTGACCGTGGGCTTTTCCTTCGCCGACGAACCCACGATCAGTTTCAAAGGCGAATTGACCGTGGCTAACCCTGCCCAATCAACCAACCCCTTGCGCCTTCCTCATCCAGGAGGGGAATAAGCGCGCATTGCGCCGCCTGCTTTACTTTATGCTATGATGTAAAGTGATGGCGGAAGCGACCCTTTCAACCAAGAACCAGATTGTCATCCCACGGGAGGCTCGCGAGGCTTTACAGTTAAAGCCCGGCGATAAGCTCATGGTGGTGGTTTGTGGAGAGAGGGTCATTGCCCTGCAAAAGCCGAAATCCCATCATGCAGCGATTCGAGGGTTAGCTCGCGGCGCCTATCCCCGCGATTATCTTCAAAAGGAACGCCAGAATTGGGAATAGACCGTCTCCGCACCTTTCTTCGGCGTCACCGCCGGGTCGCCCTGGATACGAACGTCTTCATTTACCAATTAGAAGCGAACTCCCGATATCTTGCCCTCACGGATCACATTTTTTCCTGGCTCGAACGACCCGGTTCGAAGGCGGTCACGTCAACCATCACCATGATGGAATTGCTGGTTCATCCTTATCGCGAGCTTGACGAATCGCGGGTGGATGAATTCTACGGATTACTCTCCACCTACCCCAACCTGGATTGGGTTGCCCCAGATCTGGAAATTGCCGATCTTGCCGCGCGGAATCGTGCCCGACACCACCTGCAATCTCCCGATGCTCTTCAGGCCGCGACCGCCGCACACGCCAAGGCGACTGGATTGATTACAAATGATCCGGTCTTTGAGCGGGTGGAATCCTTTGAAACGCTGGTGTTGGACCAGATCCTCTAAACATTCCGAGCGGGGTAGCCACGGGCACTGCTCTCCGGGCGGTTGCCGGGCCGTCACGTTCCTGAAATCCCGCCGTCGCGTAGGCCCGATGCGCGTCTTCAGGCCGGGGCCGCGCCTTAGCAGCCCGAATTCGCCTCCTGGGACCAAAGTAGCCAACGCCGCGAAGGGCCTTGACGCTCTTTTCATTTGTGAGCTAAGGTCTAGCAGAGGGGCTATTTGCGGGCGCCTCCTGACAAACTTGGGACGTGTGGCGGCGTCCCAGATCCAACAAGGGAAAACAAATGTGATGGAGATTTTTGAACTCACCAAGGCCTTAATCAACATCGAATCCGTGACGGGCCACGAGCGCGCCTGCGCCGAGTTCCTGCGCGGTTATCTTGTGGCGAGGAACTTTGCGGTGGAGCTCCAGCCGGTCTCACGCGATCGCTCCAATGTGTTCGCAAAGGCGGGAAAGCCGGACGTGGTTTTGAGCACGCACATCGACACCGTCCCTCCTTTCCTTCTCGCCCGCGAGGACGAGGAGTTCATTTACGGGCGGGGAGCATGTGACGCCAAGGGCATTCTGGCCGCGCAACTCGTGGCGGGTGAACGGCTGCGGAGCGAAGGGGTGACGGACTTCGGCCTGCTCTTCCTGGTGGGAGAGGAAACCACCAGCGACGGGGCGCGCGAGGCGAACCTGCATCCACCCGGCTCCCGCTACATTATTAATGGTGAGCCAACGGAAAATAAACTGGTGGTAGGATCGAAAGGTAACCTGCGGCTGGATATTCGATCCAAAGGTAAGATGGCGCACTCGGCTTACCCGCACCTTGGTGAGTCCGCGATTGATAAGTTGCTCGATGTCCTGATTGATCTGCGGAAGCTTCCCCTGCCCCATGATCCCTTGCTGGGCCCTGCTACGCTGAGCATCGGGGTCATCTCCGGCGGCAGGGCGGCCAACGTTGTCCCGGACCAGGCCGCGGCCCAGATCCTGATTCGGACCGTCAACGGCTCGGAAGAGTTGCGCCGCAGGATCTCGGAGGTGCTGGGCGGGCGCTGCGAGTTTGAGTTCGTCCGCGACACGCCGCCCCTGCGCATGGACAAACTGGACGGCTACGCCACCGACGTGGTGGCCTTCACCACTGACCTGCCGTCCTTGACCCGCTGGGGCCGGCCCGTGTTGCTGGGGCCGGGTTCGATCAGCGTCGCCCACACCGAGCATGAGTGCGTGGGCAAGGTGGAACTGGTCAAGTCCGTGGACCTTTATTGCCGGCTTGTCCGGGAGCTGAAAAAGACAGTCGAGAGTTAACAGCGGGGTCGGGCCATCCAGAATGGAGCTGGCCGAGAGGGCTAAGCTGTTGCCTAAAGTCTCTGGACAGCAGCCAGGCAGAAGGGTTCACTTTCGACTCTTGACTCTCGACTCTCGACTCGTTGGGGGCGGAAAGGAAGCTGTAATTGAATGGAAAAGAAAATCGAAGTCGGCATCTTGGGCGCGACGGGAATGGTCGGCCAGCGCTTTGTGAGCTTGCTCGAACACCATCCCTGGTTCGAAGCCCGATGGCTAGCCGCCTCGGAACGCTCCGCAGGGAGAACTTATGCGGAGGCTTGCAACTGGCGCTTGCGTGATCCCCTGCCCAAAGCCGCTGCGGAGCTTCCCGTACACGAGTGCAAACCCGGCCACGCGCCGCAATTGGTCTTCTCCTCGCTCGATTCCAAAATTGCGGGTGAAGTCGAAAGGGAGTTTGCGCAGGCGGGCCACGTGGTGGTCTCGAATTCCAGCAATCACCGCATGGAACCGGACGTCCCCTTGTTGATTCCGGAAGTGAACCCCGAGCATCTGGCCCTGGTGCGAATCCAGAGAAAACGGCGCGGGTGGAAAGGTATGATCGTCACCAACCCGAACTGCACGGCGGTTGGACTGGTGATGTCGTTGGCTCCGCTCGAGAGAGCTTTCGGCCTCGAGAAGGTGCTGATGACCAGCATGCAGGCGGTCTCCGGCGCCGGTTACCCGGGCGTGCCCACACTGGATATCCTCGGCAACGTGATCCCACACATTTCGGGCGAAGAGGAAAAGGTGGAGCGGGAGACCCGCAAGCTGCTCGGAAAACTCCTCGACGAGAGTGTCAAGCCCGGCGACTTCGTGGTGAGCGCCCACTGCAACCGCGTGCCGGTGGAGGACGGCCACACCGAATCGATATCGGTTTCCCTGAAATCTAAGGCATCCGTGGAGGAATTAATTGAGGTCTGGCGGAGGTTTCGCTCGCTTCCCCAGGAGCGAAGTTTGCCGTTTGCCCCCAAGCATCCCATCATCGTTCGCGAAGAGCGGGATCGCCCGCAGCCCAAGTTCGACCTCGGGGTCGAGCACGGGATGGCCACCGTGGTGGGTCGCGTGCGGCTCTGCCCAGTGCTTCAGTTCAAGTACACCGCCCTCAGCCACAACACCATCCGCGGGGCTGCGGGTGCGGCTCTGCTCAATGCGGAGCTGATGAAGTCCGAGGGGTATTTGGATTAGGCGCAGGGTTGCAGAGGCGAATCTCGTGAGTGCGCGCTAGGTTGTGGGTCAACCCCCTCACCTTGGAGCTTGTTTACTGCCGAAGTGGAGAAAATAGGAGGACGAAGCGAATGAAGTTTGAACGCATAACGATTGACCCCAATGTATGCACCGGGAAACCCTGTATCCGCGGGCTTCGTTTTCCGCTCTCCCGCCTCCTCGGGCTACTCGCATCCGGTGAGAGCAGAGAATCGATCCTCAAGGCCTATCCTTATCTGGAGGCTGGGGACATCGATGAGGCTTTGCGGTACGCCGCGTATCTTGCTGAGGAAGAAACCGTGGAATTCTCGCGATGAGATTCCTCATCGACATGCCTCTATCGCCTGCGTTGGCCACTTGGCTAAAGCAACAAGGACATGATGCCTTGCATGCCGCGCAGGTAGGATTACACCGAGCCTCTGACGGAGAGGTTCTCGAGCGCGCCCGTATCGAAGGTCGAGTGGTGCTCACGGCAGATTTGGATTATCCCAGGCTCCTAACCCTGACCGGGGCTCAGGGACCCGGGCTGATACTCTTTAGGGGTGGCGATTATAGCGAGCTCGAGTGTATCGAACGCTTAGCCCAAGTCTTTGAAAAGGTGCTGCCCCAGGTACTCGAGAATTCGATTGTGGTTGTTGAAAGGAATCGCATCCGTCTCAGGCCCCTCGGCGGTGAATGATGACAAAGCTCGCACTGCTCGGTTACGGCAAGATGGGCAAAACCATTGCCGCGCTTGCCCCGCAGCGGGGCTTCGAGGTGCGCCTGGCGATGGATATTGACGTCAACGCGCAAGGCCAGGGCATCACGCCCGAGAAATTCCAGGGTATCGACGTCTGCGTGGACTTCACCACACCGGATGCGGCTTTCGAGAACATCTGGCGTGTCGCGGCGCTGGGTGTGAATCTGGTGGTGGGTACAACGGGTTGGCATGACCGGCTGGAGGAGGTGCGGAGGATCATCGAAGGCGCCGGCGTCGGTATGGTTTACGGGGCCAACTTCTCTATCGGCGTGAACCTTTTTTATCGGCTGGCGCGCGCCGCAGCGGAAATCTTTGCTCCCTTCACGATGTACGATCCTTACCTCACCGAAGCTCATCACAAGTTCAAGAAGGACGCGCCCTCCGGCACAGCGCTTGAAATCAAACGGCAGATTCAATCCGAGTTCAGAAGCCGCGAGATTCCTGTCACCAGTGTGCGCGCGGGTTACTTTCCCGGCACGCACGAGTTGGGCTTCGACTCCGAAGCGGATACAATTATCCTTCGGCACACGGCGCGCGGCCGCCAGGGGTTTGCCGAAGGCGCCCTGCACGCGGCGCGCTGGGTGGTGGGCAGGAAGGGCTTGTTCAGCTTCGCAGATGTTTTGCAGACTGGAGCTGCGACGAACCCTGCCCCAGCCCCCAGCCCCTAGCACCCAGTCCCCAGTGGAGGTTTTATGAGCCTGGACATTCGAGGTTGCGGTACGGCGCTGGTAACGCCATTCAGGAAGGATGGCACCCTGGACCTTGATGCCCTGCGGCGTTTGGTTCAGTTCCAACTTCGCGCCGGCATCGACTTCCTTGTCCCCTGCGGCACCACGGGTGAAACACCCACGCTCGAACATGCCGAGTATCTGGGGGTCATCCGCAGCGTAGTCCAGGAAGTGGCGGGGAAGGTTCCTGTGATCGCCGGGGTGGGCGGAAATAACACCCGAAGAGTGATCGACCTTGCTGCCGAGGTGCGCGGGCTGGGCGTCCAGGGAATTCTCTCCGTAGCCCCTTATTACAATAAGCCTACCCAGGAAGGCCTTTACCAGCACTTCCGGGCCATCGCGGAGTCCACCGACCTTCCCATCATTGTTTACAACGTTCCTGGCCGCACCTCGTCAAACCTCGAGCCCGCCACAGTGGCCCGCCTCTCCCAAATTCCCACCATCATCGGCATCAAGGAAGCCTCCGGCAGTATCGTGCAACAAATGGAAGTCCTTGCCGCTGTCGCGCCGGGCTTCCGCGTGCTTTCCGGTGACGACTCGTTCACCTTCCCGCTCATGGCGTTGGGCGGCGTGGGCATCATCTCCGTGGTCTCGAACGAAATCCCGGGTGAAATGACCAAGCTCGCGCACCTGCTGCTGGAAGGAAAACTCGAGGCAGCGCGCCAACTCCACTTCCGCCTGTTGCCGCTGATGCAGGTGAACTTCATCGAGACCAATCCCATTCCCGTCAAGGCCGCACTCGCCATGATGGGTATGATCGAGGAAGTTTACCGCCTGCCTATGGTCCCCATGAAAGCCGAAAACCGCGCCAAGCTTGAAAAGGTGCTGGCCGCGCAGGGTTTGCTGCCGCCGCAAAAGCCCTAAGCACCGGGACGGAGGAAACGACGTGAAGCACACTCTTTCGGTGTTGAGTTTGTTTCTGGGGTTCAGCACAGTCGTCTCCCCTGGGCTTTTTTGCCAAGAGGCAGCAAGGGGCGCGCGGTGCGAAGCCCCGGAATACTTCGGGCTGTGCGATCCCTTTGTCCCGGGAACGATTGTATATTTCGTCCCGACCAAAGGCATTCGAGTCGGCTCTACGTGGCCCGGGGGCCCGGCTGGGGAGGCGGGTGTCTGTCCTTGGGACCAGATCGTCGCTGTGGACGGCGTTCCTGTCTCAGAAGAAAAGATGCTCGAGTTTTTGAAGGTTGTGGTCTCCGACACGCCGACGCCAATCGACCTGAAGATCAAGCGTGGAGATCGGGAGCTCGATTTTCACGTGCCGCGCGTAAGGGAATCCACGCTGGCGGCGCTGAGCCAGGAGAAATACACGTACCTGCCATTTTTCCCATCCGGCGAACGCTTGGCGACCGTTCCGGTCGATGAGAGCCCGCAGGAGCTGCAAGTGTTTCGAGATTTCGAGCTGCGCGTTGGCGATCATTTTGGCTTCGAGTTTGCCGAAGGGCGGTGGGCGCCCAAGGGCACGCCCGAGGACCAGCTCAGGCGCGTCGCGCAAATCCTAGCGGACCCTCAGGCGGCGGGACTCGCAGGCACCCTATTCCCCACAGGGATGTACGGAACCGGCTGTTCGTTCTTGATACTCAGGAATCCTCCCCAAATTCTAATTGGCCTCATCGAGCCTGCATCCGTTGCGCATCGGGCTGGACTACTTCCGGGCGATGAACTTCTTGAGGTAGATGGCCATCCGCTCTCCGGCCTCGATAAGAAGCAACTTTCCGACTTAATCTTGGAACCTGGGGACCGCGCGCGGCAGTTGAGTTTGCGAATCAGGCGGGGCACGTCGGATATCAAGGTGGGGCTTGAGACCGAGCAGTGGCGGGATCTCGGTTACGGCATGTCCGTTTTCGGCGGGGTGAAACCGCCGCGCAAGGCCGCCTACGTGGTTGGTCTCCAAACTGATGACGTGGATGACCCGAGGCAAGCGATTGTCACCGGGGTGACTTATCCCTCTCCGGCATTCGACGCGGGGCTGCTCGTGGGCGATCTGATCCTTGCAGTGAACGGCAAACCGATCGATCATGTCACGCACGACCAGCTCTCTGACCTGCTTAACACGAACTCTCCTTCTCCGCTCGCCCTTGAGATCTCACGCCTTGGCAGGACAATCCACTCGCTGTTGACCCCGGTTACAGAGGCTCAAGCCCAAGCTGCAATCGGGAGGAAGATGACGGCGAACGGTCCTGCTTCCCCCCATTGCACCGAGCCCTCCATCACGAAGGAAGCCGGCAAGGACTAGCTCGACAAGGCCGTTCACCATTCATAGAGCCAGACATAGCTCGTGGCTCGGCTGCGCTGCGGCATTCCATAGGGTTTGCCGTCTTTTTCTTCGCCGTTTCGCCAGGCCAGGCGGAACCCCTTCTGAAAGATAATCGGGTCCTCCTCGTGAAAACGGTAGGCAGAAAAACGGCAAGTGCCGTCGGCATCCTGCTCTTTGTGGGTAAGGCCGGCGATGGGGAAGTGGTACATGCCGCGGTTGAAGTAATAGGTGCCAAGGAAGTAGTCCTCGGTTCCTGAGGAGAGCAAAAGGGGCTCTTTCGCGCCATCCATATAGGCCCTGAGGACAGCTTCGAGAAAGTTGAAATTCCTGCTGGCGACTGCCAGGGTCACCTGGTAAAGGGCGCCGGCTCGCGAGGATTGGCAGATGTCGAAAACCTGGAGAGGCTCTAGCTCGACATTGTCGCGTACTTGGAGCCGCAGCCGTGCATTATCCGGCAGGCGGATATTCCCGAGGAACACCGGGAGGTTTTCGACTCCCCGGATGATCCACCAGAACACTTGGGGTTTCTCGACGCCCGCGCCGAGTTGTCCGGTAACCCGGATGCTCTTGCCGAAGGGGATTCGATAAGTATTATAGAGGCCGCTGGGATGGCCGGACTTTCCCAGGCGCTCGGAACCCCAGGGGGCGGAGGAATCGCCCCAACCGATTCCGTGGCCAAGAAAAAGCTCCATATCAATCGAGGGTTTGGTTTCTCCATCGACATAGAAGCGAATTCGGGTGCGGTCATATCCCGGCCAGTCGCCGCCAAACCACATGTGCGTCAGGCATCCGGCGCCTTCATGCTGCAAGAGCACGACCTCGTGGTCGGGATAAAGCAGCCCTTCTTTACCGGCGGTTCCGAAGGTCTCCAGCGTGGCGGCGGACAGCGCGCTCTCGCGGCTATCGCGGCCACTTCCGGAACCTTTCAAAGGGCACCTCAGGAAAGTGACAGCGGCCAGGAACACTATCGCCCAAAAGCAGGGCAGGCGGCTCCTAGTCTTCGCCGCCGTAAAAGTTGGATCCTTCATTGCCGACTCCTTTGCACATGATAGGGCCGGGCGGCGTTCACGCTTGTCCAAATAACACTCGTTGCCGTCGGCGGCGACCTGCAGCTCCGCCGCCTGATGTGCGGAAAGGCTTTGCCTTTCCGAAGGACGTCCACCTGCACAACCTCCTCCGCGCAGGCTGGAAGGCTCAGCCTTCCAGCCTGCGCGGAGGAGGTTGAGGGGCGCGGCATTGGCCGGAAAGCCGGAGGCTTTCCGCAAGTCGGAGCGGCAGAGCCGCTGTGAGCGCCGGCGTGAACTGGCAATTTGGACAGCCGTGAACGGCGTTCGGCCCTCGGGCGAGCGTGCTCGCCCCGACATGTCAGTGCGGCACTGTCGAGACAAAGTGGTAACTCCCCGAACCGATTTCGTAGACCACGGCGGCCGCCTCCACGCGCAGGTATTTGACGCCCGGTGTTTCGCCCGCCGCCTGGCCACTTTCCTTTACGGATGCCGCAGCGTCGGCTGGAACGTACACCGTCGCCGTGGTGTTGACAGGCACAGTAACGCTCCACGTAAACCGATCGCCTTCACGTTTCCAGTCGCTCACGATTTCGCCGTAGGGAGACTTGTGCGAAGCCTTCACGAAATTCAAGTCGCCGACCGGAGTGGGGCGCATGATGATGTGCTTGAAACCGGGCTGCGCCGGATCCGGGCGGATGCCCGCCAGGTTTTCATAGAGCCAGGTGATAAGGTCCCCGACCAGCATCAAATGGTTGCCCGAATTCATGGCCGGATTGGCGGTATCGCCATTCCAAAGTTCCCAGACCGTGGTGGCGCCTTTGCTGACCATGTAGCCCCAGCTTGGGTACGACTTCTGTGAGGCGATTTCATAAGCGACATCCGGGTGGCCGTTGTCGGAAAGCACCTGCATGAGCCACTGGCCGCCGATCAGCCCGGTCCCGATGTGCCCTTTGTTCTGCTCCTCAATCTTCTGCACCAGCGCTTCGGAGACTTTCTGCCGGTCTTGCTCCGCAACCATGCCGAAGGCCAAAGGAAGGACGCTGGAGGTCTGGGAGCCGTTGCTGAATCGACCGGTTTGCTGATCGAAGTAAGTCTTGTTGAATGCCACGGCCAACCTGTCCGCGAGCCGGTTGAAGTCGCTCGCGTCACCTTCCTTGCCCAGCAGCGTCGCGAAGCGCGCCATCAGGCGGAGCAGATGGTAGTAGTAGGTTGTTCCCAGCACGCGGCCCTCGGTCCTGCGGGCCGGATCGCTGGAATGGATCAATTCGGGAGATTCCGGCGGGACGCACCAATCGCCGTAAACATCGCGTGGCATGAGATCGTCTTTGAGGTACGTCTGCATATGCGCGATCCACTTTTTCATTCCCTCGTAGTGCTGTTCGATCACCCGCAAATCGGCGTACTGATCGTAAAGGTGGTCGGGGATAATGATGAAGCTGGATGGCCAAGTGACGTTGTCAAAGTAGAAAGGCCAGTAGGCCGGGGACACGTCACTGACGCTCCCCTTGGAATCCTGGGAGTCCGCAATGTCGTCCACCCATTTGGCATAAAAAGCGGCGACATCGAATAGGTAGGGCTCGCCTCTGCTCTCGGCAGACCGGTCACCGAGCCAACCTTGACGCTCGTCGCGTTGCGGGCAGTCGGTGGGCATGCTCCGGTAGTTGTCTTTGGTCCCCCAAACTACGCTCTTGTAAATCCGGTTAAGCAGCGGATTGGAAGAGGCGAAGTCGGCGTGTTGCTCGACGGCATCGTGAACCTCTCGTCCCTCCAGGGAAGACAAGCTTGGCTTGCCCGGGAAACCCTTCATCTCGACGTAGCGGAAACCGTGGTAGGTGAAACGCGGCTCATACACCTCTGTCCCTACGCCCTTGAGCGTGTAGACATCGGTCACCTTGGCGGAGCGCAGGTTGTCCAGATAGAGCGTGCCGTCGGGCCTCAGCCTTTCGGCATGACGGAGTGAGACCTGGCTTCCTCGAGGTCCTGACACGGCCAGGCGGCACCAGCCCACCATGTTCTGGCCCAGGTCGAAGATGTAGACGCCGGGACGGACTTGGGTGATGCCGATCGGCTTGATGGTTTCGGTAACGCGGATGGGTTCAATCGGTTGAGCGGCGAGGACTCCGCTGGGGCCTTTTACCCCCTGCGCTGGTTGCCAGCCGCTATCGTCGAACCCCGGGCGGCTCCAGCCCCGCATCTCGAGGCGCGCGTCGTAGACTTCGCCGTCATATTCGTTATTGGCGCGGATCGGTCCCTCGGTGGTTAGCTTCCAACTCTCGTCGCTCACCACGCGCTCAACTCTTCCGTCGCTGTATTCGATTTCGAGCTGGAGCAGCAGCTTGGGGTAGCCGAAGGTCCGCATGAAGGTGGGGACCTTGCGCCGGGGCGCGAAATAGCGCCCGTTGCCGAGGATAACGCCCAGCGCATTGGCACCCGGCTTTAGATGCTTGGTGACGTCATGGGTCATGTAGAAGACTCGCTTATCGTAATCGGTGAGGGCGGGAACCAGGCCGTCGTCACCCACTTTGGCGCCGTTCAGGTAAGCTTCCGAGACGCCCAGGCCTGAAATGTAGAGAGTGGCGCGCTTCGCCGGTTCTTCCACTTTGAAGTCTTTGCGAAGCATGCGGGCGGGCAAGACGCGTCGCTCTGCCCAACCCGCCTCACCCCAGGGAGCCATGCCGTATTCCCCCAGGACTTTGGCCGGCCCCCAGGCGGAGTCGTTGAACTCGGGCACATTCCAATCGGGGATTTCGGCCGGCGAGACTCGCCACTGCTGGTCCGTGTAGATGGCCACCGGAGCACCGCGCGCCAGCTCCATCTCGAGTGCGCCCATCAATCCTGGCGGAGCCTCGCCGGAAGCGCGCACGGCGACGGCGAGGATGTTGGCGCCGCTGTGCAGGGCCTGAGTAACGTCAACCGAGATAGGGTTCTCGATCCCCTTCGCTGACCCAACTGGTTTCCCGTTGATATAAAGGGTGGACTCGCCGGAGCCAACCAGATACAGAAGGGCATCCGAAACCGAGTTGTCTTGGGGAATCTCGAGGGTGCGGCGGAAATAGCTCGTGCCGGGACTGGGCTGGGACGACCACACCCATCGGGCTTCCTTCAACTGCTCCGCCTTACCCTCGCCGCCCTCGAGTCCGATCCACTTCCCTCTCCAGTCCTCGGGTTTGAGCAGCCCCATTGACCAAAAGGCAGGCGCACTCCAGGCCGAGGGCTTCTCTTGGTCGTCCCACACCCGCACTTTCCACCACACTTCCCTGCCTGAAGCGAGCGCCTTGCCCTCGTAAGACACTTGAATGGACCTGTCGGAATCCACTCGCCCAGTGTCCCAGAGATCTCCCTGATTGGTGCGTAGGTGCTCTTCGCTGCTCGCCGCCAGGATTTGGTAAGCCCTCTGCCTCTGGCCCCGCGCCCTGGGATCAGTTGACTCGAGCGTCCAGCTCAAGCGTGGGTTTAACGTGTCAATACCGAGCGGGTTCCGGCGGTACTCGCAGCGCAAATTCACTGGTCGTAGAAGGCCCTCCGCGGCGATAGCAGGAAGACAAGAAGCCACGAGCATTAAGAAAGTCAGCGCAAAAGCACATTTGGACATTCGATTACTCCTCATGATTGGAGCTGCGTTTACAGAGTATTACGCGCATTCCGAACTGGTGCAAGTGCGAACACCTGCGTGCGGAATTATTAGAGCAAGACCATTGAGATGGCGTTGGTGTTCTCCCCGTTTTGCGTTCGCGCCTGCCATTCGTAGTGTCCGTCATTCGCAGAGGATAACCCCATCATCTGTCATTCTGAGCCCATTCGGTGTCACCCTGAGCCCTTCGCCTGTCATTCTGAGCGAAGCGAAGAATCTCCGCAGTTGGCTCAGGGTGAACTGCGCGAAGGATCCCGGTCTGCCCGCTGAGGGTAAACTCCGCGAAGAATCCCTGCATTCGAAAGCTCAGTCGCCGCGAAAAAATGCCGGGATTCTTCGCTTCGCTCAGAATGACAGGGGATCGCGTTTTCCTCTATGAATGACGAACAATCCGTATCGGAATATGGTGCATGCGAGTCAGCGCATCATTTTCAGACCCCGATGCCCCCGGCATAGTTGAAATTATTCTCAAGATTGCGGATCATAAATCCATGCGTACGACACTCTCACTGGATGATGATGTTTCGCAGCTAATCAGGCGTTACGCCGACAGCCGGTCACCCGGCCTCGGGAAGGCTGTTTCTGAGCTGGTGCGGCGGGGGCTTACGGCCCAGCGGCCCACGCGGACAGTCAGCGGTCTCCGGGTCTTCGACCTTCCGGCGGATTCTCCACCGGTGAGCAGGAAAAAGATTGAGGAGATCGAGTCGGGTAAGGTACAGGGAGCCAAGACCAATTTATCGAAATTGATTGAGCAGGCTTGCCGTGGCGAAGAGGTTATCATCGTGCGCGGCGCAACCCCCGTGGTTCGTCTGGTTCCCGTCGGGGAAGTCCAAGGGCGGCGCCACCCGGGCGTCTTGCACGGCAAGCTTCGGGTGGGTCCGGAATTCTTTGAACCGCTTCCTGCCGAGGAACCTTCCGCCTGGCAGTAGAAGCGGTGCGGCTCCTCGTTGACACCCATGCGTTGCTCTGGTGGCTAAGTGATGACCCGTCGCTTTCCGAGGCAGCGCGAAAGGCGATGGCGGAGACTTCGAGTGTGCTTCTGGTGAGCGCCGCCTCGGCGTGGGAGATCGCCACCAAGGTGAGACTCGGGAGTTCTGCCGCTGTGCCTCTCATGGCTGGTACTTCCACAGGTCATTGAACTTGCCGCTGAGGCCCAGTGCAAAGTAAGGCATTCCGCCGAACAGCCAGAGATTGCCTGATTTATCGGCCCAGCCTACCGCCGACGCGCGGGCGGGGGGGACGTTGCCGGGAGCCGCCGTGCCCAGCGTCCCGTAAGTCGCGGGCTGATCGGCAAGGTTCGACCCGCTCATCCACGTCCACATGTTTGTCGATGGGTCGTACTTCCAAAGGTCGTTGAGGTCGCCGAAAACCTCGGGGTTGGTCCTGGAGTCGTAGCCGACCCCTCCGAAGACCCAGAAGTCCCCGGCGGCATCGGTCCAACTCAGAGCGCTGTCGCGCCCACCTGGCATGTTTGCGGGAGCGGGCGTTCCCCGCGTTCCGTAGGTTCCCGGTTGCTCGGTCACGTTCGCCCCGCCCATCCAGGTCCATGTGTTGGTCGCAGGGTTGTACTTCCACAAGTCGTTGAGGTCGCAGAGACCGCCGGCCTCTTCGCATAGGATGTCGTCCCAGTCGCTGCCTTCCCCGCCGAAGAGCCAGAAATTCCCCGAGCTATCAATCCAGGTGACGGAATCGGCGCGCGATCCGGGGATATTGCCAGGATCAGCCTGCCCCAGCGTGCCATAAGTCCCATTCTGGTCGACAATGTTCGCCCCGCTCATCCACGTCCACATATTTGTTGCAGGGTCGTACCTCCATAGGTCGTTGAGAATCCCGCCGGTCCCGGTCGAATCGCGCCCGCCCCCGCCGAAGAGCCAGAGATTTCCGCACGAATCGGCCCAGGAGGCAGCGGCTGTTCGCGAGCCCGGGGCATTCTCCGGAGCCGGGATGCCTTGGGTCCCATACACACCGGCGCACGCGTAGTTGCCGCCGATGTTGCACAGACTCTGCGCACCGCCCATCCACGTCCACATGGCTGCCGCCGGGCTGTACTTCCATAGGTCGTTCAGATCCCCCCTTGTTCCATTCGAGTCAAGGCCCGTTCCGCCGAAGAGCCAGAAATTCCGCGAGGCGTCGGTCCAACTGACCGCCCACTCGCGCCCCCCGGGAGCGTTGCCGGCAGCAGGCACCCCCACAGTCCCGTAGACCCCGGATTGCTCGGTCAGGCTCGACCCGCCCATCCACGTCCATTGGCCCCCGCTGTACTTCCAGAGGTCGTTGAGATCACCCTGTGCAGCCGCAGAGCTGGCCCCGTATCCGCCGAAGAGCCAGAAATTGCCAGAGGAGTCGGTCCACGCCGAGGCACCCGCTCGCGCCCCGGGAACGTTGCCGGCGCTCGCCGCGCCTTCGCTGCCGTAAACGCCCGGCTGGTTCAAGGCATTCGAGCCACTCTCCCACGTCCACTCGTCGGCCGCCGGATTCGGGCTCGGCGCGGGCGGAGGAGTTGAGCTTGGGCACGTCGGCGTCGAGGTAAGCGGGTTGGCGGGAAGAACGTAGAACGGCAAGTTCAAGCTGGCAGTCATAGTACTCGACGTGCCCGTCAGCGTGAGCGTTATGCTCCCCGGCGCTGCCGAGTCGCTCACCGAAATCGTCAGCGGCTGCGGCGGTCCCTGAGGCGTGTCCACAAGCGAGGCAGGCGAAACCGTGACGCCCGCGGGAAGCCCGCTCACCTGAATGGTGGCCGGTGAAGTGAAGAATCCGCTGCATTTTGCTCCAGCAACCGCAACGTAGCCGTTTATCCCTACAGCAACGGTCTCCGACGATTCCTGTGCGATTTCCACTTGCCCGGGCATGACCCATACCGGGAACACTGTGCAGGGCAAGGGCGGTCCCGGGTTCGGACTTGGCTGCGGCGCGGGCTGCGAGCTTGGCGCGCCACCGCAGGAAACAAGAGCGAGCACGGTCAATGAGCTAAGTGCCAGGAGGTAACACCTCAAGCGGCTTTCCATACGGGAACCTCCTTTGGTGACCTCGCCGAGCGCGCGGTCCGCGCGAATTCCATTGCGCTGTACCTATCGTGAACACCAAGCCGACATCAGAGGCGTGCCCGGCGATGGCCGGGACCGGTGCGTTTCTGAACTCCGCCCTCGCCGTGCGGAGGAAGGGGGCGAAAGGGAAGGGAAGGGCGCCCGCGTCAACGATGAGAATGGAAGGCTTGCCTGAAAAGGACGGGTCGCCGCGAAGGCTGAGGTCGCACGCCACGACCTTGAGGCCCGGATTCCGCTTTAAGGTAATCGCGAGATAGGACGCAGCAATGGGGTGGGGCTCCACGACGTAGACGACCCGCATCCCGCCGAGACTCGGCAGGCCCGCCACGTGTTCCCTCCACAGGGCAGGTTGCCCTGCGCCAGACGGCTTTCACCAAGCGTACGTGCTCGAGTCACATCCTCTGCACGTTATTATATTATCATAGCCCGATTCGAGTTGATGAAGAGCATCGATGTGCCGGAGGACTTTCTAGCGGACCGCCAGGATGCGCGCCCGCAGAAACGGAAGCTGCTCTGATGCCCACTTGCTACGTGGGGGACTGGAGCAAGCCCTAAAGGCGTTTCTGCCGTCCGATGTCAAACTGACTCATTGGACGGCCGTGCGAGGGGGAGGCGGGTTCAGGCGCGAGACTTCCGGAAGTTGAAGGAGTCGCGAGGGGGGGGCCAATTCCACGTCATCCCCTTCGAGTTCGGGCAAAAACTTGGCCAGGGCGGCGATGGTGGTGGGGTAGGGGTGACCGATGGCCAGGGCCGCGCCCTGGTCCTCCAGGACGCGCCGGAATTGGCGGAGTTGCCCCAGCGTATAGGGCACGCTCTCGGTATCGTCCAAAAACACGGAACGATAAAATGCAGGGAGACCTTGCCGGCGAGCCGCCTCGAGCGCCACGCTGGCGGCGGTCGTGCGACTATCCACGAAATAGAGATGGCGCCCGGCGAGCGATTTCATGAGCGCCGCCATCAAGCGGGGATCGGCTGTGGCGCGCGACCCCATGTGGTTATTTACGCCCGCCGCCTGGGGAACTGAAGCCAGATCTGATTGCAGGATACGTTCGATCTCGAAGCTGGTCATGCCGATACAGATTTCACCCTCCCCCGGCGAGGCGTGAGAACCCGCTTCCGGCTCCATGGGGAGGTGAAGCATCACCTCGTGTCCGGCGCGGCGAGCTTCTGTGGCGGTTTTCACAGAGTCGCGAAGATGAGGAAGAACAGAGAATGTCAGCGGGTACGGCAAGGCAAGCAGTTGGCGCGCGACGTCGAGACTCCCTCCGAGGTCGTCAATAATGATGGCAGCGTGTAGGATGCGGTGGACTTCGCGGAGCTTCCATCGCGATACCTGCTCTCCATGACGCGACAAGCGGATATCGGCGACTCGCCATCCCTTCGTAGTCCGGGATTCATTTATGGCACATTCCAGGCGGTTCTGCTCAGCCTCGCGCTGGAGGGCGGCGATGACCGTCGAATAGACCTCAGCGCCGACGCGCGCTTCATGGGGAGGTTCAGGCCTTCCGGGGGTGCGCCCAACAGATGACTTGATCCAGACTTGAGATCGTCCGGTGTCTTCGATGGCTTTCTCGATCTTTCGCGCCAGTACTTGCCGATCCTCTTCGCGCAAGGGCGGGAAGACAGGCCGGTTACAGTTGCTGGCGCAGAGGGCGAGGGCCAGAAGGAAAACAAGCCGTAGCGTTGAAGCTTGCCGGCCGTGGCGGGTGGGGTTCAAGGGAAGAAATACTCGCAGGATACGGGCTATGTTAAGGAATAGGGAATAGGGAACAGGTTACAGGGAACAGGCTTCCGTCCCCCTGTTCCCTATTCCCTGTTCCCTGCTTTCAGGCAGCCTTAGCAGACGCGGACGCAAGCGCCAGGATTTCAATGGCCTTGCGAAGCTGTAAATCGTCCTTGCCACCGAAGTGTTCGGGGTTCTGCATTTCCTCTTCGCTGTCGATATCCGCGGAGGTAGTACCTGCGCTTTGGACCACGCTGGGCGTAACGCCGTTATCGTTGATCGCCTTGCCGTCGGGTCCGTAATATTTCGCCACGGAGAGCAGCAGCGCCGAGCCGTCCCCAACTGGGATCGTTTTCTGAAGAACTCCGACGCCAAAACTGCGCACACCCACCACCTCACCCCGCTTGTTGCCCAGGACGGCGGAGGCGACGAGCTCCGCCGGCCCGGCGGTGGATTGGTTAATGAGCACCGCCAAGGGGAGATTGCACACGGCGCCCTCAGTGGGATGGGCCGTGATGTCCTGCCTGGGATACCGTTGGCCGGAAAGGTAAGCAATCAATCCCTTGTCCAGGAAAAGGCTGGTGGTATCAATAGCCTCCTGCACATCGCCGCCGGCGCAGTTCCTCAGATCCAAAATGATCTTATGAGCTCCGCTCGCCTCGAGCTCTTTGAGCTTGGCAGCAATCTGCTGGGCTTTCCCCTTATCAAAAGTTGAAACGCGCAGATACCCATCCCCTTCGTCCACGATCTTCGCCACCACCGGAGGATAGTTCAGCAGAGTGCGAGTCAAGGTGATAAGCTCCGGCTCGCCTCGCGCTTCCCGCACCACGTAGAGCTTTACCGCAGTCTCGGGCGCCCCAGCCAGCAGGCGCTGGATTTGCACCACCGAAAGTTCCCGTGTGGCGGTGGTCTCCACGCGATCGATCAAGTCGCCCGCCTTGATGCCGGCCTTCTCCGCCGGACTCCCTGGAAGCACCGAGATCACGGTAGCGTAACCAAACCTCTTGGAAAGGAAAACCCCCACGTCTGCAGGGCCCGGGTCAGGATGTTTCAGGTAGTCTTGATACTCGGCAGGAGTAAAGTATGTGCTGTAAGGGTCCAGGGCCTCGAGAAGGCCGCGGATGGCCCCGTCCGTTACCTTCTGGAGGTTGGGCTCGGTCACATAATCCAAGCGGATGCGGTTCAATACTTCGCTATAAACCCCCAGGTCCCGGTACGTCTTCTCCGAGGTCGAATCGCTCTTGCCGAGCAACCCTCCGAGGACGACATAAAACACCAGAAGACTGGAAACTGAGACTAGCGTAACCCGTATGCGGTTGGTCATTACAGGTGAATCTCCTTCAGCGGTGAGCCCTCGAGGCCCTCACACCCCAAAGTATAACACGGCATTACATTGGATGCACCCTGCTGGCCCGAAGTCACGGCGAAGTTCGGCTATAGGCCCTTTTCGCGGGAAGCTCCCTTTTTGGGAAAGCGTGAGGGCAAGGCCTCCGGCCGCCCAAACGGGCGCGCTGTCGCAAGGCTTGACTTCAGTAGGGCCATCTTGCGGCTGGCCCGCTTGCCGAGTTTCTGGTTTAGAAAGCGTCCTTTGTTCATAGGGAAATTCGCTGTCGAAGGCCTGGATCCCAGCTCTTCGGTAAGCACCTCGAGCTCACTGTCCGGTTACCTTGGGGACACTGCGCTAGGCCTCTGATTCCACACCTTCCACCGGGGCATCCTGATTCACGGGAGTTAAGAAAGTCCCGGATATCCGATCATGCCAGGTAAGGCTGTCACTATCCACCAATGCCCAAAGAAAACCTATCATGAAAGCCGAGAGCGACACTAAGTAACCAAAAGCGCGCAGGAGGGACTCCCGGGGCGCCGGTGGCCAACCTTCCATGGTCCGAACTTCAATACCCAAACAAGCCAGGCCGGGCGTGGAGAAGGTGAGTGCCGTGAACAACCCGAAATATGCCCAAATGAAAAAGAGCGCGATAAACGCTAGGATGGTGAGGTTTGAAGGAACTGGAGTCAGATGACCGCCGGCCCTCCAAAAAATGAGTGCGAACAGCCCCCCCGCAAGCAGGAGAACCAGTCCGTCCACCAAGCCCGCCAGGAATCTGCGCCCCAGGGGCGCAACGCGAAAAGCCTCCAGTTCTAGCTTGGAATCAGCCGCCGGAGCGCCAAGCTCCGACGGGCCGACAACGATCTCCAGAGGATTGTCTGCCGGCGATGCCGGTTCGAGGGCGATCTCGTCTGCTTGGGGCAGCGCAGAATCGAGAATCTCCCATCGCTCGTCACCACGTTCCAGCGCTTCAGCGGCCGAATGTGGCGCGTCGTCCTCGAGCGCCGCAGGGGGGGCTATTTCAAGGTCGATGGTAAGCGTGTTCTGCGGGAATTCGAGGATATTCTCAACGCCCGGCTCCGCCAGCGCGCTCGCTTCTCTCGCTTCGAATTCAAAGTCGAGATTCTCCTCCGGGGGAGGTTCGTTTCGCAGTCGGGCGCGACGCTGGCGAAAGCTCTGGAAACGCTCGGAAAGCTCTTGCCTCCAGGGCGCAGGTTCTGGCGCGCGAGCGGGGGGCGTCGTCGCTGCCGCCTGTTCGAGAAGATCGGGCACGAAGCCAAGCTCGAGATTATCCGGCACGGGCTGAGGCCCCCAGTCTTGCGGGGGTTCGTGGCTGGCGCTGCTCTGAGCTGGATCCCCATGGGCGGACGGTGGACCTACAGCCTTTTCCTCCTGTGGCATCGCAGGCTCAGGCCGGGCGGTGGGCGACGTCTTAGCGGCGAAAGATGGCGGCTGTGGCGCGGGCACAAGACTGGCCCCGCACTTCTTACAATGTGCGAGTCCGGGGTAGCTGACAAAGCCGCATTTGGGGCACTTCACGGGCGCTCAAAATCCTCCGGGCAGCGTTATACGCTCTCTACTGCATCTTAGCAAATTGATTCGTCCGAGCAAAGCTGCTTCGGGTAGAATAAACAATCTGTGCTTGCTCATGGACATTGTGAGTGTTTCCTTTTCCTTCCGGAAAAATAGCGCGCGTGTTGCTTGGGGGTTGTTCGTCGCGCTGGGCACAGCCTTGATCTCATCGGGGCAACAACAACTCTCCCTTCCGCTGGACTTGCAGAATCCCGACAAAGCCGTCATCATCCGCGCGGATTCTCAGGAGAAAAGCAAAGACCTATCCCGTGTTCGCGGGCATGTGCAGGTAACTTACCACGGCATGAAGCTCACGGCAGACGAGGTTACCTACGACGAAGCGTCAGGCGAAGTCGTGGGCAAGGGAAATGTGCTCTTCGTCGATCCTCGAAGCCATATTGCCGCCGATGAGGTCCATTACAATATCCGCACCGGGGCGGGATGGTTTTCAAACGGCCGCGGCTTCCTCCATTCCAATGTGCACCCCCCACCTAAGGTGCTTTATACGGAGAATCCCTATTACATCCAGACTGACCGGTCTAAGGTGCTTTACACGGAGAACCCCTTTTACATCCAGGGTGAGAAAATTGAGCGCCTGGATGAGAATACGTACACGGTAAAACATGGCAGGTTTACGACTTGCGATTGTGAAGCAAGGGGTTGGTCGTTTTCCGCCAGCGAGGCCAAGGTGGAGTTGGACGACAAGGCCATAGCGCGTGGTTCTGTCATCCGATTCCTGGGCGTCCCTCTTTTCTACCTTCCTTTCGTGGCCACCTCCATCGCCCGCAAGCCGCGCCATACCGGCTTCTTGCTTCCACACATTGGGACTTCTTCGCTGAAGGGAACCGTCGCCGGCGCGGGCTTTTTCTGGGCTATCAGTCCCAGCATGGACCTGTTGCTGGGTCTGGAGGATTACAGCCTCCGGGGGCTTGCCCGAAGGGCCCAATTCCGGGCGACACCCAGCGATAACATCAAGCTCACGGTGGACTATTTCGGGGTAAATGACAAGGACAAGGTTCTGGCAAATCGCGCCCCCGGCCAGAGCCTCAAGGCGGTCGGGGACGCTGAGGATTTTTTCGACGGATTTCGCGGCGTCGTGGACGTAGACTACGTTTCGTCGCTGGCTTTCCGCGAAGTTTATTCGCCAACTTTCACCGAAGCGGTCAATTCCGAGGCCCACCAAGCCGGCTTCGTAACCAAGGACTTCCAGGCTTACAGCTTGAACGGCTATGCATCCCGCTATCAGAACTTTCTCTCCGCACAATCGCCGTATCAGTGCCAGGGAAGCGTGTGCCAATTGGTGTCGGAACCCTCCATTATCATCCGGCAAACGCCTGAAATCTCGTTCTTGGGGATGGACAAGCAGGCGGGCGAGAGCCCCTTCTACTTTTCCTTCCAGACTTCCGCTGGCGGGGTCGGGCGCACGGAACCAGGACTTGAGCTTCCCTCACTCTCGGAGCGGCTGGACGTGCACCCCGAGGTCACCCTCCGCCTCAAAGATTTCTGGGGATTCCACCTCACTCCTTCCGCGGGAGTCGATGCGGCCCGGTACGGCACCAGCCTGGACCCGAGCCACGACCCCCTCACCAGGCTGCTGGGCGACCTCTCGCTCGATCTCCGCCCTCCTTCCTTTGAAAAAGTCTTCAGTCGGTCACTTTGGGGCCGGCGCCTTAAACACGTCATCGAGCCTGACATAGTTTATCGTCTGGTCAAAGCCCGGGATCCGGAAGAGCTTGCCAACGTCGTTCGCTACGATGATCTGGACATCCTCTCCCAAACCAATGAAGTGGAGTACTCGCTGACGAATATTATCCTGGCCCGCAAAGACGTTCCTGCGGGAACAACGGATGTCCCCCAGGCTCGGGAGCTGATTTCCTGGCGCATCTCTCAGAAGTACTATTTTGACCCCACGTTCGGCGGTGTCCTGGGACCGAACAACCCCATTGTTTGGGAGCCGACGCTTTCGCTCACGGGATTTCACTTCATTCCCGGCAGGCGTATGTCGCCGGTCGTTTCCGACCTGAAGATCGCTCCCTTCTCGTTTTACGACACCGAGCTGAAACTTGATTTAAGCCCGAACGGTCAAGGTATTCTCGACGCTGGCATTACCTCACATGTCAGGCATGGCGTTTATGGGCTGGCCTTTACCGACTTCTACATCAACAAAGACACCTATATTAACCTTCCGAGCGAATCTACCAGTCCCACTCCGACAACCTCTTACCACCTCTTGAACCTCCTCGCGACCTTTGGGGACTTCAACCGCAAAGGGGCGAGTGGCGCGTTCGGCGTGGACTACAACCTCGTTCAGAAGATTGCGGCTGGCGCGGTCGGCCAACTTAGCTATAATTTTGGATGCTTCGGGATAAATGTTGAGTATCAGCGGTTTTCATTAACGACCTTGAGGGTAGAAAACGTTTTCCGGGTGGCCATCTCGTTAGCCAACATCGGGACGTTTGGAGACTTTAAACCGCGAGACCGATTGTATTAAGAGCAGTGGCTAGTGCCTAGTGCCTAGTGGCTAGTGGCGAGCGCTCAGTGATTTGAGGTACCAGCCCAGTGTATTAAGAGCAGTGGCTAGTGCTTAGTGGTTAGTGCTTGGTGGCGAGTGGCGCTAAGAGATGTGTTGCTAGCCACTAGGCACTAGCCACTAGGAACTAGCCACTAGGAACTAGCCACTAGGAACTAGCCACTAGCCACTAGCAACTAAAAAGGAGCTGCCATGTCTTTCCCCGTCCATCGACCCCGCCGCTTGCGGCGGACCGAGACCTTGCGCGGCCTGGTGCGGGAGAACCGCCTTAGTGCCTGGTCCCTTGTGTATCCGCTCTTTGTATGTCCTGGGTCGAAGGTCAAGGACGAAATCAAGTCCATGCCAGGGAACTACCGCTGGTCGGTCGATCTGCTGGTGGATGAGTGCAAGTCGACGCATGACCTGGGCATTCCTGCTGTAATCCTGTTCGGCATTCCGGAGAGCAAGGACGAAGTGGGTTCAGGCGCCTACGACCCCAATGGGATCGTGCAGCGGGCGGTGCGGGCCATCAAAGGAGAATTGCCGGATTTGCTGGTGATCTGCGACGTGTGCCTGGACGAATATACGAGTCACGGTCACTGCGGCCTGATCAAGAACGGTGAAGTTGACAACGATTCAACGCTTCCACTTCTGGCAAAGACCGCCGTGACTCAGGTCGAGGCCGGGGCAGACATCGTCGCGCCCTCCGATATGATGGACGGCCGCGTGGGGCGCATTCGCCAGGAGTTGGACGCTCGCGGCTTTACCCAGACGCCTATTCTGGCTTATTCCGCCAAATACGCTTCGGCGTTCTACGGACCCTTCCGGGAGGCTGCGGACTCGGCGCCGAAGTTCGGCGACCGTAAGGCCTACCAAATGGACCCCGCCAACCAACGTGAAGCCCTGCGCGAGATTGCCCTGGACGTGGAGGAGGGCGCGGACATTATCATGGTGAAACCCGCGCTTCCTTACCTCGATATCATCGCCCTCGCCCGCCGCGCGTTCGATGTCCCCATCGCCGCCTACCAGGTGAGCGGTGAATTCTCCCTCATCGAGGCCGCTGCCAGGATGGGATGGATTGACCGCGAACGCACCATGCTGGAAACCCTCACCTCGATCCGAAGAGCCGGCGCGGATATCATCTTGACCTACTATGCCAAAGAGGTCGCCCGCTTGCTGGGTGCCTAGAGATCTTGGCGGCACTTGTTGTAGGGGTACGGCTTGCCGTACCCTCACCGTTCGGTCGGGCGATAGAAATGAAGAGGGTACGGCAAGCCGTACCCCTACAACCAGGGGCGGCCGATTGTCAAGCGTTACGCGACACTAGTATACTCTCGGGACTTGCACTCTTATTGCGCTGTCTTATTGTCCTGTTGAAGGAGGAACTGATGGCTGACTTTTCACGTCGTGCTCTGCTCAGTATGGCCGGTGCAGGGCTTCCGGCCGCCGCGTTGGTGGGACGCTCGTGGGCATATGCCGAAACCAAAGGATCTGAAGAGAAAGGCGAAGCAACGCAGGGCGAACCGGGCCACTCGCCGTACCACCACGATCCTGTAACTTTCCTCGTGCATCGCTTGGGGACGGATCATGCCGAGGGTCTCGCCGCGATCGACATGAACGGCGACGGCCTTTTGGACATCACCAGCGGAGCCTATTGGTACGAGAATCCCGGCCCCGCCGGTGGCGAATGGAAGCGGCACAAATTCCGGCAAATCGCGCCCGACCTACCCTCCGCTCATTCGGGTGTGGAGAACAAGGCTTTCTGGGATGAGTTCGTGGCGGACAACGGCGAGTTCGCGATTGATGTCAATCACGACGGCGCCGTCGACCTGGTGACTTCTTCCTGGCAGAATGACGGCATCTGGTGGTTCGAAAATCCCAAGAAAACGGGTGAAATGTGGAAACCCCACTTCATCTGCCACTCGGTGGAAACCGAGGGATTCGCCTTCAATGACTTGGACGGCGATGGCCAACCGGAGTTGCTCGCCGCCCATTACGGCCGTCAGGGCATGCTTTGGATCAACTTCGCCGGGGCCGAGCCGGCAGTGCACAACCTTGGGGGGCACGTTCAGGATGGCCACGGCTGCGGCATCGCTGACATCGACGGGGACGGCAGGCCCGACGTGCTCTCGGTCCACGGCTGGTTCCAGAACATCGACGCCGCCCACGACAAGTGGGAGTGGCATCCTGAGTGGGACTTGGGTGATTGTGGTTTTCCTATTATCGGTTTCGATGTCAACAACGATGGAAAGATGGACCTGATCTATGGGCACGGCCACAACTATGGCCTTTACTGGCTGGAGCAGACCACCCGGAACGGAAAACGCGCCTGGAGCCGGCATCTGATTGACGACTCGTACTCGCAGATCCATGTCCTGGCTTTAGCCGACCTCGATGGCGACGGCGAACCGGAACTGCTCGCGGGCAAGCGTTATCGCGGGCACGACGGCAACGATCCTGGTTCCTATGAGCCTCTTGCCATCTACTACTACAAGATCAATCGCCGCAATGCCACCTTTACTCGCTACACCGCCAGCTACAACGGCACGGCGGGCGCGGGTACGCAGTTTGTGGTAACTGACATTGACGCCGACGGCGACCTCGACGTCCTGGTGGCGGGCAAGACCGGGGTTCACTGGCTGGAGAATCTGAAGGTGAACACGCGGTCACGCGCGGCGAGGGAGAAGGAACTCCTGCTCAATACCGACTGGCCATTTCCCGGCGAGGATGAGTGATACTGCTTGATCGGTCGGACCGATGGCCGAGTCGCCGAAACGTTTCGCCGCGTCCTAACGTATTCTAAGCAGAGGGGGAAAGAGCGCATTCACCTTGCGCTTGACGAGGTCCCACTGCCCTTCCGATGTTGCTTCCAGCAAACTGCCCAGCTCGGCTCGCAGCACCCGGCCAGCGGTGCGGAGGCTGGAAATCGACGTCGATGACTCGCTCTCTTCCGGCCTGTCGAGCACCGAGAGCACGAGCTCCACGTCCTTCCAGTCGCTCCAGTGTCTTGTTGAGTCCACCCGGGAGGCAACATCCACCCGGAACTCCCCGTTTCGGCAGAAGCGGAGCAGCAGGTGCTCAATGGCAATCGTCACACAGGAGTAACCCATCCTAGGAGGGAATCGGATGCCCTCATTGGGTACGATCTGCCCCCCATATTCTGCGAAGAGAAAGGGCAAACGCTCACGAATCTCCTGAGCGAACCTCTCCTGTGCTCTTCTCGCCATCGGAACGTCAAGCCACCATTCGAAGACGAGTCTATAGATCCTCCTGATAATACGACCAAGCAAGATATTCAGATAGTCTACCAAGGAGATCTCGTGTTTGTCGGGTCCGTATATCAACACCATACCTCGTAACAGGAATGTTGTCCCTTCGCGGGTGGCGCATACGTCCCGACGCTTTTTGTCGGGATGTATGCGCCCCTGGGCGGAGGTCCGCGCTACCCTAACTTCGCAAGAAGCGCCGACCCTCCAGTGTAAAAGAGCGCGGTCGAGACAGGAAGCAATCTCACCCGAAATTCCCTGGTATTCCGCGCCATCGACTTGCGCTCGAACAGGTCGTAGACTTCTTCCACTTCGCGAGGAAGTCGGAAGGTTCGATCACCGCCGGAAACGGTGTGGACGGCCAGCAGTTCTCGAGTCGCGTACAGAACATCGCCCTCCTGGTTATACAAATGGACCCCCGCGAAGCGCGCCATCCCACGCAGCACTGGGGCAGGCAGGTTGGGGGCAGCGACGTAGATCGAGGTCCATCCGGGAAAGGTTTTAACCCCCATGCCGGGCTTGCAGTTTCCCTGTGAGAAGACCACTTGCCCCAGCACCCGAGCGCTGGGATCTTCCAGGTAAAAGATCGGACTCAACTTGCTGTTGGTGCCCCAAGAGAGGTCTTGCGGCAGGCCGGCGGTGATGGGGTGAGCGAAGTCCGTGATGTGCATGAGCGGTCCCCAGGGTTGTTCGCCCGCGCCAAACTTGAACCCCGTCAGGTCCTCCATATGCTCCAGCGAGGGCCCTTCATCGAGATAGCCGGGCGCGTAGATCCATAGCGCCACACGGCCATCCTTGCGCAGTTCCCGGTTCAAGGCATCACGCCGGGTGGTGTCAAGTTGAAAGCTGTTGGGGAAGATGTAGAGCTTGTAGGGCCTCAACCGGCCTGCAATGAAATCCTGCAAAAGGAACACATCGAAAGGCGCGCCGGTTCGCGGCAGGCCCCAGAGTCGTTGCTCGAAGACCAGCGGCACATCCAGATTGTTTCGGTCCGTCTCATAGAAGAAGCTCTCGTCGTCCACCAGCAGGGCGATTTCCGCGCTCGGAGTGCGGTCCGTTTGAAGGATAAAACCGCCGAGTTGGTGAAAGCTCTCGAGCAGAGGCGCAAATGCCGGTTCTTTCACGGGATTGATTGATCCGAACAACCACCACATGCCCTGGCCGTGGGTGACCACCTGGGCAAAGTTCCGCCTCAGGATAGTGACGCTTTCCGAAAGGGAATTGACGTGGCCGTAGCTCGGGTCGGGACTGATGTGGGTGCGCGTGTCGTCTTCAATGATGCATAGCTTCCCGTGCAGCCGGGCCGACTCAGTGGGTTGCATGGCCGGCGCGTCGCCCCCGAGGCCGCGGTAGCCGTAGCTATAGGGAGATACCAGAAAGTCGACGTAAGGCGACTCGAGAACCCGCCTGAGGCCCAGATGGCCGCTGCGCTGATAAGTCGAGTAGTCGCTCTCCGCTCTTTCCCCGAAGAACCCTCCATTCCAAGCCAGCTCCATCAGATAACCGTAGAAAGCGCCGGCCAGCTTCTTCCCGCCCGTGGCCTCTTTTACGGTGCAACAGAAATCGATGAGGAGGTCGCTGCTTAGCTCCGCCACGCATCGGTAGTAATCGATGACGTTTCGTTCGCGCGCGGGATCGCGGAAGGTGTAGAGCTTGGTGTGAAGTTGTTGTTCAGCCGAGGGAACTTCCGCCGCGTCAAAGCTGATCTGCGGATCGTTCCAAGCGGCTCGGAATGCGGCGAGATCGCTCGCGTAGTGCCGGCGGAGCCAGGAACGGAAATGCCGCCGCATCGGCTCACTATAATCCCCGCAGAGCGCGGACATCGAGGTTTCGCCCTTCACCCATTCTCCGGTGTGCCCTGCCCCTGCCTGGAAAGCAGTGACTCGATCCATGAGGCCGGTGCGATTGAGGTGAGCGATAAACGCCTGGAGGAAATCGTTGACTTCGTTCCGCCACACTTCCGAGGCAAAAGACTGGCCGTACGGTTTCCCCTCGGAGGTGATCTCACATTCGTCGGGATGCGCCTTCATCCACCAGTCGCCTGGCTGCACCTCGAAATTCAAGCGCAGGTGAAATCGGGCCAGAGGATCGACATCAATGATCCGCCCGTAGCGCGCCTCGACGGTGGAGAAATCGAACGCGTCCGACCGCCCCGCCTTGGGCTCGACCCACTCGAAACCTTTTCCCGCATCGAAGGAGTAGATGTGGATGGCTGCCTTCGCCACCGCCGCCGCACCCTCCGCATCCCGCCAACCTTCCGTCGAGGGAGTGGCGACCCAGCACATTCCGGCAAAGGCTGGCTCACCATCCAGAAAAAGCGTGGGCGTGCCGTTGTAAAGCTTGACCTCGGCGACCAGAGGCTTGGCCACCATGCCTTGAGCATCCCTCCGAGCTGCCTGGCCCATCCCAGGCAGTTCCGCCATGCCAGCCACCGAGAGAGGGATCAGTTTCAGAACATCACGTCTTTGCATCAAACCTCCGGGCGGTCACAGCACGGCTGCCGGCCGCAACCAAAACCAGACTCTCCGCGTCCTCCGTGGCTCTCGAGCTTTAACACGGAGCACACGGAGGGCCTCAGTGACCTCCGTGGTGAAGCTCTTCCGACCAAGGAGCACACAGAGAAATGATCGGGGAATCACATGGAGCTAAGTTGCCTGTTTTCAATTACATTCCCGCTTTCAACAAGTAACCCCTTTGTTTTCTACGACATTCCCGCTTCATTCCCGACTTTACAAGGCCGCCCATTTGTTTTCATAGAGATTCCCGCTTCGTTCCGTCAAAAAAGAATTCCTTCAAAGGCTGGCAGGCTTTCTTGGGCGGCAGAACAGATTAAGCGATTGACGCCTGCACGCGCGAACGGCGGCGGGCAGGCCTCCGTCCCCCAGCCCCCAGTCCCTAGCCCCCAGTCCCTTGTTTTCAGCGACATTCCCGCTTCGTTCCCTCATTTTTAAAGAATTCTTTTCTGTTTTGTTTCTAACAACGGACTCTTTGTCCGGCAAAAACCGAAGAGTTTTCCGGGCGTTTGGCCCCGCTTGCCACACTTTCGAGAGCCGATCTGAGTTCGCGGCAACATTGCTACCAAGTGTTTCTAGGAGGCCGTAACTAGCTTCATGATCTCAACCCAGTATTCTAGCCTATAGTTTTTGAGTTGTCAAGAGACATGATGTCCACTTCGGTCTCGCAGAGGCGGTAGCGCGGACCTCCGCTTTTGAGGTCCGCGGCTTTTATGTTGTGATCATGGAGGGTGGCGACTGGCCGGTACATCCTGGCAAGAACCGCCGGCACGCATGCGCCACCCTTGGAAGAGCCGCGGACCTCAAAAGCGGAGGTCCGCGCTTGCTCATCGGTCGGTAGCGCTACCCAATAAAATGTTAAGCCATGTTATACGCCGAATGACATACGTAAGAGCCGCAGAGTCTCTGGACTGCGAGACTCTGCGCTACCTGCTGCTACGAGTTTGGCGATGTAAAATCGCCGCTACAGCCCGCGTGAGCTCATTCTTGGGTGTCCGCAAGCTCCCGAATCCAGATATTGCGGAAGCGGACCGGGTGGTTGTGGTCTTGCAATTTCAAAGGCAATTTGGTTGGGGTCTGCTTGTACGGCTGATGCTCGCCATCCGTCCCTCCGAGGACGGTGACGTGGTCCTGAACCAGCACGCCGTTGTGCAGGACCGTGAAAGTCGCGGCGCGTGTGACTTTGCCCGCCGCGTCAAATCGCGGACCGTGGAATACGATATCGTAGGTCTGCCACTGGCCGGGAGGCCGGCAGGCATTGACCAAGGGCGCATACTGGCCGTAGATGGCTGCCGCCTGCCCGTCCGGATAGGTTTTGCTCTCATAGGAATCAAGTACCTGGACTTCATAGAGGCTCATCAAGTACACCCCACTATTCCCGCGGTCCTGGTCCACGCCGTGCGGCGGATTGGGTTCCGCATATTCAACGTGGAGCTGGCAATCGCCAAAAGCCTGCGTGGTTTTGATATCGCCGGCTTTTGGTACTGTCTCGAAATAACCCTTCCCAACTTTCCATTGCGCCGGCCCGCCCTTGACCGATTCCCAGCCGGTCAGATCTTTGCCATTGAAAAGAATAACCGCGTCGGACGGAGGCTTTCCCGGTTGCTCTTGCGTACTTGCCTCGCCGGGGGTGACGACGGGCGGCTGTGGCGCGTTTCGATCGTGTTGCACCCCCCACGGTGGAACCACGCTAGGGGTAACTTGCTGTTGAGCCGCTCCAGGGGAAGCCTGGCGATTGCAGCTCATCAGACTCATCAGGGTTAAAATCGCGGCCACTGTTGTGGCAAGAAAACACGCAACGGTAAGAACCTTTTTTCGCATCGAGTTCCTCCTCCAAGGCTTAAAATGCCGTCGAGATTGTACACCAAAACCAGCGCGACGGCTCACCGTGGAATCTCCGCCAAGCGCGAAAGACAACTGCCGGGATTCTTCGGCCCAAAGAACGGGCCTCAGAATGACAGGTGTTTGAAAAAGACGGCGGGCCTCAGTCCACCCTTTACACTTTACCCTTTACACTTTGGGAGGTTCAGAATCCCCGCAGGTGGGTGCTCAGGCGTCTTGGCAGGCCTTCTTTGGGGGTTCGTTTCGACACCACGTATTCAATGCCGTGCTCTTTGCAAAAGGCGCGCTTTTCCGGCACGTCACCATCTTCGTTCACGGCGTATATATCCGGCCTGATGACGGCAATCTCCGGTTCAGCATCCATCCAACCCTGCCCCGAAGAGATCAGGGCCTCCTTGACGAAGCGCACGGACTGAACCATATAGCGGCGCTCGTCCTGCGAAAACATGGGGTGACCTTCACCCTTCAGCAGCTTGAGGTTGGCGTCATGCCCCACGACCACATAAAGATCGCCCAACGTGGAAACTTCTTCAAAGAACCTGACGTGGCCCGAGTGAAACCAATCGAAGCAGCCGGTCACGATCACGCGCTTTGGTGACGATCGCTGGCGCGTGGGATCGCACGGCAACGCCGGAAAGCCTCCCAGGTTTTCCTTCATGAAAACACGATATTCAACACCGTGTGACTCCGCGTAGGCGCGTTTCCGGGGATTGTCGCTCGCCTCGTCCAAAACCCAAATCTCGGGCCTGATTCCATGGACGTGGGGGATAGAGTCGGGCTCCGCCAGGCCCGTCACCAGCCTCACATCGTTGACGTACCGGTCGGTTTGGAGCAAATATAACCGCTCCTCCTGAGGAAACTTCGGGGGATGGCCCTCAAGGGCGCGCGCGGTCTCATCCGACCAAAGGAGAACGTGAACGTCCCCGAGCTTCGAGGCCTCCTCGAGCAGGCGAACGTGCTGGGACCTGAAATCGTCAAAACCACCGCTCACCACCACGGTCTTCGCGTCAGCCATTCGTCCTCATGTACCTCACCTTCACACGAATTCCCCCGGGCACCGGCTCCTCGGATACAACGTAGAGGTATCCGCCGCCACACCCGGAGTACATGGCTCCGGCATAGCGGGCCTGGTAATAGCCCAGGATTCCCGCCAGATCCACGGTGAGGGTGGGGTGCCTGACGGTGTGAGGCAGAATCGTCTCCCAGCACTTCATGCACTCGTTCATGGAGGCGCCCAGCGCCCTGGAGTCTTTCGTCACGATGGCATCAAAGCACTGCTTGCCTGTCTCACCCAGCCTCTGGACCCACTTCGGGTCGAGATTCTTTTGCCCGAGGGGATTGTAGCCCTCGGGACGCTGCGCGACCGGCACCATGTGGATCACGTCCTCCAACCAATGGGCGACCTCCGGATCATTGTTGGACTCGACGTGCGCGGGGAAGCAGCCGCCCTCGAAGCTGTAGTCATAGTCCAGCCTGCTCACTCCGGGGTAAATCAAGCCCACCATGTCCTGCGACCCGGAGGGTTCCTGCTTGCCCTGGTTTTCTGCCGCGTAAAGCTCCCGCGTAAGTTTCCTGGGATCTCCAATCGGCAGTTTGCCGTTCCACAGCTTGCTGGCTACCTCGCGCGTACTGGTGGCCATCCCGCAGCGATCCATGTATCGGAAGCTGGGATCGAGACCGACCACCACCATGGAGCCCGGTGGAGTGGGGTTGAGTTTCGATACGAAGGGTTGATCGATCCAACCGCCGGCAAATGCCATGCGATAGGGAATTTCGCCGATCAGTGAAGTGATTTCACTGACCTGTTGTGTATGCATGGACGCCCGCCGCTTGATAGTTTTCTCGCACCGTGACTTTGCCGGACTTCCGATCCTGATACTGCTGTTCGATCCAAGCGTAAGTCTTCGGCAGTCCCTCGCGGAAGGGAGTGGTGGGCTCCCAGTTCAGGATCCGCTTGATCATGGTGTTGTCACTGTTCCGGCCACCGACTCCGCGGGGCGCATTCAAATCATATTTGCGCTGGAGCTTTATCCCACCAATTTCTTCCGCCATGCTGACCAACTCGTCGACCGAAATGAGCTTGCTGGAACCGAGATTGATGGGGGTTGCGATCAGCTCTTCGCAGTGGGCGATCATGTCAATGCCCTTGGTGCAGTCATCGATGTACATGTAGCTGCGGGTCTGTGTGCCATCGCCCCAGACCACAATTTCCCTGTTGCCCGTATCCTTGGCTTCGATGACCTTCCGGCAAATGGCCGCAGGGGCCTTTTCCCGCCCGCCGTCCCAGGTGCCGTTGGGGCCGTAGACGTTGTGGAAGCGGGCGATAAAGGTCTTCAAGCCGCGTTCCGCCCAGTATTCCTGGCAGAACATCTCGGACAGGAGTTTTTCCCAGCCGTAGCCCCTCTCCGACATGGCCGGGTAGGCGTCCGACTCTTTCAGTGCCTGGCAGTGCGGATCTTTCTGCAAGTCGGTGTTGTAGGCGCAGGCGGAGGAGGAGAAGAAATACCTTTGCGCACCCGCACGATAGGCCGCTTCGATGAGGTTGGTGTTGATCAGGACGCTGCGCAGGCATTCGATTCTGAACTTTTCGATGAAGCCCATGCCGCCCATGTCGGCCGCCAGATTGTAAACCTCGACGGCGCCCTCGCAGGCCCTGGCACAATTCTCCTTCTCACTCAGGTCCAGGCAGAGACTTTCAACCCCGGGCACTCTCTGGTACCAGTCGTTCAAGGGTTTTTTGTCGATGGCGCGGATTCGGGTAAACCCGCGGTCGCGAAAGTAGCGGGTAAGCGCCCCGGCGATAAAGCCGCCCGCTCCGCCGATAACGATCAAATCATCTTTGTTCGTAGTTTGCTGGGTACTCATTTCAATTCCCCCTTAGGCATTGCCGCGCCGTGTCATTCTGAGTCCTTCGCCTGTCATTCTGAGCGAAGCGAAGAATCTCGGCAGTTGCTTGTCGACCTTACGACTGCAGGGATTCTTCGCTTCGCTCAGAATGACAAGCGCCTTGCAACCGTGGGTTACAAGGAGGTTTGCCGAATTGTCTCCGTGACCAGGAGCGACCGGTTGCCGCTCCAGATAGTACCGCGAGGAAGAGGTGATTTCAATCTATGCTTCACACCGCGGCAGTGGCCGGGACGCGCGATGCCTTCCACAACTCGAGATAGGGCCTGAGGTCGTGGGTCAAAGCCCGGAACTGGGCGAGGGTAAGGGATTGCGCGCCGTCGCTGAAGGCATTTTCGGGAAAAGGATGCACTTCGATGAGCAGGCCGTCCGCGCCCACGGCCACGGCCGCGCGCGCCAGCGCGGGCACCAAGCTGCGTTTGCCGGTGGCGTGGCTGGGATCGAGGATGACGGGCAAATGGGTGAGCTCGTTGAGCAGGGGCACGGCGGCGATATCGCAGGTGTTGCGCGTGGCGGTCTCGAAGGTGCGGATGCCGCGCTCGCAGAGCATGATGTTGGGGTTGCCGTGCGCGGTGATGTACTCGGCGGACATGAGGAGTTCCATGATGGTCGAGCTCATGCCGCGCTTCAGGAGGACCGGCCGGGGACATTCACCCAGCGCCTTGAGCAGCCGGAAATTCTGCATGTTGCGCGCGCCCACCTGCATGATGTCCGCATGCTCGGCCACCAACTCCACATCCTGCTCGCTCATCACTTCGGTGACGATGGCCAAGCCGGTGGCCTGGCGCGCCTTGGCGAGGAGTCTCAAGCCCTCGAGCTCCAGGCCCTGGAAATCATAAGGAGAGGTTCGGGGCTTGAAGGCGCCGCCGCGAAAAATCCTGGCCCCGCTCGCCGCCACGGCCTCGGCGGTTTCCATGATCTGCTTTTCGCTCTCGACCGAGCACGGGCCGGCCATAAGGGCGAATTCGCTGCCGCCCACTTCCACGCCATTCACGGGGATGATGGTCCGCTGCTTCTTGAATTCCCTGCTCACGAACTTGTAAGGCGCCGAGATGCGCACGGCGCTCTCCACACCGGGGGCGGCCTCCAGGGACTCGAGGCAGGCGGTGACGTCCCCGACCCCCACGGCGCCGATCACCACGCGCTCCTCGCCCTGGATGGAGTGAACTTTGTAACCAAACTCCCGGATGCGCTCGCAGACGTGCTCAATCTCTTCTTTGCTGGCATGTTGTCTCATGGAAATAATCACCGCCGGCCTCCCTAAAATAAAAAACCCACTCTTTCGAGTGGGTTGGCTTCTTAAAACTTGTTTTCGTGTTCAGGCCAACGCCACTCTACGCAATGGGGCTAAAGCCCCAGAAGCGGTAGCTAAACCAGTTGGCGTAAGCACTGAACATCGACCAAAACTATAGCTTAGGTTGAGGCCATCCGCAAGATAAATTTCTGGTAGGATTCTAACGGCGGCAGTTTGTAGCACGAGAACGTGTCTTCTCGTCGCGCCGCGAAGATTCTTGCCGCTCTGCGCGGCGTCTCTGTGTCCTCTGTGGTCAGAAAAGATTTAACACGGAGATCACTGAGACACTCTGTGTGCTCTGTGTTAAGGTCTTAGAGGCACGGAGCGCACGGAGAGCGTCATTTTGATTGCGGCTAACAGCCGCGTTGCGCATTTCGCGCGTACGGTTCCAGTCGAACTGCTCTTGACTTTCAACTGTCGACTGCCGACTATCGACTATTATGCGAACAACCATCACTACCCTTCTCGTCCTTCTTCTTTGCGGCCCGGCGCGCGCCGCGCAGACACTGCAAGTGTATTTCATCGATGTGGAGGGCGGCCAGGCCACGCTCTTCGTTTCACCCTCGGGGGAATCGCTGCTGGTGGACACCGGCTGGCCGGATGCCGGTGGCCGCGACGCAGACCGCATCGTTTCCGCCGCCCGGCTGGCGGGATTGCGACAGATTGATTACGTGGTCATAACGCATTACCACATGGACCACGTGGGAGGCGTGCCGCAGCTGGCCGCGCGCATCCCCATCGGCACCTTTGTGGACCACGGGCCGAGTGTCGAAAGTGGTCCCCAAGCCGATCAGCTTGTAGCGGCTTACAGAACCGTGTGCGACAAAGCCGGACATCTCGTAGTGAAACCCGGCGACCTGATTCCCATCCGGGGGATCAAGGTTCAAGTTCTGACGGCCGCCGGAGACGAAATCTCAAAGCCGTTGCCGGGAGCGGGCGCCCCCAACCCGCTATGCGCCGGAGCCAAGCGCAAGGACAACGACCCTTCCGAGAATGCCCAGTCGGTCGGGATGCTTATCACCTATGGCAAATTCCGCATGATTGATCTGGGGGATTTGACCTGGAACAAGGAACTCGGACTTGCCTGCCCGGATAACAAAATCGGCGCCGTCGATGTGTATCTGAGCACGCATCATGGCATGGATCTCTCCGGAGCGCCCCCTCTCGTACAAGCCTTGCATCCCCTGGTCGCCATTACGAACAACGGCGCGAAGAAGGGAGGCTCTCCCGAAGCGTGGCAAACCATGCACAGTTCGCCCGGACTGGAGGACATCTGGCAACTGCACTACGCGCTCGAAGCAGGCAAGGCGAACAACGCCCCGGAGGCCTTCATCGCCAACTTGGAAGAACATTGCCAGGGAAATTGGATCAAGCTTTCGGCAGGGCCGGACGGCCGGTTCACCGTGACCAACGGCCGAAATGGAAAGACAAAAACCTATCAGCCGGCTGCCCAGTAAAGGCCCTTGGTGAATATGTCCTTGGTCGTGCAAGGGGCTGCTGCTAGAATAGGAGCATGAGTCGCGAGACCCAGCTCCTGTTAGAGGCCTTCGAACACCTGCCCGCGAAAGAGAAACGCGCCTTCACCGAGGAAGTGCTGCGCCGCGCCCTACCCTTTGATTCCGGCCCCCTTGCGGATGAAGAGATCGGCACCGCTTCTGCGGCTCTATTCGAATCGCTCGGGGAGGAAGATGGTGACACCGCGCCGCGGTGAGGTCTGGCTGATCGACTTCGGCTTGGCCGGCAAGACCCGGCCCGCTCTGGTCGTCAGCGCGGCTTTCGGCGACCAGGATCGCTCTCTCATCATAGTTGTGCCGCACACCACCAGCTTGCGTAGCTCTCCCTTCGAGATAGGCGTACACGTTCCCTTCCTGAAGCCTGGAGCGTTCCTGGTGCAGGGCGTCACGACCTTTCCTAGCGTTCGTGCTCTCCACCGGATCGGCAGGCTTGAATCCGAGGCCTTCGACACGGTTATGGACGGACTGTTGCGGTGGCTGGGTCACTTTCAGGAGAGATGAGGACCTACAATTTCAGCAAAGGAAAACGGGGCCCGGTACTGCCCGTCCCTCCCGGCAAGGAGCGCATCACCATCCGCTTGGGCACCGACATTCTGGATTATTTTCGGGACTCGGCCGAGCGTGCCGGGGGCGGTAACTATCAGACCTTGATCAACAATGCGCTGCGCGCCTATATCGAGGGCGGGCAGAAGCCTACGCTCGAGGAGACGCTCCGCCGCGTCATCCGCGAGGAATTACACGCATCCTGAGCGTATTGGCAAAGTTCCGGAGGAAATGCTGACATGGCTGGACGGTCCGGCCAGGGGGGGTCAAGCATTGCTTGGGCCAGTAAAGATGGGATATTCCAGTGTCATCAACAGCAAAGGCCAAGTGACGGTCCCGCAGGAGATCCGCATCCGGTTGGGACTGAAAAAAGGCGACCGGGTCGAGTTTGTTGTCGAGGGAGGAAACACCGTCATCCGGCCGGTTCGCGCCGCGGAGAATCCCTTTGAGGCCTATACCGGAGTGCTGGGAGGAGTTTTTCCGGGCGGCGTTCGTGAGATTAACGCCTGGGTGGACGAGATGCGCCGGGACAAGCGCTCGCGGCGATGAGAACGGCGATCGATACTCATAACCTCCGCACAGCCACCGACAAGCGCTATTCAAATAGTGTTACGTCAGGTACTTCCTGAGCGGCCAATTTGAGCTCGGAGCTGATTTTGTGCTCAGGCGTGTGCCTCAGTGACGACCCTGATAGACCCACGCTCGCACCTCGGGGTTCTTTCCTTGACGACGATCTCCACATCCTGGCCGAGGGCGGTGAGCATGCGCATGAGGCGGTCGCTGGAGAAGTTGGCGAGGCGCCCGTTCATCAGAGCCGAGACCTTGGGCTGGTCGACGCCCACGACCACTGCCGCCGCCCGCTGCGTCAGGCGTCGGCGCTTGATAATCTCCCGGATCTGGCTCGCAAGCTGGGCCTTGGTCAGCTCCTCCTCGGGCTCGGCGAAACCTAGATCGGCGAAGACGTTACCGCTGCTGGGGGTCACGGGGATACGGGTTTCACGCTTCCTGACCATTGTTCGTAGTCCTCTCTCGGCTGGCATGATTCAGCATGCTCACTTCTGTCCTATTTGATGGGTGGGTGCTCGCGCAGGTAGGCTTCCGCGGATTCCAGCACCGTATCCTTATCGGCGCGAAAGTCAGCCACCGTGGGCGTAACGCGGATCTTCGGTTGCGCCCCGACGCCGACGAACTCGCGGCCATCCGCATAGCGACACTGGAGCGTGCAGACCCGCCCTGAACCGCCCCCGGGCAGACGAAAGCTCAACGGCTGTCCAGTGCTGCCCGCGCTCGGCTCCCCAAGGATTATCCCAGCCTTCAGCATATCGAAGGAAACCGCAAAGTCCTCGGCGGCCGAAAAAGTGCCAGGGCCGGTGAGCAGGACAATCCGACCGCTGTAGCCTTCGCCCGGCTTCGCATCGACGGTCCAGGTTTGGGTTTGCCAGTCCTCGCCCCGTCCCCAGGCGCGATAAGCCGGGCGATAGAGCCGCATGCGCGTGGCCTCGGTATCACCACCTCTCGCGACCAGGTAGCTGAGGATCTGGGCGCCGAAGCCGCTGTTCCCCCCATCGTTCGCGCGGACATCCAGAATCAGGGCGGGCGCCTTGCGAATCTCCGGCCAAGCCTTCTCGAAGTCCGTCACGATGCCGCCGTCGCCGAAAGTGTTCAGCGCCACATAGGCGATGCGGCCATCGTCGAGCGTGCGAAACTCAAACCGGCCCTTCTGAGGACCGGTGTCGCGCTTGCGGAGTTCGGAGGGGGTAAGCCGTGCTGCGCTCACCTCGAAAGTCCTGCCCGATTCGTCGCGGAACTGGAGCCGGACCTTGGAATCGCGTGGACCGCCAAGCAAGCTACCGGCTGTGAAGGTGCGGTGCTCCCGGTCCTGCTCGCTGGAGGCGGAAACTGCCGGCCTCACGAAACGGTCGGCATACTCGCGCACGGGCAGGCCGTCGACGGCGATCAGTTCGACGCCGCGGCGCACTCCGGCGGCCGACAGCGCCTCGTCGCCGAGAACCCTTGTAACCAGGACGTGGCCTTCCACCAGGGCGATCCCGATTGCCGGCCTTGACCTGAGGTCATCCTGGAGTTCGTCCGGAGGATAAACGTTCGTATGCCCGTCCTTCAGCAGTGCTGCGAACTCCATCATCACGCGGTAGTACTCGAGGGTGCTCTTAGTGGAGCGCACGCGGGGGAGATACTCGACCAGCTTCGCGTCCCAGTCGAGGTTCGGTACTTTCTCGAACCAAGCGAAGTTGTATTTGGCCTCGGACCAGAAGCGCGCGAGACCGCCGACCTTTTCGTCTTCGGTCAGGTTCTCTTTGAAGGGTGTGCCCAGGGCTGACGAGTCCCAAAAACGGTTCTGGGCCTCCCAGCGCGCGCGGGCCGTCGCAAAAATTTCCTTGTAGGCGGGCTCAGAGCGGATGTTGTCGAAGTCAGTGTCGTGCTCGATCTGCGCCGGGTCGACCAGGGTGTCGGCCACGACCTCCAGCAGCAGCGCCAGGGACTTCTCTTTCTGCCCGAGCAGCGAGTATCCACAAGCCAGGTTGTAACGCGCGTCGAAGCGGATCTCGGGAATCCGCATCATGGCCGGCATGGCCACGATCTCCTGGAGGATGGGCACCGCTTTGTCCCACTTCTTTTCGCGCCACAGCCTCTGGATTTCCTCATTGCGGGTCTGGTAGAGCGAGCGTGCTTCGGACTCTGACATCGGGGCCTGAGCCGAAAGCGGCAGGGCCCCGAAGAGAAGGAGCAAAATCCAGATCTTCATGCTTGGAATCTTATCCATTATTCATCACAGAACAAGAAGGGCCTGGCCCGGTTTCAGACGATGGATTTGACCATCGACGCGTACTTCGATGGGGTTCTTCCGCGAAGATAGCAGGACTTGCCGGACTTTGAAGATATTATCGGCCAACACAAGATCGCCAACCCCGCCCACCCCCGTAAAGATGTCCCACTGGGCTGGCCACTTTAACAAAGGCACTCGGGCTCCGCCAACCCCACCCACGCCCGTGAAGACGTCCCACTGATCTGTCTGCTTTTCCGAAGGGACAAGCGCTACGCTGCTTCCGACCAGCTTATCGAGCCCCTTCTGACGGTCAGCAGGGGTAGTGGTGACTAATTCATGGAAGCTGGGGAATAACTTGACCGGCTGACCGTTTCGATACACACGAACTTCCACCCGGTCACGATCGATCCGGCGTGTACTTGTGGCGATGAATTGCGGTGCAGGTCCAGCAGGGAGTTTTTCCGGAGTCGTTTCTCCCGGTTGAGTCAGCGCCCGCGATTGCATCTGGTTTCTGACTGCCTGTGGGCTTGGGATCTGGCCTGCCGTGAGTTTGGCGTTCGAGAAATTGAAGAAGAACACGAAAACTGCGAAGGGAAGTAGAACCAATTTCTTCGGAATCATTGAACCCTCCCTCGTTTCAGTCCGGTTTCAGTGACACAATTCTCTCACCGGAAATCGAATGAGTCAAACTATTCGAAAGCACGAACCAGTTGTTCCCAGCCGGACGAAGTGGTATCCTGGAACCATTATGAGGGACCAACCATCTACCGAAACGGAAGGGCCGTCGAGCTTTCACGTTGTCGTGGAGGCTGCCGATCGCTTGACCGAGGAAGAGCAAGAAACTCTGATCGAGGTCCTAAACCGTCGGCTGGCGGACCGTCGGCGGGCCGAGCTAGTGACGGATATTCAAGAGGCGCTGCGCGAGTTTGAGGGCGGCGCCCTGCGGCCGACTACACCCGATGAGATCATGAAAGAGATCCTTTCGTGAAACGGTTCCTACTGCGCTCCAGCGCCTTCATTCGAAGGGCAAGAAACATCCTCAAGAAACACCCCCAGCGGTCTTCGGACCTTCAGTCAGCCTTGGACTTGCTGGCCACGGACTGCTTTCACCCCCGCCTGAAGACTCACAAGCTTAAGGCCGAACTGGAAGGATCCTGGGCGTGCAGTGCAGGCTACGACCTGAGAATCGTCTTCAAGTTCGTTGAGTATCAAGGAGCTGAGGCCATTCTCCTGTTAACCATCGGGACCCACGAGGAAGTGTACTGACCCCCAGGCACTACGGCTACGCTCCCCGGGTCATTTAAGACTGGCTGCCCCCTCCAAACGCACCGTGACGATCTGGAATGGCTTGACGCCGAATCCGAAGCCATGGGAAGAGACCGGAAGAGGCCCCTGTTTCCTCTCCAGAGCATCGCTCCTCCATGCCGACTTCACCCCGAGAAGTGGAATTTGCACCTCTGCCGTGCTCTCTTTACCGCCCACTTCCACAAAGCGCAAAATCGTTCCTTGTCCGTCCTCGGCCACCTTCCAGGTCTCCAACACCACATCGGGTTGGCGCACCTGCAAGAAGCTAGCCTGGGCCGAATCCAGAGGTCTGACAGAATTGAGCGCCTTATCTTGTGAAGTGATTTGGTCCACTTCCAGAGGTGACATCTCCTCCCGGCCCAGCCGGCTCAGATAGGCAGGGTCGAGGCCGTTGCCGGTAGTCAACACATAGCGGAAAGTGAAATCTCCTCCCTGGCCCGCTGCGTAGTTGGTGAAATAGTAGTTGTTCATCACATAGGAGAATATCGTGCCGGGGCGCTGGCCGAACTCGACCGGCCACGTCCCCCGGACAATATCCCCCAAAGCGACCAGCGAGGCATCCACCGGGACAAGCGCCGCCGTCACACCACCTTGCTCCGCGGCCACCCAGTGCTGCACCGAAAACCATTCCTTGCCGGCTCCGGGCAGTTGATCGCGACTGGGGTCCACGAATCCGTTCTGAATCTCGTAACGGAATTGAGGATGTTCCATGGCCAAGGGAAATGCAAAGTAAACAGCTTCCTTGGTGTAGACCTCCGTTTTGTGCACATGGTTAATGAACTCGATCTTCTTCTGTCCGTTGAATAAGATCACCTCGGTCTCGATGCGCGGTGTGTTCATCCCTGAGCTTTCCAGACGTGCGACCGGACCAAAGGGCTGGTTTGTGACCGACAGCAGGCGCCCGCCGCCGGCTCTGTGGATTGAGAGCTCCGGCACTGGCCATCCCGAACTGTACTCCACCAGCCGGTTGGGAGTTTGATCTGCCCCCGTGACGTAGAGGAGCTGATCGAACCGATAGGGGCTCGAGGCATTGACTAGTTCTTTGTTCAGTTCCTTATCGTAGATACTCTCCACTGCGCCGCTTTGGGGATCCAGCCTCACTCGGTAGTACCGATTCTCGAGCATCCCTTCCGCGCTAGTCGGCGGAGTCGGCGGCTCGGCTTTGCTTTGCTTCAGCGCGTAAGCTTTGTAACCCACCGACGGCACGTCCTGGGCAAGGAAACGGATATGCCGGTAAGCCGGCCCCGTGGAGAGAACTTCGTAAGGGATCGTCCGGTTCGTTACCAGGTCCACGAGTTCCAGCCCTTTGTCCAAGTCCGTCTCGACCATGCTGGACCGCGGCCAGCTCAAGGGATTAAAGACCAACAGCGTCCCCTCAGGATCGTAGATGTAGTCAGCCAGGGCGGCCAGTCCCCGCCGCAGCAGGTATTCAACGTCCCGCTTCGCCTCGCGGGCAAAAGACTCCTTGACCCCCAACTGGTTGACGCTCTCCTGGCTCTTCGGATCCGATACGCTACGGTCGGCTCCCCAAGTGTGCTCGTCGTACAGAACCATGTTATTCCATAGCCGTTTCAGGGTCTCGGCCTCGGGCCTCAGACGCGGATTGAACAAACCGCTGAGGGTGGAAAACTTCTCCGCCGCCAGGGCCCGCTGTTCCGTCTCCCGCTCGAGAGCAGCAGAACGGGCAGTTGAAGCAATGCCGTCTTCCCAGTACGGTCCCCCATCTCCACGCACCACCGGAATGGCATTTCCGAATTGGCGCGCGATGTGCCCCAACGCTTCCGCAAAACCCGAGTATTGCAGGTGGGGATAAGCGTAGATCTTGTTCCAATCATCAGCCAGATGCGCCTGACGGGGGAAAAGATCGGTGTTTTCCCATTGCGTGCCGTAAACCAAAACGGCGTCGGACTTGTATTCCGGATGGGAATAAGCCTGAAGGAAAACCGGGATGGATTCCTGCCCCGCCGCGATTTCACCCTGCAACCCACCAAACAACACGGCTAATTGAGAATACACCCACGAGTACCACATCAAGATCCTGCCACCGTCGGGACCTTCCCACCAAAAGGGGGATTTCTCATTGAGGCGGCTGAAGAGAAGGATCGGCCCGTTATCGTTGTCGCAGCCGGAAATGAAATACTTCAGGCCCGCCGCCGACAGGACCGAAGCGTAGGACCAGGAATAGGACGGCACATCTGTGATGTTGGCGTAATCGGCATCTCCGCCATACTTCCGGTTAAACTCAAAAGCAGGATAAAGAGAGCGGATAAGCGTCTCGAGGGCCGGGAAACCCGTGAGGAGGCTTGCCTCCACCGTGGGCACGAAGATTTTCTTGTCCTTCACCATCTGGAAAAGCAGCTTCTGCTGCTCTTCACTGCGCCCCGCGAGATACTGTCGCACGCTCCAGTACCCATCCGGACTGAAGCGAAAGTGCGGATGCGCGTGGATCAATTCCATAGCTTCATCAAGCTCGCGGCTTTGAATTTCGGCCACCTTTTCCTGGTAGTCGGAATATCCCACGTCCACGTGCACGTGCGGGACTACAAGCAGGTTCCATTTCTTCGCCGGGGTCAGGACCACCAGGAAGTGCTGCGAGCGCCCGTTGATTTTGACCGTGAGAAGGCCTTTTGCCCCCGGAGGGAATTGGGAGACCGAGAACTCGACCATCTGCTCGCCGAATTCCCTCTTAGATAGGTCCTGACTATATTTGTCTGTCCCTACGAACAGGCTCACTTCGCCCTGTCGCACCGCCGCGTTATGGCGCAAGTAAATGTCCACCAATTCCGCTACCTCATCACCGTGGCGCGCATAAAAAATAGTGGGCACGACCTCGGCGGTAACTGCGGCGGGGTCATACCTCATGGACGAATCCTGCTCGAGTTCCAACGCATCATAGGTGATGACGGAGTGGACCTCGCTATCGCCTGTGACCGGGCCGTCAAGTGCCGTCAAGACCAGCTTGTTGGTCCCCTTGTGCAAGAAGCGCGCGGGAAAATCGAAAGCGATGGTATCGACAGCAGCGATAGGACTCACCACCATTTCCCGATCGCCTCCCGTGTAGCTCAGCTCGGGGTGTTGGCAAAAGAGACCTGTGTGGCCGTTGATCTCCACTTGCAGCCGTGCCACGCGCGCCGTCTCCGACAAGAGGCCTGCCTTTAGTGTGTAGACGCCTATGGGCACTTGGGGTAAATCAAATTGAATGGTGTAGGGATGAGGCCGGCTCCCAGGCCTGCCCGTTGCCGCACCCATCTGATAAGCGGGCCAATCTGCCTCCGGAGTGCTCTTGCCCACAATGTAAACCAACTCCCCGGCAGGGTAGCGGGAGCCAAACAGAGGCGGACCCTGTTTCCCAGTATTGAATTCACTTGGGGACTGGTTGAACTTGCCGATCCTCCACACCACATTCGAAGCGGCCTCTGCGCACGGGCAAAAGCAAATCATTATTGCCAGCACCACAAGCGTCTTCAAAACCTGTTCGTGTGGGCGTCTCTTCAAGTCATCCCTCCCCAGGTTGCCGGTGTAGCGGCGAGTTTACCTCGCCACATGGTGATCTAAAATCGCCCCTACTTGGCGAGTTTACCTCGCCATCGCGCCAGCGTGAATCCGGTGGCGGCGTCCCGATCTGATCAATGTAGCGGCGAGTTTACCTCGCCATCATGCCAGCGTAAAACCGGTGGCGGCGTCCCGATCTGATCGGGGCAGGCTCCGCCACCTCTACTTCAGGTGGCATCATCCCCTGCCGGTTCGTGCGCTTTGCGTCCATACACCCTTTCGTAGGCTTTGCAGTAAGGACAAATGCTGCCTTCAATGCGCTGAACGAACCAGAACGCCAGGCCCTTTTGAGTCTTGCGCGCGTGACTGCAAACGGGGCATTCAACACACCGCTGGGCCATTGCGCGGTCTCGATCGGTAATTGTCTCCATGGTCATACACTCAATCCTCGATCGCAGGGTCAACGACTGAAGGCGGAGATTGACTCTCATTTCTAGAGCTTTTCCAACATCCGGCGGAGCTTAGACATAAGTTGCCTCGAACGTCGTCATAGCGGGCAATTTTCATTTTGGCCTTCCGGCAGCCAGGATTATACCTCAGGAGCACAGAGTGAGCCAAAGGTTGGTCTCGCGGGTGATGGTGTCATTTGCGCGAGATGGGCGCTCCAAGCCGGCGTTGGGTAGAGGTTACGATTTCAAATGACACCACTACCGTCTCAGGGGCTGGCGTGAAACTGCGGGACTTGATAAGCTGCTTCCTGCCATTCAAACTGAAACCTGTTCAGCTTTGACTCGCTCCGTCCTCAAAGCCTGGCAAAGCCAAACAGAGAGCAATGCCATACTTAAGAGGGAGGCAACATCTTATGATTCAGCGACGCGAATTTCTGAAGGCGGCGGGCGCATCTGCGACTGCCCTGGGCAGGTCCCAGGTATTGAACGCGGCGCAAAGCACCCCGTCGGCTTCAGTCCCGGGCAACACCAAGTACCCGAAGCTGGCGATTAAAACGCGTTATTCACCCCAAAGGCTGGCGTTCGCGGCCTCGGCGGGTTACGAAGGCGTGATTGTCGACGTGAACGATTCCTTCGATCCCGACAAGCTCAGCGACAATCAGATTGACCAGATTTTGGCCACGGCGCGGGATGCCGGAGTGCGTATTATCAGCATCGAAAGCATGGTGAACCACCTGGCGCCCGATCCTGCCGAACGGCGCCAAACGCGCGCCCACTTTGTCCGCTGCCTGGAGTTGGCGCACCGCCTGGGGTGCAAGTTTGTGGGCACTTTCAGCGGGGGCAGGAAAGACGCATCCGTGGACGAGCAGGTGAAAGAGTTGGCGGAAGTCCTGAACGAGCAGTACCTGCCCGTGTGTGAGAAGCTGGATTTGGGGATGGGGCCTGAAAACTACCCCTGCGATGTGAACTTCGCCACCGTCCCGGCCACTTGGGAGAAGGTGATGGCTCTGGTTCCCAGCCATCGCTTCGGCCTGGAATTCGACCCTTCTCACTTCGTTCGGCAATACATTGATCCCATCCAGACAGCCTGGGACTTCCGCGACAGGATTCTCGCCGTGCACGCCAAGGACACGGAAATCATCCAACCGATTCTCGCGAAAGTCGGCATCCATGGCAAAGGCTGGTGGCGCTACCGCATTCCCGGCCAGGGGCTGATTGACTGGCCCAAGTTCATCACCGTGCTTTTGCAGGCGGGATTCCAGGGCGGAGTGGCCGTCGAACACGAGGACCCGTTCTGGGATATTCCGCGCGGCGACGATGGCCCGGAAATGGCGCAGGAACGCAAAGATGGGTTTATTCTGGCCGCGCGCTTTCTCCGGCAGTATCTGCCAGGACGACTAAGCTGATTCGAGCCATGGGAGGAACATTCCAGTGACCATAAGCAAGCAATTCAGGTCCAATTCCACTCCGCCTCGAAGCCAATGGTTCGCGAGCTGCGTCTGGGCCGCCGTGTGCCTGCTGCTGGCGACCGGGCTTCAGGCCCAGGCGCCCCCGGAAAAAGCAACCCCGGACATTCTGCGTCAATTGAGCGACTCCTTCGAGGGGCTGGCCCGGCGAGTCTCGCCCTCGGTGGTGCAGGTGCTGGTGACGGGTTTCGGGCCTGTGGAAGCGGATGGGATGACCGCTACCGCGTTGATCGCCAAGCAGCACGTCACCGGCTCGGGGGTGATCGTTGACCCGAGTGGGTACATCATCACCAACGCTCACGTGGTGGAAGGAGCGCAACGGGTTCGGGTGGTCATGCCGTCGCGAACGGCCAGTGGGTCGCCACGCTCGATGGAAAAGCCTCCCAACCCTCCTACGGATGCGCGCATCATCGGGTTGGATGAAGACATGGATCTCGCCTTGCTGAAAGTCGAGGCCAAGAGCTTACCCGCGCTTCCACTAGGCAACTATGCGGCGCTCCGAAAAGGCCAGGTGGTTCTGGCTTTTGGCAGCCCCGAAGGGCTCGAGAATTCCGTTACCATGGGAGTGGTCAGCTCCGTGGCGCGCCAGCCCGATCCCGACCGCCCCATGGTGTATATCCAGACGGATGCTCCCATCAACCCGGGCAACAGCGGCGGCCCGCTTGTGGACGTGAGCGGAAACATCGTAGGGATCAACACCTTCATTCTGACCAAGGGCGGTGGAAGCGAAGGCCTGGGGTTTGCCATTCCCAGCTCTGTGGTGAAGTTTGCCTACCCACAACTCCGCAAGTATGGCCATGTCCATCGCGGCGAGGTTGGCATCAACGTTCAGACCGTTACCCCCGCGCTGGCGGCGGGGCTGGGACTCCCGCAGGATCATGGCGTGATCGTGTCGGACATGAAGCCGGGAGGCGCGGCGGATTCAGCCGGCTTGAAGATCCAGGATCTGATCGTGGCTGTAGACGGTACGTCGGTGGCGAGTCTGCCTCAGTTTGGCGCCATTATGTATCTGCGCGCCGGCGGCGAAACCGTGAAGTTCGACATCATTCGCGGCGCGGATAGACTCACTGTGGAAATCCCCGTCGTCGAGCGCCGAGACGAAGCTGACCGGATGGCGGACTTGGACCCCGATACGAATCTCATACCGAAGCTGGGCATCCTGGGGGTCGCAATCAATAAGAAGATTTCCGACGCGCTGCCGGGACTCCGTATGGCCTCGGGAGTCGTCGTGGCCGCCCGAGCTGCTTATGCCGCCAGCGTGGAGACCGGCCTTCAAACCGGAGATGTCATCCACGCGTTCAACGGCATCGACATTATCAGCCTCGAGGGCCTTCGCCAAGCCCTCGACAAGCTAAAGGTCGGCGACCCTGTCGTCCTTCAGATCGAACGCCAGGGGCGACTAATGTACCTCGCGTTCGATATGGAATGAGGGTTAAGTTGGGAAGGTTATTTTGCGGGTGGGGGAAGGCTGAAGGTGACGTCGCGGTCGAGCCGCATACCGATCAACGAGCCGGCCGCCAAGGCGGCTTGCTTGCCGTGGGGGAGAAGGATCGCCAAGGTCACACCGGCGGCGGCGCCCGCGATGCCCGGGCCCAATCCTCCCGCCGCACCTGCGGCGGTGGTGACGGCGATAATGGCTGCTTGCTTCTTGCGCGAGGCCCCGCCTCCCTTCAAATCGCCTTCCGGCCCGACATTGGGATCTCCTCCGCCCTCACTCGAGAAAACTTCGGTCAGCGATCCGAGGATAGCTTGCTTCTGGCCATTGGGCAGTTCAACGGTGTCAAAAACCAAAGACAGGTAGCCGCCTTTTCCGCGGCGCGCGGCGGGCTTCACCTCAGCAATATGGCCATCAATCCGCGTACCTTTGCCTAAAACATCCTTGTCCTCGATGGCCACGGGATCAAGCAAGGTAGTAAGAATCCTGTCGCCCGGGTGGGAAGTCTTCGAGCTTACCGAGGAGTGCAACTGGAGTTTGAACTCCGTCCCCTCAGGGATCGTAATCTCATTCTCATTCGCGGTCTCGTTCTCGGCTGCGTTTTCGCCCTCTTGCTGGGCCCAAAGCGGCACCGCCAAAAACGCCAGGGCACATCCTGCGGCCAGCAGCCAAAAAGATCTTCGCTTCATTACCAGACTCCCAATCACGAACGGCTGACCCCTTCTCGAGGCCCCCGAATTCACCGCCCTGCTTATTTCACCACCAAACGTCCAATCGAGTCAAAGAGAAAATCGGCGTAGCATCCCATGGTCGCCTTCTAGGTTTTGATGCAGCATTTCCCCGCGGGTTGGATCACGGGTGAGCGGTTACTTCGTCATGTTCGCCCTCTCTTCGGCTTGCGACCGACCCCCTCACCCGGCCCGCGACAGCTGGTGAAAGCGCTGTCGCGGTCCACCCTCTCCCCCAAGGGGGAGAGGGTTGCCTTCGCATCGAGGGGGAGAGGGTGTGAAAAACCGCGTTATGGCAGCGCCTCGTAGGAGCAATCCCGCAGGCGTGGGAGGGTTGCCCTAGGGCGGCCACAAGGGCCGCCCCTACAAGGCGATTCTTTCACACCTTCAGAGGGCAAGGACCCCATTGCCGGTTGACAGGGGGGGGAGTTGCCACATCATCTTCTCAATCGGCAATCGACAATCGACCATCGGCAATCCTTGCCCGCCTACTCGCGCACCTCGGCGTGGTGGCGCACTTCCACTCCCTCCACCAGGAACAGAACATCTTCGGCGATGTTGGTGGCGTGGTCCGCGAGGCGCTCGAGGGCGCGGGCAATGAACATCAAGTTGATGCATTGCCGGACGGTGGTGGGATCTTGCTCCATCAGGGCGATTAATTCCTCATAGGCGGTGTCACGCAGTTGATCGATAACGTCATCGGAGGTAAGGATGCTCCGCGCGAGTTCGGCATCCTTGCGCACGAAGGCGTCCAGGCTTTTGCGAATCATGGACTGGGCGAGGGTCGCCATATGAGGAATATCGACCAACTCTTTCGGCATAGGTTCACGCATCAGGGCCAGAGTCCTGCGGACGATGTTGACCGCAATATCCCCCATGCGCTCCAAGTCGTTGTTGATCTTGATGGCGGCGGTAATAAACCTGAGGTCGGTCGCCATGGGCTGAACGCGGGCCAAAAGGCTGGTGGCCAACTCGTCAATCTGGATCTCCATGCGGTTGATTTTGGCTTCGTTTTGGAGGACCTGCTGCGCCGCCTCCTCATCCTTCTCAATGAGCGCCTGGACGCTGCGGTAGACGGAGTCCTCCACCAGGCCGCTCATTTCCAGCAGGCGGTTCCTGAGTTGATCGAGCTCCTCTTCAAAGTGCCGCATCATCTAGCCTCCTCTAGCCGAACCGACCGGTGATGTAGTCTTCGGTTTCCCTCATGGCAGGTCTCTTGAAGATGATTTCGGTCTTATTATATTCGATCAGTTTTCCCAAGAGGAAAAAACCCGTGAAATCCGCCACGCGCGCCGCCTGCTGCATGTTGTGCGTAACAATGATCAGGGTGCACTGGTCCTGGAGGGAATAGAGCAACTCCTCTATTTTCGCCGTGGCGATGGGATCAAGGGCGGAGCAGGGCTCATCGAGGAGCAGGACCTCCGGGTCGACAGCCAGGGCTCGAGCAATGCACAAGCGCTGCTGTTGACCCCCCGAAAGGGCGTAAGCCGATTTGTGAAGCTGGTCCTTCACCTCATCCCACAATACCGCGCGTCGCAGACTTTTCTCCACTTTTTCCTTCAGGGCGGCCCCGCCGTGGGCGCCATTCACCCGGAGCCCGTAGGCAATGTTGTCAAAAATGGACTTGGGAAAGGGGTTCGGCCTCTGAAAAACCATTCCCACGCGGCGGCGCAGGGCGACCGGGTCCATGGTGAGAAGATCTTCATTGTCGAACAAGATCTCGCCCTCGGCCCTGGCGTGGGGCACCGTCTCGTACATGCGGTTCAAAGTGCGCAAGAAAGTCGACTTGCCACAACCCGAAGGGCCAATGAGGGCTGTAATGCGGTTGGTGAGGACCTGAAGGCTCACGTCGAAAAGGGTTTGCTTGGGACCGTAGTAGAAGTCCAATCCGGAAACCCGCATTTTAGTGTCTTCTGCGGCCATTGTCGCTCCTAGCGGTTGAGCGGGGCGGCTTTCTTGATCGACCATCGTAGCACCACCGGCATCCAAAGTCGCCATGGCAGTTTCTACCTATTGGGCAGTTCGCCCGGAAACGACCAATTTGGCGGCAACGTTCGCCACCAGGACTAGAGTCAACAGAACCAATCCGGCAGCCCAAGCCTGCCTGTGCCAATCCTCATAGGGCGAGATGGCGTAAGTATAGACCATGGCCGGCAGCGAGGCCGTAGGCTGATTCCACCCCGGACTCCAGAAGCGATTGCCAAAGGCGGTGAACAACAGCGGCGCCGTTTCACCCGCCACGCGAGCAATATCGAGAATTATCCCGGTGACAATCCCCTTGCGAGCCGCGGGCACGACCACGGTGGCGATGGTTTTCCACTTGCTCGCCCCCAACGCCAGGGCGCCTTCCCGCAGCACCAGCGGGACCGTGCGCAGGGCTTCTTCCGTGCTGCGTACGGCGATGGGGATCATCATCACGCCCAGCGCCAAACCTCCCGCTAAGGTTGAAAAATGCTTCATCGGCAAGACCACGATCGTGAAAGCAAAAATCCCGATGACAATCGAGGGCACACCGTTCAAGAGATCAGCCGTGTACCGAACGACGAAGGGAAACCCCCGGCCTCCGAACTCCGCCAGATAAACGCCGCCCAGGAAACCAAGCGGGATTCCGAAGGTAGACGCCAGTAGAAGCAGCTTCGCGCTCCCCACAATGGCGTTGGCCATTCCTCCGCCGGGTTCACCCACGGGGGTCGGCAAGTGCGTCAGGAAGGCCCAACTGAGGGAGCTTCCTCCATTCCACACCAGGTACCCCAGGATGAAAAACAAGAAGCCCACCGCCACCAAGGCGCAGAGCCCGCTCAGGCTGAACATGAAATAGTTGACGAATTTCCGCCGGAAATTACGCCATTGCATTAATGCGCCGACCCCTTCTGAGTTGTGGCCATAATGACAATCCGCGCCAAGCCGTTAATCACAATAGTCAGCGCAAACAATACCAAGCCCAGCTCAACCAGCGCCTGCAAGTGGAGATCGCCGGTGGCTTCGGTAAATTCGTTGGCAATTACGGCGGCGATGGAATAGGCGGGCGCAAATAAAGATGAACTGATTCTGGGATCATTGCCGATGACCATGGTAACCGCCATCGTCTCACCTAAAGCTCTCGCCAAAGCGAGGAAGATGGAGGCCGTGATGCCAATGCGGGCGTAAGGGACCACGACGTGCCAGGTGGACTCCCACTTTGTGGCGCCGAGCCCCAAGGCCGCCTCACGTTGTTCCACCGGGACAGCCAGCAACACCTCGCGTGAGAGCGAAATGATAAATGGCACGACCATGATGGCCAGTATCACACCGCCCGCCAACATCCCCACGCCGTACATCGGCCCCTGGAAAAGCGGCAGGAATCCCAAAGTGCGCTTCAGGAATGGCTCGCCATATTGACGAAGAAATGGCACCGTGATGAACATGCCCAGCAATCCGTAAATCACGCTGGGAACTGCCGCCAGGAGCTCAATGACAAAAGTCATGGCATTCGAGATGCGCGGAGGCGCCAGCTCAGAAAGGAAGATTGCCGCGCCAACTCCCAGTGGAACCGCCACCAGCAAGGCCAACGCCGAGGAGACGACCGTGCCATAAATGAAGGGCAAAGCGCCGAAGTCGCCGCTCACCGGGTCCCAAGTGCGCCCGGTCAAGAATCGAAATCCAAACTTGTGTATGGCGAGCGTAGAATTCACATAGAGCTGTTGAACGAGAGCTATCGTCACCAGCAGAACGCTCGCCGCGCAGAGAAGCGTGAGGAGGTGGGCAAACGTATCGCCGCTTCGAAGGCCTTGGATAAAAGCAGCCGCGCGACGTTTTGCAGCCGTGTGCCCGGTTGGAGCTGGGGTGCTTGCCATAGAGATCTATCGGATCTGCGAAACCTGCTTCATCGTCAGCCTGGCCGGGGCAAGCCCCGGCCCTACATCAAACTATTGGATCTGTGAAATCTGCTTCAATTCTTTCGCAATCACTTCCTTTGGAAGCCGCGCGTAGGACAGAGGTTCAGCATCCTCTTGACCCGCGTTCAGCATCCAGATGAGAAAATTCTTGATGATTTCTTTCTTATTTGCGTTCTCGATTCTCGTCGGAATCAGGAGGTAGGTGAAGCTGCAAATCGGATAAGCACCTTTGCCGGGGGCGTTAGTGATGGAAATGCGGAAATCTTCGGGCATGGTCTTCGCATAGCTTGCCGCCGCGGCGGTCACGCTTGCAAGGTCCGCTTTCATGAAGACACCTTCAGCGTTCAGAACCTGACCGTAGGGGATGTGGTTCTGGATGGCGTAAATGAGTTCGACATAACCAATCGCTCCTGGCGTTTGTTTAACCAAGCCAGTGACGCCCTCATTACCCTTGTTGCCCAACCCCACAGGCCAATTCACGGAGACGTTCTTCCCGATCTTGCTTTGCCACTCCGGGGAGGTTTTCGAGAGGAAGTCGGTCCAGACGTAGGTAGTTCCGCTACCTTCCGAGCGGTGTACAACGACGATATCTTGAGCGGGGAGATTTACTCCCTCATTGTACTTGGCAATCTCAGGGTCATTCCACTTGGTGATTTTGCCGAGATAAATGCCCGCCAGAAGCTCGCCCGTAAAGTTAAGCCCTTGGGATATGCCGGGAATATTGTAAGTGGGAACGACCGCGCCCAAAACGGTGGGAAAATGAAGAATTTTGATTTTGGCCTGTCCAAGCTGTTCGTCATTCATGGGAGCGTCTGAAGCGCCGAAATCCACCGTCCCAGACAGGAGCTGGCGAATTCCCCCACCGGAACCAATGGACTGGTAGTTGATCTCAATGTTCGAATGAATCTTGTTGTAATCTGAAAACCATTTCGAGTAAATGGGATAGGGGAAAGTAGCCCCTGCGCCGTTGAGCATGATTGCATCCGGAGACGGAGCAGGTGTGGCCTTCGAAGGTGATGAGAGGAAGGCCACCAGGCTTGCCAAGACCAAGGCGGCACTCGGAACAATAATTGCTAAATGATGTAGCTTTTTCATAGGTATTGTCCTCCACCTTCACTCTTTCTCCAGCTTTTTACAGGAGAATTAAGCGGAGGTTAACATTAGGGTCCAGCATTCCTTGTAGTCTGTGGCAGGCGAGTTAAGCGAATGTGAAGGAACTGTTACAGGAATGTTACATTGTCCCCAGAGCGGAAGTTGGAAGATATGGATTTCGACTCCCTCTTTGGCCGATAATAGGAATTAGGAATAATGAGGTACGTAAAATGCTGAGGGAGTACATCCAGACAGCAATGCGCCAGGCAGAATACGAAATACTGCCTGATGATCGTTCCTTCTACGGGGAGATACCCGGCTTCGATGGGGTTTACGCTAATGCCGACAAGCTGGAAAAGTGCCGGGAAGAACTGCAGGAGGTTCTCGAGGAATGGATTCTGATGCGAGTTTCCCGGAATCTGCCGACGCCCATTGTGGAAGGAATTGAGTTGGTGATTAAAGAAACCGCATAATGCCTCACCTCGGTCCCATCAAACGACAGGATTTGATCCGCCATTTGAAACAACTTCGCTCAGAATGACAGCGAACGGGCTCAGAATGACAGTTCGCGGGTGGCGCCGACATTGCTTTGTATGTCGGCGACCTTGGCATCCCCCCACGGCTCGAAAGCCTCAGCGGTCGGGCGCACACATACAAGGTCCGCCTGATCGTACCCGCTTGCCGCCTACTTGTTTCCTGCTGCTTGGGGTGCGGAGGCCAAGCGGTTGAGCACTTCACCGAGCTTCTTGACCTCCTCGCCGTAGCCTGCCCAATCGCCTTGCCGTTGCAACTCGAGGGCGCGCTGGTAGTGCTGGTTGGCCTCGCGGATGAGCGCCTGGGTATCGACGGCGGGGGCGGCAGGCGCCTTGGCGGGCGCTTGGGCGTTGGGGCCCGCGGGCGGAGTGGGACCCGCGCTGGTGGTCACGGCGCCGCTGAAAATCCTGCTCAGCGCCGCGTCGAGCGTATCCTCCATCACCACGTGGTCCGAGTAGGCCACGATCACGCGCTTCAACTGCGGCAGACCGCCTCCCGCCTCAGCGGCGAGGTAGAGAGGCTCCACGTAGAGGACCGAATTCAAAACCGGGACGACGAGCAAGGTGCCGCGGATCACCGTCGAGCCGCCCTGCCCCCAGAGCGTGAGTGCCTGGGAGATGCCAGGGTCCTGGTCGATTCGCGATTCAATCTGCTGCGGCCCGTACACGAGCTTCTGCTTGGGGAAGGTGAAGACCAGCACCTTGCCGTAGTCGGGGTTATCGCAGCGGGCCGCCATCCAGGCAATCATATTGTCTTTGCGGGCGGGAGTGAACGGCACCATCAGGATGAATTCTTCCCGCACGCCCACTTCCGCCAGCTTCATGATCGTGTAGTAGGGAGTCATCGGGGCCGCGGCGCCGCGCGCGGCGCTCTGCGCCACCCGCCACAGGTCTTCCTTGTTGTAGAAAACGCGTGGGTCCGTCATGTGGAACAGGGCATACTTGCCGGCCTGGATGGAAAAGAACTCTTCCGGGTAGCGGATGTGCGCGCGCAGGTCCTCGGGCATGGCCGAAAGCGGTGCGAAAACTCCCGGGAAAATTCGCGCATAGGCCTGGATGAGCGGATCGGAGGGGTCGCTGATGTAGAAGCGCACTTGCCCGCTGTATGCATTGATGGTCGCCTTGACGGCATTGCGCATGTAATTCCCTACACCCTCGGCGGGCTCTGCGTAAGGGTACATCTCGGAGGTGGTGTAGCCATCCAGTATCCAATAAAGCGACCCATCGCTGGCGACGACCAGGTAGGGGTCGTGGTCGTAGGCAAGAAAAGGCGTGAGCCGTTGGGCGCGATCCAAAACGCGGCGGTAGATCATCAACCGGCTTTCCGGTTGGATATCGCTTGAAAACAGGATGTTCTTTTCACCGAATTCCAGCGCGAACAGGAGCCTTCGCCAGAAGTTCTCAACCGGGATTCCACCCGCACCCTGGTAGTTCGTAACATAGACGTTCTGGTCTCCCTGGGGGTAATCGAACTCCTGCGCCCGGGTTCTCACGAAGCAGTAGTCGTTCCCGAGTTCGCCGTAATAGATCTCAGGCCGCGTGATCCGGATGGACATGCTGGAGACCGGGGGGATGTTCTTGATGAAAAGCACCGGCAGGCCTTCACTGGTGAATTCGTTCACCGGCCCGAGGCAAAGGCCGTAGCCGTGGGTGTAGGCCAGGTGCTCGTTAATCCAGCTCTGGCCCGGCAGGCTGGCGGCAGAAAGCTCGCGCGGCGAGAGCGAGACCTGGCGGTAAATGCCGTCAATCCAATAGCGGTCGTTATCCACGTGCTGGAAGTCGTAGTAAGTGCGGATCTCCTGGAGCTGGGCGAAGGTGGTCAACAGCGGCTTGTGGTCCCACATGCGGACGTTGCGGAACGTCGCCTCATTCTTGCGGATGTCATCCAAGCTCAAGTCTTCGACGGCGGAGAACTCGCGCTCCTCGAAACGATCCAGGGCATAGGCTTGGCGGGTGAATTCGATGGCATTGGCGATGTAGGGGCGTTCCCGGTCAATTTCATTGGGGGCCACGATGAAGCGCTGGACGATCTCGGGATAGAGCGACCCGCCGAGCACGGCCACGGCCACCAGAAGGCCCACGGAATAGATCGCCGGCCACACACGTCCCCACTTCGCCCCGACCACAAATGCCAGGGCGGTCAACAGGCAAAGGAAAAGTTCCACTCTTAGAACCGGCAGCGTGGCGTGCACATCAGCGTACCCAGCCCCATAGATGAGCCCGCGCGGGGAGTAGAGCAAGCCGTACATGGCCAGCCGAACTCGATAGGCGAAGACAACAAACAGCAAGCCCGCCAACACCATAAGGTGTCCCCGCGCCGCCCCCATCACCTTAGGCCCACGCGGGGTGACCCATACGCCGCCTTCCACGAGGTAAAGGAACGCCGCGCTCAGCAGACACACAATGACCGCAATCAGCGCCAGGTGATAAAGGAACCAGTTGAAGGGCAAGCGAAAGAGATAAAAACCCAAGTCGATGCCAAACAACGGGTCGTACCGGCCGATGGATTGCCCGTGGCCGGCCATCTGGTACTCCAGCCAGTGGGACATGCCCCATTGGCCGATCACGTATCCAATCAGCAGAACGCCAACCCAGATGAGCCAGCGGAAAGCTATGCCGAAGCGGTCGAGCGCCGAAAACTCGATGACCTCACCGTTGACCCGATAGCCGTGGCGGTGGGCGAGAGCATGGGCGATCAGCAGGTTCAATGCCGTCAACACCATGAAACCCACTCCCACCAGCCCGCTCAGTTGAATCTGGGTTCTGAGAATGGTCCAATAGATGGCCCGAAAGCCTTCCTGCTTGAACCATAGCCAATCCACCAGCAGGTCAACACCGTTGGCGAAGAGGGGAAGAAAAATCAGGAAAAACAAGACCAGGGCGAGAATTATTCGTGTGCGTCTTTTTATGGGCATGATGTGGCTCCGTGGGTATGTTTACACAGCGCCTCCGGGTTGTCAAAATGCAGTTGCAGTCTTTCCGGGCTATTTCCGCCGAGGGAAGCCCTGGACCGGATGGTTCGGGGCGAATCTGGACATTTCCCACATCTTTCGCTGGACTCAGGGGTAATCGATGCGCCGGTAATGCCCGAAGGGGATCTATAAGGTAGCCGGGGGCAGCGCCCCCGGAAATGGGCCTACCCACCAAGCCCGACCCTGAAAGGGTCGAACAAGAATGGAGTCGTAGCCGTGCATCGTGCCTCGTTGGCGGTGATGCGACCCCTTCAGGGTCGGGGCGTTTTCTGGGTTACGGTTCCGGGGGCGCTGCCCCCGGCTACTATCTTGCGCCCTTTCAGGGCACGCGGACGGATTTCCTGGAGATCAGGAAAATCCGGCCACGCACCCGCCAGTTGCCGTGCCTCTGGCGGCCAATCGGTGCGCGTTCGGCTCTCAACCAGCTCGGCAACCCATCGGCTGACCGAGACTCCGGATTTCCGGGCCGCCGCTCTCACGCGCCGCTCGGCAGCATTGTCGAGATAGATCGTCACTTGAGCCATGTTCCGTCTTCAAATTCAAGAGAACGCGTATACAGGCTGACAGCCTGCAAGCCTTTTTCCAGCATCTGGGTAGCGCGGACCCCCGGTTTTGGGGTCCGCGGTCTTTTCTTTGGGCCGTGGACAAGCCGCGGACCCCAAAACCGGGGGTCCGCGCTGCCTGTTCGGCGCACACACTCACCACCGCTGATGCACGAGTTCGCGGATTTTGCTGTCGTAAACTTCGCGCACTTTGGCCATTTGGGCATCGCTGAGCGGGGGCAGGTCGCTGGCGCGGACGTTGTCCTCAACCTGCGCGACACGCTTGGCTCCCGGGATGGCGCAGGTGACAGCGTCAAACATCAGGATCCAGCGCAGGGCGAGTTGAGCCATGGTGGCGCCCGGCGGAACAAGGCTTTTGAGCATCTCCACAGCCTCCAGTCCGATTTCATAATCCACCCCGGAGAAAGTCTCACCCCGGTCGAACGCTTCTCCCTGGCGATTGAAGGTGCGGTGGTCATCCTTGGCGAAAGCGGTGTGGCGGGTCATCCGTCCCGACAAAAGCCCGCTCGCCAGCGGCACACGCGCCAGGATACCCACGCGCCGCCGCTTGGCCTCCGGGAAGAACAGCTCCGCAGGGCGATGCCGAAACATATTGAAGATGATTTGAATGGTCTGCACGCCGGGGTATTCGATGGATTTCAGAGCCTCTTCCACGGTTTCCACGCTTACGCCGTAATAGCGGATCTTGCCAGCCCGGACCAGGTCATCGAGTATGGCGAAAAACTCGGGGCGGTAAAGGAGGACGGGCGGCGGACAGTGCAATTGCAGGAGGTCGATGCAATCCGTTTCGAGATTCTTCAGGCTGTCCTCAACGAAGAGGGTGAGGTTCGCCTTGTTGTATCCCTCGGGAGTGTGAGGGGAGAGGCGGCGGCCGGCCTTGGTGGTAATGTAAATGGTCTCTTTCCGCTCCTTGCGCAGCCGGGCCACCAACCGCTCACTGCGGCCCATGCCGTAAACGTCTGCGGTGTCAATGAAGTTGACCCCCCGGTCGACGGCGCGGTGCAGGGCGGCGAGGGATTCGTTATCGTCAACCTCTCCCCAGGTCCCTCCAATCGCCCACGCTCCAAAGCTGATTTCCGAGACTTTCCAGCCCGTACGGCCGAGTTCGCGATAGCGCATTTGAGTTTGCTCCTAATTAGGGCATTGATATACTTAACTGACACGGGGACAAGAGCTACAGCCCCTTGGGGTTTACCGATTGGGTATACTGTCCCCTGGTTTGTGGGTTAATTCTGTGGCGCTGGCAAGAAGCAGTCAGGCCGTGGCAGCACGCTATGTTTTCGCTACCGGAGGTTGCCAGACCTGGACATACCCAAGGATTAACGGGCACTTAGGGTTTGCGTTTAGATGCTCGAATTTTCCCCCAACAGGATGAACCGGCTTTTTGCACGCGGGGCATAGGAATCCGAGGCCCCCCTTGGCAATTCCCGCGTGGAGAGCATGAACAAGATTCCTCAGCACATCGGCAACATCAGCGTTAATCAGGCACTCCGGTATCAGTGGCATGGGCGAAATCTCCTTCAGGCTGAAATTATAAGGATAAAGTCAGTGAATTAGCAGCACGCAACCGGTCCACTTCTGCTGTGGCCATTTCCGCCAAGACGTTAAGGCTTAGAATTATTTTGTGGCCCTTCTCAATCACTTCGTCGCTACACAGGCCTTTTTCGGCGAGGTCAACTTGATGGTAGTTTCTTCACCAGGATTGATGGTAACCGGCTCTTTAGATTCCCAGACAGCGTCGTTGAAACCCGCATGCCCAAAAGCCAGCACATAATACTTCCCGGCGTTCGGGACAGAAATACTAAACTTACCATCCTCATCCGCCTTCTCGGTAATGAACTGTTCTTCTGCCTTGTTAGCGCGCACCCAATCAATTGTTTTCACCAAAGCAACATCATAGGAGTGCAACAAAATAGCACAATCCTCTGATTCATCTCCGGTAAAAACCGGAGTAGGCACTTTCCTCTGTTCCCTCAACCACTCAACCGCCACAGATTTCTCCCCTCCATCTTCCGCAAGCCGACCGTGATTTCCGTACGCGTAAAGCAAAACAACATCAGCCATCCGCGCCGGTTTAATGTCTCCGCCAACCGTGATTAAAAACACGCGACCAGAAAGAATACCGGGTTTGACCTCAGGCTTAGCCTCAGGCTTGGCTTGTCCACCCAGTAGCGACGTAGCACCTGCAACAAACAGCCATAGGGCAAAATCGGAAAAGTGTTTGTGCAGTTGTCGTGTTCTCATTTCGTCCTCTTCTTCTTGGGACTACCAACTTGGAGCAAGACATCCGGTTGTCACTTCTTCTTGTGGAGCATGAAGCTCTGGATTAGCCAGCTTTTGGGGGTTTTGCAATCGACATCGTTTTCAAGGTCAAACACCTCCTTTACCTTCTTGCCGATAGAGGTATTGACGGCTTTGAGTGAGTTCTCGTTCACCTGTCTCTGATATTCACGCATAAGCTGTTCGTTGTTTTGGATGTTGAGGAACACATGGTCGGTGATATCCCTCAAGAATTCGAGGACAACTTTCTCTGCATATTCATCGGAGGTCATATCGAACTCCTTATCCGTCGGGTCGGTTAATAAGCCCAACAATTATTGGGGAGGCTGACCCCAAAGTCAAGACCGCGCCCCTTCGGGAGATCGCAGACCCCAAAAGGCAGGGGTCTGCGCCAGCCCGCCTTCACAGGAGGGGCTGGGGACTGGGCAACAACGACCGAACTTCTGCCCACCCCCTAGCCCCTAGTCCCTAGCCCCCAGCCCCTAGTCCCTGGCCCCCGGCCGCCCACCCCTTGGCCCGCTCCAAGGCGCGTCGCCAGCCCGCGCAAAGCTCCTCGCGGCGACCCACGTCCATGCATGGTTCGAAGCGCCGTTCTATTTTCAATTGAGTTTTCAAATCTAATTCGCTCCGCCAGAATCCGGTCGCCAAGCCGGCCAGATAGGCTGCCCCGAGCGCCGTCGTCTCCGTGCTGGCCGGGCGCTCGACGGGAACTCCAAGAATGTCAGCCTGAAACTGGCAGAGGAAGTCGTTGCGCGCGGCTCCACCGTCCACGCGAAGCACTTCGGGCTCGATTCCCGAATCCCGTGTCATAGCGTCCACCACCTCGCGCGTCTGATAGGCGATGGATTCAAGCGCCGCGCGAATCAGGTGCTTTCGGTTGGCGCCTCGAGTCAGGCCCACGATGGTGCCCCGCGCATACGCATCCCAGTGGGGCGCCCCTAGCCCTACAAAAGCGGGGACAAAATAAACGCCATGAGTGTCCGGCACGGAGCGGGCAATTTCCTCCGTCTCGGAGGCATCTCGAATCAATCCCATTTCGTCACGAAGCCATTGGATGGCCGCGCCGGCGATGAACACGCTGCCCTCCAGCGCGTATACGATCTGGGCATTCCTTCCCCAGGCGATGGTGGCCAGCAGCCCCGCCTGGGAACGGGGAATAGCGGGGCCGGTGTTCATCAGCAGAAAGCAGCCGGTGCCGTAAGTATTCTTGACCCCCCCGGGCTCAAAGCACTGGTGGCCAAACAGCGATGCCTGCTGGTCGCCGATCACGCCGGCAATCGGAACCCCGGATCCGAACAGATCGGTCTCTCCGAAGATTTCGCTGGAAGACTTCACCGTGGGAAGCAATGACTGCGGAATGCGCAAGTAATTCAGAATCTCCTTGTCCCAAGCGAGTGTGGCAAGGTTGAAAAGCATGGTGCGCGAGGCGTTGGAGACATCCGTCGAGTGAATCTTGCCACCCGTCAGGCGCCAAATCAGCCAGGAATCAATGGTCCCCGCGGCGAGTTCGCCGCGCTCCGCACGTTCACGAGCGGAGGGAACATTTTCCAGCAGCCAGGCAATCTTGGTCCCGGAAAAATAAGCGTCGGTGGGCAAACCGGTTCTTTCTCGAATAACCTTGTCGAAGCCCTTCTGCCGGATGCGGTCGCACAGGCCAGCGGTACGGCGACACTGCCAGACGATGGCAGGATGAAGAGGCTTGCCGGTGGCCCGGTCCCAGAGAACCACAGTTTCGCGCTGGTTGGTGATGGCGATGGCGGCAAGGTCCTCGGCACTCGCTTGACTCTTGGCCAGAGCAGCTTTCGCGACTTCCAACTGCGATTGCCAGATTTCCTCGGCATCGTGCTCGACCCAGCCGGGGCGGGGATAATATTGCTTGAATTCTCGACTGGCGGAGGCGCACACCGCGCCGTTGGGGTCAAACAACATGGCGCGCGAACTCGTCGTGCCCTGGTCGAGGGCTAAAACGTACTTTGGCATCTCAGGAACCTCCCCGGAGGGGTCTAGCTTACTTGAATTGTGAGCAGAAAGACAAATGGAGTTTGCCACGGCCGGGTCCGCAACGGGGGTGGATTCCCGCCTTCGCGGGAATGACGAACGACGGGGCGTCACCAAAGCGCCCAGAGGCGTCATCCCGCCCGAAGGGTTCGACAGCGTAACCCAAAGCGCTTGAACTATTTATCCAAGGATGCGATACTAGCCTTGTTCAGCTTTAAGCGAATGGTTGTGGGATTGAAACCTGATCTTCAGATTTAGCGTCTTAGGATGGGCAGGTTCACCGCTTTGGTGAGAAGCTTGATTCCTATGCGAGACAGGAGTTTGTATGGCAGATAAGACCCCAGGCCCCGGGCACGCGATGTTCGGTTTGAACGAACCGGCCCCAAGTGCTGCGCCGGCGACACCGGCTGCCGCACCCAGCGCCCCCCAGGTGGTGTATGTGCAGGCGCCGCCCGCCGTGCCAGCACCTTCGACCGGCGGCAGCGGCATGCGCTGGCTGGTAGGCGCGCTGCTGGCGCTTTCGGTGATTAACCTCATTTTGGTGCTCTACGCCCGGAGCGATCTTAAGACTATCACTTCGAAGCAGTCTGACCAGTTGGATCTGCTCACCCGGCGCATGGACACCAGCGATGAGCGTTACGCGCAGTTGCGCGGCCAGTTCCAGGTGACGTCGGAGAAACTGGGTATGACCGAGCAGGAACTCGCGCGCGCGCACGCCTTGGCGGCGGATATCCAGAAGAAGCAGCAGGCCGCGGTCCAGGATCTGAATGCCGCCATCGCAAAGAAGGCCAGCGCCGACGAAGTGAATAAGGTTCAGGCCGACGCCAATGCCAAGATCGGCGGGCTTTCCTCTGACTTGGCAGGCACCAGGAAGGACCTGGACGCCACCAAGTCCGAATTCGCCAATGCCCTTTCCGGAACCAAGGGCGAACTGAGCGGCGCCATCGCGAAAACGCATGATGAGCTGATCGCGCTGGCCCACCGGACTGACAGGGACTATTTCGAGTTCAATCTTGCTAAGAAACGCTCCCAGAAAGTCGGGACGGTGACCTTGCAATTGCAAAAGACGGACACCAAGCGGAACGTCTTCACAGTCAACCTGGTGTTTGACGACAAGCCTCACCTGCATAGGGACAAGGCCATGGACGAGCCGGTGTACTTTTACGTGCAAGGGGCTTCGAGCGCCCTCGAGTTGGTGGTGAATAAGCTGGGTAAGGACTCCATCGCGGGTTATATCAGCACGCCCAAGGGCTTCTTCCCCAATGCGACGAATGTACTGGCGGCGCGCCCCGCAGCCTGAGCCGTCGCGAACCAGGGCTGACTTTCGACCGCCAACACTGATTACCTCTCAAGCTCGCGCCGGGCCGGAGCCAAGCGCGAGCTTCTTGTTTTTCTGGCAGTCAGCTTCTTTTCCCGTCGCGAAGGTTTCTCCTTCGTTCTTGGGCGCTTGCCCTCTCCCTTGGGGAGACTTAGCCACGCACAACATCTTTGCATAGCAACGGAACCGACCCCTCACCCGGCCCGCGACGGCTGATGAAAGCGCCGTCGCGGGCCACCCTCTCCCCTCGGGAGAGGGCAGAGCCACTCTACGATGCGCTCCGTCTCTGACATCACGGATAGCGGTCTTGGGCTATCCTGGCTCAGGACGACAGGCGTTTGGATCATGCACAGACCTCCCATTCGCTGCTAGAATTACGGCTTGAACTGATACTCGGAGAACTCAATGATCCAAGGGGGGCCTTATGTTTGCATTTCACGGCGTGGATTACATGGAGATTGACGCGCTCTTCAGCGACCAGGAAAAGCTGGTGCGCCAGACCGTGCGCGAATTTGTGGACAAGGAAATCATACCGAATATCGAGGAGTGGAACCGGGAGGGAAAATTCCCTCGGCACCTCGTACCCCTGATGGCGGAGTTGGGGTTTTACGGCGCCAACCTGGAAGGCTACGGCTGCGCGGGGATGTCCAACGTCGAGTACGGGCTGATCATGCAAGAACTCGAGCGTGGAGACAGCGGCTTGCGCAGCTTCGTCTCGGTGCAGGGTGCGCTGGTGATGTACCCCATCAAGGAATACGGCTCCGAGGAGCAAAAGCAGCGCTGGCTGCCGGCGCTCCAGGAGGGCAGGGCCATCGGATGCTTCGGCCTGACGGAGCCCGACTTCGGCTCGAACCCCGCCGGCATGAGGACACGCGCCGTAAGGGATGGTGACCGCTACGTCCTGAATGGCGAGAAGGCCTGGATCACCTCCGGCACGATTGCGGACGTGGCGGTGGTGTGGGCGCGCACGGAGGAAGGTGTCCGCGCCTTCCTCGTAGAGAAAGGCACCTCGGGCTATACCTCGGAGGACATTAAAGGGAAATGGTCGCTACGCGCTTCAGTGACCTCCAGCCTTTCACTCCAGGACGTTCGCGTGCCCGCCTCTAATATGCTTCCCAAAGCGCAGGGGATGAAAGCGGCGCTGAGCTGCTTGACCCAAGCGCGCTATGGCATCGGATGGGGGGCGATCGGTGCGGCGATGGCCTGTTACAACGAAGCCTTGGAGTACGCGAAGATAAGGAAGCAGTTTGACGACAAGCCCATTGCTTCTCACCAGCTCATTCAGGCCAAGTTCGCCGACATGATCACCGAAATCACCAAGGCGCAGTTGCTGGCCTTGCAGGTGGGACGACTGAAAGATCAAGGGCGCGCCGATTTCGCCCACGTCTCCATGCTCAAGCGGAATAACGTGAAGATGGCGCTCGAGGTGGCGCGCGCGGGACGCGATATCCTGGGCGCCAATGGCGTCGCCGATGAATATCCCCTCTTCCGCCACATGTGCAACCTGGAATCGGTTTTCACTTATGAGGGCACACACAATATCCACACGCTCATCATCGGCGAACGCGTGACGGGCATCGCAGCGTATAAGTAAGGCCGGAGCTCGCGGGAAGTGGTGTCATTTGGGAGGACATTGTTCTCGAACAACCGGTCATTCCCGCGAAAGCGGGAATCCAGTCTGTCGACAGCGCATTTGCGGGGGCGGGTGGAGTGGATTCCCGCTTTCGCGGGAATGACTTCGGTTCGCCGCATCAGGCCACAAAGAGAACCCCGGGTGGCCGGTCACAGATTCACGACCTTCATCGCCGCTTCCGGATAGCGTTGCCCGGCCGTTATTCCCTTGGGCGCAACCTCGTTGATCCGCGCAAGGTCTTGAGGTGAGAGCTTTAACTGCAAGGCCGCAATGTTTTCCTCCAAATGCGCCCTGCGCGTCGTGCCGGGGATGGGCACAATATCCTCGCCCTGGGCCAGCACCCACGCCAAAGCCAATTGCGACGCTTTGCAACCTTTTTCCGAGGCGATTTGCTCGAGGCGGCGGACAAGTTCCAGATTGCGTTCGAAATTCTCGCCCTGAAAGCGCGGATGCTTGCTGCGAAAATCCTCGGGCCCCAAGTCTTCCACGCTTTTGAAGCGGCCGGTCAAAAACCCACGGCCGAGCGGGCTGTAAGCAACAAAGGCGATTCCAAGTTCCCGGCAAGTGGGGAGAATCTCGTCCTCGGGATCACGGCTCCAGAGTGAATACTCGGTTTGCAAAGCGGTGATGGCGCGGGCGCGGTGCGCGCGGCGCAGGGTTGCCGGAGCGGCCTCGGAAAGCCCCAAGTACCTTACCTTGCCCTCTTCGACCAGCCGCGCCATGGCCCCCACAGTTTCCTCGATGGGGACATTGGCATCAACACGGTGCTGATAGTAGAGGTCAATGGTCTCCACGTTCAGCCGCCTCAAGCTGGCTTCGCAGGCGCTGCGCACGTACTCGGGCCGGCCGTTGATTCCCAGGAAGCTGCCGTCCGCTCCCCGCACGTTGCCGAACTTGGTGGCGAGAACAATATCATTCCGCCGGCCCTTGATGGCTTTCCCGACCAGTTCCTCGTTGTGACCCGTGCCGTACATGTCTGCGGTATCCAGGAAATTCACACCCAGGTCAAGCGCGAGACGAATGGTTGCAATAGATTCCTCTTCGTTTCGTGGCCCGTAGAACTCCGACATGCCCATGCATCCGAGGCCGATGGCAGAAACACTGAGGGAGCTGTTACCCAGTTTCTTAGAGCGCATTCAAATCCTCTCCTTGAGAGCCTTCAAATTGGCCTCACCAATTGACAATACCATCCACGGCGGGCCTCACTCAATGGTTCCCTGACCGAGGGTCTAGACTCACAAAGTTCTTGCATCAGCATCGCCCCGGACATAAACTTCGGGAACTCGCAAGGGCGCGAATGCGTATGGTCAAGTAGAGACAAATCGAGGAGTGTCCTATGAGTACAAGCCCCCAACCCCCGCGGCCCCCCGCTCCACCTCAACCCCCACGGTCAGGCAGCAACATTGTGGCGATTGCCTTGTTGGTTCTGGCACTGATTATTCTGGTCAGTGGAATCGCAGTTTGGACCGGCTTGAGGCTGCTTTCCCACAACCTCCGATTGCAAGTTGACGACAGGGGGAACGGCCAAAAGGAAGTCTCCATCAATACGCCGGTCGGCTCAATTGAAGTTCATCATGAGGTCAACGAGGACAGCTTGGGCTTGCCCCTCTACCCGGGCGCAAGCAGGGTGAAAGATAAGGACTCCGCCGCCGTAAACCTCGGATTTGGAGACGAGGCGAGCGTGCACGTACTGGCCGTGAAATTCGAAACCTCGGACTCCTTCGAGAGGGTCAAGGCCTTTTACAAAGAGCACCTGGGAAGCGAAGTCACCAAAATCACCGGCCAGGGTTTAGGCGGAAAAACTACATTCGAGATCAAGACCGCCGGCCAGGAAAAGGTTGTGGAGTTAGAAGACGTGGGGAATAGAACCCTAATCAAACTAGTCCGGGTATCTTTCGGCAAGCACGAGAGCAATTAACAAAAGGCGGTTCACAGTCGGGAAGAGAGCCAACTGCCGACAGTCTGCTGAATCTGCGTTCGTCGCAAGAAAAATCCGTAAAGTCCATTATAGTCATAGAATTATACGTCGAAGCGGCCTGCAATATCACTCTTCAGGGGGCACACGCCGGCCAAGAGTGGAGCCTTTTTGGCAGACGTGGGCCAGATGTACGAGTAACCCTCTTCCTCATTTGCGCGTCCAATGAAAGGGGGGAACAAACGCCAAAACTCAGCGGGCAGGTTCCTGGCACGGGTCCCCGAGCTGGGATACGATAAACAACGATGATAAAACGAAACTCGTGTGCGCCGGCCTTTGCTTTTCGGGCGATGGTAATCGGTACGCTATGGTTAGCTTTCCCGTTGCTGGCACAGCAGCCAAGCCCGGCGCCGGCGGACACGTCTTCACAGGGCCAGTCCAAGGCGGGAGGGCAAAACGCGGCGCCGGCGGATACATCTTCTCAAGGCCAGTCCAAGGCGGCAGAGAAAGGTGCGGACAATAAGGACCCCGCGATCCAGGAACAGAAGACCTCCATAAAGGATGACCGCCTTTTCTGGCTCGTGCCGAATTATCTGACGGTGGAGAATGCCAACCAGATCCCGCCGCTCACGACTGGGCAGAAATTCAAGCTGGTGGCCCTGGGAGCATTCGATCCCTTCGAGTACCCGTACGTAGGGATTATCGCCGGCATCAATCAGGCTGAGAATAGTGATCCCAGCTACGGATGGGGCTTTAAGGGCTATGCGAAGCGCTACGGGTCCGCCTTCGCCGACACCACCATCGAGAACTTCATGGTGGGCGCCGTCCTCCCATCACTGCTCCACCAAGATCCTCGCTTTTACCAGTTGGGTAAAGGGACGTTCTTTCACCGTTTTGGTTACACTGCGTTGCGGATCGTATTCACGCGCACCGACTCCGGCAAAATCCAATTCAACTACTCCGAGGTGGCAGGAAGTGCAATTGCGGCGGCAATTTCCGACACCTACCATTCGCCGCAAGAGCGGACTGTCCGAAACAGCGTCAACACCTGGTGGGAGCAGGTAGCGGGAGATCTGTTGTCCTACGAAGTGAAAGAATTCTGGCCCGATATTCATCGCAAACTCCACAGGAAGCACGTGGCTCAGCCATGATGGTCTGTCCGCCCACCCGTATGTGGTATGTGGTATATGGTAGGTGGGGAAAAGCACGCCCCCACATACCACCTACCACATACCACATACCACATACCGAGGAGGCTTTATGGAATTTGACCACCGCGTCGCAATTGTAACGGGTGGCACTGGCGCATTAGGAAGTTCCGTGGCTTTGGACCTGTTACGGTCCGGCGCTCGTGTTGTGGTGACGTACCGGTCTGACAAGGAATGGGCTACGCTGGAAGAAAGCGCCGGTGAACACCGTGGCAATCTTACTGGCGCGAATACGGATCTGACGCAGGCCCCTGAAGTCGAACGCTTTGTGGCAGGAGTTTTGTCGAAGTGGCAGCGCATCGATTACCTTGCGGCGGTGGCCGGTGGCTTTGCGGCCGGCAAGAGCTTCGAAACCGATGACAAGACTTGGGATCACATGCTCGATCTGAACCTCCGCTCCCTCATATTCTGTTTACGTTCCATCGTCCCGGTCATGATCCGTCAAAACTTCGGCAGAATCGTCACGGTCTCGAGCGGCTCAATCCTGCGCGGCGGCGGCGCCGGCATCGCCGCGTATGCCGTTTCCAAAGGAGCGGTTCGCCAGCTCAGCGAAATCCTGGCCGACGAACTGCAAACCTACGATATCCACGTGCACTGCATCCTGCCGGGGACAATGGATACGGAGGCCAATCGCCTCGCCATGCCTAAGGCGGACTTCTCGAAATGGGTCAGGACCGAGGATGTGGCGCGCCTGGTCCGCTTCCTCCTCAGCGACGACGCTCGCGCCGTGCGCTCTGTGGCTGTGCCCGTGCTCGGATAACCGGGTCCCGTTATCGCTTCGGGCTAGCAATCGGCCGAGTTATACTTTGGTATCACTTTAAGGAATCGCGCGCGGCGAAAGGGCCATCTAGGAGGGGCGGATCTCCACCCACGTTCAGGCAAAGCAGCGATTAAAGCGATGGCTAGAATAATCTGGTTTGAAGAGAGTTATTCCCCTCGCAGCCGGGTGGATTAGACCGGTACTTACCCAAGGCGACAGGATCGCGGCAGGAGTCAAGGGACCAGCGGATTGCGCACCCTCAGGCCCGGAAAGCGACCAAAGTCTCTGTCCGCTGTCCACAATTCCTGCACTCCATGGAGGCTGCACAACGCCGCCACCCGCGCGTCGTGTACTTGCGGACCTGCAACACGACCTGCCGTGAGCGCGGCGTGCAATTGCGGCCAGTAGCCCCCGGTTTCAGCCAGCAACACCAGGCCGGGAGCTTCAAACCAAGCTTCCACCTGAGCGAGTGCCGTCTGGAGCGGGCTGGGAGGGCTGTAGATCTGCGGGTGCGTCACGATGGCCAGGAACTCGTGAACACAGGGCCAGGGGATTGCCCAAGCCGCCCGGCCTTCGGCCAGCTCAGCGAGGCGCGCGAGCGCAGCCTCATGCCATGGCGAGTCTTCGCGGTGAGCATAAACCAGGATGTTGGTATCGACGGCGATCATGCTCCGCGCCCTTCGTAAGCCGCGTCGCGAATCCGCTGCCAGGCGGCGCCCGCCATCTGGGGCTGAAGCCCGTTGCCCCGGAAGGAAACCTTGCGCAGCTTGAATGGCTTTGCTCCCTTACGTTCAGCCATGAGGCGCCGAAGCCCTTCTTCCATCAGGGCCCTCACGGTGGTGTGTTCTCGAGAGGCGAGGCGCTTGGCCTGCTCCAGGAGCGAATCGGGAATTTCTACGGTTGTCTTCATATGGCTAGATGTATCATGAAATATGTCGAGATTGCAAGACGGAACTACGATATAATGCTGGCAGGCAAGAGAAGTGGCAGGAGGTTCGATGGCGAACGAATTCACTGCCGTATTTGAGCGCGATGGCGAATGGTACATAGCCTACTGTCCGGAGATTCCTGGAGCCAACGGGCAGGGCAAAACTAAGGATGAAGCTCGTGCGAGCCTGGCAGATGCAATTGCTCTCATTCTGGAAGACGGGCGGCAAGACGCGTTTTGACCTTTGACTTTCGACTTGTCGGGCGGCGCGGAGCGTTTCAAATCCCACGCTGACCCTCCTGAGGCGACCTTGCTGAGAATCGGTATCGTTGGGCTGGCCCAAGTAGGCAAGACGACGTTGTTTCAAATCCTTACCCGGGCACACGGGAGTGAGCACGGCGCCGGGCGGCCCGAAACACGTGTGGGTGTTGTCCGTGTGCCCGACGCGCGTCTTGACCGGTTGGTGGCGATGTTTCAGCGGCAGAAAACCATCCACGCCACCCTCGAGTACGTTGATACCCCCGGCAGCATCATCGAGTTGGCGCGCTCCGGCGCCCAATCCCAGAACTTGCGCGAGTTGAACGCCCTCGTCCACGTGGTGCGGGCGTTTGCAGACGAGGCGATTCCCGCTGAAGGCGGAGCGGTCAATCCCTACAGCGACATTGAGAACGTCGAGCTGGAACTGATCCTCTCCGACCTGGCCGTGGTCGAGAAACGCGTCGACCGGCTCGAAAAGGACCTGAAGAAGCAGAAAAATCCCTCCCTCGAAAAGGAGCTCCAGGTTTTGAAGGTGTGCAAATCCACCCTCGAAAAACAGACACCTTTGCGCGAGGCTTCCCTCTCACCCGAAGACGAGCGGGTTATCCGAGGTTTCACATTTTTCAGTTTGAAACCTATGCTTTATGTCCTCAACCTGGGTGAGAAGGACGCGGCCCGCGCTAACGCGGCGGAACAGTTTGCGGCGGAAGCGGGGCTAAAACAAAGGCCCCACACCGCGGTCACGGCGGTTTGCGGCAAAATGGAAGCCGAACTGGCCGAACTCAATGATTCCGAGGCGGCAGAGTTTCTGGCCAGTTACGGGCTGAAGGAGTCCGCCATCTCCAGGCTGATCCACGCCAGCTATCAGCTCCTGGGTTTGATTTCCTTCTTCACCGTCGGTGATGACGAATGCCGGGCTTGGACCATCCGCGCCGGAACTTCTGCCCTCGAGGCCGCCGGGGAAATCCATACCGACATGCAGCGCGGATTCATTCGCGCGGAAGTTGTGAAATTCGAGGACCTTATGGCGGCTGGGAGCTTTGCCGAAGCGCGTACTCGCGCCCAGCTCAGGCTCGAGGGCAAAGACTATATCTTGCATGACGGTGAAGTGGTGCGCATCCGGCATTCCGGGTAAGAGAAGTGACAAGCAGGAGTCAGAAGTCAGAAGTCAGGAGCCAGAAGTCAGGAATAAGAACTAGAAGGCGCCGGGCCTGCTTCCCGATGACATCTGAAACGCCGCAGCGGCTTCTCCGTATTCTGACTCCTGACTTCTGACTCCTGAGTCCTGCTCGTCACTTGTCACTCGTCACTGTATGTCCTATCTCTGGATCAGCCTCGCCTTGGGCACGGTCGCCGGGTTGGCCAATATGGTCGGCGGCGGCATTGTCACTGCCCGGCCCTGGCGCCGGAGTTTTCTTGCCTACTTCATCGCTTTCGGCTCCGGGTTCATGCTGGCGACGACGATAACGGTAATGATCCCGGAGAGTTTTGAGCGCATGCAGGGGGCGCGCGCCGCCCTCTGGATTCTGATGGGTTACTTCATCGTGCATGTTTTCGAACACTCTTTGCCGGCACATTTCCACTTCGGCGAGGAGACCCACGCCGAGGAGTTTCTGCATGCCAGAGTGGCTTACGCGGCGCTGGGAGGGTTGCTGACCCACACGTTTTTCGATGGGGTGTGCATCGCCTGCGGCTTCCTGATCTCCAACTGGCTCGGCATTGTCATTTTCGGCGCCGTCATCCTCCATAACATCCCGGAGGGATTCACCATGGCTTCGGTCATGGCCGCCGCGAAGAAAAGCCGTGCCGCCGGGATGTGGGCTGTGGCCGGGCTGGGAATATCGCGACTCGTGGGCATCCTGGCCATGGCGGTCGCGCAGCGGTGGGTCAACTATGGTTTGGCGCTTTCGGCGGGAGTCACCCTGTATGTGGCCGCCTCGGACCTCATCCCCGAGGTCAATAAGTTGCCTGGCCCGCGCGTCGCCTTGACGGTGGGGGCGGGAGTGGCACTGGTCCTCCTGCTGCGCTTCTGTTTCTTAGGGTCGGCTATACCCTGAGGGCTAGGGGCTGGGGGCTAGGGGCTGGGGGCTAGGGACTTGGGGCTGGGGGCTACGGTGATTATGAACTGTGAGGTAAGAATTGCTTACTGCCGACTGCTCACTGCCGACTGCCGACTGTTCTTCCCTAGCCCCCAGTCCCCAGCCCCTAGTCCCTAGTCACTTGTGTCGCCATGTATTCTGACTTGGTGCTGGACCACTTCCAGTACCCCCGCAACGTCGGCGAAATTGAGGAAGCCACGCTTGTGGTGGAGACCACAAACCCCGCCTGCGGCGACCTGATGAAATTGTGGGCGGTGGTCCGCGACGGCGTGATTGTGGATGTAAGCTTCAAGGTGGCAGGATGCGTTCCGGCCGTTGCCTGCGGGTCTTGGTTGACGCAAAGAATCAAGGGAAGGCCGCTGGCGGAACTGACCGCTCTCGCGCCTGACCAGATCGAGGCCGGCCTGGGCGGGTTACCCGCTGCCTCCAAACACGCTGCGGTACTTGCATCCGATGCCCTCAAACAACTCCTCGCTCGGTCGCTTTAAGCCTGATCCCCGGCCAAAACAATGATTTTGCCAACTTTGCTCCCCGAAGGGGAGCACTTTGAGTAGCCGTGGGTGAAACCCACGGATGGTAAGGCATCAAGCAACATCCGGCCCTGAAAGGGCCGAACTGCCTCGAACAACCCCTTCGGGTTTGGGCAGCCATTCGGGGGCTACCGACCGTGGGCTTGCGCCCACGGCTACTCACGGTCCACCCGTCAGCCGACGGGTGAGAACACGCTCGTCGGGTTGGGGCGAAGCCCCGTTAGTTTCCAGATCCTGCTGAGGCAGAAAGCTTGTTTCGGTCCGATATTATGAATGTGAAACGACTTTTTGTAGCAATTTTGTAGATCGCCGTAGTTTCTAATAAAAGTTAATTTATATATTGACTTTATCAATTATCAGAGGTAATTTACTTAAAGTATGTGAGGTATCTATGGATATTTCTAAAGCTCGCTGCCCCGATTGTAACCAGCCTCTGAAGGTCACACGGATGACTTGTTCCTCCTGCAAATTGGCGATGGAGAACGATTTTGACATCTCTCCACTCGCACAGCTTTGCCTGGACGACCAGGCGTTCGTGATGGCTTTTGTACGCCATCACGGCTCGATCAAGAAAATGGAATCAATATTCGGAATCAGTTACCCAACGGTGAAGAACCGCTTGAACTCAATCAGTGCTTCGCTGGACAAAAGTTTGCTGGCGCCTTCACCCAACCTCTTCGTCCTCGAGCAACTCTCCCGCGGTGAGATCACGGTAGAAGAGGCTCTGGAGAAGCTATCCTAAGAAAGGGAGGCAATCACCATGTCAGAAGAAACTCGAAAGGTTCTGGAAATGCTGGAGGCGCGTCAGATCAGCGCCGCCGACGCGGAAAAGCTCCTGGAGAAGGTGACTCGAGGGTCGAGCACGGGCGTCGACCCGCAGCCAGGTCATGAGTCATCCTCGTCGCCAGCGCAGAAACTCCGCTTCCTTCGGGTTCTGGTTGAGAACCCCAACAAGAGCGAGCAAGTGAACGTTCGCATCCCCTTAACTTTCTTGAGGAGTGGGTGGAAGCTTTTGGCGGTGCTCCCGCCTCGAGTCAACGAAAAACTCTCGGAAAAGGGCATCGACCTGTCGGCGCTCGCCGCGCTCAAAGGCGAGGAGCTGGAGCAGGCGCTGCGGGATCTCCTGGTCAACGTGGATGGTCCCGAGGGGAATAAGGTGCAGGTGTTCTGCGAGTGAGGTCTATACGCTGAATCAGGAGGTCACGCCCGCCAATTCCTTCGAACAGTGCGGGCAGTAAGTATCCCCCACCTGCACGGGGTAGTGGCATTGTGGGCACGCAGGATGCAGGTTGAACTTGCACTTCGGGCAGAAGTTGAAGGCTGGGTCGGCTACGGCTCCGCACTTGGGGCATGCAATCCTCAAGGGCTGCCGCAACAGGAAATAGATGATGAATCCAATAGCCTCGGGGAAGAAGATCACCAGCAGCGTCCACAGGGTTACATTCATTCCCCTTCTTTTTGCATCGCGGTTCACATAACCGACGAGGAGCACATAGAAGGCCGCTGCCGCGCCGGCCATGAAGCCAATAAAGATCCGCCAGGCCAAGGGGGTCTGGTGCGGATCGCGAGGGAACAGCACAACGTGCAGCAGCACCTGTAGCCCCGCGAAAAGCGCCACGGCCAGAGCCGTGGCCCACCAGGGGATGAGTTTAGCTTCCTCGGCGATGTTTGGTTTCACTTCCGGCATTGTCTTCCCACCCTTTCTTGCGCGTTGCAGTGGTCGGTTATCAGTTGTCAGTAATCACCCTCGAACCACGTGCGTGCCTCCAGGCGATAACTGCCGCTACCACGACGGCGGGCGCCACCCAGGAAAGCGCAAACCCTGTTATCCACACGGGCCTTGAAATCGCCCAGCGATATCCAAGCCACTCGAAGCCCCGCCACAGCAGAGGCGCAGAGACCACTCCCAGGATCCACGACAAGGTGCAGGAAATCCACAGGGCTCGCATGCGCGCCGTGTTTTCGATGAGTTCGCGGGCTCGAACCCGAGCTCGCATTTGGGTCGTCAGCACCAGCGAGACGTCGAACTGCGGGACGGCGGTGCGCAGCGCGCGCAGGACGCGTTCGGTCTCGCGAGCCTGCTTCTGGCACTGGGCGCAGCTTTCCAAGTGTGTCTCCAGCCAGCCGCGCTCCTCGGCGGTGAGGCCTTCCACCTGCATCTTATCGATGAGCTTTGAAGCTCGCTCGTGGATATCTTCTGTCATGCGTACACGTCCTTCAACCATTCTCGGAGCATTGCCATGCCTCGGTAGAGCCTCGATTTCACGGTGGAAAGAGGCGAATCGACCACCCGCGCAATCTCCTCGAGCTCCATGTCCTCGTGGAAACGCAGGGTCAGCACTTCGCGGTAGGAAGGAGGCAGATGCGCCAGCGCGGCCGCCACGCTCGCGGCTTCTTCACCCTGGAATGCTTGCTCGAATGCGGATGGAAAAGTAGTGTCTTCAAGTTCGAGGGGTCGGTCAGTTCCGATCGGTTGCAGAAGGGCATCGAGGCTCTGGGGCTGCCGGCGTCGCAGGAAGTCGATCGCCAGGTGGCGAGCGATGGTAAATAGCCACGCCTCAAACTTCCAGCGCTGATTGTACTGGTGGCCCTTTTCGAGGACCCGCATCCAGGTTTCCTGGAACAGGTCTTCAGCCTCCTGGCGGCTGCCGGTAAGCATGAGCAAGTAACGGAACAGGCGATAATGATACTGCTGGATCAGATGGTCAAGCAGGGTGGGATCGCGCCGGCGCAGCCCCCGGGCCACCTCCCCGGCTTCGTGTTCAACAGCGTTCATAAACCAGCAAGTCGCCAGTCCCATTCTATCCCTGTATACGGGAAAAGTCCTCGAAAAGACGCACCATCACCTTGTTGAGACATGTGAGATTGCAGAAGAGCCCGACGAGCATGTTCTCACCCGTCGGCTGACGGGTGGACGGTGAGTAGCCGTGGGCGCAAGCCCACGGTAGATCACTCCCCGGGGTGGAACTGGCCGGCAAGTTCAGGGTATCATGGCAATCATGGCAATCATGGGGGAAACACGGTCTGTCAGTTTCGAGCGCACTCTCTTGGGACGAACCGGTCTCGAGGTGGGGCGGCTCGGCGTAGCTTCCGGCTACGGAGTTCCGGGAACCGCGCTCGAGTGGGCCTTCGAGCGCGGCGTGGACTATATCTTTTGGGGCAGCAGGCGGGGCGATTCGTTCGGCGCTGCGCTCAAGCGCCTCGGCACGCATCGGGAGCGGTTCGTGCTGGTCATCGAGTCCTACACCCGGGTAGCCAGCCTGCTGAGCTGGAGCCTGGAGCGCGCTCTGCGGACTTTGAGCTTCGACCACACGGATGTCCTGCTGCTGGGGCTGTGGAACAAACCGGTCCCTCCCAGGATTCTCGAGGCGGCACGGAGGCTCAAAGAACGCGGCCTGGTGCGATTCCTGGCGGTTTCGACACACAAGCGAACGCTGGTGCCCCGGGTTGCCGCAGGGGGCGATTTCGATGTGATCCATTTCCGCTACAACGCTGCCCATGCGGGCGCCGAAGAGGACATCTTTCCGCGCCTGCCTGCCGCCCACCGGCCCGGCATGGTGTCGTTCACCGCCACCAGTTGGCGGCGCCTGCTCGGCCAGGCGCCGCTACAGGGACTTCTTCCAGGCTCGCATCGGCTTCCCGCATCGGAGCGCGTGCCGACGGCCGCTGACTGCTACCGTTACGTCCTGACCCGGCCGGAGGTTGATGTGTGTTTGACCGGCCCGGCCAACGCCGCGCAAATGGAAGAGGCGCTGGAAGCGCTGCGGAAGGGGCCGATGAGTCAGGACGAGCTGGCGTGGATGCGGCGGGTGGGCCGGGCGGTGGCCGGGAAATAAGCTCAACCCGACCAGTATCAGTCGCGACTGGCGCAACTTCTGTGCTGCGGATTGATTCGTAATTCTGTAAACGCCCCGACGCATGAGCAGGCGCTATTCGCGGGTATATCAAAGGTAACGAAAAAGATCGCGTGACTGCCTGCCTACGCGGCAACTCTAGGTGCACTCCGCGTCCTGGCGCAGGCAGATCCTCGTTCAATCCGGCGACTGCCAAGGTCTTTATCAGGTAAACATAGAAACTGTGGTGAAGCAGTCTTTTTCCGCTTTTCCGGTGATAATCACGTCACCGCATCGGAGCCAAGCGTGGGCGATCAAGTTTTGTTTTTCATCCCTTGCAACCCCCAGATACAGGGTAGACGGGATGCAGCGGCGGTCCAGCATACGCTTGGCAGCGGCTGCCTGGACAAGGCATCTGGAATGCCACGGCAGATTGCATGCCATTGTCTGTACAGCGCGAGCGACCGCCATTGCGTCTCGCGATGTTGCAGCGCTTAGAGGAACTCCGTCGGTTTCAACCTTCTGCATTCCGAGCCCCCTGGCCATGAATTTGAAGGGGACAATGGACAGGGCGAAGCGGAAGAGTCCCAGCCAAAAGGCGGCCTCAAGCAGGCAACTCTGTTCCTTCCCGTCTGCTCTCAGAAATTTCCGGAGGCGAGTTATGTGACCCTTATAACGTCCAGGAAGCGAAGCTGCATTCATGACCGACCTAAAATTTGCTGCATATCGGCAGAATAGTCAACTTGAAAGCCTGTGTGTCGCCAATCCGAGCCCCTTTTGAGATTTGACAGGAGCAGTTCGCCGAGCTATTTTCATATGTCCGCTTGCTCTCTGCCTGTCCGAGCCAATTCGGGTCCCGGTTTTGCATCTCCGGACGTACCCACTAGGGCAGGCACGACAAAGGTGCATATTCGTTGAGGACAGCATGGCGTCAGAAGAAAGATATTTTTGTGTGAATCCCGAGGCAATGGGTGCGTCATTGGAAGACAGCATCGTGATTCTTGACGTTCAAGGGCAATCATTCTTCTCATCAAATGACGTGGGATCCTTCATCTGGAGACTGATTCAGCGTCCCCAAACTCTGAGTGATATCAAGAGAGCCGTTTCGGCGGAGTATGAAGTTGATGAAACGAAATGTGAGAAGGACATTTTCAGATTTCTCGAACAGTTGATACAGACTAATTTAGCTAATGTTGCGTTATCAAATTACGTTGACTTAATTAGGCAGCCAGCGGACTGCCTGTATAAGTCCACTCAAAGGGCCGAGCCTCCTGGTTATAGGCTTTGATGAAATTCATGAGTCGATCCACCAGTTCCT